>Ga0209375_1002354_pt1 | contig 13690 bp, 26 predicted proteins | sample GraSoiAngelo_131_FD_185888 | JGI IMG/M metagenome (GOLD analysis project Ga0209375, IMG submission 185888) | Grasslands soil microbial communities from the Angelo Coastal Reserve, California, USA - 14_0929_02_30cm (SPAdes) (version 2) | ecosystem: Environmental > Terrestrial > Soil > Grasslands ... | reverse complement strand
GGGGCTGGCCGCAGGGTTGGTAGGCGGCATTGGCTACTCTTGGGCTCTGCCTGGCGCTGATGCGATCGCAGGATTCGCGGGCACGATTTTGATATCCGTCGCCGTCGGCGGCTTCTATGGTATCGCGCTTTCGTTATGTCATCCCAGTGCGAAATTTGCTTGGCGAGAGCGGGCCACTGCTCTGGCGGTGTTCGTGACTTGTATCATGCTTCCGGTCGCTATTGTCGCGATGACGTACGGAGAGTGGCTCCTGCCCAAACGTTTTATAGCCTTCCGGGACGTTAAGTATGTTCTCGGAACCTACATCTTGGTGAAAGCAGCGCTGCAACTGGTTGGGATGGTATCCGCTCGGCGATATGTCGCCCGACTCTCTGTCATGGCCATTGTTCTTGTCTTGCTGGGGTTTGCCATGACCCGTGTCGACTCCGTGAACTCTATACGTTTTAGCCTTCGGGAGTCGGAGAAGGTTCCAGCGTTGATCTTCGTAATCCTTACGCTTCTCCTATCGTCTAGCGTCATATACTTCTTGGCGACCACAGAAAATCCTTTGATTAGATCTCTAGATGCATGGGTGGGATCTTCTCGACAGTCCCCGAGAAAAAAAACCATGGGGAATATGCCTCATTAACCCGCACAGTCAGACACGTGTCGCCTCGATTAAGGGCCCGCGACGAAGCGGGCGTGACGGTCGCAGAGGGTGAGAATTGGCAAGAGTTCTGCTGGGGTGCTGACCGCCCGACGGCCATCACCACGGCGGGCGTCGCCGTGGCACTGCGCCCCGGCGCACAGCGGCGCCCTGGGGCTGAGGACGATCGCGGTACCGGAGTTGCGCGCGAGAGACTCCTACGGCACGGCAAGCCCGACGCTTGGACGATCGGTACGCCTCTCGAACTCGCCACTGTCAGCACGCGCCAGCGGTCGGCCGCCCGGAATCACACTGCGTGCATCAGCTTCATGACCGACCGCTCGCCGAAGGCATGCTGGATGAGCTTCGTGCGCCCGCGCTCCTCGAGGAACAGCCGCTCGAGGAGATTCGTGGTTCGGATCACTTTGCGATGGCGGAGCGGAAACTGCATATGTGCGATGCACAGAAAGTCGAAGCATCAACGGGTTCACCCGCTGCCTAGCTCTGCACGGCAGGGGATTGTGCTCACCTAACCCAGGAGTCGTTGCTTCAAATCTCGACGAGCGTTCTCGATCGACGGAAATGGCAACACGCCTGGCAACGCCGGCCCCAAACCACCTTTGGATATTGCATCACCTGCAGCCTGCCGGGGGCCGTAACACCCACAGAGCATGACCCTTGTTCCCGGTGGCCTGAGGAGGCACTGGAGCCGCGGTCGCCGCGTAAGCTCCCCTCGCGTAGCGGGCGGCAGCAAGAGGAAGGCGTCGCGCTGGCAGAAGGCGGCGTCCATGCGGAACTCCAAAGGCCCAGGCCGAACCGCCCGCGCAGGCTGTCGATGAGCTCGCGGAGGAAGGTCACGGCCTGCTTGGAATCGTGGACGTTGCCCGGCGGGTTTAGTTATGTCACCCCGGCCCCCGACGGCGCCCGCCGCAGCCTGAGCCGCGCCCGACCCCCCGTTTGTGCTGGCTGTGCTCATTGTTGAAGGTCCAGTCGCTTTCGGCCATACTCCCCACACTTCCGACATCTAAAGGTTGGCTGTCCCCTAGGGACTTCTGAGGCGCTGGGTGTGTGGCGATGGTGAACGGTGCCGAAGGTACGGGCCGTGGTTTCGCTCGAGAGGGCGATCCGCCGCCGCTTCCCGCCAGCCTCGGCCTCGAGACCTCGATCGGCCGAGACGAGCTGCTCCGCATCGGGCCGAGCCTCTGAGGGGACGTCTACGCCTCGCGAACACGGCCGTTCTGCTACCGGATCCTGCGCCGACACGAGGCACCGCTGCCGCTGCGGGACGCGATCGGGTCGTCACTCCAGGAGCCGCGCCGCGCGGGCTTCGCCCCCATCGTCGAAGCCGCGTTCCAGACGCTTCCTGGCGGCCGCGAGAACGTATACGTCGTGCGTTACGAGATCGCGCGCGCGGCGACGCTGGCCGAAACCATCGTGCACGGCGACGCGCCGGTGCGCATCAAGCACGTGGCGGCCGTCTCGGCGGCGCTGCCGGGGTGGTGGCGGGCTCTCGGCCATGGCAGCGGCTTCATGCCCGCGGATGTCGCCTTCGACCACTCGGAGGTACCGCACCTGCTGTCTCTTCCCACCGCCCGGCCCCCCGATATCGTGGCGCTCCTCGAGCATTCGGCGCGCGCCGTTTTCCTCCCACCCGAGGTGATCCGCGGCCGCGAAGAGCTGCTTTCTGAGCGGAGCGACCGGTATGCCCTCGGCGTGTGCCTGCTGCATTGCGTCTACCGCGTGGCCCCGGCGGCCGACGGCGCGGAAACGCTCCTGCGCGCGGCTGCCGGGCTGGCTCTCGCGAAGGAGCAATTGAGTCCGGCGCTGAGATCGCCACGACAGTACGATGTCGCTGATGGATTCTCTTCACCAGCTTCGCCAAGTCTGTCGGGCTTCCACGAAGCTCGCATAGGAGCTCCGCCGTTGCCTCATCCGATGGGTCAATGATCATTTTCGCGACCCACGTCGTTATTGGCCCATTGCGAGCGATCCCGTCGGTTCATCCAGAACGGTCAGATGCTCCCGCGCATCCGCCCGCGTCGCGACCAGGACGATGAACGCCGCGACGAGCAAGACCATGGAGACCAGCAGAATCGGCAGGAGATGTGTCCCCGACTTGTTCGATGACGATGACATGTCCGTCCCCCTGTCTCCCCGGCGGCGACCCTTCGCCGCGTCGAAAATCACAACCCCCTACGAGCCCGCCGCACGGAAAAGGTTCGGTGAGGCAATATCGATCGGCTTGACGATGACAAACCCGCCCTTCACCTCGGTGGTGTTCTTGGGCGTCAGATCCTTCACCGCGCGCTTGCCCGACGACTTGCCCTTGGCGCTGCCCCGGTTCTTCTTCGCCTTCATGGTACGTACGTGGACTGGATGTGCGCGTACGGAATCGTTAGGGTCTCCGTCGGCCCCGTCGGGGCCTTCGGGGCCGGTACCATCCCCGCGAGCACAGATACACTCCACCCGCCGCGAACGTTCTCGCCCTTGCGGGCCGGGAGATCCACGACCGTGCGCTTGCCGTTACCGCTCTTCTTGTTCATGACGTTCCTCCTTGCTGGTGAACGGGCGCTCCGCTCGGCGCGACAGATCACCCGTGAAGGATGGGCTCTTTGAAGTGCACACCCGTGGCGCACGCCTTCATGAGAGCCGAGCTGGCCGTGTTGATCGTGCCGCCCTTGACATCGTTTGTATTGCGAGGCGTCAGATCCTTCACTTCGGGGTTGCGCTGGCTGCGGCTCTTCTTGCCCATGGTGTCCCTCCGACGTTTAACCCTTCCTTGCGGCCGTCGCGACGCCATCGCCTATGCTCTGGTGTGCGGCGCGTCGCTTACCGCGATCAGAGCGTGACGCGGAACTTGAAATTCTTGTATGGATCGAAGCGAGTTGCGTTCACCCCGCCCTTGACTTCCTGACCCTTGCGTGTCGGGAGGTCCTTCACCGTGCGCTTGCCGCTACCGTTCTTCTTTTCCATGACATTCCTCCTTGCTGGTGATCGGGCGCTCCGCTCGGCGCGACAGATCACATCATTTGAGGTCCGTGACCGGGCCAACGAACAAAGTGCCGGGGTTAGCCGCGGCCTCCGCCTTAAGAATGACGCCCTGCATCCAACCACCACCCCTGACATCGTGGTCGGTTCGGGGGGCCAGGTCTTTCACCACGCGCTTGCCGGACCGCTTACCGTTACCGCTGTTCTTTCCCATGGCGTCCCTCCCTGATACGAGATGCCAGAGCCCCGGCGCATACGGGATGCCAGACGGGAAGGCGAGGAATACGGGGCATTTCGCGGGGGCGGCGATGAGAGGGCGCGGGCGCTGCGCCAGCCGACTCAGCCCGCGTCAGGGCGCTATGCCCGATGCGTCAGGACGCCCCGTCGATCACCAGGCGGCGCTAAGCGGTCCTGAACCCGTTGGGCGAGACGTGGGCGGCGCATAGAATTGCTCCTCGACAAATCGGTCGAACCGGCAGGTCAGTGGCTGAAACCCACATCGGGACTTGCTCGCTCGTGCGTTTGCGCATCGCCATGGACCGCACTTTTACGGTGATACCATCGCTGACGACGAGTGATTTGTTAAAGGGAGGCTTCTATGCGACAGATCACCTTGATGCTTGCCGCGGCCATGATTCTAGGTGCGGCTGCGGGTGCGATCGGCGTTCGAACCCTGGGCGCGCAGCAGGAAGCGGAGAAGCGGACAGTTCTCGTCACCACGGACTTAGTCGACGTTCAAGGATACGAAGTGCGTATCTGGCGCACCGACATCGGGCCTGGCGTCGTCGGGGGGAAACACTATCACCCGGGAACCGAGTGCAATTATGTCCTGGAAGGCTCGTTGATCCTCGAAAAGGAGGGAGAACCACCGGTCAACATGAAAGCTGGTGACGCTCACTGCGCACGGCCTCGGCAAGTGCTCGTGCCCCGGAACGCTAGTCAGACCGAACCCTATAAGAGCGTCGTCGTCATGATCGCTCCGAAGGGTCAGCCACTGGCCATTCCGGTGAAGTAGCCTAGCGCGTAGCACCTCGTTACTTCTCATCAACTTTCACCACGGGCTGCTGAGCCACACGTGGAGCGCGTCACGTGCCGCAAGCCCACCGCCAAGGTCGCGGAGGAACGCGGCCTGATCTACGCGCGGCGGTGGGTCGATCGCCACGGCGATTCGCGCGTCACGAGAGGACGACCCTGAGGATCGCCGCGACGGTACTGGCCCTGCCGTGCGTGCTCTCGACCCTCGTAGGCTGCGCGACGTTGGCGCAGACTGGCTCACCGCCTTCCGACGAGGAACGATGCGTGAGTTCCGGCGGTACTCCGGTGCGCGTGGCTCGGGCGAGGCGCCGCTCAGGACGCCTTACCGAAGATCGCCCAGAGGACTCGGTACGCCTTCCGAATCTCCTCGGGCCGCCGCCGGCTGGAGACGAGCGCGAAGATCTTCTCCGCGTCCTCGCTCGGCACCTCCGACGGCTTGTCGGCGCGCACGTCGGTCAGCTCGCGGAGCGGGATCTCGAGCGCGACCGACACCCGGTACAGGCTGTCGATGGAGATCGACTTCTCCGCGCGCTCGACCTCGCCGATGAACTTGCCGGACAGGCCGGCGCGATCACCCAGCCGCTCCTGGCTGAGTCCGCGCTGCTTGCGGAGCGCCCGCACCCGCTGCCCCAGGAACTTCCGTACGTGTTTCACCGCGCGTTCGCTCATGGTCCGGTTCGCCTCCGAGAGCCGAGCCGGAACCCAGCGCGATAGGTGGGTCGGCGGCCGACTGTAGCGCCACCTATGAGGGCTTGTCAATTGCGGCAGGCCGAGGAACGGCGTTGTGCCTTCCGCGACGAAGCCGCTATGCTTTCGGGGACCTGGCGAGACGCGCTCCTGAGTTAAGCGGAATCTCGCTTGGATAGGGGGACGGCATGCCTTGGTCCGGTAGCAGCTTTGTCGAAAACGTGGTCGCGAGTGTTGTGGCGGCGGGAATCGTCGCGTTGATCGTGGCCATATGGGCGATAGTCAGAAAGGCTCCGGGGTATATGGCTGCGACTGTTGGAATCGTAGTTTTCGCTGCGGGCCTTACGATCGTAAATCAGCTGCGGCCCATGCTAGCCGATAAACCCCAACCCAGCATCGCGAGCCCCGTCATCGCAGCAGGTGACACTCGACCGGCCCCTCCTGGATCGAAGATTAAGCCCCCTAATCTCAAACTCTACGCGGAGGGCAATACAGAGCTTGATGGCTCGACACTCGAAGTCGCCGTCAACAAGGATGGCTCTTTTGTCATTCCCGAAACAGTCATCAGGAATATTGGCGGCTCGACAGCGCAGGACTTTCGCGTCCGCTTGTTTCTGTCTCATCCCCTCCAAACCGGATCTTGGCAACCGACCAAAAGCCATGAAAAGGGGTTTGTCTCTCAATTCTTTTGGGCCACTCTTGGAGCATCTATCAGCCCGGGGGAGCCGTGGTCTATGCCGGCCTTTAATGGAAAATTCGCTGGTCCGGTGCCGTCCGAAATGTCCGCGCGTATTGGCGTCTATTACAAAGAGCAAGAAAAGCCGACGGCAGCAAACTTCAAGATTGTGCTGCGACCAACGCCATGAACGGTACAGATGGGCTTCCCGTCACCACGCACCCGCCGCAAAGCCCCGCTAGTAGATGAACTCGACGAGAAGATGAGTCAGCAGAGTCAAGCCCCCCACAACAGCAACCTTCCAGACAGCGACTCCCGCCTCCCTATTTTTATTGGGCTCTGCTGCCTTCTGTTACTCATTCCCCTATTCGCCATCGCGGTGCCGTGGCTCTTTATAGGGATATTCGGCTGGAGGCTGACGCCCAGCATCAGCGGCGGTGAGTTCATAATTGGTTCGCTCACCCTTTGCTACGTCATTGTCTCTACCGGCCAGTGGGTTGCTGTGCGACGCATGCTGCGAATGACCCGCGAATCGAACACCTTGACCCTGCGGGCGTGGGTCGTACTCGATGGCATCGGGAACTTCAGTCTCGTGCCGGATCTCGTCAGCGAGTTGGAGTTCACTGTACGGAACGTGGGCAAACTTCCGGCCATAGATGGCAAGGCCGGTTCGGCCAAGCACTTTGTGAAGGCCCCAACTCAGTGGCCGATGCCGCCAGACAACATCGACCAGTCGCACGAGTTCATGGTCAGCGCGGGCCTGACTCAACGGCTCGTCTTTACGGTCCTGCCTTTATCGAAAGCGGAAGTTGCCGCTATCAAGGCCCGCACCCACATCTTGGCTATGACAGTGACCGTCGTTTATACGGACCCGCTCGGTACAAAAGGCGAGACTCGCATCTGCGCAATCTTCGATCTCACCGAACAGCGATTCGTCGGCGCGCCCAAAGGCAACACCGTCGAATAGCAGCACAAGGCTGGCAGCCAAGGTTCAGTACAGCATCGCCGGTCCCACCAGCCCTGCCTCAGCGCCGGCCCCGCCGCGAGCTTCGGCGCGACCGCCGCGTGCTCCGGCGCGTTAACCGCTTCGCTCGCCGGTAGCGCGCGGGATTCGTAGCCGGCCGCGGTCCGCCTCGTCCTGACGGCCGCTTCTTCGGCGGCTTCCCGTGGCGCGGCGGCTTCTTCTTCGGCTCGATCGGCTCTTCGCCTGGGATCTGGCCCGCGTCCGTCATCGCGCCGCTCGCAGTTCGCTCCGGCAGTGTGGGCAGAGGACGGCCTCGGGCTTAATGTCCTCCGCGCAGAACGGGCAGGGGATCCGGCCGTCGTCCTCCTCGTCGTCCTCGAGCGGGCCGAGGCCGAACAGCAGCAGGAAGGCGAGCACGGGCGAGATCACCAACGCCAGGAAGCCCCAGGCCCCGCTGCGGTTCAGCCGTACCGCATAGAACGCGGCGGCGATCGAGCCGACCGTCCAACCGAGCAGCAGTAGGATCTCCATCACCTGGTCTCCTCGCGTGTACTCAACGTCGTTCGCCGGCACCGGCGTTTCCGCCGCGTCCCTTTCGTGGTCGTCCGCGTCATGCCCTCATCGTCGGGCTCGCCCGGTTCGATGATCGCAGCATCGGCGCCGCCCGAGAAGGGCACGAGCGCCGGAAGGGCTGCGCGCGATGGTCGCGAGCTCCTCGGCTGCGACAACCACCGCGGCGGGATCGCGGCGGTGCATTTCGAGATAGCGCTCGCGCCGCGCCACCTTGAGCGGGGGCAGGGCGATGGGGAGGACGAGCGCCTCGAGGGCGGCGGGGGTCACTCGCAGACGGTTACGGCACCGCCGCCGTACATCTTCGTCGTGCACTTCGCGTTAGGCTGGCCGCTGCGTTCTACCGCACGCTTCGCCTGACGCTCGGCTTCCTCGGAGGTGAGCGCCGGTGTCGGCTTCGGGGGCGGCGCTATGAGGCTCGGGGTCACGGGCACCGCGGGCGTCCCAGTAGCCCTCTGCATTTCCTGGTTTAAGTCACGAAGACGATTAGTGAGCCGTTCGACCGATCCCGATGCTTGGTCAAGAGTGCCGATGAGCCCTCCTTGCTGAGTCGGTGGTGCGGGGGTCGGCGGTATCACCGGTGCAGCTGGCGGCGCAGCGGTCGGCCCCCAGACCTGCACGTTCGGCTTTTGGGCGACACGTTCGGCGCAGGCCTGCATGAAGATCTTCACCGCCGGCACCGCCTCGTCGAACGTGGTGACGCGGAGGCGCTGAGCAGCGTTCCGCACATACGGATCCGTTGACCTGGCGCCACGGTCTGCGGCACTGCGTAGGCTTGCGATGAACCCCGGGACGTATCGGCTGGCGAGTAGGCGATCAGCGGCATTCGAGACCTCGGTGCACGCGGCGAGCCCATCGGCGTCGAGGATGTCGGCTTCGACCGGCTGACCGAAACTGACGAGCACAGCTACGACGAGCGTAGGAATCGCCTTCATCGCTGGCCGTCCTGGTAGTAGCCGTCCACATACGTTTCGCCAGCCCAGGCGGCGAGGGGCGCGACAACGATGAGGGCGAGGGTGAGAGCGGCAGCGAGTCGCAGCATGCGCACCTCCATTAGCGGTCCGGCAGGGCGCGTCTGGGACCCTCGCGCGGGGAAGATACCACAAGGCTCTTGCGTGGGCTATAGTTCCCGGGCCGTGACGATCAGCCGCCGCCGCCTCTGTGGCCTCTGCGGTTGTGCCTTCGCCATCGTCGTGCCGCCTGACGAGGCTGGAGCGCGAGCAGGACAAGCTCTGCCCGGAGTGCGCGAGCCTTCCCGCACCGCCGGACCGCGAGTGAAACTAATGAGGGCGGCAATCGCCGCCGCCGTCATGCTCCTCTGCTTCACAGCAGCGGGAGCGATGGACGTCTCGGTAGAGCTGGTCAGCCTGACCACGCCAGTTGCGCCGTTCACGGACGCCACGCTCACTGCCAAGACGGTCCCGGGGGCTGCCTGCACGATCGTCGTCCTCTACAAATCGGGCCCGTCGCGCGCCCGGGGACTCGTGCCACGGGATGCGAACAGTCGAGGCGTGGTGAGCTGGACCTGGCGCGTCGGCTCGAACACGACCCCGGGCAGGTGGCCCGTCATCGTCCGGTGTACCGTGCGCGACGACGCTGGTGAACTACGAACGCTCCTGGAGGTCCGATGATTGGAGTGCGCGGGATGCGCGATGGCAGCTCGCGTCGAGCCTCTACCGTTCGACTCGGGAGGAGCAAAAGAAATGGAGCGCGCTCACGTCCGCGAGGAAGTCGATGCCCCGATCGACATGGTATGGAAAGTCATACGCGACTTTGCTGATGTGAGCGCGTGGGCGAGCGGTCGCGTGGTGCACATCGAAGGGGCCGGCGTTGGGATGGTGCGACACATTGAAGGGCAAGGCGGCCGCTTTGTAGAGCGCTGCGAGTCCCATGACGACGCGGCCCATACCTTCAGCTATCGCCTGCTCGAAAGTCCGATACCCGTGACCAACTACGTCGGGACGGTGGGGCTGACCACGGCCGGGCCTAGGCGCTGCGCGATCGACTGGTCCGCGGACTTTGAGCCCCTAGACCCGGCATCCGCGACGGCCCTGCGGACCGCGATCGAGAATGTGTTTCGTGGAAGCTTTATCGCGAAACTGCGAGATCGCCTCACGCGCTCCTGAGCCGGGCGGCACTCTAGCGCCGACTCGGCTGCTCGGCTAGGCTCCCACCGTGCCTGACCAGCGTCTCCGACTGCTCCACGTCGCCCTCGGATTCGCTCGCGTACCGCCCGACGCGCCCGAGCTGCGCCTGCTCCACCGTCGGCTCGACTGCTGGCGCGGGATCGGGGACGTGGTCGTTGGTATGAAGCGGCAGGGCTACGAGGTCAGCCTCGGAGATCACGGCTCGGGACAGTGGATCGCTGTCTTCTATCAAGGTCATGGCGGGTACCAGCCGCTGGAGGCCGCAGGGACGGCGCAGGCGCCTACACCCTGTTGCGCGGTGCAGCGGGCAGCGTGGACGGCGTTGACAAAGATGGAGGACAACCACATGGGGTGAACTGGTGGAGTGTCACCGGGCTTATCTGCGACATCATCGGTGTTGTTGGCGCTGGCCTGACGGCTTTATCTGGACAAAGAGCGCGCCGATTGACGTAATCCCTGGCGTCTCGGCGATGACGCGGTTCGGCTTCGGTATACCGCGCTCGATGTACGATCTTCGCCACTGGGTGTATTGGTCGCTGATCGTCCTAGGATTTGCGCTTCAACTCGTCGGACAATTTCGGTAAACGCCAATACTGCATTCGAGGAGATCCGATCATGCTACGAACAGCGGCCTCCCTCGCTACGGTGATGCTCGTGGTTGTCTCCGTCGCCACCGCGTCCGCCGAGTGCGCGTGGGTGTTGTGGAACAGGCCGAACGGACCGGATGCGCCAGAATTGTGGAGGGTTGTCACGGGGTTCGGGACTCGAGACCACTGCGTTCATGAGCTCGGGCGACGAGGCACAAGCTGGAAGTCTAGTGGATGGCAAGTTATGTTCAACGGTGACGCTCGGGTCGCCGCGACATCGCAAGCAGGCGTGCTCGAACTAATGTGCCTCCCCGACACTGTCGACCCGCGTGGACCGAAGGGGAGCGGGCGATGAAGTGGGGCACCGTCGCAGAGTGGCTCGTTGCGGTAGGAACATTGGTGCTTGCGGCAGTCGCGGTATTTCAGGACACAATCCGCGCATGGTTCTATCGACCTAAGTTCGACGTGTCGGCAAAGACTGCGCCACCCGACTGCGTCGCTGTTCCGCTTGCGACGCCGAACGGCGTCGTCGTTGCCAACACAATCTACCTTCGAATCTGGGTGGAAAACACCGGAACCGCAACGGCTCGGAATGTCGAAGTCTACGCGGCGGAACTTCGCCGAAGGCGCGCTGATCAGGGCTGGGAGAGAGTACAGGCGTTCCCGCCAATGAACCTGAAATGGGCAAATCTTGTTGGAGGAATCTACTTCCCGAGTATCTCTCCGGGCATGGGTAAGCATTGTGACGTTGCTCATATCGTCGATCCTCCGCGCCGCGCCGCTGTCGGCGAGGAAAATCCGCGACTCGGCATAGCAGTCGACGCTACCTCCCTCGCGTTCGATCTGATGGTGGCGCCGAATCACAAAGGGCACATCGTCGGGCCCGGAGAGTACGAACTCGACATTCTCGTTGCCGCTGAAAATGCGACTCCGGTGCGGTGCACCGTGCAGATTGCCCTTCGCGGACAGTGGTATCCCGACGAGGAGCGGATGCTCCGTGACGGTGTGGGAATCAGTGTGACCGGAGGAACGCCATGATCGCCGCCATCTACGCCTGTCATCCGCGTGACGAGGGGACAAGATGATCGACGACCGCCTCCCCCTCGACCTCGACGCCTTCATCGCCGAACATCGTCGATGCGGCGATCTCGACACCGGCATGACGGGGACAGAGTCCGAGCGCGTGTGGATCATCTGCTCGTGCCGGGCGGGGATTGAACGGCCGGCGCGGAAAGAAAGCAACTAGCGCCATGCAGATCGACCTCACTCTGAAGAATTACCGCTGCTTTCCCGACTCAAATCCCGCGCGGATCGCATTCCGCAAAGGCTTTACCGCTCTGGTCGGGCCTAACAACAGCGGAAAGTCGTCTCTTCTACGGTTCTTCTTCGAGTTCCGCCACATGCTTAGCGAATTATCGTCAGATGGAGCGCTTCAAGAGACCCTACGAGGCGCTGTGAGGGGAGCCAATCTAGCCGGCGTATCGGACGCGGCTGCTGTTTTCTCCAACGACAATCAGAGGTCCATGACCCTCGAATTCGACTTCTCAGATTCCCCTGGCGGCTACCGCGCCCATTCCCACGCGGATGGTCGTAGAGGTACGACGTGACGCCAACTATCGCATTCAAGAATTCCACACGACCGGCCCTGTTGCTGCGAACGGTGAATACCAGATCATCCGAGAACCGCCGTCAGGGCCGCGAGTCTTAGCATTTCGGGGCGACATAAATGACAAGCGTGCTTATCTCGAACCCATGCTCGCTGCGATGAGCACGCTTGCGCGGACGACTTATCTTGGAGCATTCCGTAACGCCATCAACGTCGGCGGGCGGGACAGCTACTTCGATATCGTTGTCGGGGAGCAGTTCCTTCGCGCATGGCGTCAGCTGAAAACAGGCACCTCAAGGCAGCACGCGAACGCGGCCTTTCGTCTCACGAACGATATTAGGCGCATCTTCGGTCTCAATCAGATGGAGATCAACACCTCCGACGACAACCGGAGCCTCCAAGTATTCGTCGACGAGCGGCCATTTGTCCTCGATGAGCTAGGTTCTGGTGTGGCGCAGTTCATCCTAGTCCTCGCGAGTCTTGCGACCCGACAGCAGGCCTACGTGCTGGTCGATGAGCCCGAACTGAATCTACATCCATCCCTTCAAATCGACTTTCTCACGACGATTGCATCCTACGCGACGGATGGAGTCTTATTCGGAACGCATAGCATCGGTCTCGCTCGTGCAGTGGGCCAGAACATCTATGCGCTTCGTCGCCTTCGCGAGGGCGTCAGTGACATGCGACTCCTGCAGAGGACGCCTCGCCTGCCAGAATTCCTTGGTGAGTTGAGCTTTTCCGGTTACCGGGAACTCGGTTTCCAGAAGGTGCTACTTGTCGAGGGGCCAAGTGATGTGACAACGATTCAGCAGTTGCTTCGAAAGCGGAGCCTCGATCACAAAATACTTCTACTGCCACTAGGTGGCAGCACGCTTATCAATGCCGGGCGCGACGCCGAGCTTGCCGAGTTGACTCGCATCTCGAACGACATCCACGTTCTAATCGACGGCGAGCGGGCGGCGGCCGGCGCGGCGATTTCTGCCGACAGGCAGGCGTTCATTGCGAGCTGCAGCGCCCTGAACATCCAGCACCGTGTGCTGGACTGGCGCGCGACAGAGAACTATCTTTCAGACCGCGCCGTTAAGGCGGTGATGGGTCCGTCGTACCGCGCCCTCGCGCCATTCGAACGACTGAGGGACATGACCCCGGCTTGGGGTAAGCAGGAGAACTGGCGGATCGCGCAGGACATGACGCTTGATGAGTTAACCGGGACTGATCTCGGGGCTTTCATCCAAGCGCTCTAATTTATGGGGCGGCCGAGCTGGTGCCTAGGTAACGGCCACGCGGTGCTATGCTGAGCGACCGTGGGTAACCAGAGCGCGATCGAGTGGACTGACGCGACCTGGAACCCCGTCACGGGCTGCACGAAGATCAGGCCCCGGCTGCAAGAACTGCGACGCTGAGCGTCTCGCCGCCCGTCTCCAGGCGCTGGGCAACCCGCGCTACCGGAACGGCTTCGAGCTGACGCTCCATCCCGATCAACTCACGCTGCCGCTCTGTTGGCGTGAACGGCGCCGAATCTTCGTCAACTCCATGAGCGACCTCTTCCACGAGGAGGTGCCCGAGGAGTCCATACCGCCGCCAGTAAGGATTATCGGCGATGTCTCTCCGCTTCGGCGATGAGCGTTGAAAGCGGCAAGCCGAGAGCACGAGCGACTCGGTAAGCGACGTTCAAACTCATCGCCGCTAAGATAATTTCGTGAAACGTCGGCCACCTCGCACATGAGCGAACGACTTCCAGTGACGGCGCGCGGGACAGAACCGGCGCGTGCGACGGTGGTCGGCTCGGTGTTCGACCTGCACGG
>Ga0209375_1002352_pt1 | contig 13693 bp, 10 predicted proteins | sample GraSoiAngelo_131_FD_185888 | JGI IMG/M metagenome (GOLD analysis project Ga0209375, IMG submission 185888) | Grasslands soil microbial communities from the Angelo Coastal Reserve, California, USA - 14_0929_02_30cm (SPAdes) (version 2) | ecosystem: Environmental > Terrestrial > Soil > Grasslands ... | reverse complement strand
GAGCTATCTGGTCCGCGTTCCGTTGATTGGCCGATTTAATGTCACAAATTCGGTGGCGGCGCTGGCTGCAGCCAATGCTCTTGGAATCAATCTGCGCGATGCTGTGTTTAGCCTTGGCAGGTCGCCGCAAGTGCCGGGACGCCTGGAGCTGGTTGCGGCAAAGCGGCAGTTTCAGGTTTTTGTCGATTACGCCCACACGCCTGACGCCTTAGGCAACGTTCTCAAAACTCTGCGCGAGCTTGAACCGCATCGGTTGATTGCCGTTTTTGGTTGTGGTGGAAATCGCGACCGGCAGAAACGTCCGTTGATGGCCGAAACAGTGGATCGCCATGCCGATTACGCCATCATTACCTCGGACAATCCGCGCAAAGAAAATCCGGATACGATCGTCGCCGAAATCGAAAAGGGATTCCGATCGACTCACTACGAAAAAATTGTCGATCGCACTCAGGCCATTAATCGCGCCATTGAGCTGGCGCGGCCGCGCGACATCGTTTTGATCGCCGGTAAGGGTCACGAAAATTATCAGGAATTCGCAGATCACACCATCCCGTTCGACGATATTCAAGTCGCGCGACGTGCGATCGAGGATCATCCAGTGGAGTTTTCGTCATGACATTTTTGTTTCGGAATTCGCCAGCAGCCGACGTGCGTCTTCGAATTCTCACGCTATGAATCCACTTCCGCTTTCTCAGATTGCCCAATGGGCCGAAGGCTCGCTTTCGTCCGGAGACGGAACTGTTGTAATCGATAAGGTCAGCACGGATTCGCGCACGATTAAGCGCGGCGAACTATTCGTCGCATTGCGGGGCGAAAATTTTGACGGACACAATTTCATCGAAGCCGTCGCAATGAGCGCAGCGGCTGGCGCGATCGTTGATTTCAATTGGAACGGAAAGGTGCCGCAGAATTTCGCGCTTATTCGTTCAAACGACACGCTGCGGGCGTACCAGCAGCTTGCTGCCAACTACCGGAAATCACTGGCACTACGTGTGGTCGCAATAACCGGAAGCAACGGCAAAACGAGTACGAAGGATTTCGCCGCGGCGGTTCTCGCTCGCCGGTTTCAAGTCACGAAGACGCAAGGAAATTTTAATAATCATGTCGGCTTGCCTCGAACAATTCTGGAAGCCACGTCGCGGGACGAAGTCGCAGTCTGGGAAATCGGAATGAATCACCCGGGCGAAGTTGCGGCGCTGGCCAAAGTAGCTGCGCCCGACGCCGGCATCATTACAAACATTGGCGTCGCGCATATCGAGTTTATGGGATCGCGCGAAAGAATTGCCGGGGAGAAAGGCGCGCTTGCAGAGGCCGTTGGCGCTGAGGGAACGGTCATCTTAAACGCTGACGATCCATTTACCCGGGAAATCGCGGCTCGCACGCGCGGCAAAGTGATTTTGGCAGGCACGACTGCTGGCACGATTCGCGCCAGCGAGGTCAATCAGAGCGGGAGCGGAACAGATTTTACGATTCTCGAGGACGCGCATCGATGCCGGGCACAATTACCTGTACCTGGGTTGCATATGGTGCAGAACGCGCTGCTGGCCGTTGCGGCTGGTCGTGTCTTCGGTCTTTCGCTGGAAGAATGCGCTGCGGGCCTGGTCGCCGCGCCACTCACGAAGGCGCGTTTACAAGTCAAGGAAGTCCGCGGCGTGCAGTTTCTCGACGACAGCTACAACGCAAATCCCGATTCCATGAAAGCGGCATTGCGAACATTAGTTGAGCTGGATGCCGAAGGGCAACGCATCGCCGTGTTGGGCGAGATGCGTGAATTGGGCGACGAATCGGAGCGCGGACACCGCGAAGTAGGCGAAACGGCGGCCGCATTAAAGGTTGATCATCTGATTGCCATTGGAAATGTGGCCGCCACCATCGCAGAAGCGGCACAACGGGCCGGGCTACAGAACAGCTCGACCGTGGCGTCAACTGCTGAAGCCGCTGAATTGCTAGGCGAGCTGGCCGCGCCGGGCGACCTCATTCTCATCAAGGGCAGTCGCCTGGCGCGCACAGAGCAAGTGATTGAAGCGTTCCGCAACCCGCAATCCATAGCCGCCAATTCGCCATGATGTATTTCCTCCATCACCTGAGCGATCGGTTCATCGGGTTCAACGTTTTCCTTTATGTCACGTTCCGGGCCATTGCCGCGGCAGTGACGGCATTCTTGCTGACGTTGATCTTTGGAAACTTCATTATTCGAATCCTGATCGCACTAAAATTGGGACAACCGATCCGCGGAGCGGCCGAGGTTCACCGCCTCGCCGAACTGCACGGCGGTAAACAAGGCACGCCGACCATGGGTGGCGTGCTCGTTATCGGCTCCGTCTTTGTGTCCAGTCTTATGTGGGCGCGGCTTGATAACCGCTTCGTTTGGCTGGTCCTGTTTTGCATGGTTTATCTCGGTGCTCTCGGTTTCGCTGATGATTATCTCAAGGTGACGAAGAAGAAGTCCGAGGGCATCAGCGGCCGGATCAAACTGGTTTTTCAGATTGCTCTTGCCTTAATTGTCACCGCCGTTTTTCTCACGAGTCCGCTGCTGGAAGTGCAGGCGCGTTCTCTCTACGTGCCGTTCGTCAAGGCCCCGGTCATTGCGAACATGGGCTGGTTTACCTTCGTATTTTTTCTCCTCGTCATTGTTGGTTCCTCGAATGCGGTCAATCTTACCGACGGGCTCGATGGTTTGGCGATTGGGTGCACCATCACCGTGGCATTTGCTTATGCTTTGCTCTCTTACGCGGCTGGAAATTTCCGAATCGCCGAATATTTACAGGTTCCGTTCTATCCGTTTGCCGGGGAACTGACAGTCGTCTGCTCCGCACTGATCGGTGCGGGTCTGGGCTTCCTCTGGTTCAATTGTTTTCCAGCGAAAGTTTTCATGGGCGATACCGGGTCGCTCTCTATCGGCGGCATGATTGGCGTCGTGGCGATCTGTTGCAAGCAGGAGCTGCTGCTCGTTGTGGTAGGCGGCGTTTTCGTGATCGAAGCCGTCTCGGTGATTTTGCAGGTGATGAGTTTCAAACTCACGGGCAAGCGGATTTTCGTCATGTCTCCGCTTCATCATCACTTCGAGTTGACCGGCTGGAAGGAAAATACGGTCATCGTTCGGTTTTGGATCCTCTCGATCATCTTTGCGTTGCTCGGTCTTGCGACACTGAAACTGAGGTAAAACGTGCGCTACAAGAATCAGAATATCGCCGTTCTTGGTGCGGGATTAAGCGGGAGCGCTGCGGCGCTGCTGCTCAGATCGGAGGGTGCGCAGGTTACAGTGCTCGATAGTGCCGAAAAGAAGAACTTACTCAAATCGACCATCGACAATCTGCGAGCACAGAATGTCCGTGTAATCTGCGGGGCGGCAACGGATGAAGACTCGTCCACTTATCACATGGCGGTCTTAAGTCCGGGCATCGATCCGGCTTGTCGACTGGTGCGCAATTTCTCATCACGCGGAATCGACATCATCGGGGAGCTCGAACTCGGTTGGCGCTTTTGCGAAAAAATTCCGGTCATCGCAGTCACCGGCACGAACGGCAAAACGACAACTACCGAATTGCTCGTCCAAACGCTGAATGCTTGCGGCCAGCGAACGATTGCCTGCGGAAATATTGGGAAACCGCTGTCCGAAGTGGTGCGCGAGAAGCAGTCATTCGACGTGCTCACGGTGGAGGTGAGCTCGTTCCAACTGGAAACGATTCGCACCTTTCATCCATCCGTCAGTCTCTGGCTCAACTTCGCTCCGGACCATCTCGATCGTTATCGCTCGGTAGCGGAATATCGTGCGGCAAAGCTGCGCATTTTTGAAAATCAAACCAATGCCGATGTGGCGGTCGTAAATGCCATAGAAAAAATACCGGATATCCGCTCGCGCACGATCACGTTTAGCGCCTATGCCAATGGTGGAGACTTCCGAGTCTCAGAAGGAGCGATTCTTTACCACGACGAGTCAGTTTTACGATTGGCGGATACGAAGCTGCGCGGCTTGCACAACATCGAGAATTTAATGGCGACCCTTGCGGTCGGCATGGCGCGAGGTTTGTCGTTCGGGCAAATGGTGCCGCCGCTTTCTGCTTATGAGCCGCGTTCGCATCGCTGCGAATTTGTGCGCGAAGTCAACGGCGTCGCCTATGTGAACGATTCCAAGGCGACCAACCTTGACGCAGTGGAGAAGGCGTTGCGCGCGCAAACCAAGCCTGTCATTCTAATCGCCGGCGGTAAGGACAAGGGATTTAGCTTTGATCCGCTTCGATCTCTCGTAAAGGAGAAGGTCAAATCCACGATTTTGATCGGCGAAATAGCCGAGAGCATCAAGCGCTCCTGGGCTGACGCGGTCGAATCCGAGATTGCAAGCTCGCTTGCCGACGCGGTCGAGCGTGCGCATTCCAGCGCAAAACCCGGGGAAATGGTTCTTTTCTCTCCGGGGACATCATCGTTCGATATGTTCAAAAGCTACGCCGATCGAGGCGATCAATTTCGCGCGCTCGTTCGCGCGTTGCCTGAAACCTAATGATGAAAGTTCCGCGCTTCTTCAGGCATAGAAAACTCTGGGCCGCGACTGCCCGGCGCTCGTCGGCGGCGTCTGCCGGAATGGACTTTGAAGAAATGCCGGAGCCGAACATGAAATTGTCGCGAGCGCTGCTGATTGTTTTGCTTCTGCACGTAGTCGCCGTGTCGGGAATTATCGCATTCAATGCGATCAAAACCCGTGAGAGTTCGTTTGTTCCAGCATCCTCGGGGAACGCGGAACCTAAACCCTCTGCGACGATGAGCGCAGTAATTCACGCTGATGGCGTCAAGCCGCAAACTGCAGTGGCGCAAAAAGAGAATCCGCCCCGCGAGGATCTAAAACCCTCACATTCGCCTTCGAAACTATCTCCGAAAGACGACCACGCGATCGCGCCCTCCGTCGCGAAAGCTGCCGCGGGCAAGCCTGTGCCTTCTGGAAAAACGTACGTCGTGAAGAAGGGCGATAATCCGGTGACGATCGCAAGAAAACTAAAGGTCCCTTACAACGATCTGATCGCGCTCAACCATATCGAGGATGCGCGCAAATTACGGATTGGCCAAAAGCTGTTAATCCCCAAGGCAACAAAGTCAAAAACGACGAACGGAAAAGCAGCGAACCCCAGGAAAAGTGAAGTGCGCGACACAAAGCAAAAAGCGCGCTCGACCTGATTATGCATCGTAAGAGTGCCTATATTCTTTTTCTCGCCGTGCTGGGGCTTCTCGTCATTGGGATTGTCATGCTTTTTAGCACGAGTGCGTTTGCCCGCGACAGCCACGGAGACGTCTATTTTTTCATCAGACGGCAGGCGATTTGGTTCGGAGTTGGGCTTGCGGTCTGCATCGTTGGTGCGCTGACTGATTATCACTTTTGGCAGCGTACATGGTGGCTGTGGTTTACGTTGGCGCTCGTCGCATTATTGCTTTGTTATTTTCCGCACATCGGGATGCGCCTTAACGGATCACGCCGTTGGATCTCCGTTGGCCTGGTAACCTTTCAGCCCTCGGAACTCGCGAAGCTGGCGGCAGTTGTTTTCCTTGCTGCCTGGTTTGCGCGACGCGAAGACGCAGGGAGCAATGTCTTCTTTGGACTTATTCTTCCGCTTGCAATCATTAGCCTCCCGGCGGCTCTTGTTCTCGGAGAAGTCGATCTGGGGACGACGGCCTTGCTCGGAACCACTGCTTTTGTGGTCATGTTCGTTGCCGGCACCAATCCATTATGGCTCGGTATGATATCGTTCGCAGGCCTTGGCGGGCTCCTGATCGTTGCCAGCCGAATCTCCGAGCGAATGGGACGGCTCTCCGCCTTTCTTCATCCGCAAAACTACAAGGAAGATGCTGGCTTGCAGCAGATGCAGGCATTGATCGCGTGGGGCAGTGGCGGAATGGAGGGGCTGGGCCTTGGTAACGGCCGCCAAAAAATGCTTTATCTGCCGTACGCGCATACAGATTTCATTTTTCCAATTATTGGCGAGGAGCTTGGCCTGCGGTTCAGTTTGCTCGTGATCTTTTTGTTCGTCGTCATCATTGTTTGCGGCATCCTGATCGCGCTGCACTCCAAGGATCGGTTCGGCCTTCTTCTTGGCTGTGGCGTCGTTTCGCTGCTCGCTTTGCAGGCCGCAGTCAATATCGGTGTGACGACATCGCTCCTGCCGAACAAAGGCTTGCCGCTGCCGTTCATTAGTTATGGTGGTTCGAACCTGGTCGCATGCATGTTCGGGATCGGTTTATTACTGAACATATATCGCCAGGGCATCCTTGAGCCGCCGCACAAGAAACCTGTGGCCATGCGGGTGCGAGTAACGCCGCGTATTTAGCGTCGATGAGTTTAATAGATGTATAAGTCGTATAAGTCGGAGGTGAAGAATCAGATCTTATGAATGCAATCATCGCATGTGGAGGAACTGGCGGACATCTTTTTCCCGGGATCGCGGTGGCGGAAGTGCTGCGCGACCGCGGCCATGAAGTGATGCTGTTAGTTTCCGAGAAGGATATTGACGCTCTGGCGCTCTCAGGTCGTGAAAGTTTCCGAGTTGAAAAATTGCCGACCGTAGGACTGCCGTCGCCATTTTCTCCGGCATTTTTCGGTTTCCTTGGTCGTTTTTATGAAAGCCTGTCGCTTTGCCGGTCGATCTACCGGACATTTAAGCCTCAGGTCGTTCTGGGCATGGGGGGATTCACTTCTACTGCGCCGGTATTGGCCGGGCGGATGCGCGGCATTCCCACCTTTATTCACGAGTCAAACGCCGTGCCTGGAAAAGCCAACCGTTTGACAGCGCGAATCGTCCGCACGGTCATGCTCGGCTTTAAGGAGTGCGCGCCTTTTTTTCCAAAAACCAACACAGAAATTACAGGCACTCCAGTCCGGACCGAGCTGGTGCGTTTGAATCGACGGGAGGCGCGCCAAAAACTCGGACTCCAAGAAAATCTCATGACGGTCCTTGTGATGGGAGGCAGCCAGGGCGCTAGTGGAATTAACCAGGCGATGATTAAAGCGCTGCCGTTTTTGCGGGGCGCTTCAGTGCAGGTAATTCATCTTTCCGGCGCGCGCGATGAACGTCTGGTTTCGGATAACTATCGACGCGAGAATGTTCCCGCCCGCATTGCTGCCTTTCATCATCGAATGGAAGAAGCTTACAGCGCCGCCGATCTCGTCGTTGCGCGGGCTGGTGCGGCTAGTCTGGCAGAGTTCGCCGCCTTTTCATTGCCCGGCATCCTGATTCCATTTCCCTATGCGACTGACGATCATCAAACGCGCAACGCGGAGATCTATGCTCGCGTCCAGGCCGCTATTCTCCTCAAGGAGTCAGAAGTCTCGGGCGAGTTACTTGCGCGCAAGATTCGGGAGTTGATCGAGGATCCAGAGCGGATTCAAAAGATGGCCGCAAATTCTTCGCGGCTCGCGCCGCAGGACGCGGCCGGGCGTGTGGTCACGACTATGGAGAGATATACCACTCATGAAGCCCGTCTCTGAAGATTACAGCGTGACTGCGCAGCCTCCGCTGCATACCAGCTCCGCAGCAGGGAGCATGCGCACTCAGCCGCTTGACCTGCCAGCATTCCTTACGCGTGAGCAGCACCGGATTCATCTGGTTGGCGTAGCAGGCAGTGGCATGAGCGGTATCGCCGCGCTTTTGATCGAACTGGGCCACACCGTCAGCGGCTCAGACAAGGTTAGCACAACGGAAACTGATCGATTGCAGCGGCTCGGTCTGCGTTTTCACGAGCAGCACCTACCGGAACATGCCAGCACTGCTGATCTCATTATCTTTTCTTCTGCAATCAGGAGCGACAATCCAATTCTTGGTAGCGCGCGCGATGCAGAAAAGCCGATCGTGCGCCGCGCAGAAGCGTTGGCCGCAATCATGCGCAGCAAACGCGGCATCGTCATCGCTGGAATGCATGGCAAAACGACAACCTCATCAATGGCTGCGCACGTCCTGCGCGAAGGTGGGCTGCATCCATCGCATTACGTTGGCGCCGAGATTCCAATTCTCGGAAGCAATGCGCATTGGGATCCACGTGGCGAATATTTCGTTGCCGAAGGAGACGAGAGCGACGGCACCATCGCGCTTTTTCACCCGGAGCACACGCTCATTCTGAATATCGAGGAGGAGCACCTGGATTTTTATGCTGATCTCGGCGCGATTGAAAAAGTTTTCGCGCAATTGATGGCGCAAACGTCCGGCAAGATTTTTTATAACGTCGACGACGAGAATGCCGCGCGGTTATGCCGATCTTTCACGCGCGGAATTTCCTATGGTTTTGGCGAGACGGCCGATTATCGCGCTGCGGATATCCGGCTGAAGGACTTTAGTGCGACGTTCCGAGTCAATCATCGAGGACAAGATCTCGGCGAAGCAACGTTGAATGTCCCCGGACAACATAACGTTCACAACGCGCTGGGAGTCGTCGCGCTGGCATCAGAGCTCGGCATCTCGTTTGAAAAAATCGCGAAATCGCTCGCAAAGTTTGAGCACGCGCGGCGGCGCTTCGAAATCAAGTACGACAGCCCGCGATTTCTTTTGGTGGACGATTACGGACATCACCCGACGGAAATCCGCGCCACGCTAGAGACGGCGAGATCGGTCGGGCGCAAGCGCGTGCTGACCATGTTTCAACCGCACCGTTATTCTCGCACAAAAGCATTGCGGAAGGAATTTGGTCGCGCGTTCGATGATGCGGATCGCGTGGTGGTAACGGATATTTATGGATCGAACGAGGCGCCGATTCCGGGAGTGACCGGACAACTGATCGCTGACGAAATCGTTGCGCACGGACATCGCGGTGTCAGATACGAATCCCGTTTGGAATGGGTCCGCCGGGCTATCGGAAGCATGCTCGAGGCCGGTGACCTCGTTTTGAGTCTCGGTGCCGGAAATATTCACGAGCAGTTATCTGCCCTCGCTGCCGACTTGGTTACTGCTGAAAAGTTGAAAGAGATCGTGGGCGAAGACGGTGAAGTCTGCCTCTATGAGCCGCTCTCGAAGCATACGACTCTTCGAGTAGGCGGCCCTGCGCAATTCTGGGTCGAGCCGCGAAATGAGAAAGCCTTTGCGAAGTTGATCCGGTTTTGCCGGGAGGAAAATCTTCCGCTTTTCGTGATGGGCCGCGGGTCGAATCTCCTGGTTCGCGATGGCGGCATTCGCGGCGCAGTTGTTCATCCGTGCGGTGGCGATTTCGAGAAGATCGAGATCAACGGAGTCGAGATCAGCGCCGGCGCTGGGGCGAAATTGAAAGAAGTTGCTTACGCGGGCAAAGCGGCCGGCATTGGCGGGCTGGAGTGGCTGGAAGGAATTCCGGGCACGGTCGGAGGCGGCTTGCGCATGAACGCGGGCGCGATGGGCATGCAAACCTTCGACAATATTGTGCGTGTTCGCTATCTCGATGCGAATGGCGAGGCACACACAAAAACACGGGACGAACTTGAAGTGTATTACCGGAATTTCCCGTTGCTGGCGAAAAATTTCGCAGTGTCCGCCGTTTTTCGTGGCGAGCCTGCGCCGCTCGAAGAAATTGTTCGCAAGCTGCAAGCGTCACAGGAAAAACGGCGGACATCACAGCCGGCAGCGAAAAGCGCGGGCTGTATTTTTAAAAATCCGGACATATGTCCTGCGGGAAAACTGGTTGACGAGTTGGGACTGAAAAATTTGGCTGTCGGAAAAGCTCGGGTCTCGGAGGTTCACGGGAATTTCATTGTCAATGACGGCGGCGCGACAGCGGCAGAAATGCTGGAGTTAATCGAAGAGATCAAGGCGACTGCGCGGGCTAAGCGCGGAATCGAACTGGAAACCGAAGTGCAAATCGTGGGAGAACCGGGCTGACGATGGCAACAGATCGAAGTTTACCGAAAAAAATTGCAGTGTTAATGGGCGGCCCTGGATCTGAGCGCGATGTGTCGTTGGCGACTGGTCGCGGCGTTTCCAAAGCGCTTCGCTCGTTAGGCGCAGAAGTCGTCGATGTCGATGTTCGTGATGAAAACTTCGCGCTTCCGAAAGATGTCGATCTTGCGTTCATCACCATTCACGGAACTTTCGGCGAAGACGGTCAACTCCAGGAAATTCTGGAAGAGCGCGGAGTGCCTTACACCGGTGACGCTGTCGAGTCGAGCCTCGCGGCATTCGACAAAATTTTGTCGAAAGAAAAATTTCGCGAGCACAACGTCGTCACTCCGGAATGGGAAGTCGTCGAAGTCGGCCAGCAGCCAACGATCTCGGTTCCGCTGGTGGTAAAGCCGGCGAGACAAGGCTCTACCGTTGGCGTGGTGATTGTTAAAAACGCGAGCGAACTTGATTCGGCGATGACGGAGGCCGGTAAGTACGATCGCAAATTGTTGATAGAAAAATTTGTGCCAGGTCGCGAGTTGACGATAGGTGTTCTTGGTGATCAAGCCCTGCCGATTCTTGAAATAATTCCAAAGGGCGGGTTTTACGACTTTAACAACAAGTACCCGTTTCTGAATCCGCAGGGTGGCGGCGGCGCCGAGCACGTTTGCCCGGCGAAAATCGATCCAACCAGGACAAAGCAAATTCAGGAACAGGCGCTGCATGCTTTTCGTGCGCTCGGCCTGGTTGTTTACGGTCGCGTCGACGTTCTGCTTTCCGATTCAGGCGAACCGTTCGTCCTGGAAGTGAACACTATTCCAGGTATGACAGAAGCAAGCTTGCTGCCCGAAGCCGCTGCGGTTGCCGGTATCAATTACGTCGATCTTTGCGCGCGTATCATCGCGCTCTCTCGCGCCAGAATGGAAAGGAGCACAAGATGAGAACCGTTCCGAGACCCTCCCGGTCGCGCAATCGGCGAGTCTCAAATGTGCGCCAGCGCCGCCAGCAGCACTTGCTTGATGTGAAAGTTCGCTCCCGCAGAGTGGCACAGCATCGCGCTCGAAGGGCACTGGCCGTTCTCTCACGGGTGGTATTGCTCGCCGCGTTGTGCGCGGCGATTTATGCAGGGATACGTGAAGCCGCGCGGCGTCTGTTTTTCGAGAATCCGGATTATCAGCTGAAAACAATTGAATTCCAGACAGACGGAACGTTGCAGCGCGAGCAGATTCTAAGCGCCGCTGATCTACGCGAAGGCGAAAACATTTTCCGCATAAATCTGGCTCGCGTCCACGATCTGATACAGCAACTGCCTCAAACCGATGAAGTGCAGGTTGTGCGAAAATTGCCTGCCGAGATCGATATTCGTGTGGTGGAACGAAAGCCGGTCTCGTGGATCACAAGCGAAAAGGAAATTTCCGATCCATTTGCATCAGACTCGGCTTTTCTAGTGGACGCGCGCGGTGTTTTGATGAAAGAAAAGAAGTTGTTGCCCGAATATCTCGGATTACCGGTCATTCTGGGATGCTCGAGCGAATGGCTCGAGGTGGGCAAAGTCGTCGAGTCGCCCGAAGCAAAGACGGCGCTCGAGCTCCTGCGGTTGAGTTCGCGCAGCTTTTTGCAAATGCGCTTTCAGATCCGCGAGATCGACGTTTCGGAGAGTTATCGTCTGCTAGTCACCGACAAAAATCATAGCCGCGTAATGTTTGGTTATAACGATCTTGAAACGCAATTACGCCGGCTCGAGCAATTTCTTGTTTACTGTGACGATTCAAAACAGGAACTGGCGACGTTGAACCTGCTTGTGCAACGAAACATCCCGGTCACGTTCGCGCCGCGACCGGTCGCGGTTATTAACGATACCATCGAGCCTGCTGTGGAACCGCGGGTAATGAAGGCCATCCCGGTGCATGCTTCTGAAACCCGCCCTCGTCAAGGTTCCGGAGCGTTAGAGACTGCGGCACCGGCGCCCAGTTCCCACTCAGCGACAGAAAACGGATTAACACAATGGCGAGCAATAATTTGATGATTGGTCTTGAGATTGGAACCTCCAAAATCTGTGTGATTGTTGGAGAGAGCCGGCCCGACGGCACTGTCAAAATTCTCGGTGTCGGGCAGACGCCGTCGCGCGGCGTACGCAAGGGGGAGATCGTTGATTTTGAAACAGCAATGAAATGCGTGCACGAAGCGGTGGTCGATGCGGAACAGAAAAGCGACGTCATGATCCGGAGCGTTTATGTGGCCGTTGCGGGGTCGCACCTGCAAAGCTTCAACAATCGCGGGTGCGTCATGCTGCCCGATGATCGCGACGAAATTGACGAGCAGGACATCGAAGACGTGAAAATCAATGCGCGCGAGGTAAGCATTCCTGCGCAAAACGCGTTCCTTCATTCCATCATTCAGCATTATCACGTCGATGGACAGGACGGCGTGCTGAGTCCACTCGGGATGCTCGGCCAAAGATTAGAAGCCGATTTCCACATTATTCACGGCGTCCGGACGCGCATCCAGAACACAATCCGATGTGTGAAGGAATTACCGCTCGACGTCGAGGATGTCGTTTTCGGCGGCCTTGCTTCTGCCCAGGTGATCCTCACGCAACATCAAAAAGATCTCGGGGCGCTGGCGATCGATATCGGCGGCGGGACGACAGACTATGTCCTGTACGCGGACGGCGCGGTGAAGCAGAGCGGCTGTGTCGCGATCGGCGGCGACCATATCACAAATGATATCTCGATGGGGTTGCGCATCCCAATGGCACGCGCAGAGAAACTCAAAATCGAGGAAGGAAGTTGTGTGCTCGGCAATTGTTTCCCGGGCGAAATGATTTTGCTAAAGGACGATTCCGGTTTTGCGGGCAAGGAAATCGAGCGTGAAACCTTGAACACAATTATTCATCTGCGCCTGCGCGAGACTCTTGAGTTACTCAAACGCAGGCTCGATGACGAACCATTCATCAATTACCTGGGCGCTGGAATTTTCATCACAGGCGGATGCAGCCTGCTCAATGGCATCGATAATCTCGCGGAAGAGATTTTCGAAATGCCCGCGCACGTCGCGCACGCTCAAACAACATCAGGCGTCACCTCTGCAGTAGAGAACCCGCAATTTTCCACCGCAATCGGGCTGATCAAATATGCCCAGGCGGTGCAAACAGAGCGGCCAGCGCGAGGAATTGGGCGAATCCTGGGAAGAATTTTCAGCGGAAGACGATGAAGATGATTCAAATTTTTGATAGGGCGCGACCGCCGGGCGCGCCGCAAATGCTCGATCTTGGACGGCGCCGGCAGTCCGTCTCTACCATATGATTCAACTCAATAAAAGTTACAGTCTCCCCGAGCGGGCGGAGGAATTTATTCCAATCAAAATTGTCAGTGTCGGTGGCGCCGGTCTGAATGCGCTCGACCGGATCGTGCTCGACGGATTGGAGGGAGCAGAAGTCCTCGCCGTCAACACCGACGTGCAATCACTGGCGAGCTCTGTTGCCGCACACAAAGTACAGCTCGGTCGCACTGTCACCCGTGGTTTGGGTGCAGGCGGCGATCCCGAGCTTGGCTATCAGGCGGCATTCGAATCGACAGAGGAGATTCGCGAGGCGTTGACCGGCGCACGAATGATCTTCATCTGTGCAGGGCTGGGCGGTGGCACGGGATCGGGTGGAGCGCCATATGTGGCGCATCTCGCTCGCGAGGCGGGCGCGCTGGTTCTTGCATTCGCAACATTGCCGTTTGCGTTCGAAGGGAGACGCCGCAATGCCCAGGCCCGGGAAGCGCTGGGCCGTCTCAACGAGATCGCCAACGCAGTGGTTTGCTTCGAAAACGATCAGATGGGGGACATGGTCGCGCCGCACGCCGGTATTCATCAGGCGTTTTCCAAGG
>Ga0209375_1002334_pt1 | contig 13760 bp, 10 predicted proteins | sample GraSoiAngelo_131_FD_185888 | JGI IMG/M metagenome (GOLD analysis project Ga0209375, IMG submission 185888) | Grasslands soil microbial communities from the Angelo Coastal Reserve, California, USA - 14_0929_02_30cm (SPAdes) (version 2) | ecosystem: Environmental > Terrestrial > Soil > Grasslands ... | reverse complement strand
GGCAGCGGCAGCGGTTTGCCGGCGTTGGACCACGCTTCGTTCGACAGCAGCATGAACTGCGGTCCACTGAGTACGGGGATCCTCTTCGAAATCTGCTGGAACCCCGCGCTCGTCTCGAACGTCACCCGGCTCTCCCCTGCCTGGCCGCGGCGGGTCGTGATCAGCACCACGCCGTTCGCGCCGCGCGCGCCGTAGATCGCCGTCGCGGACGCATCCTTCAGCACGTTGATCGACTCGATCTCGTCGGGGTCGATCGACATCAGGGGATTGGCCTTGGGGTCCGTCGAGGACGTGCCCTGCTCGGCCGGGAGGCCGTCGATGACGTACAGCGGCTCGCTGTTCGCCGTGATCGAGCCGGTGCCGCGCACGCGCACCCGCAGCCCGCCGCCCGGGAGCCCCGTGTTCGAGGTCACCTGCACTCCTGCCGCCTTTCCTTGGAGGCCGGAGGTCAATGTGATCGTCGGCGCCGCCTTAGTCGCGAACTGGTCGGCCGTCACCGACGACACGGCGCCCGTGAGGTCGTACTTCGACGCGGTGCCATAGCCGATGGCGACGATCGGGTTCAGCTCGATCGGGTTGCGCTGCAGCAGGAAGTCCGCGACCGTTTCCTGCCCCTCCTGCACCACGACGGTCGCATCCCCGGGCGTGTAGCCGAGCGCGCGGGCGCGCAGGCGATACGACCCCGCCGGTACCCCCGCGATCGCGTAGCGGCCGCCGCTGTCGGTCGTGGCGGAGAACGACGTCCCCACCACGATCACGTTGACCCCCGCGAGCGGCGTGGCGGTCCCGGCGCGCACCGTGCCGGTGATCGAGCCCTGCGCGGGCGCGGGCCGGTCGCCCGGCGGGTCCGTCAGCAGGATCTGTCCCGTGTGATCGAGCGTCGGTACGGCGCCGGTGCCTTGGAGCAAGGCGTCCAGCGCGACCCGGACCGGCACCGCGTCGAGCCGCGCGGAGACCGGCCGATCCAGCGGCACCACTCGGCGCGAATACGCGATCCGCACGCCGGCCTGGCGCGCGACCTCGTCGAGCGCGTGTTGCAGCCGCACGCCCTCGACCGCGAGCGTCACCGTCCGGTCGAGCGGCGAAGCGCCCGGTTGCTGGAGCGGGGGGGCGACGAGCAGGCCGATACAAGCGATCACCACGTGCATACCGAATCCTCCTTCATGTGCGACGCCGGTCGTGAACGACGGGAAGGAGCCGGACCGCTCGGCCGGTCCGGGTGAAACGCGCGTCGAGCACCCGGGCCAGCGCCAGGAGGGCGTCGTCGGCCGCGGGGAAGCTGAACGCGATGGTAACCCGCTCCGCGTCCAGGGAGCGGTCGGCGGTCTGGATGTCGAGGTCGTACCAGCGCCCGAGCTGCGCGAGCACGCGCGGCAGCGGCGCGTCTTCGAACACCAGCCCCCCGCGGGTCCAGGCCACGAAACTCTCCAGCCGGATCCCGCGGGTACGCGAGGCGCGCCCGCGCGCGTCGATCACGCCGCGATCGCGGGCGCCCAGGGTCAGCGCCCGGCGCTCCGCGCCGTCCGGGGCGCGCAGCCCGACGCGACCGCTCGCCACGACGACCGCCACGCCGTCCTCGGGTCCGTAGGCGTGGACGTCGAATTCCGTCCCGAGATCCTCCGCGGTGCCGTAGCGCGTGCGGACGACGAAGGGCCGCAGCGCGTCGTGCTGAATCACGAAGTACGCCTCGCCGTCCAGCTCGACGCGGCGCTCGCGGACGCCGAAATCCCGCGGCATCCGCAGCCGGGTGGCGACGCTGAGGAGAATCCGGGACCCGTCCGGCAGCGACAGCTCGGCCCGCTGCCCCGGCCCGGTGGCGAATTCCCGGAACGGCGCGACGTGAGGACGCTGCGTCCACAGCAGCGCGGTGGCCAGCAAGAGGATCAGCGCCGCCGCAATCCGGAGCGGCCAGGGCGAGCCCCAGAACGTCGAGCGGGACGGGACCAGGTACAGCCACGGAGTCGCGCCGGGGGCGTCGGGCTTCCGCAAGCGCCGCCGCGCCGCGGACACGTCCCAGCGCCGCGTGGCGGAGCCGGTCACGCGCCATAACGCCTGCAGCTCGTCGAGCAGGGCGCCGCGCCGCGGATCGGCGGCAATCCATTCCTGGATCGCCGCCGCTTCCGCGGGCGAGCAGTCACCTTCGACGTACTGGAGGAGGTCGGACTTGGCGAACATGAGCGCTCGAAGAAGACAACCCCCGAGCGCGCTCAGAGTATGAAAGGGGAGAGCTTGGCCTTGAGCAGCGTCGCGGCGCGCCACATCTGCGACTTCACGGTGCCGAGCGAGACGCCGAGGCGCGCGGCAATCTCCTCGTAGCTCAGTGCCTGGGCCCGGCGCAGCAGGAAGGTGGCGCGGCACCGCCCCGGCAGCTCGGTGATGGCGCGCTGCACGGCGGCATCGAGCTCGCGTCGCAGGCAGAGGTCTTCCGGGGTGTCGGGGCCGGGCGCGGCCTCGCGATCGACGCGCGCGATCCACGCCTCCGCCACGCGGGCGTGGCGCAGGTACTTCAACGCCCGATTCCGGGCCGCGACGAACAGGTAGCGACGGGTCAGGCGGAGCGCATCGCGCGGGCCGCGCGTGTCCCAGAGGTGGAGGAACAGATCCTGCACGACGTCCTCGGCGGCCTCCGCCGACCCGACGAAGCGCAGCACGTAGTCACACAGCGTGGCGTAGTGCGCAGCGAACGCCGACTCCCAGTGTGGGGATCGGACGCGTGGGGCCCCGGAGTGGGGGGCCGAGGAAACCGACCGGAGTGACGGCTCCGACATTGCCGAGGGCGCTGGTGCTACCGCGACCCCTCGCGTTCAAGAACGAGGCCGACGCCGCGAGCACCACGCCAAGCCCTTGACGTCTGGCACCGTGGCGCGCGCGCCACAGGAAAGACCCGTGGTTGTTGAGTTCTTGCCACAGGCCCAAACGGGCGTGACTCGGGTCACGGGACGGCCCGCGTGGCAGGCTATGGTTTACCTGTGACCGCCAAGCCTTCGATCGCGGGCCGGATCGGCCCCGCGGGCAAGACCGCGCGGTGGAGCGACATCACCATCTTCACCGTGCTGGCCGCGATCTATTTCGTCGCCGGCAAGCTCGGCCTGCGCCTCGCGTTCGTGCACGTCAGCGCCACGGCGGTCTGGCCCCCCACGGGGATCGCCATCGCCGCGTTCCTGGTGCTCGGCATCCGGGTGTGGCCGGCGATCCTCGTCGGCGCGTTCCTCGTCAACCTCACGACGGCGGGCTCGGTGGCCACCTCGTTCGGCCTCGGGGTCGGCAACATGCTCGAAGGGCTGGTCGGCGCGTACCTCGTGAACCGGTTCGCCGGCGGGCGCGACGCATTCGAGCGCGCGCCGGACGTCTTCAAGTTCGCGTTGGTCGCGGCGCTGCTCAGCACGACGGTGAGCGCCACCGTCGGCGTCACGACCCTCGCCGTGGGCGGGTTCGCCCGCTGGGCGGACTACGGCCCGATCTGGCTGACGTGGTGGCTCGGCGACGTGGCCGGCGATCTCGTGGTCGCGCCGGTCGTGCTGCTGTGGAGTGCCCGCCCGCGCGTGCGGTGGCGCCTGGCGCAGGCCCTCGAGGCCGCGGCTCTCCTGGCCGCTCTCATCGTCTGCGGCGAGCTGGTGTTCGGCGGGCTGTTTCCGACGGATGTGAAGCACTATCCGCTGGAGTTCGCGACGGTCCCGCTGCTCCTGTGGGCGGCGTTCCGGTTCGGCCCCCGCGAAACGGCGACCGCGATTCTCCTGACGTCGAGTCTGGCCATCTGGGGGACTCTCAAGGGCTACGGGCCCTTCGTCCAGCCGACTCAGAACGAATCGCTGCTGTTGCTGCAGGCGTTCATGGCGGTCGTGTCGGTTTCCACCCTGCCCCTCGCGGCCGTCGTGGCCGAGCGCCGGCGGGTCGAAGCGCGGCTGCGCCACCTGTCCGTCAGCGATCCCCTGACCGGGCTCGCCAATTACCGGCAGTTGATGGCCGCCCTCGAGGGCGAAATCCAGCGCTCGCAGCGGACCGAGCGGCCCTTTGCGGTCATCCTCCTCGACGTGGACGGCTTGAAGCGCATCAACGACCGCCACGGCCACCTCGTCGGCAGTCTGGCACTGTGCCGGGTAGGGGCGGTGTTGCAGCTCTCCTGCCGCGCCATCGACACGGCGGCGCGGTTCGGCGGAGACGAGTTTGCCCTGGTGCTGCCCGAGGCCGACGAGACGGCGGCGGAGCTCGTGATGCGTCGCGTGACGGAACGGCTGACCTGGGATACCGACACCCCCCGCGTCACGGTGAGCCTGGGCGCGGCGGTCCACCCGCGTGACGGCGCGACCGTCCAGGCGCTGCTCGACGCCGCGGATCGCGGGCTGTACGCGATGAAGGGGAAAAAGGTGGGCCGGCGGGGTTAGATTGTAGCACCCCTATGGCCGAGAAGAAGCGCGCGTTCAGCCCCGGCGCCTGGCAGGAAGCCCGAGCGCTCGTCTACCAACACCGCGGCCGGCTGGCGCTGGGTCTCGGGCTGCTGCTTGTCAACCGGCTGGCCGGCCTGGTGCTGCCGTCGTCCACCAAGTGGGTGATCGACCGGGTCATCAACCAGCGCCACGCCGAGCTACTGGTGCCGCTCGCCGTCGCGGCCGGCGTGGCGACCGTGATCCAGGCGATCACCGGGTTCGGCCTCTCGCAGATCCTCGGCGTCGCGGCGCAGCGCGCCATCACGGACATGCGTCGCACCGTGCAGGCCTACGTGCTGCGGCTCCCCGTCGGCTACTTCGACTCCACCAAGAGCGGCATTCTCATCTCCCGCATCATGAGCGACGCCGAGGGGATCCGGAACCTGGTGGGGACGGGGCTGGTGCAGCTCGTGGGCGGCCTCGTGACCGCCGCGATCGCCCTGGGGGTGCTGTTCTACCTCAACTGGCGGCTCACCGTCTTCGCGATCCTCATCCTCGGCCTGTTCGGCGGCGGCATGGCGTACGCGTTCACGAAGCTGCGGCCGCTGTTCCGCGAGCGCGGGAAGATCAACGCGGACGTCACCGGACGGCTGGGCGAGACCCTGGGCGGCATCCGCATCGTCAAGGCCTACCGCGCCGAGCGCGGCGAGCGGCTGGTGTTCACGCGCGGTGCGCACTCCCTGTTCCGCAATGTCGCCACCACGATGACGGGCATCTCCTCGCTCGGCGCGTTCGCCTCGATCATCGTCGGCGCCATCGGCATCCTGATGATCCTCGAGGGCGGGCACGCGATCCTCTCGGGGAGCATGACGCTGGGCGACTTCTTCATGTACGGCGTGTTCGTGGGGCTGGTGGCGCTGCCGCTGATCAACATCGCGTCCATCGGCACGCAGATCACCGAGGCGTTCGCCGGGCTGGACCGCATCCGCGAGATCCGGCGGCTGGCCACCGAGGACGCCGACGACGCGTCGCGCGGGGCGGTGACCGAGGTGCGGGGCGACGTCGACTTCGAGGGCGTGAGCTTCGCGTACGTGCCCGGGCGCGACGTGTTGCGCGAGGTGTCCTTCCACGCGGCGGCGGGCTCCACCACCGCCCTCGTGGGGTCGTCCGGAGCAGGGAAGAGCACGCTGATCAGCCTGGTGCTGGCCTTCAACCGTCCCACGGACGGGCGCATCCAGGTCGACGGGCGGGATCTGGCCATGCTGCGGCTCGCCGAATACCGCCGGCATCTGGGCGTGGTGCTCCAGGACAACTTCCTGTTCGACGGCACGATCGCCGAGAACATCGCGTTCGCGCGGCCCCACGCCACCCGCCGTGAGATCGAGGAGGCGGGGCGCATCGCGCACTGCGACGAGTTCGTACGCCGCTTCGAGCAGGGCTACGACACCATCGTCGGCGAGCGGGGGGTGAAGCTGTCGGGCGGCGAGCGCCAGCGCGTGTCCATCGCCCGCGCCATCCTCGCCGATCCCCGCATCCTGATCCTCGACGAGGCCACGTCCAGCCTCGACTCCGAGAGCGAGGCCGCGATCCAGGACGGGCTGCGGACATTGCGGCGCGGCCGCACGACGTTCGTGATCGCCCACCGGCTCTCGACGATCCGCAGCGCCGATCAGATTCTCGTCCTGGAGGGCGGGGAGATCGTGGAGCGCGGCACCCACCAGGAGCTGCTGGCCCGGCACGGCCGCTACCGCCAGCTCTACGACAAGCAGTACCGCTTCGAGCACGACCGCTTCGTGAACCCCGGCGAGGATTTCACCCCTGAGCCCGAGGCGCCGGTCGTGTCGGCGCCGGTCACGCCCCCCACGCGACTCTAGCAACGCAAAACGGCGCCTCCCGTTGGGGAGACGCCGTTTCTTTCCGCGGTACCGCGCGAGTCTTACAGCTTCACGACGTTCTGCGCGGCGGGGCCCTTCTGGCCCTGAACCACTTCGAACTCCACGCGCTCGCCTTCGGCGAGCGACTTGAAGCCCTGCGCCTGAATGGCGCTGTGATGCACGAAGCAGTCCTTGCTGCCATCCTCGGGCGTGATGAAGCCGAAGCCCTTGGCGTCATTGAACCACTTCACGGTACCGGTAATGCGTGCCATCTGTGCGTACTCCTGACTTAATAATGTTCCCGGCGACGCGCGGTCTTCGCCTTGCGGCGCGCCGCGGCCTTGTCCTTCCGCCGCCGTCGAGCGCTCGGGCTCTCGTAGAAGCGCGTACGCTTCATGTCCTGGAACAGGCCCGCCTTGGTGACCTGCCGGCGGAACTTCTTCAAGACGAAGTCCAGACGATCTGTCTCGCTCAGCGTGACGATCATGCGAACCCGATTCCAGGGAGAGTGAATCCAGAAACGAACAAAGACCTGCGGCGACAGCCCCAGGTCCTTGTGATCAGTCTCTGGTGTTCAGCCGCGGCACCGTGCCGTGGCCCTTTCGCTCGGTCGGGAAACTCGCCCCCGGGCCCGGAAATGTCAAGGGCGCGGCTCCCCAGGCCGAAACCGTTCCTCCCACTCGTCCAGGGACCGCGGCCAATCCGTCTTGAGCAGGCGGGAGAGCGCCCGGTCGGCCAACACCTTCCCACCAGTCTGGCAGCGCGGGCAGTAGTTTACCTCGTTCTCGGCGTAGCGGATGCGTTGCACCGGCGCAGCACACACGGGGCAGGGCAGGCGGTACCGGCCGTGCACCGCCATCGCGGGGCGAAAGGCCGTCACCTTCTCCGGAAAGCTGGTCCCCGTCTCCGCCCGCAGTCGCGCGGTCCACGTCTGCAAGGTCTCCTGCGTGGCTCGATAGAGTCGGGCAACCTCCTCGTCCGAGAGCCGTGAGGTCAACGTGAGCGGCGACAGCCGGGCCGCGTGCAGGATCTCGTCCGAGTACGCGTTACCGATGCCGCTGAACAGTTTGGGGTCGGTGAGCGTGCGCTTGAGCGTATGGCTCTCCACAGTCAGCACGTCCTTGAATTCCTGAAGCGTCGCGCTCAACACCTCGAGGCCGCCGGGATCGAGCGCCGCGATGCCCACGGACCCACGCACGAGATGCAGCGACGCCCGATGCTTGGTGCCGGCCTCGGTCACCAGCAGGCTCCCCTCGGCGAAGTCGAAGGCGGCGAGTCCGTTGCGCCGGGGGATCTGGGCGCTCGGAGGCTTCCAGTGTAACCGGCCGGCGATCATCAAATGGATGACGGCGGCGAGGTCGCCCTCGAACGCGATGACGATGCGCTTCCCGAGGCGGCGGAGCCCGACCACGGCGCGGCCCTCAAGCTCCGCCGGCTGGACGCCCGCCGACCGCAGCAGGAATGGGCTCGTGATGCGGCAGCGCAGGAGCGGGCGGCCGGGGATGCGGCGCTCGAGAGCTTCGAGGTAGACGACGATGTCCGGGAGTTCGGGCATGGAAGCCAAGTCTATGCTCGGGGTGCGAGTTTTGCTGCGTTGGCACAACGCACTCCGCGTGGTGTCGAATACCGGACCTCTGTGGGGGACCTGCCGATGATCGTGCGAGCGATGCTGTGCGCCGGCTGTTGCGTGCTCCTCTCCCGTCCCGCCGCCGCCCAGGGGACGACGGATACAACCAAGACCACCTCGCGGTTCACGCTTTCAGGGGATCGGCTGCGGGTGCTCCCGGCGGACGATCCCGCGCCGGCGCTGGTGCTGGTCCCCGGCGTGGTGCTGCGCGGCGGCGAGATCGGGATCGACCATCTGGCGCGCCTCTCGATCCGCGGTGCCGCGCCCGGCGAGGCCGCCGTCTACGTGGACGGCGCACCGGTGCGCTTCCAGCTCTTCGGAACGGTCGGCATCCCCCTCGCGGTCGAGGCGGTGGACGAGGTCGCAGTGACGACGGGCGTGCCGGACGCCGCGCTGCCTGACGCCCGCGGCGGCGTGATCGCCTACGTCACGCGGGGGGGAGGCGACCGCTTCCAGGCGAGCTTCCACGCCGGGACCGATGAGCCGTTCGGCACCAGGTCCAGCCTTGGCTACAACCACTTCGCCGCCTTCCTCGGCGGGCCGCTGGGCGCCGTTCCCGGGCTGCGGTGGGCCGTCTCGGCCACCGCGCAGGGACAGGGCTCGCCCTATCGGGGCTTCGGGATCGCGAAGCAACCTGCCTTCGTCTTGGACGGCGTCGATACGACGATGACGTGGAGCGACGGGACCAACACCTTCACCGCGGCCCTGCCGGCGTTCGCGCGGTCGACGGGACTCGAGCGGCCGATGGATTGGGCGACGCTGGTGCGCGGGCATGCGAAGGTCGGCTACCGCTACGGCGAGCGGTCGAGTGTGTCGCTCTCGTTGCTCGCGGGCGGCGTGCAGCAGCGCTTCTTCCCCGGAACCGCCATCGGCGATCCTGCCCTGTATTCGGGCATGCACCAGTGGTGGCGACAGGGCATCGTGAATTGGCGTCACGAGCTCGGGCGCCTGCGGGGCGGATCGCTGGCGCTGAGCGCCAACCTCTCGCTGGGGACGGACCGCCTGGCGTCGGGCCCGCTGGCGCCGGGCTCGGAGGCCGACACGCGCGATCCGGCGTTGGGAATCGAATGGGGCGCGCTCGGGTTCACTGGCTCCGACCTTATGCCGTACCCGATTACCGACGACATCATCCGCAACGTCCGTACGAACAGCGGTCTGCGGACGCCCTACCTCAATCAGACGAACCTGCGCCTCTCCCAGCCGTATCGCACGAATCCGTTCGCGGTGATCGCCGGGTGGCCGACCCAGGGACTCGACGGAAACTTGACGCTCGCGTCGGAGCGCCGGCTGGATGCGCGCTGGGCGCTCGATTGGGCGGCGGGCGCGATTCACCACGTCTCGGTGGGAGCCGATTTCAATCGCACGGACCTCAGCTACTACAGCGCCGGTCTCCTCAGCGAGTTCAACCTCGATGCCTACCGGTTCGAGCCTCGGCGCTTCGGCGCGTTCGCGACCGACCGCATCACGAGCGGCCGGGTGACGGCCGATATCGGCGTCCGCTACGATCGCTTCGACCCCCACGCGCTGTACCCAACGGCTCCCGGCCGGATCTTCAGCAATCCGGCGTGGAGCGTCAACGCTGCGACCAGCGATACCGCGTACGCCGCCTCCGTCGCCCGCGTGTTCTCCGGCACGGTGACGAAAGGTTTGCTGGCGCCGCAAGCGCGGATCGCCGTGGCAGTAGGGTCGGGCACGAGTGTGCGTGCCGCCGTGGGCCAACTCGCGGTCCCCCCATCATTGGGTGCGCTGTTTGCCTGGAGCAACAGCGACCTGAGCTTCGTACCGCTCGTTGGGCCGGTATTCGGTCGCGACGTCCACTACGCCAAGAGCACGATGCTGGAAGCGGGATTGCGCCGCGAGTTCGGCTCCGCGTTCGTCGCGGATGTGGCGATCTACCATCAGTCGGTGCTGCAACCGTACGAGCCCCGGTTGACGTCGTATGACAATCCCTCCAACCCCGGGCAGACTTATATCGCGAACGCCCTCACCAAGACCGGCGCGCGCCCAGGGACCGGGGTGGATGCGCTGGTCGAATGGCACCGGGGGAACGCGTTGGACGGTACCATCGCCTACTCGTACTTGCACACGACCCACCAGGGAGAGGCCGCGGTGGCGACGCACGCCCTCGGCGCCAGGGTGGGATGGCGTGGCGAGAGCGACTGGCAGGCAACCGTTTTCGTCCGCGCGGTGACCGGGCTGCCCTACACGCGCCTCGACAACACCGGGGCAGGCATCTTCGCCTCGGAGGAGCCTGGGTTCATCTTTCTGCCTGTCGTGGAACGATTCAACGCTTCCCGCCTACCTTGGACCAAGACGTTGGATCTGCGCGTAACGAAGAATGTCCACACGGCTGGCGGGCATTGGACCGTCTTCGCCGACTTGAGGAATCTGCTCGACTTCACGAACACGACCGACGTCTATGCCGAGACGGGGACGGAGAACAACGACCTGTATCGCCAGAACGCGCTCAGCGATGAATACGCGAGCCTGCAAGACGAGGCCAGCTTGAACGGGGCCTTATTGCCGGGAGGCACCGTGGACCTGCGGCCGAGTTGTTCGACGTGGACGGCTAGTAGCGTGGGGCCGGTGAACTGCGTGATGCTTCGCCGGGTCGAGACCCGTTTCGGGAACGGGGACGGGCAGTACACCCTGGCCGAGCAAGAGCGTGCACTCAACACCTACTTCGACTCGTTCGTCGGCGCGTGGCGATTCCACGGCCCCGGGCGCACCGTTCGGGTGGGGATGGAACTGCGGCTCTAGCCCGCGCCGCGTGATGGCCGTCACACCACGAGCGGGAGCGAACCGCCGTCGGGCTACGCGACGTCCCGGTTGCTCGGCTCCGTCCGCCGTGGGTACTTTCGTACCCATGTCGTGCCCGTCCGGTCGTTCCGCCGCAGCGACAGCCCTGCTGGCTGTCCTGCTCGTCGCCTGTCCGAAGCCGCGCACCGTGGCCGTTCCCGACCCCGGCCGCGCCGATTCGGTCACGGCGCGGAACCGCGACCTCGAACAGCGGGTGGCGCGTCTCGAGCTGCAGCGGTTGGAGCGGGATGCCCAAGTGGACCAGCTCCAGGGCCAGCTCGACGCCGCGCGGCGCGAGGTGGTGCGCGCGATGGCCAAGCTGCAGACGCTGGCGAGCCGGGCGGAAGCGGCCTCCGCGATGGCCGAAGCCGAGGTCGCCCTGCAGTCCCTGCAGCTGCCGGCCGGGCAGACGCCGCCGGGTATCGTCGAAGCGCAGCAGCTGCTCAGCCAGGCGAGCGACGAGTTCAACAAGGGGAACTACGGCGGCGCGCTGTATCTGGCCAACCAGTCCAAGACCGCTACCGGAACGGGGCGGGGCGCCCTCGCCGGAGGCACCGCGACGACGCTGCGCCCGGGGGAAGTGCTGTTCGCGTTGCCGCTGAACCTGCAGACGACGGGTCGCGCCAGCATCCGTGAGGGCCCCGGCGCGGCGTTCCACGTGGTGTTCGCGCTGGAGGCGGGCGCCGCCGTGACCGGGTTCTCCTATGCCGATCAATGGGTGCGCGTGACCGACGACGGCGGCCGTTCCGGCTGGGTGTATTACCGCCTGGTGGGGCGGCGCGCGGACACCGCCCGCTAGGTCACTCCGCGCGCGCCTGCGTTTCTTTCGGCTCCCGGGGTCCGGCCATCACCACGCGATCCCGCCCCCCGTACTTCGCATCGTACAGCGCCGAGTCCGCCGCGGCGATCATGCCGTCGGGCGTCTCGCCGTGCTCGGGGAACTCCGCGACGCCGACGCTCACCGTGACGTGCCGGCCCGGGATCTTTGCCCCGGCCACGGCGGCGCGGATGCGCTCGGCGACGCGCGAGCCTTCCTCGAGGTCCCCTTCGGGCAGGATCACGAGGAACTCTTCGCCCCCGTAGCGCGCCACGGAATCCACCTCACGCGTCTGTTCCCGCAGCGCCTTCGCGACGGTGACGAGCACCTCGTCGCCCGCCAGGTGACCGAAGGCGTCGTTGTAGTTCTTGAAGTGGTCGACGTCCACCATCAGCACGGCGAAGGTGTGCTCGAGCCGCTGCGACCGCTTCACCTCGTCCGCCAGGACTTCCCTGAGGCGGCGGCGGTTGAGCAAGCCGGTAAGGCTGTCGGTCACCGAGAGCCGCTCCAGCTCCTCGGTCTTCTCGCGCAGCCGCACCACCATCGCGTTGAACACCTGCGTGAGGAACGCCACCTCGCCCCCGCCGGCGACCGGCAGCTCCACGGCGAGGTCCCCCACGGCGACTTTCCCCGCCGCCTGCGCGAGCCGGTTCAATGGCCGCACGATCAGCATGCTCAGGAAGTAGGCGATGGCGCCGATGGCGGCCAGCAACCCCAGCACGATCCCGATGGTGACGTTGCGCAGGTGGGTGACCTGCTGGTACGCCCGCGCGGTCGGCACCTCGCTCACCACGGCCCAGCGCAGCCGGGGGACCTCCTGGTAGCTACCGACCGCGCCCTGGCCGTCGAAGCCGCGGTATTCGAGCGCGGCGCCGGCCTTCGCGACCAGCGCGCTCAGGGTGCGCGGCGGCAGGCTGTCGCGCAGGTACCCCTGCATCCCTGTGGGGGAGGACGCGAGCAGGGCACCTTCGGCGGTCGTGACGAACGTCGCGCCGGCGGGGGCGGGCACGCTGCGTTTCGCGATGCGCTCCACCGCGCGCAGCTTGACCCGCGCCGCGAACGCTCCGACCAAGCGGCCGCTGGGGACGACGATCGGCACGGCGACCACGAGCACCGGTGTCTGACCGCTGTCGGCGGGGAGCGGGGGGCCCACGGCCGAATTGTCGGAGCGGATCTGTTGCAGCCAGTCCGGAGGGAGTGGCAGGGGCGTGGTCTGCGAGGCGCTCGTCGCGATGGAGGTCCCCTGGGGATCCACCACCAGCAGCTCGTCGAACTCGTCGGAGAACCGGCTGCGCAGTGAGCGCAGGTAGTCGGTGAGCCGGGAGAGATTCGGGCCGGGGCGTCCGGCGCGCTCGATGTTCTCCGTCACCTCGTACGAGGAGGCGAACACGCGCAATTCGTACAGGCTGCCTTTGAGCCACAGGTCGAGCTCGCGCGACGCGGCACCGCTCACGCTCACCAGGTCCGCGGTGATCTTTTCGGTGAGGGCGTTCTTGTTCTGGAAGTACGAAACCCATGCCCCAGCAAGGGAGGGGACGAGCGTGACGACCACGGCGAATAACAGCATCTTGTAGCGGATGCTGTCGGGGCGGAGCGCGCCGAAGCGCCGCCCCGCCAACTGCTCCCATGATTTGCTGAGCCTCTTCATGCCGTGGCTCAGCAAGATTCCACGTTCGGCCGCCTAACGCAAGGTCAGCCAGTAATTTGCCTTGAGCAGCAGCACGTTCGTGGGCCGATCCCGGCGATACAACAGCAGGTCGCCCAGGTCCCGGCCAGCGTCGAACGTGGGGTCGAAGGGGAAAAATCCACCCCGGCTCTGGGTCCACACGAGGAACAGCGTGGACCCCGGCCGATACTCCCAGCGCAACACCGTCTTAATCTGGAAAGCGCGGGTCCGGAAGTCAGGGTTGTCGAGCGTGAACGGCGCCGCCGGCCCGCCCGACCCGTCGGGATCGATCCGATACACGGCGGGCCGCCCCGCCGCGTCGGTGGCGACGACGGAATCCGTCGATCCGGCGTCGCGCCCGTACACGAGGAAGGCGAACGCGCGCGGCGCGGCGAGCTCCTTCAGGTCGGAGAAGTCGCCCGCGAACGTGAACGGCTGGGCGTACAGCTGCACGCTCAGCGTCGGCGACATCGTCACGTTGAAGCGCATCGTGACGTCGAGGGTGTGCTGGTCGAGCGCACCGAACACGTAGCGCCTGCCGAACGTGGCGGTGGCGGTCGGGTCCGGAATCGCGGCCACGTATTGCGCCGTGCTGCGGCCGACCGAATAATTC
>Ga0209375_1002331_pt1 | contig 13766 bp, 14 predicted proteins | sample GraSoiAngelo_131_FD_185888 | JGI IMG/M metagenome (GOLD analysis project Ga0209375, IMG submission 185888) | Grasslands soil microbial communities from the Angelo Coastal Reserve, California, USA - 14_0929_02_30cm (SPAdes) (version 2) | ecosystem: Environmental > Terrestrial > Soil > Grasslands ... | reverse complement strand
AAAAAGAACCGGACGCCGTTCCGCCGGCCGAGCTCGCCGCGGGGATAGAACTGCTCGTGTCCAAACCCCAGCAGGATCCGGCAGAAATGATCAAGCGCCGGACCTACATCGGAATCTTGCGGGCTCAAGCCCGAGCTTAGGGCGGCTTCGATCGAGCCATAATCTTCCAGAGTGCGCCGGATGATCCAAAACAGTACGGCCAGATCCCGGCTCGTATTGAATCGATAATAAAAACCGCGCAGCCGGCGGACGCCGGTCTGCGGACTGAATGAAGCGATCGTTCGTGAAGGAGAAGGACCCAAATAGCCGAGCACCTTCTCAACTGTCCTAAGCACACTTTTCACATTTCCGTACGCAAATGCGGATGCGAGCAACCCGGCGATTTCGCGATCCCGCTCATTGTCATACCGGTGTACGAACTGGACAGGATCATGCGCCAGGTGCTTTTCCTTCGGGAAATTCGCGATAAACCCGTCCAGGTGGTGCTTGAGCGAGGACATAGAAACACTATAGCGCCGGTATATTTCGGGGACGCACGCCGAATTCTGAAGTTCAAGAATTCGGCGTGCGTCCCCGAAATATACCTACTGCGGGAAATTCAGAGTGGGCTTGGCGCGATCCGTGTTGTTGGTGGTCCGGGAGTTGGAGCCCCGAAGGGGATCTGCGGCGCGGTTGCGCCGGTCATTATCGCCGGCCAGAATATCGCCCGCAGGTGCAGCATTGGCGTTCGTATCGGGAACGCTCTTCTTCACAAGATGAATGACTCGATTTTTGATCAGTTCCGCATCGTTGCTGACCGGCGGTAGGGGATAATCACCCGGCCGGACGAGTGTCTTTCGTCCCGCTTCGAGGATCACCTCGCGGTCCGGCAGTCCCACGGTCTCCACTGCAACTCGGCCTTCGAGACATCGAACTTCGGCAATCTGAACTTCGTCGATCGCAATTTCAAAAATCGTGCCGCGCACAGCAATCAGTGCCGTCGGCGTGGTTACGCGATAAGGATTTGGACGTCCGCCGAGCCGCTGGACATAAAACCGCACCTTACCCACCATCAGATTCACGAGGCTGCGCAGATCGCCGCTCCAGAAATCCTCTACGATCAGCTTCGAGTTTTCTGAGATAACCATGTAGGACCCGTCCGGCACTTCCAGTATTAGTTGCGCGCCGGCTCCTGTCCTCACCTCGTCGCCCGCCTGAACCGGCTGCGCCGGTGCCAAGGGTTTGAACAATTTCGCGGAAACCGGCCGCCACTCGGCAGGCCCCACGACCGAAGAAACCCTTAGCGCAGCCTGAGCCCAGAGCCCCGGGGGCAGGAGCAGTAACAGAGTAGTGAGCAGAACCTTCCTCATTTTGTCCCTTTCGTAAGTTCGCCCGGGAAATCATGGATCTTCGTGGGGCCGCGCGGCGAATCGATGCGGCGGAAATCCAGAGCTTCCTGGAACAGTCCAAAGCCATTGCCGAGATCGGGCAACGGATGAACCATCCGTGACGCGCGCAAACTGTCGAAGATGCGCGAGTTTCTCTCCCGTTCGATCCGCTTGAGAAAGCTGTCTAAAGAGTTGGCCATCTTGGTACAGTTCATGCCTGCATCTTCAGCATAAGACCAAAAATCACGCTGCGCCTGGTCTCGGCTCATCTCAGCGAAACTTCTTCCTGTTGCGGCTTGGATGTAGGAGAGCGCCGTGATCTCACCCCAATTCAGCTTCTGCTGCAAAGCCCACTTGAGATCATCTTCGCTTGTTCCATATTCCTTCCGGATCAAATACGCGAACACCAACGGACTTTCGGAACTATTCGATGCCTCACGATCGAGTCTGGAGATGGCGCCCGTCAGAGCTGCGCCCGCTTCGGGATTCCGGGGATCCGTTGCAAATAGCGGAATACCGAAAAGCAGCACCAGAAGTAGAAGACCGAGAAAAGTTCTTCTCATCATCGTTCCAAGCTGTAGCGGTGCTCAAACACACCTGCCACAGTGCGGCCATGTTAGCCTCAAATACTTCGAAAATCAATTCCGAGCCGTCTCGCCTTGTTATAAAGCGTTCGTCTCTCAATGCCCAGAATCTCCGCTGCCTTCTTCTTATTGCCGCCCGTTTGCTTCAAGATCTTGATGATATGTTCCCGTTCCATCGCATCCAACGACGCCTCTCCCCCTGGGAGAGGCCGCGGCCGCGAAGCGCCAGCCCGATAGGGCGCAGCCTCAATTGAAGCCGCGGGTGAGGGTCCAGTCACGTCACTATCCTCAGCGTCTCCGAACTCCAGTTCCTCCAATTGGACGACGCCAGTGTCATTAAAGGTCATGGCGCGCTCCAGCGTATTTTTCAGTTCGCGGACGTTACCGGGCCAGGAGTATTGCTTCATAGCCTCTAATGCGTCCTCGGATAACCGGACGGTTTTGCCGTTCTTTTCCGTGAACAGTTTGAGGAAGAAACTGGAGAGCAGCGGAATATCACCCCTGCGGTCCCGCAGCGGAGGCAAGGCGATGGTAAAAACGTTGAGCCGGTGGAACAAGTCCTCGCGGAATTGGCCGGTCCGCACCATCTCTCTCAAGTCCCGATTCGTTGCGGCGACTAAGCGCACGTCGACCTGGATCGTATCGTTGGAACCGACCCGGCGAATTTCCCGTTCTTGTATCACGCGCAGCAGCTTCACTTGAAAACTTAATGAGGTCTCCGAAATTTCGTCGAGAAAGACCGTGCCTCCGGCCGCGCTTTCGAACAATCCTTTCCGCGACCCCGTCGCGCCGGTGAAGGCGCCGCGCTCGTGGCCATACAATTCGCTCTCCAGGAGCGTTTCCGGCAGCGCCCCGCAGTTGATGACCACAAAAGGAGCTTTCGATCGCGCGCTATTTTCATGCAGTGCTCGAGCGATCAGTTCCTTCCCGGATCCGCTCTCGCCGATCACGAGTACGGGTGCTTCGATCCGCGCGGTCTTCGCAACCTTCTTATATATGTCGACCATTTTGGGAGTTGCGCCGATGATTTCTGTTTTTGGAAGATTCTCAGCCAGCTCCGGACCGACGGACTTCGATCGCGATAGCTGGAATTTCTCTTCGATGCGATGGAGAATCCGCAGCATTTCATCGACCACGAAGGGTTTGCTGATGTAATCGAACGCGCCGTTGTGCACCGCATGAACGGCGGTCTCCATCGATCCGTGTGCCGTCATGATGACGACCTCCGCATCGGCGTTGACGCATTTCATGCGTTCCAGCAGGTGGAGACCGGAATCGTCGCCCAGGTAGATATCGCTGACGAGAATGTCGAAGCGTTCCTCCTCCATGGCACGCCGGGCTTGTTCTGCCGTCATGGCCACGCGAAACGGATAGGATTCCATCTCGAGAATGGATCCCATCAACTTGCAGATCGACCGATCGTCGTCGACGACCAGAATCTTGGGTTTTGGGCTCATACAATCTTCAGTTCGGTTTTGTCCCAAAGTCCGCTATAGCTACCCGCTCGGCGCCTTCGGCGCCGAAGCGAGCGAGGGGGTCGCTCACAGATAATTTTGAGGCAAAGCCGACTTCAGCCCGGTATCGACAGGGTGAATACCGAACCTTTACCTACCTCACTTTCTACTACTACATCGCCACCGTGTCGCGCCGCCACCTCTTTAGTGAAGGCGAGACCCAGTCCGAAGCCGCTCTCGTCACGCGTTTCTTCGTTGTCGCGCCGATAAAACTTTTCAAAAATCTTCGAGAGTTCATCGGCTGGAATACCGTATCCCTGGTCCTCGATCGCGAAGCGAACGCGGCCATTCCCGTCGGTCACGCCAATCCGTACCGTCGTGCCCGCCGGGCTGTACTTAATGGCATTGGCGACGAGGTTGATTAGCGCTTGATATAACAACATCCGATCGGCATGCACCCGGATGCCATCGACACCGGCCGATTGGACGGCAATTTGCTTGCCAGCCGCCATAGGACCAACGGTACTGATCAAATCATTCAGTATCGGGGCCACCTCAAAATCAGATTTTGTGATCTTGTGCCTTCCCGACTCGACATACGCAATGTCCAGGAATGATTGAATCAACTGGTTCAAGCGGTTACTCTCATTGATGATCGTGCCGAGGAATGTCTTCCCTTTATCCTGAACGAGATCGTATTTCAGGAGCATGTCGCTGTAGCCGCGGATCGAAGTCAACGGCGTCCGTAGCTCATGCGAAACCAACGAGACCATATCGCTCTTGGCCTGGTTTAATTCGTATTCCGCGGTGGCATCGTGCATCGTTATTACAACTCCGGAGCTGGCGATGGGCAAAATCGACACGTTGTAGAAACGCCTTCCATCTCGAGTGGGAATAAAATTCACAGTAACGGACTCTGTCTTTGTCCGGACACTTTCAAACAGCGGCCGGAAATTCCCACCATCGAGAATGGATGCGAGATACGCCGGCGCATCCGGCGGGTTCATCTCGTAGTTCTGTAACGCCTTCGCAGCCGTGTTCTGATAAACGACATGGCCTTCCAGATCGCTCACAATGATGACGTCTTCGATACTCGCTAAGATGGCGTTATTAAAGGATAGGAACCGCATCAATTCTTGGTTGAAGAAGTCGATCGCATCCAGCTTCCAGCGCGAATTACGGCGGCGGCGCCCAAACAGGCGATTGCGCCGGTCCGACGCAGCCTGTGTTTGAGATTGAAATGCAGTGAGCGCGGTGATCCAGCCGCTCGACAGACGTTCGATTTTTCGATCGAGATCGCGGCTCACCCGGACTCTGTTGGCGACCTCCAGGCCGGGCACGACGAACACAATTGCCGTCCAGAACGTCGGGAACGAAAACCAGAGATGAAAATATTTCATGAAAAGCCAGGAAAGCGCCAACAGCAAAGGACCAGTCGAAATTGCCGCCACGTAGAAGCGCCATCCTTCGTATCGATGATTCAGCCACCACAGCAAGAGAACAAATCCGCCAAGCGCCGGCAGCAGAACCACCAAAGGATGGACTTCGGTAACAGCCCGTCCTGCGTAAAGCGTGTCGATCACGTTCGCATGCACTTCGACACCGCTCATCTTCTTGGCTGCAATTGCAAATGGCGTGAACCATTCGTCTCCAAGACCTTCTGCGGTAAAACCAATCAGGATAATTTGATCTTTGAACTCTTCCGCATCGGCGCTGCCTTCCAGAACTCTCCATGCGGGTACGCGGCGGAACGTGCTCTCGTCACCAGCGAATCGAATGTTTACTTCTTGCGGTCGAATGAGTTCGACCCCTCCCGCCTTCTTCTCAAAATCCGATTTAAATTCGAGACCGGCGGCATGAAGCGCTTGGACGGCGAAAGCCCGGAACACGCGTCCTTCTCCAGCCTTCGCGGAGAAAACTCGCCGGCTGATGCCGTCAAAATCCGGATCCGCATGAACGTGCCCCAGCAGAACCCCCTTTTGCGCAAAAAGGCCTAGCGGCTGGCGCCACATTACCGCTCCATCGACCGAATCGAGACGCGTCGCTAAAACCATCGGTGGCGCGCTCGCGATGGCCAGTGCGAGCGCATAATCCCCATCTTCCGATGTTTCATTATCGAGAAGCAGATCCAATGCGATCGCTCGGGGTTTGCCGGCAGACACACCTTGGATCAGGCGCGCGAGCTTATCGCGCGACCACGGCCACATCCCAATGCGGTCGAGGCTGTCTTCATCGATCGCAACGATCACTACCGGGCTGGACGGTGGCACCGGTCCGGCAAGCCGAAGAGCAAAATCGTAGGCGGAGGAATTCAGTTCAGCAAAATAGGTGGTCCAAGACAGCAGCAGGATCGCAACGGCCACGAAACAGCTAGCGGCTACCGCTCCCAACACAGACTTCATTACTTTTAGGCGCTCCTGGCCATTGGCCGGCGCACTGGCGCCGTATTATACAACGCCACCCGGAAACACAATTGCTAAAGCCGCAGATAGGGCGTAGCTCTCGCTCACTCGAACAGTGTCGCGAATAACGCGATAAAAATCGTATGTCCTTACTTGAAACCTGCGCAAGTGTCGCAATTGTCTCCGCTGTTGTTTTTTTAGCGGCTCCTTCGCTAACACGAGCTCGGGAAAATTATCAGCTGGACCTGACGGCGCGGCAAGTCGCTGGAAAGATGGCATGGACGCGCATCAAGGCCATCAGCCGGAGCCGCAACTGCCGGCTTCGTCTCATCTCGAATGTCTCCTATGTTGTCGAATGCAGTAGTTCGGTGTGGCAAACCGATGAGACTGTAACCCTTCCGCGCGGCTTTCAACTCACGGCGACTGCCGTTCCGCAATTTCACAAACACGGCAACGCGGCACCCGCCGGAACGATTACGATTTGGGACCGCCGGATGAATTCGAGACGGGTGGTCGTCAATTTTACAGGTCGCATCAAAGTCGAATGATGTGATAAATCATCACTCGGTATGACCGATCCGGAACAGGTTGTTGAAGCCAACCTCAAGTTTTATTTCGCTCTGGAAAGCCAGGACATCGATTTAATGGATGAAGTGTGGGCCACGGATGCCAGCGCCATCTGTGTCCATCCAGGTTGGACGCGGCTTGCCGGCTGGGAAAACATTCGGGCCAGCTGGGAGCAGATGTTCCGGAACAACAACTCGATTATGCGGATCGATGTGTCTGAAGTTTCCGTCGAAGTACAAGGATCCACCGCCTGGGTCTCCTGCCTGGAGAGCATCACGACAGCCAATGGTGATCGCGTACGGCGCGCGCAGGCCTACGCGACAAATGTTTTCGTTTTCGAGGATGATCGCTGGCTGCTCGTGCTCCATCACGCCTCAATCATTCCGGATTCTCGATAGTCCACGAGGAACAGTTTGATCTGCTTTGTCGCGACAATCGCGATCTTCGTCTCGAATTGTCGGCGGAGGGTGTTGATCATCATGCCGCCGACATACACTGATACCGGAGTTGCGGTCTGTGACGGATGGCCTTTCTGACGCGATGAAGAAAATGACCGATTTTGATTAATCCTTCTCCCTGCTTGCGGAAATCCAGAGAATTGCCCACGCCAGAATCAGAACGACGGCGATTCCGAACACTGCGAGAATCAATCTCATAAACGCCTGTCCTGGAACTGTAGACCTCGAGCAAAAACCCAGTGGGAAACCAACAGTGGGAACGAGACGGCAATCCAGCCTTGTGGCAACCGATAACCCAAGATCCCTCGTCCCAGAATCGGCAGGATGATCAACGCATTGACGAGCCACAATACCAAGCCTGCGGTGAACGGGTTGCGAAGGTGGGGTTTCAGTGAGCGCCAAAATATCGCGACCACGAAGTATCCGCCAAAATAAAGCAGTGCAGCGTTAATCGTGACGTACAACTCGACACTGGCCAGCCCGGGCACGACTTGGAATACGGATCGCGCGAGCAATTCCGGCATGAACACCGCGCCGACGTATTTCCAGAGAAATATGCTCACTGCCACGAAGAGCAAAGGCCCCAGCCACATTGCGCCCATTCTACGCCACGACTCCTGCATTGACCGGCCTTCTTCGTTTCCGTTACGATGATTGTTGTCCTTCGGGCCTGTGGCGCAGTTGGGAGCGCGCATGACTGGCAGTCATGAGGTCAGGGGTTCGAACCCCCTCAGGTCCATTCCATTGGACATTGAAAATTGATGAGTTTTCAATGTCCATTGTCCTTTCGGTCATTCCGCCGGGCAGTTTGAACAGACGCCACCAAAATTCTGCAGAGTTCTGTGTTTTCCGCGACTAATTTGGCAAGAAGGTTCGTCTCCATATCGAAGCTGCCCCGAATAATGCGTAGCCAGACGGCAGTCTCATTGAGTTCCTTTAGCGCAATGCCTACTTTGTGGATGAAATCAGCACGGCTTTCGGCGGCCCGCGCTTCAGCGTAATTTGGTGCAGCAGCGGTGCCTGCACGCAGCAGCTGGCCGGAGACGTGTTTTGCCTGAAAGTTCTGAGGCAATTCGCCGACCAGCTTCACGATATCGATTGCAAACTGTACCAGTCGTCCTTCGAGCTCATCTGCTCGGGTATCCCGTCCAATGCTCATGCTGGTAGCCGCGTAAGCAGATTTGATTCCACGAGGTCCCGCACTTAGGAGCGGGGTTTCTGGTGTCAGTGCGGCCTCGAAACCACCCGTAGATTCTTAGCAATGGTTCGTACGGCGGAAGACAGACGGGCACCTACGAGCCACTGTCCAGTGTCCATACGCGTGATACAGTCATCCCTCATGAGCCTTGAAATCTACGTTGACGGCAGATACACCGCTTCCTTGGGCTCCGCGAGCGGCTGGGACGCCGCGGTCACATGGATCGAAAAGCACGCCGCGCACCGGACACCCCTCAGACGGCTGGCCGAACTCGGTGAAACCCACCGGCCAGAGGAAGCCGCCGCGATGCTGTCGGATCTGCTCGAACACCAGAAACCTTCTCCCGATATCGCACACATCTTGCGCTACCTGCACCGCTTTTTGACCGGTGATCACGTCTTCATTTGGGACGGCGTAATAGACGAGGAATAGTTTCTCCCGTCCCCGTCCTCGAGCACGCGCGTCAACCATAGGGCCTCCAGCGTTTCCTCGTAATACATCCGCAACGTCTTCGGCTGTTCCGGTTCCGGTTCGTCTTTCTCGGCGGTTCTGGCTTTCAATTGGTTGATATTGAATTGTCCCAACTCAATAGCGTTGCGGACGGGGGAGGCACGAGGCTTCGCCGCACTTAGGCGCAGGCGTTTCTGGTGTTATATAATTCCCGGAATCCTGGCAGCAATGGAGACTTTCATGGCAGACGACAAGCAAGAAACCCTGCGCGCCGAAAGGGTCATTACGCGGCGCGACTTCCTAATCAGCAATGCTGCGGCGGTTGCGATCGGTGTAGTGGGTGGCTCGACTTTCGCGTCAACTGTGGTGGCAGAGCCCCAGGCGGTGTTATCACCGGCGCCTGTCAAAGCGCGACGAGTCACGCTCGATATCGATGGAGTTAAAGAAGACGTCAGTATTGACCTGCGCGACAGCTTGTGGGAAACGATGAATTACCAGTTGGGCCTGGCCAACAGCAATCTCGGCTGCGACCGTGCCCAGTGCGGCGCATGTGCCGTTGTCGTCGATGGGCGCGCCGTCAATTCATGCTCCTTGCTGAGCGCAAGGCTTGGACGCGGACAAAAGATCCTGACTGTGGCCGGTATCGCAAGTGGGCCGGGACTTCAGGGACTGCATCCGCTTCAACGCGCCTTCTGGTTCGAAGGCGGTTTCCAATGCGGCATCTGCACGCGTGGATTCATTATGTCCGCCTTCGCGTTGCTCCAGAACAACAAGAATCCGACTACTGAGCAGATCAAAGATGCGCTCGCCGGCAACATCTGCCGCTGTGGCGAGTACACGAAGATCCTGACGTCGGTCAAGAAGGCTGCAGCCGAACTGAGAGGCGAGAAGGTGACATATACGGCGCCATGGATCGGCGAGGAGACGGCGAGACCCGTCACCGCCGCGGCAGCCAATTCGGCATCACGACAATTTCAGTTTGTCACGCCGCTTGGCACCATTGAACAGTTCGACGATCTTGCGCTCGAACTGAAACGGAAACCCGGGATTCTCGGCGTATCGGGCACGGAACGTACAATCACGCCGGTTTGGGATCCCGCACGACTCGACGAAGCCGGAGTGCGCCAGATTCTGGCCGAGTCGGGCCATGCGGTAAGGCCTTAGGGGGGCGTGGGGGGACCGGCCGGTAGTAATGAGGCCGCGAAGCGGTGTACTGAAGCGATCCGGACGGTGGGCCCGACGCTAAGTAGATAGGGGAGATAACGATATGGAGCAAAAGATTGATGCGCTGCGAGTAGTCCAGGATCCGCAGTATGCGGCCGGCTTGAGCGAGAGCCAGTGGAGGATCCTCGCGAACGATCCCGTCTGGAACGAGTTGGTTGGAGAATTCCACGAGATGACGGCTCCTGTAATCGCTTTGTATGCCGCACAACTGGGCCAGGCGGCGCCTCGGCCCCGCACGGCGCAGCCGCCGGCGGCACGCCCGGCGCCAGCGGCCGCCAGCGAGCCGCCCCGGTTCGACGTCATCGGAAAGCCGGTTCCTCGCCTTCACGGTCTGGGTATCGTCACCAACCTGGGTCACTACTGCGAGAACATGCGCATGAATCGAATGTTGTTCACGCGGACGCTGCGCAGTCCGTATCCGCATGCGAAGGTGAAGAGAGTCGATACTCGGAAAGCTGAAGCGCTTCCCGGCGTCGTGGCCGTGCTCCATCGAGGTAACCTGCCCGCGGAATATCGCGACGTGAAGTTGGGCAGCGGCCCGCCCGACCGATATCTCTTCAACGAAGAAGTCTTTGAGGTGGGTTCGCCTATTGCCGTCGTTGCCGCTGCGAGCGAGCACATTGCCGACGAGGCGATCCACTCGATCGAAGTCGATTACGAAGTCCTTCCGGCGACTTTGGACATGATGGAAGGCGCTGCGCCTGGCGCTCTCAAACAATGGGACAACCAGGAGAACGGGACGATCATCGCCACCACGCCTCCTCTGGTTCGAGGCAATCCCGACGGGGGCCGCGCCGACGTCAATATTGACGCGACATTGTCCAAACCCACCGAGCAACACCTTGCCCTGGAACTTACGAATTCCCTGGTGTACTGGGAAGAGGACCGGCTGATCGTCTACTACACCAACCAGCATGCTCACGGAACCCGTGCCGGCCTTTCGCAAGCGCTGAAGATTCCGGCAAACCGCATTCGCGTCATTCAGCCCGGGTACATGGGATCCGGCTACGGATACCGCTCCGGCATCGATCTGGCGGAAGTTCATGCGGCCATTCTTGCAAAAATGACAGGACGTCCGATCAAGACCATGTATACGCGCGAGGAAGACTTTGTGACGCGCACCCATCGGCCGCAATTCCGCAATGAGATGAAGCTAGGCGTCAACCGCGACGGAACGATTCAGTATGGCCGCTTCCGAGTTCTTGCCAATGTCGGAGCGCAGCGTGCCGGCGCGGCCAACGGCTCGTGGTTCAACATGCAGAACCTCTACAAAATTCCAAACCTGAAGCTCGAGGCCATCGACGTTTTTACCAACAGCTATAAATCGGGTCCATATCGATGCGTCAGCCATCCCAACGGCACCTTCGCGCTTGAAATGACAATGGATAAGGCCGCTTATGCGATTGGAATGGATCCGGTCGAATTCCGGCTGAAGAATCTCAACGAAACCGGAAATCCCGACACCAAGAAACCGTTCAGCAATCCGGGTATTCGCGACTGCATCGTGTCGGCCTCGAATCGCCTTGGCTGGAAAGAAAAGTGGCACGCGGCGCGCGCGCGTGAAGTGAGACCGGGAGTCTTTCATGGCATTGGGCTGGCTGCCCACGCCTGCAGCCACGGCGCTGGAACGAATCCGGCGACAGGCCAGGTCATTGTGAACCCCGACGGTAGCGCGCAGTGTGTGTCTGGCTGCACGGAGATCGGTCCCGGACAGCGGACCGAGATGGCAATGATTGCCGCCGAAGCCCTAGGCATTCCTTTGACAAGAGTCAGCATCGCGACGTATGTCGATACCGATAACACGACCGATACTGGCGGTACCAATGGCAGCCGGCAGACCAACACGGGAGGCCGTGGAATTTATGAAGCGGCGATCGACGCCAAACGGCAAATTCTCGTTTACGCCGCAGAACGTCTGGTGGCTGATGCCAAACGCCGGAACCAGGAACTGCGGTTGACCGCAGATCAACTGGACATCCGCAACGGCGACGTATTCGTCAAGACGAACGCCTCGATGAAAGTTCCCGTCGCGACAGTGGTTCAGGGAGCCGGACTTCCAATTCTCGGGCGCTCTCTCTACAGGCAGGATGACGACTGGGAACGAACCGCCTGGGCCGCGCACGCCGTTGAGGTTGAAGTCGATACTGGTATCGGCAGCGTCAAGATCTTGAAGTACGTTGCTGCGCACGATGTCGGAAAAGCGATCAATCCGTTCGCCGTCGAGCAGCAGATCGAGGGCGGCGTCGTGATGGCGTTGGGTGCGGTCTTCCACGAACAGTTGCTGATCGACGCCTCCACGGGGTTGCCGATCAATGCAAACATGCTGGATTACCGGCCGCCTAGCATTCTGGACGTGCCCGAAAACATCGATGCCGTTCTCATCGAAAAACCTAAGAAATATGGAGTCTTCGGGGCGCACGGTATCGGCGAGCCGCCCATGGGTCCAGGCGCTCCCGCGATCGCTTCAGCGGTTTATAACGCTACCGGCGTCTGGATCGACAGCATGCCGCTGACGCGAGAAAAACTTCTGACCGAACTGAAGAAGGTGAGGTAGCCGCAATGAAAAGCTTTGAACTGTACGAACCTCGAACGGTGAAAGAAGCGGTCGACACGTTATCCAAGGCCGGACCCAAGGCCAAAATTTTAGCGGGAGGCAGCGACCTCGTCGCGGGTGTCATGAAAGACTGGGTCGAGGGTCCAGGCATGCCTTTGCCCGATGCCCTTGTCGACGTCACCGCCATACCTCAGCTTCGCGGCATCAAGGCCGATCAAAATGGATTCACGATCGGCGCCAACATGACCCTGACGGAGATTATCGAGTCGAAGCAACTGAATGAGCGGTTGCCACTGCTCGTCAACGCCGCCCACAGTGTGGCATCGCCCCTGATTCGAAATTTCGCGACTCTGGGCGGAAACATCAACCAGCGCCCCCGCTGCTGGTTCCTTCGTGGGCCGGATTTCCACTGTTATAAAAAAGGTGGAGACAGCTGTTTTTCCGTCACCGGAGACAACCGTTTCCACGCGATCATCGGCGGCGAACTGTGTTACATCGTTCATCCATCGGACACGGCAACGGCTTTGCTTGCACTCAGTGCGCAGGCCAAGATCGCGGGACCGGATGGCGAACGAACCGTCGCGTTCGACAATTACTTCATCAGCCCGCGCGAGAACGTGCTGCGCGAGAATGTGCTCAAGCCGAACGAATTAATGGTGGAAGTGTTTATCCCTACGCCCGCAGCCGGAACCAAGCAGACCTGGATGAAGTTGAAGAATCGTGATGTTTACGATTTCGCTCTGGTCAGCGTTGCCGCAGCATTCACGACCGAGAACGACAACTGGAAAGACGGCCGCATCGTGTTGGGCGGTGTCGCACCGGTTCCCTATCGGGCCACAGGCGTAGAAAACCAGCTCAAGGGCAAGCACGTTAAGAATTCCATCAAACAGGCCGCGGCCACTATCCGAACTGTAGCCCGTCCCATGAGTATGAACGCCTACAAGGTCGATATCGCTCAAAACATGGTGGAGCGCACCATCCTCCAGGCGCTGGCCTAGTACTGATTTTAGTAATTACGGTTACGGCATCAACAAACGGGGAATTTTAGATGCGCAGTCCTGCCTGGATACAGTTCAGTGTCCAGCCGTGGATAACGGCATTTGTGGCAATGTAGCCGCCATCGGAATAGAGCCAGCTATTTCCCTGCGCATCCGTAAAGACGCCGCCGGCGCGCTGAAGGATGAGCGCGGCGGCAGCAATATCCCAAATCCTGAGGTCCAGGTGCCAGTAAGCGTGCAGGCGTCCGCAGGCGACGTTGCATATTCCGAGCGCGGGTGAACCCATGATGTTGCATTCATTGACCTGGCCGCTCATCATTCCCAGGATCAGCCGCGTCCGGTCTCTGCGTTCACCGGAATGCGGCCAGTCGGTTCCAACGATAGCGCTGCTCCAGGCTTCTATTCCCTCGGATATCTGCTGCACGTAGATTCGCTGGCCATTGCGCGTTGCCGCTCCCGTCAGCGTTGCCGCAAAAAGCTCATCATGGCAGGGATCAAAGACAACGCCTG
>Ga0209375_1002330_pt1 | contig 13768 bp, 9 predicted proteins | sample GraSoiAngelo_131_FD_185888 | JGI IMG/M metagenome (GOLD analysis project Ga0209375, IMG submission 185888) | Grasslands soil microbial communities from the Angelo Coastal Reserve, California, USA - 14_0929_02_30cm (SPAdes) (version 2) | ecosystem: Environmental > Terrestrial > Soil > Grasslands ... | reverse complement strand
GTCTTCGTCATCAGGATGCGCCCCGATGACGAGGACGCGCTTGGTTGCGCCGAGCTGCTCGAGGAGGTCCGCCAACGCCGCGACGCCGCCGGTGCCCGGGGGGGCGAGGCCCTGTCCCCAAGCAAAGCCGACGGCGCCGATACAAAGGAAGAGGGAGACCCCGAGCGCGCGGCGCACTATGGCGAAAGATAGACGGTTCCGCCCTTCATAACGAACCGGACGCGCTGGAGTTCCGTGATGTCCCGCAGCGGGTCGCCGGCGACGGCGACGAGGTCCGCGTAGAACCCCACGGCCACCGCCCCGAGCTCGTCCTGCTCGCCCAGCAGCTCGGCGGCCACCGTCGTGCCCGACTTGATCGCCTGCATCGGCGTCATGCCGTACTGCACGTAGTACTCGAATTCTTTGGCCTGGTTGATCTCGGTCCACGGAAAGCCGCCGACATCGGTGCCGAGGGCGATCTTGACCCCTTTCTGGACGCCACGCTGGAACGCGCGCTTCTGGTGCTGGGTCATCGGCCCCCACACGCCGCCGCGCGGTCCCGCCACGTACCAGGCGACGGTGACCGTCGGCACCCAGTAGGCGCCCTTGGCCTTGATGACGTCGAGCAGCGAGTCGGTCATGCCGTCCCCGTGCTCGATGGTGTTGACGCCGGCACGGAGCGCCGCCGCGATGCCGTCCGATCCGATCGCGTGGGCCGCGACGCGCCGGCCCAGGCGGTGCGTTTCGTCCACGATGGCCCGCGCCTCGTCGTCGGTGAAGTTCACCCAGCTGTGCAGCCCGCTGTCGGGGCTGAAATAGTAGCGGCGGTCCGAGTAGTACTTGATCCAGTCGGCGCCGTTGGCCACCTGCTGGCGCACGGCCAACCGCGCGCCGTCGACGCCGTCGACCGGCTGGACGCCGTGCGGCATCTCGATCTCCCAGTTGCTGCTCACGATCGGGTACATCCCCGTTGGGGCCATGGCGCGGGTCGACACGAACAGTCGCGGCCCCGGGACCTCGCCGCGGTTGATGGCGCGCTTGACGTCCACGTCGGCGTACATCGCGCCTTCGGTTTCCACGTCGCGCAGGGCCGTAAAGCCGTGCTCCAGGGAGAGGCGCGCGTTCCGGGCCGCGAGGATGGCGCGGTAGGGGATCGACTGGTACAAGAGCTGCGCGTCGTACGACTCGGAGGTGGGATCGCCCTGCAGCAACAAGTGCGTGTGCGTGTCGATGAAGCCCGGCAGCACGGTCATCTGCGAGAGATCGATGACCTTGGCGTTCTGCGCCTGGGCCTGTACCTGGGCGAGCGGCCCGACCGCCCGGATGCGGTCGCCGTCGATGAGGATGCCGACGTTGGCTTGGGCCTGGTCGGCGCGGCCGTCGATCAGGCGGCCCGCCTTGATGAGGATGGGCTGGGGCCGGGGCGCGGGCGGCGGTGGCGGCACGGCCTGGGCCGCGAGGGGGAACGCGCGGAGCGCGAGGACCGCGCTGAGCAACATGGAACGGCGCATGGAAGTACCTCCGTCGGAGCGAGCCGAATCTCCCTCTGACCGCGGGACTGTCAAGGCGGTTAGATTCTCAGCATGGCCACCGCCACCGAACCCCGGCGCCCCGTCAGTGCCGCCGAAGCGCGCGACGTCGCGGAAGCAGCGCGCGAGGCGGAGTGGGCCGCGCCCAGCTTCGTCCGCGACCTGTTTCTCGGCTCGCTGCGCCTCGACCTCATCCATCCCTATCCCGACCAGGATCCCGCCGAAGTCGCTCGCGCCAAGCCGTTTCTCGATCGGCTCACGCGCCTGATGCAGGAGGTCGACGCCGATCGCATCGACCGCGAGGGCGAGATCCCCGGCGACGTCATCGCGGCGCTCAAGGCGATGGGGGCGTTCGGCATCAAGATCCCGCGCGAATACGGCGGGCTCGGTCTCGCGCAGCTGTCGTACATGAAGGCGATGGAGCTGGTCTCGAGCGTGGACGGCTCGCTGACGGCCCTGCTCTCGGCGCACCAATCCATCGGAGTGCCGCAGCCGCTCAAGATGTTCGGGAGCGAAGCCCAGAAGCAGAAGTACTTACCGCGCCTCGCCAAGGGCGCCGTGTCGGCGTTCGCCTTGACCGAGCCGAACGTCGGCTCGGACCCGGCGGCGATGGAGACGACCGCGGTGCCGAGCGAGGACGGGCAGGCCTGGATCTTGAACGGCGAGAAGCTGTGGTGCACCAACGGCACCATCGCCGAGCTGCTGGTGGTGATGGCGCGGACCCCGTCGCAGGTCGTCCGGGGGAAGGAGAAACGGCAGATCACGGCGTTCATCGTCGAAGCGAACACGCCCGGCGTCGAGATCCTCCACCGCTGCCATTTCATGGGCATCAAGGCGATGTACAACGGCGTGATCCGCTTCACCAACGTGCGCGTACCGAAGGAGAACGTGCTGTGGGGTGAGGGGAAGGGCCTGAAGCTGGCCTTGATCACGCTCAACACGGGACGGCTCACGCTCCCCATCGGCGCCGTCGCCGTGGGCAAGCGCTGTCTCGAGATCGTCCGCGACTGGGCGAACGAGCGCGTGCAGTGGGGTCGCAAGATCGGCCAGCACGACGCCATCGCGCAGAAGATCGGCACGATGGCCGCGAACACGTTCGCCATGGAAGCGGTCGCCGAGCTGTGCGGTGCCATGGCCGACCGCGGCGGCTACGACATCCGGCTCGAGGCGGCGATCGCCAAGCTATACAACTCGGAGGGCGGGTGGCGGATCATCGACGATACCGTGCAGATCCGCGGCGGCCGCGGCTACGAGACCGCCGACTCGCTGCGGGCCCGCGGCGAGAAGCCCTACCCCGTCGAGCGCATCATGCGCGATTTCCGCATCAACCTCATCTTCGAGGGCTCGAGCGAGATCATGCACCTGTTCATCGCCCGCGAGGCGCTGGACAAGCACCTCGAGGTCGCGGGCGACGTGGTGCTCCCCGGCAAGACGTTGGGCCAGCGGCTCGCCGGGCTGGTGCGCGCGGGGCTGTTCTACGCGCGCTGGTATCCGGCGCGGTGGCTGGGGTGGGGCTTCTGGCCCCGCTATCGCGAGTTCGGGCCACTGGCGCCGCACTTGCGCTACGTCGCCCGCGGGGCGCGACGGCTGGCCCGGGGGATTTTCCACTCGATGGTGCGCTTCGGCCCCAAGCTCGAATACCGTCAGGCCGTGCTGTTCCGGCTCGTGGATGTGGGGGCGGAGCTGTTCGCCATGGCGGCCGCGTGCAGCCGGGCGCAGTGGCTGCTGGGGCGCGACCCCGAGACGGGAAAGCGGGCGGTCGACCTCGCCGATCTGTTCTGCCAGCAGGCGCGGGGGCGGATCAATGCCAAGTTCGCAGGGCTGTGGCGCAACGAAGACGCGCACACGTATCGCGCTGCACAGGATGTTCTAGCAGGGAAGCACCGGTGGCTTGAGGGGGGAACGGTGGATGTGAAGTTCTAGGGACCTAGGCTGCTTGGTGTGCAATCATGATACTCTTCAAACGTTCCGGGGCTTCTCCTACCGAATCAGCGTAGGGCATCGGGTGTCCGTCGGGTTCCATCACGATGGAGGGACAGACGAGCGGATAGTGCCGGGCGCGGATGCGCTCGGCGGCCGGCTCCGTCGCCACCGGCGTCGCGACGACCACGTCGCGGGCGCCCTGCTGCTCGGCCGCTTTAGCGGCGGCGAGCACCTTCCACGGGTAGATGAGCTGGCCGTCCACGATCACCGCGGTGCGCCCCGCGAGGCTCTTGAGGGGGCGCTGGGTGCGGTAGAGGATCAGGTCCTGCCGGACGCGGGCGCGCGACTCGTCGATCGCCGACGCGAGCTTGTCGATGAGGTTGCCGCCGGGCTGGAAGTCGGGATCGATCTCGGCGTCGGCGGCCTCGGCCATCGCGCCGATGGGAGCGAGGTTCGAGCCGAGGCGGATGAACGCCGCCACGATGACGTCGAACTGCGCGCCCATCGCCGTGGCGGCGTGCGCGGCGACCTCGACGCCTTCGGGCGTGACGCCCAACAGGACGCAGGACTGATAGCCCCGGGACGCGAGCTGCTGCCCGAGGATCGCCCCCGCGCCGGACTTGGTCGGGTAGAGGCTGGTGCGCGGCTTCGACGGGCTGGTCATCGCGCCCCAAAATAGGATGACCCTATTAGCTTTCGCCAGCCACTTTCCAGGACCCCGCGGTGCCTAAGGATTCCCTGACCGTCATCGACAACCGCACCGGCAAGCAATACGAGCTCCCGATCCAGGACGGCACGATTCACGCGACCGACCTGCGGCAGATCCAGCTCGCGCCGGACGACCACGGGCTGCTCAGCTACGATCCGGCGTTCATGAACACGGCGGCGTGCCGCAGCGCGATCAGCTTCATCGACGGGGACAAGGGGATCCTGCGCTACCGCGGCTACCCGATCGAGCAGCTCGCCGAACAGAGCACGTTCCTCGAAACCGCGTACCTGCTGCTGCACGGCGAGCTGCCGTCGGCGAGCGAGCTGGACCGCTGGGTGTTCGACATCACGCACCACACGATCATCCACGAGAACATCAAGAAGTTCATCGACGGCTTCCACCACGACGCGCATCCGATGGGCGTGTTCGTCAGCACGGTGGCGGCGCTGTCGACGTTCTACCCGGAAGCCAAGCACATCGAGGACGAGCGCTCGCGGCGCGATCAGATTTTCCGCCTCATCGCCAAAGCGCCGACGTTGGCCGCCTTCGCGCACCGGCACACGGTCGGGATGCCGTACGCGTACCCGGACAACGACCTGAGCTACACCGGGAATTTCCTGAACATGATGTTCAAGGCGACCGAGGTGAAGTACACGCCGCACCCCGTGCTCGAGAAGGCGCTGGACATTCTCTTCATCCTCCACGCCGACCACGAGCAGAACGCCTCGACGAGCGCGATGCGCGGCGTCGGCTCGGCGCACGCCGATCCCTACTCGGCGATGGCCGCGGCCGCGGCCGCCCTGTATGGGCCGCTGCACGGCGGCGCCAACGAGCAGGTGCTGCGCATGCTGCACGAGATCGGCTCGAAGGACAACATCCCCGCCTACATCCAGCGGGTGAAGAACGGCGAGGTGCGGCTGATGGGCTTCGGCCACCGCATCTACAAGAACTACGACCCGCGCGCCACGATCATCAAGCAGACCGCTGATCAGGTGTTCGACCTGACGGGGAAGAACCCCGTGATCGACATCGCGCTCGAGCTGGAGCGGATCGCCTTGCAGGACGACTATTTCGTCTCCCGCAAGCTGTACCCCAACGTGGACTTCTACTCGGGGATCATCTACGAGGCGATGAAGTTCCCGATCGACATGTTCCCGGTGCTGTTCGCGATCGGCCGCACGCCGGGGTGGCTGGCCCAGTGGCAGGAGATGCTGCTCGACAAGGAGCAGAAGATCGCCCGCCCGCGGCAGGTGTACATCGGGAGCCCGCTCCGGGACTACGCGCCGATAGAAAAACGATAAGGCGTGAAGGCAACATCGTAGAGGCTCAACGCCGTCTTCGCGCAGCCCCAGTTCGACCGCGCACCGTGACAGAGCGCCGGGGCACAGCCGGCTCAGCGGTCCGCGGCTGCAGCGGCGCCACCGACGGCTCGAATCCCGGAATCACTTCCCGCGGGAACGTCTGCCCGATCAGCTTCTCGATGTCGGCCATGAGCAGCCACTCATCGGGTGAGAGCAGCGTGAGCGCGAGCCCCCGCGCCCCAGCCCGGGCCGTGCGGCCCACGCGGTGCACGTAGATCTCCGCATCCGCCGGCACGTCGAAGTTCACGACCATGCGGATCCCGTCCACGTCGATCCCGCGCGCCGCGATGTCGGTCGCGACGAGGATCTCCGACACCCCCCGGCGGAACGCCTCGAGCGTGCGCGTGCGGTGGCTCTGCGCCTTATCGCCGTGGAGCGCGTGGGCGGGGATCCCTTCCTTCTTCAGGTACCCCGCCAGCTTGTCCGCGCCGTACTTGGTGCGGGTGAACACCAGCGTCTGACCCGCGGGCTTCGCCTGCAGGATCTTGGCGAGGGCGTCCCGCTTCTGAAGCTTGTCCACCGCGACGATGACGTGCTCGATGCCGTCGGCGGCCTGGGCGCGGCGGCCGATCTCGACCGACGCGTGGCCGTTCAAGGCCGTGCGGGCGAGCGCGTCCACCTCCGGCGAGATTGTCGCGGAGAAGAGCAAGGTCTGACGCTCGACCGGCAGCTCGCGGAGGATGCGGCGTACGTCAGGGGCGAAGCCCATGTCCAGCATGCGGTCGGCTTCGTCCAGGACGAGGACCTCGAGCCGCGAATAGTCGACGTGGCCGCGCTCCATGTGGTCGAGCAGCCGGCCCGGCGTGGCGACGACGATGTCCACACCGCGGCGCAGCGCCTGCGTCTGCGGCTCGAGCCCCACGCCGCCATAGACCGCGGCGGCGCTGAGCCGCGTGTGGCGGCCATAGGCGAGCGCGCTCTGCAACACCTGCTCGGCCAGTTCGCGGGTAGGCACGAGAATCAGGGCCCGCAGGGTGTGGCGCGGATCGGGCGCGAGCCGCTGCAGGATCGGCAGCATGAATGCCGCCGTCTTGCCGGTCCCGGTCTGGGCGGAGCCGATGAGATCGCGACCCTCGAGGGCCAGCGGGATCGTCTCCTGCTGAATGGGAGTGGGGCGCTCGTAGCCTTCTTCGGCGACGGCGCGCAGTAATTCGGGCACGAGGCCCAGGGCTGCAAATGACATGACAAGCTTCCTCACACACACGCCCATCGCCCGGCGGCCCAATGCCACCGGTGGCGACGTCACTGCGATTTGAACCTGGGGAATGAGACCGGGCGTGTGTACAGCGCCGGAGCCCGCTCCTGAGCGGGGCTGTCCTTCGGAAGGATGCCAGCTCGCGGTTCTTGAACTACGACTGAACCTTAACTACGTGGAGGCGCTACGTCAATGAGAACCGTGGAGGAACACCGTGAAGTACGGTTCCCCTCCACGATGTCCCTCCACGGTTTCACTCGACGCTTTACTTGCTGTTCGGCTCCTGCCCCCACCACCACATCCTTCCCAGCGGCTTCTGGCGGGGCCAGACCTCGTTCAACGTCTCGCCCTCGTAGAGCCGTCCGTTCTTCATCACGTAGCGGATGGTGTTGGTGTTGTGGATGTCCTCGAGCGGGTTGGCGTCGAGCACGATGAGATCCGCGAGCTTGCCCGGCTCGATCGAGCCGAGGTCGTGCTCCATGCCGAGGGCGTGGGCGCCGTCACTGGTCCCGACCTGCAGCACCTCGTGCGGCGTCATCCCGCCCGCCGCCATCGCCCACAGCTCCCAGTGGCATCCCAACCCGTCCAATTGGCCGTGGCACCCCAGCCCGATATTGCCGCCGGCCCGCAGCACCGCCGCCGCGCCGGCGGCGATGCGGGGGAACACGTACTGGTTGTCGCGGAACCAGGGGCGCCGCTCGGCGCGCTGGTCGATCTCCTCGTGGGGGATAAAGCGCCGGATCTTGGTGTTGTCGTGGATGTCGAAGTGCTCGTAGAAGTAGTTCTCGCTGAACGGCCCGCCGTAGGAGACGAGCAGCGTCGGGGTGTAGGTGATCCCCGATTGCGCCGTGAGTTGCACCGCGTCCTGGTAGAGCGGCATGATCGGGTAGGCGTGCTCGTGCCCCGGATACCCGTCCAGCATCTCCGTCAGGTTCATCTTGAAGTCGAGCCCGCCCTCGGTCGTCGGCATCAGGCCGAGCTCCTTGGCCGCCATGATCACCCACTGGCGCTGCTTGCGGTTCCCGGTCATGTACTCCTTGATCCACTTGGTCCCGTAGAACTCGCTGTAGCGGCGCAGGGCGTTGCGGGTGTCGTCCAAGGTCTGGAAGTTCTCGTCCCAGAAGACGCCGGGCCCCGTGTGATAGATGCGCGGGCCGATGAGCTCGCCGGTCTCGACCTGGTCGGCGTAGGTGAGCACGTCGGTGGTGGCGGTTTGCGGATCCCGCGTTGTGGTCACGCCCCAGGCGAGGTTCGCCAGGTATTTCCAGACCTGGGTCTGGTGGATCCCCCACGTCGGCCACGGATGGGCGTGCACGTCGATGAAGCCGGGGATGATCGTCTTGCCGGCGACGTCCATCACCCGGGCGCCGGCGGGGACCGCGCAGCTGCCGCGCGCGCCCACGCACGCGATGCGATTGTCGGTGACCACCACGTCCCCGCTCTCGATGACCTCATTCCCTTTCATCGAGACGACGCGGGCGCCCCGCAGCACGAGGCTGCCGCGCGGGACGTCGCGCGGCGCGCGGATCGTCACGTCCACGCGAGGCGGGTCGTAGGCGGGCTGTTTCTTGAGCGAATCCACGCGGGCCCGGAACGCGGAGTCGGGCTTCCAGCCCTTGGCGCTGTCCGGCTTCAAGGAGTCGGCACGCACCGAGTCGACCACGGCCTTGAGCTTCTCGGCGGAATCGGCGACGACCGGATCGTAGCGGAAGAAGCTGCGCCCGATCGACCAGTACACCGACTTGCCGTCCGGCGCCCAACCGATGAAGTCGCCGCCGATCCGCGTCAGCCGCTTCACGGGGAACGGCGCCGAGGACGGATCGGAGACATTGATGCTGGGCGTCTCGCCGCCGAGCTCCGGCAGCGTCACCAGGTAGACGTTGTTCCCCGCCTGCGCCAGCACGCGATCGGTGTCGGGCGCGACGAGGATCTCGTCCGCGGGCTGCGGCTCCGAGCCCGGCCCGGGGTAGGTGTACCCGGTGACCTTGAGGTACGCGCGCCGGTCGGTGCCGTCGAAGCGGATCGAGACGAGCCCCTCCGGACCGGCGTAGTAGAAGATGCGGTTGGGGTCGCGCCCGAAATGCGGCCGCCCCCAGCCATCATAGGGCGTCACGCGCGTGGCGGCGCCGCCGGCCGCCGGGACCCAGTCCAGCTCATAGCCGGGACCGAAGTGCTCGGTGATGCGCGGCGCGCGCGGCCCCTTCACGAACACCACCTTCTGTCCGTCCGGCGACCACACGGGAACGTCGTAGAACGCCACGTCCGGCGTCAGCCGCAGTGGCGCGCCGCGGCCGTCGGCGCGGACCTTCATGAGGGTGCCGCCGTCCTCCGTCCAGGTGACGTAGGCGATCCACTGGCCGTCGGGTGACCAGGCCGGCACCTGCTCGTGCACCGTGTCGGAAGTGAGGCGCCGCGGCGTCCCGCCCGGGAGGTCCATCACGTAGAGCTTGTCGAGCGCGCTGAACACCAGCCGGCGGCCGTCGGGGGAAGTGCTCGCGTTGCGGATCTGGCGCGCCAGCACCTGCCCGGTGTCGGCGCGATTGTCGAAGCGCACCAGGGGCCCGAGGTTCTGCTCGACGTGCGCGGTGAACGGGATCTCGCTCGCCTGCCCCGTGGCGATGTCGACGCGCATGATCTTGCCGCCGTACGCCGTGATCAGCGCCCTCGAGTCCGGCGTGAAGGCGCTGCCGGGCATCAAGTCGCGCGTGAAGCGCGACTCCTGATCGTCGTGCTGCACGGGGTACACGAGCCAGCGCTCGTCGCCCGTCGCCAGGTTGCGCAACCGCAGCCCCGTTTCGGCGTCGTAGCGCGTCGCATACACGAGCCACTTGCCGTCGGGGGACAGCACCGGGCGCATGGCGCTGCCGTAGAGGTCGGTCTGCGTGAAGATGCGTCCGGTCTGCCGGTCGTAGATGGCGAGCTGCCACAGGGGATACTGGAGGTTGTAGCCGAAGCCCCCGCGATGCCGGCTCACCCAGATGTAGCGCGGGTCGCGGCCGAACGCGGCGCTGAGCGTGTTCATCGCGGGCACGCCGGGACGCGGCGGCGGCAGCTTCACCATGCCGGTGCCCGAGCCGCCGTCCTTGTGGTACAGCCACAACTCGTAGGTGCTGCCGAGCACGCCGCTGGTGCGCGACGCGACGATGTAGTTGCCGTCCGGGGTCCACACCGGCGAGGCGTACAGCTGGTTGCCGCCCTTCGTGAGCGCCTTGGCGTGCGTCCCGTCGGCGTCGCAGACCCAGATGTTCTCGCCGCCGCTGCGGTCGGAGAGGAACACGATATGCCGGCCGTCGGGCGAGTACCGGGGTTGCGAGTCGAACGCGGGCCCGGAGGTGATGCGCGTCGCGGCCCCGCCAGTCACGGGCATCGTGTACAGGTCGCCCAGCAGCTCGAACACAATTGTCTTGCCGTCGGGCGAGACGTCGAGGGAGAGCCAGGTGCCTTCGTGCGCGTCGAACTCGACCTTGCGGGTCGGCGTGAGCGGCAGCGAGTCGGTCCTCGCTCGGTGCGTCGTGTCGGCGCGCGGCGCCGGCGGGTTCTGCGCCGCAGCAGTCGAGGGCGGGGCGTACGTGAGCGCGGCGGCGGCGAACGTCGCGACGAGAACGTGGCGCATGTCGGAACTCCGCGGTGAGAAACGACGGCGTGAGGGGACGAACAAAACTGAAGGCGTGGAGGGACGACGTCAACCAAACACCGTGGAGGGAAATCGTGGAGGGAAGACGTTTACGGGTTCCCTCTACGTCGTCTCTCTACGTCGTCCCTCCACGTCGTTCCTCAACGTTTCTCTTTAGTATCGCTCCCATGCCGACGAGCACGATGCCCGCGAAGGCGAACCATTGGATCGCGTACGAGAGGTGCGGGCCGTCGCCGAGCTCAGGGGCGGGCCAAGAGACCAAGTCGGACGGCCGGACCGTCGGACTGCCTGACGGTAGAGCTTGAATCACAAACGCAGCGACGCGATATGGGAGCGAGTCCCGGAGTCGTGTAGGGTCGATGTCGCCCCTGCCCCGCGGCGCCCGGAAGGCGAGACCGGTGACGACGCCCGAGTCGCCCTCGCGGAGCGCCGTGAGGTCCACGTGCAGCGCGTCGGCGGACGGCGCCCAGCCGCGGTCCACGAACACGGCGGCGTCCCGCGAGACCTTGAGCGGCGTGAGCAGGGCGACCCCGGGGACGCCTTCGTAGGTGCGCGCGCCCCACACCCGCTCGTGCGCGTAGTCCCAGGCGCCGGTGGCAGTGACGCGGCGGTCCCGCACGGAATCGACCGGCAGCGCCGCGGCAGTGACGGCGACCGCCGGGAGCGCTCGGCGCGCGCGCACGTCCGCGTTGCGCGCCCGGCGCTGGTGCAGGCGGTTCAGCTGCCACACGCCGGCACTCACGAACAGCGCCGCGACGACGAGCGCGATGGCGGCCCCGAGCCAGTCTTTGGAGGTGAGCTTCACCGCCCCAGCATCTTGAGCTTGGCGGCGCGGGGAAGGCGCTTGATCGCCGCCTCCCGCTTCAACGCCGCTGAGCGGGTGCGGCTTCGCTCCTGATAGACAAGACGCACTGGCAGTCGGGCGCGCGTGTACCGGCTCGCGGTGCCCGCCCGGTGCGCGGCGAAGCGGCGGCGCAGATTGTTGGTGATCCCGGTGTAGAGCGACCCGTCAGCGCACCGCAGCACGTACACAAACCAGCTCACTCCAGCTTCGCGTCCAGTGTGAAGTCGACGTTGCCCTTCAGGGCCTTCGACACCGGGCAATTGTTCTTCGCCTCCTCAGCGGCCTTCTGGAACCCCGATTGATCGAGACCCGGCACCTTGCCGCGCGTGGTGAGGGCGATGCGGGTGATCTTCGGCGCGCCGTCCACCGTGTCCAACGTGCACGCGGCGGTCGTCTCGACGCGCGTTACCGGTTTCCCCGCCTTTTCCAGCCCCGCCGATAGCGCCATCGAGAAGCACGCGGCGTGCGCGGCGGCGATCAGCTCCTCGGGATTGGTCCCCGCTTTGCCCTCGAACCGCGTGGCGAACGAGTAGGCGCCGCCGAACGCCGCGCTGCCAGCCTTGAACGTGCCCTTGCCATCCCTGAGTCTCCCCTCCCACACGGCCATCGCTTTGCTCGTCGGCATGGTAGTGTCGTCTCCGCGTTGGGGTGCGCCGGAAATCTGGCGGAGGCGCGCGCCCGGCGCTACGCTACGCCCGGTGGACGCCATCCTCCGTGCGCTCGCCGAGACGTTCGTCCCCGGGAGCGACCGCGTGGGACTGGCCGCCCGGCTCGCGGACACGATCGGCCGGCTGCCGCGCGCCGCCGACCGGGCCGAGCTGCGCACGCTGCTGGGCGTATTCGAAAACCGCCTCGCGAACTTGGCGCTCGCCGGGATTGCGAAGCCGTTCACCGCCATGACGCCGGCGCAGCGCGAGCGCTACCTCCTGGGCTGGGCCACGAGCCGGCTCGCGCTGCGCCGCAAGGGCTTTCAGGCGCTGAAGCGACTTGCCGGCGTCGTCGCGTACACGGCGGTCGACGCCGCCGGCACGAACCCGCTATGGCCGCCGCTCGGCTACCCGGGACCGCCGGGCCCGGCCCCACAGCGGCCCAAGCGCATCCGGCCGCTCGCGGTGGACCGCGACACAACGCTCGACTGCGACGTCGTCGTGGTCGGCTCCGGCGCGGGGGGCGGCGTCGTCGCCGCGGTGCTCGCCGCCGCGGGCAAGGACGTGATGGTCCTCGAGAAGGGCGGCTACTACAACGAGGCCGACTTCACCCAGCTCGAGGGCGACGCGCTGGCGCGGATGTACGACGCGGGCGGCCTCCTCGCGACCGACGACCTCGCGATGCTCATCCTCCAGGGCAACTGCCTCGGCGGCGGCACCGTCGTCAATTACACCACGAGCTTCCATCCGCCCGAAGCGATCCGCGACGAGTGGGCGAGGGCGCACCGCCTGCCGCACTTCACGTCGCGCGAATTCCTCGCGTCCCTCGACGCCGTCGCCGCGCGGCTCGGCGTCAACACCGACCACGCGAAGCCCAGTGGCCGCGACCAGTGCCTGATCCGCGGGCTCGAGCGGCTGCGCTGGCATCACGGTCTACTGCCGCGCGACGTCCGCGGCTGCCCCCAGGACGACGGCTGCGGCTACTGCGGCATGGGTTGCCGGCAGGGGGCCAAGCAATCGACGCTGGTCACCTACCTGCAGGACGCAGCCGATCGGGGAGCGCGGATCGTCGTCAACGCCGACGTGCGGCGCGTGCTGATCGAGGGCCGCACGGCGGTGGGGGTCACAGCGCGCGTCGGTGGGCACACGCTCACCGTCCGCGCGCACGTGGTGGTCGTCGCGGGAGGCGCGATCCATTCCCCCGCCCTGTTGCTGCGCTCCGGCGTCGCCCTGCCGGCGCTGGGCCGGTTCCTGGCCCTCCACCCCGCGACGGGGGTGTTCGGCCGGATGGATGAGCCGGTGCGTCCTTGGACCGGCACCGTGCAAGCGCACTATTCCGACCAGTTCGCCGACCTGGACGACGGATTTGGCTTTAAGTTCGAGACCGCGCCGGTGCATCCGTCGCTATTCGCCCTCGCCGTCCCCTGGGAATCGGGCGCGCAGCACGCCGAGCGGATGGCCCAGCTGGCGCACACGACGATCTGCGGGATCTTGCTTCGCGATCGGGACGGCGGCCGCGTGACGGTGGACCGCGAGGGGAACCCGGTGGTCCGCTACGGGATCTCGGCGTTCGACCACGCGCATCTGCGCCGGGCGGTCGCGGCGGGAGCGGAGCTGCTCGAAGCCGCCGGCGCGCGGGAGATCTGGGCGCCACTGGCGCGCTGGGTATCGTACCACCCCGAGGAAGGCGCGGGGGCGCGGGCGCGCTGGCTGGGACGCGTGGAGTCGGCGGGCATGGGCCCGAACGAGCTGCTGCTCGTCACCTTCCATCAGATGGCCTCGTGCCGCATGGGCGACGACCCGCAGTCCTCCGTCGTGAACGCCGACAATCAAGTCCACGGCATCGACAGAGTGTACGTGGCCGACGCCAGCACGTTCCCGAGCGCCTCCGGCGTCAACCCGATGCTCACGATCATGGGGATCGCGCATCGGGCGGCGCTGGGGATC
>Ga0209375_1002327_pt1 | contig 13782 bp, 11 predicted proteins | sample GraSoiAngelo_131_FD_185888 | JGI IMG/M metagenome (GOLD analysis project Ga0209375, IMG submission 185888) | Grasslands soil microbial communities from the Angelo Coastal Reserve, California, USA - 14_0929_02_30cm (SPAdes) (version 2) | ecosystem: Environmental > Terrestrial > Soil > Grasslands ... | reverse complement strand
ACCCGGCATGGTGGTCCTGTATCCGTCGGACGCGGTCTGCACGCATCGGTTGGTGGAAGCCGCCGCCGCGCACCGCGGTCCAGTTTACATCCGGACCGGTCGGCCTAAGTCACCCATCTTGTACGGGAATGAAGAGAAGTTTCCAATCGGCGGCTGCAAAGTGCTGCGGCAAAGCCCCTCCGATCAGTTGACGATCGTGGCGGCTGGCGTGACGGTGTTTGAAGCGTTGAAAGCGCATGACCAACTGAAAGCAGCCGGCATCCCGGTGCGGGTCCTTGATCTGTACAGTATCGTCCCCATCGACCGCCCGACCCTCCTGCTGTGCGCCAACGCGACCAAGAGCCGCATTCTGACCGTGGAGGATCATTACGCGCACGGGGGGCTGGGAGACGCCGTCCTGAGCGCGGTCGGAAGCGAGGGCATCCGCGTGCACAAGATGGCGATCCGGGAGATCCCGCACAGCGGAAAGCCGGACGAACTGGTGAATCGCTTTGGGATCAGCGCGCGCGCAATCGTCGAAACCGTCAAGCGGATTCTGTGACCGGAAGCCTCGATGAGGAATCCAGACCCGCTGCAAAAGATTCCGATTTTTACCCTCCTCTCTGAACGGGATCGCCGCAAGATCGCCAGCGAGGTCACCGAAGCGCACTACGGAAAAGGCGAGTACATTTTCCGCGAGGGCGACACGGCCGATTACTTCCACATCGTGAAGGAAGGGACGGTCAAGTGCGTGAAGTCTTCCTCCGATGGGAAAGAATGTACGCTCAAAGTCCTCTTGCCGGGCGACCTGTTCTGCTGCGAAGCCGCGGTCTTCGACGGAGCGCCTCATCCCGGCAGCGCCCAACCGATGGGCGACGTGAGCATCCTTCGCCTTAGAAAGAAGTCTTACTTCGAGGTGCTTCGCCGGAATCCCGATGCCGCGCTTGAGGTAATTAAATATCTGGGGCAACGCCTGAACGAAGCGCAGCAAAACGCCAAAGTCCTTGCGCTGGACCGGGCCGAACAACGCCTGGCTTCGTTGCTCGTCAACCTGGCCTCTCGCGCCGGAGTCCGCGAGGCGGGCGGCATCTGTCTCACGGTCCATCTGACGCGTCAGGACCTGGGGGACATGGCCGGCATCACGGTCGAGACCACGATCAGAATCATGGGCCGGTTCAAACGGGCGCGAGTGGTCTCCGGCACGGCGAAGCGCATCGTCATCCTGGATCTTGCTCGGCTCAAGCACCTCGTTTCCACCGCATCCAGTTCCCACAGCAAGCGGTCCCCCGCTGCTTAAATTTATTTCCAAACTATGATCTAGGTCATGTTTTGGAATCGCCGGCCGGCCTATCCTCCAGCAGCAGAACGCACTCGACCCTTTACGATTGCTGACAAGATTACTGACAAGGAGGTAAGAAATGCTGTCCACGTACAGACAGCCGCGGAGCCGGCTCTCATTGGCAACCGCACTGACCATCGGAATTGTCTGCGGCGGAATGACCGTCGGGGCCGCACCAGCCTCAGCAAAGACACATGAGGTCGAGATGACGGCGGTCGAGAAAGAGGTGGTCGTCGATGGAGGGGGCATGCGGTACAAGGCCTGGACCTTCAACGGCCAGTTCCCCGGGCCGGTGGTGCGGGTCACGGAGGGCGACACCGTCAAGTTTACTCTCCGCAATCCCTCGACGAACACCTATCCCCACGCCATGGATTTCCACGCCGCCGAGATCGACTTCCTGAAGAATTATCGGGCGATCAATGCCGCCGATGAAACCATCGGTTATACCTTCGTGGCCAAGAAGCCCGGCGTCTTTTTCTATCACTGTGGCGCACCGCCGATGATCCAGCATGTAGCTCGCGGGATGTTTGGCGCCATCATCGTGGACCCGAAGAATACGAAGTCCTGGCCCAAAGCAGACCGGGAATACGTCCTGATCCAGTCGGAGCTGTTCGAGAATCCCGACGATGTACAGGCCATGTTCGACCGCAAGTTCGCACACATCATCTTTAATGGGGGAATCTTCAAGTATCACCCCTACGTGACCGGCGGCCACGCTCTTGAGGCGAAGCCTGGCGAGCGTGTGCGGATTTATTTCGTCAATGCAGGTCCGAACGAATTCTCTGCGTTTCATCCGATCGGTGAAATCTGGGACAACGTGTATGAAAGCGGCAATCCCGCCAACAAGCTCAGCGGCGTCCAGACCTACGTCGTAGGGCCGGGCAGCGCCGCTACCTTTGATGTAGTCGTCGAATCTGCCGGCGCCTACCCCTTGGTTACGCATTCACTGACCGGCGCGCTCCGTGGCGCGATCGCCGTGCTGGTGGTATCCCCTGACGCCAAGCCCGCTCCGCTCATGCCCCACACGCCTTGGAAGGTCGAGGTGCCTCAGACGGGAATCACGCCGCTGCCCGCGCCATAGCTCATAGTTCGAAAAAAGGACCCCTCTTCCCTTACGCAGGGGCCCATGCCGCACCAACTAATCAGCCAGGCTGCTCACTGCTTGCTGAGTGGAAAGGTGATTACAAGTCCTCCCATGACGTCACCGATTTTGAAATCCGACTTCGGGCTTTTGCGATGCGAGTTGTGGCATTCGATGCACGTCATGGAAAGACGCTTTGAACCGTGCCGAATGATCTCTATCGCGGCTTTCTATACACCCTGCAATATACTCTCGCATTTTAGGCGCTGAGAGTCCTGTACCATCTAGTCGCTTTTCAATCATCCAGCAGCGAAGACGTTCCAAAATACTTTCACATATTTCCTCATCGGACCTACCTTCTTTCACACCTTGCAGGCACAACTTGCGAGCTTGTTTCTTCAGACTATTGACGCTTTTTCTGTTAGGAGGAGTTCTTCCCAGGTCCATATGTTATTTTATGGCGTTAGGGGAGTTGATGGCGACGGCGGATAGGGCCAATCTAAGGAGGGGGATACCATGATAGTCGAGGACAGGATCGCGGCCTTTTTGCGGACGAACTCAAAGCAACCTTATTGTGACGACTGCCTAGGACGACTCTTGAAGCTAGGAACGGCTGGTAACACATATGGCGAGGAACGCGACGGCGGCACTTGGAGCTTCAGGGACGTTTACTCGTCAGTGTGGAACCTGTTCAATATGCGCTAATACCAAGATGGTTTCTCATTCGAATTAGGACAACGCCGGAAGTCGTGAGCTATTGACACTCGCAGCATTGATGGCTTAAAAACATGACCCACCAAGAGCTTGTGCATATCACCGAAATACTCTTAGGTGTTTCGAGATGGAACTAGTATGAGGTTAAGATTCCGTAAGTCGTTCGGCTTTGGTCTATTCCGTCTCGCCGTCAAATAAGCACCTTCTGGAGATGAGAGCAGGAGAAGATCATGGCTAAACCCAAAGTGGTATCGCAAAAAGAATGGCTTGCCGCCCGCAAAGCCCTACTGGTGAAAGAGAAAAGAAGTTCACCCGATTGCGCGATCAGTTGAGTCAAGAGCGGCGGCAGCTTCCTAGGGTGAAGGTGGACAAAGAATACGTGTTCGATGGGCCGAAGGGTAAAGAGACCTTATCGGAACTATTTGACGGCAGAAGCCAGCTCATCGTCTATCACTTCATGTTTGACCCCAGATGGGAGGCTGGATGCCCGCACTGCTCTCATGTGGCCGACAGTTTCAATGGAATCATCCGGCACCTGAACCAACGGGATGTGACTATGGTCGCTGTGTCTCAGGCGCCGTTCGGCAAGTTGGCTGCATATAAGCAGCGGATGGGCTGGAATTTCAAGTGGGTGTCATCGTCCGAGACAGACTTCAATTTGGATTATCACGTGTCGTTCACGCCAGAAGAGTTGGCCAAGAAAAAAGCGCTCTACAACTTCACTTTGCAAAATCCGGACAGCCCGCAGCGGGAGGGAGTCAGCGTGTTCTACAAAGACCCCACCGGAAGAGTGTTTCACACCTATTCAACGTATGCGCGTGGCATCGATATGTTCATGGTGGACTACCACTACCTCGACCTGGTGCCCAAGGGCCGAGATGAAGGAAAGCGTGGACCCTTCTGGGTGCGCCGCCATGATGAATACGGCCGATAATCTAATTTGCTCATTTCATCCGTACTCAAGGGGAGAGCGCTACCAATCAGACTGATTAAAGTTAGGGTGTTGTTCAGGGAAACTCGAATCGCAAGGTTCGCAAAGGAACAGCCTGGGAAGCCAGCATCTTTAAAGTTGGTAATTAAACCTCTCCCCCCTCTCGCTCAAAAGCCTTTTCAAGAATCGGCTCAAAGTGATAAGTAATAACGTCACATTCCGGACGTTCTGATCAAGTTTTAAAAAGCAATAGTTCAAAAACTATTCGGCATTATTGGTTTGAGAGCGTCTATCGGAGCCAATGAGCGGATCAAGCCAGAAACAGACCAGAAATGGAGGACGCATCATGAGCATGAGAGGCTTTTGGTTGGGACTCGCTGTTGGAACCATCTCCACTTGCGTACTCGGTCAGTGGGTGTTCTCCGCCGTGAGCAAGGAGACAAATCCACCCAAGGGCATATCCCCAGAAATTGTCGCCGATTATATACATAGTGTGATCCAGGCGGATCGAACTTTTTACACGATCGAGATTGTGGAGCGGATGCAGACGCGAGGCATTATCTACGCCTCGGAAGATTGGATAGAGAAAGGAGATCTCCCTTTACCCGCCCAATTTGTACTCGAAACGGGGCGGCTCGTAGCTAAACAACCAAATGGGATTCGATTCCGGCTGATCAGCAGTTGGCCGATAAATAAAAGGAATAGCCCAACGACAGAGTTCGAGCGGACCGCGCTTGCGAAGATCCTCGTGAATACCGATCGTCCCTATACAGGCGTTACAACCGAGGGCAGGGCTCGCGTCTTCCAAGCACTCTATGCCGATAAAGCCCTGTCTCAGAGGTGCGCCGATTGTCACAATGTGCACCCCAATAGCCCAAAGAGGGATTTCAAGGCGGGAGACGTAATGGGTGGGATTCTTCTAACGATTCCACTCCCCCAATAGGCAAGGCCAACGACCTTCATCGACGCTGCATGTGGGGTAAGCTGGCTGCAGTCTGAGTAGGCTGGAGGAGGGTCCCGAAAACGGTTTCCTAAACCGCGTCTCGACTAACGACTCGGTCGGGAATGCAACTCTTTCGATTTGAAACTGTAGCAGTGAGACCAACGACGGGGCAGAGCGGCGGCCGTAGATTGACCCAAAGCCAATCCCGCCGTGGGAGTGGCGAAGACGGAAATAAGGGGATCGAATGGCGGGGAATTGTCCCTGATCGTAAGCTGAGATCAGCCACACAATAGCCATACACTCCATAATTCCCCTTCGATCTCTTGACGTTACGGAGCGTCTGCGAATCTGCAAGCCGCCGACTTCAAGATAACTTATTCGGCTCCCTTGGACTGAGCTTCATGTACTCAATCTGTAACCCAAGAACCTTTAGTTTTCTGTATCCGCCCGATTACCCCGAAGAACTGTCCAACGCATCCATCAAGCGTGTATGGGACCTTGCATTGCGATCTGATAATAGACCGCTCCTCTCTATTCAAGGATTCAAAATCTGCATCAAGATGCCATGTGGTTTTGTGATCGACAGTATCCTGCATCTCTAACCAGATATGCTCTTCATCACGGGCGTCAAAATCTGTGGGGAAGTACATGATCTTAGCGTCTACAACAAAATGTTTGCCGAACAACGGGTGCTTAGGAGCCTCTGTAGGATCGGTGTAGTCCAGAATACAGCAGTGATGTTTTGAGTTGAGAACATCTAAGGCAATAGTTTCATACCGATCCTTGGGGATGCTGCGCAAAGGGACTGCCTGAAGAGCTGCGTTAAAGTCAGCCACCTCCTCACGACTCTGTCGCGCCCGAATCGGCTCCATAATGCGATTGAAATCTTCCTGGCTCCGCCTGCATTCTTTGACCACCTCTGGCTTCAGGCGAGCCCCCTTGTAGAATCGAGTCCGTTGATCGGCTTGAGGATCTGATCACCCCGCAAGTAACGCGACGCAATAGGCGGTCAGGATAAGTGAGCCTGGAAGGGCGTTGCTGACGTTCAAACCTGCCATAATGCGAATGCCTCCTCGATGAAAAGATGCAACGCTCTTATCTTTATCGCCGAGGAGAGTCAATCGAAATCAGTCCAATACTGTGGCTAAACTGGGGCAGAACTATCGCGCATGGAGGGGGAATATCGGCACCTGGCCTTTCATTCGCGCGGGTTTGGGTCAGGAGGAAAAATGGTGCGATAGCCGTGGACTCTAGATGCACAGTCTGGATTCTGTTTTTTGGGGGGTACCGGGGGGCCGATGGGACCCTTCGATGTGATCCTCGATCTTGTTATAGGTGCCTGGTGGGGTATTCTGATCTGCACGAAACGCTAGAACCATTGGATGCAAGGCAGGACGAAGACATGAAAGGGAACTTGCACCTTGCCCTCTCCATGGAGCTTCCGTTGCAGATTATGAATGTGTTCCCGGAAGCCACTGAGCTGCTCATCTTGAATTCCCGCAAACAGCATCGTGTTGCTACCGCCCCAGTAAATTGAGCCAGGAGCATGCCCCGTCGCGCCTTTTCCGTGCGCCTTTTCCACAAAAGTAAAGGAGACGCGTTCTGCCTCCAGCCACTTAAGCACTTCGTCTTCCAGTGATGAGCGAAACGTCATGAAGACCATCTGCATGGTATTTCCCCTCAATGGTGCATCTTGATGCCACGTCCTAAGCCGCTACGATCCCGTGGTGATTTCTGCTTTGCGAGGATCTGATCCTTGATCTTATCGTAGGTTGCCTGCGGTATCACCTTCTTCTGCACCAACTCGTCCTTCCGCTTGTAGGGCCGTCCCGCTCTTTTTCGAGTACGCCTCGCCGATGACGAAGCCGCGAATTGTCCCTTAACCCGATAATCTCGGCTATTTTCCGTGAGGACGGTTTAAGGAACGGCGGGCTTCGTCAGGTCGTTATTCACCCAGTTATTGGGCGCGTTAACGTCGATCCCTCCGGCAGGTGGCGGTTTGTCCAGATTGACATATTGCAAATTATCGAAGGGCTGGATCTGCTCGTCGGCGGGCAATTGCTTGCGGTTAAAGCCCCCGCCGAGCGCGCGGAGGAGCGCCACCGAGGCTCTCAGCAGGTCGACCTTGATCTGCACGAGGTCGGTGCGCGCCATTAGCGTTTGGACCTGCGCGTAAATCAGCTCGAGGCTGGACGCTAGACCGCCCTTATAGAGCTCGGATGTCAGGTCTTGCGTCTTGAAGAAGGCTCCGACGGCGGCGGCCTGCCGATCGGCCGCGGCGGTCAGCCAGTTCGTCAAGCTCAGCCCGTTCTCGACCTCTCGAAACGCGTTGAGCACCGTCGACCGGTACAGGTCTTCCGTTTCGCGATAGGCCGACCAGGACCGCTGCAATTGGGCGCGGCGATAGCCGCCCTGGAAGACCGGCAGCGAAACGCTGGCGCCATAGGACCAGAATGCGGCGGTCAGCTTGGCGATATCGAAGCCAGCGTCCAGGATTCCTCCGTCGGCTGCGAACCTTACATTGGGGAAAAAGGCAGCGCGTGCGATCCCGATGGCGCGGTTCGCTTGTGCCATTTTGCGCTCCATCGCGGCGACGTCTGGTCGCCGCTCCAACAGCGTGGAGGGAATGCTTCGCGGAATCGTGAATTTCGCCATGCGCAGGTCATCGACCGGTTCGATCGTGAAACTGGCCGGAGTCATATTGACGAGGATGGCGATCGCTTGTTCCGTCACCTGGCGTTGGCCTTGGATCTGCGCGTATTTTGTCTCCGTGCTGAACAGCAACGATTCGACGCGGGCGACATCGAGCGCCGACGCGATCGCGCCGGCGAACTGAGCCTTCACAAGCTTGAGCGAATTCCTATAGAGGTCGATCGATTGTTTGTAGATCGCGCTCTGGGCGTCGTAGCCGCGCAACGTGAAATAATCCGACGCAATTTCCGCCTGCAGGCTCAAGCGCGCGAGCCCATAGTTGGCGGCACGCTCTTCCGCTCGGTAGGTTTCCACACGCGTCGCATTGCGGATCGCCGACCAGAAGTCGGGCTCCCAGGAGGCAAGCCCCGCACCGACCCCGACCGGCCCGGTGAGCGCAACATCGCCAGGAATTCTCAGCGGATCGACATGATTTCGACTGTCCGCGCCTTTTGCGCCCAAGCCGACTTGCGGGATCCGTTGGGAGCGGACCTGCATCATGACATCGCGAGCCTGTACGAAGCGCTCCGCGGCGGCCTGCAGATCGGGATTGGCCGCCATGGCCAATTCGACCAGGTTGTTCAGCATTGGATCGTCGTACAGCTTCCACCAATCCGGGCGCAATTCCCCGTCCGACGGCTTCGCCTCGACAAAGGGACTCTCTCCATGCCACGAGGCGGGGACAACATACTGGGGCGGTTCATAAAGCGGCGACAGATCGACGTGCGGCAACCAGTCGCCGCACCCAGATACGGTCAGCGCGAGCAGGACGGCGTAGAGAGGCGCGTGCCGCCGAAATTGGGACCAGAGATAGCGAATCGGCATGATCTCCACAATCATGGCACCCTGTTGGGAGGCAGCTGGGGCGGCTCTGCCGGATGCGGCGCCCGTGGCGGCTGAGGCGGCTCTTCCGGCTGCACACCCTGTGGCGGCTGCGGCACCGGCGCAGCCTGTGGCGGGGCCGACTGTACTGGCTGCGGCGACTGCGACATCGCGGGCGCCTGAGGGAGATGAGAGACCTGTGCCCGCTGCGGCGACTCCGACGCCGGGGTATTGACGAGATCATAGCCGGGTGCCGGCATGACGACACGCACCCTGTCGCCTTCGAGCAACGCGGCGCTGGGGTTGTTGACGACGCGGTCGCCCGCGGAAATCCCCTCGGCCACTTCGACAGCGTTGTCCATGAGTTGGCTCACGGTGATCCGTTTCAAGTGTACTCGGTCGTCCTCCGCCACCACGGCCACTTGCGTACCGTGCTCCTGGAACACCAACGCGGTAGACGGGATCGTGAATGCTTTCTTATCGATCGGCGCCGTGAGGTGGACCTGGGCGTAGGAGCCGGGCCAGAGCGCTCGGTCCTCGTTGTCGATCGTGAAGACGGTGACCGCGGTACGCGTGCTCACATCGAATCCCTTGGCAACGGTCAGGAACTTGCCGGTGAAATGGCGATTGGGCAATTGCGGCACGGTCACGTCGGCCGTCAGGCCTGGCTGCAGGAAGGGCCCGAACGACGCCGGCATGCTCACGAAGAGGCGCAGCACATGGACGTCGGCCACCGTAAAGAGGTTGCTTCTTGCATTCGGGGTGCTGAGATTGCCTTCCTTGCTGACCAAGTCACCGACGTTGATGTTGCGCTGAGTCACCACGCCGTCAAAGGGGGCGACGATCGTTTTGAACCGAATGAACGCCTCGACGTTCTTGACCTTTTGCTCCGCTGCGTTGACCACCGCTGCCTGGGCTTTCAGTTCTTGTTCCTTCACCGTGATCGATTGCTCGGAGACCGCGTGATTTGGGCGCAGCGCAATCCAACGCTTCGCGGTCACCTCGGCGAGCTTATACCTGGCGCGCTCCGTTTCTAGATCCGCCCTGGCCTGCTGATATTCCGCGTCGAGATCCGGCGCGTTGATTTCGGCGAGGATGTCGTCTTTCTTGACCAGGTCTCCGTAGTCCTTGTACCACATTTTCACATAGCCCGTGACACGTGCGTACATCGGCGCCTCGTACCAGCCCACAATATTGCCGGGGAGCGTAATGGTCTCGGTCGCCGGCACCGGCTTGGGAGAGACGACGGCCACGGTAGGAATGGCACGTTCGAGTGTCTGCTCGCGCAGCAGAGCGGCATCGCTTCTGCTCTCATGAATCCGATAGCCGAGATAGAGGACGCACAGCAGGATCGCTGAAAGGGCAATGCGTTTTCCATTGAGTGTTTTCATCATGAGGCCTGTCCCTTTTGCCGAGCGGTTCGCCTATTATAGATGATCGCGTACACGCAGGGCACGAAAAACAGGGTGAAGACGGTGGCGACGAGCAAGCCGCCGATGACGGCCCGGCCCAGCGGCGCGTTCTGGGAATAGCCCGTCGCCATGGGGACCATCCCGATGATCATGGCCGAGGCGGTCATGAGCACCGGACGGAAGCGGGTCGTTCCGGCTTCGATCGCGGCCCGCAGCGCGTCGCCGTGTTCTTTGAGTCGCTCGCGCGCATAGGACACGACGAGGATCGAATTGGCGGTCCCCGTGCCCATGGTCATGATGGCGCCCGTCAGCGCGGGCTCCGACAAACGCGTATGGGTCAAGAACAAGGCCCACGCGATGCCCGCCAGCGCGCCGGGCAAGGCCGTAATGATGATGAAAGGATCGAGCCAGGATTGGAAGTTGACGACGATCAGCAGATAGACCAGCACGATCGCGGCAAGCAGTCCGAAGATCAGCTCGGCATAGGCGTCGTACATCAGTGCGGCCTGGCCATGGATTTCAAGCGCGGCGCTGCGGGGCAGCTCGTGCTCCATGCTCTTGGCGACTTTCTCGACATCCGCCAGCACGCCGCCGAGGTCGCGCCCTTCGGCGGACACATAGATGTCGAACAGCGGCATGATGTTCCCGTGCGTGATCACGCCCGGCGTTCCCTCCGCCGATAAGCTGGCCAAATTGCCGAGCAGCTGCACATCATCCTTGTTCGAAGAGTGGTCCGAGGACTCGACCGGGACGGTCTTGAGACTGTTGATGCTGTTGATCTGCGACTGCGGCGTATAGACATTGATGAGGTACGACATGCCGGTCTTGGGATCGAGCCAGTAGACCTGGTCGACCTGTTGGCTCCCGGCGGTCGTCATGAGCAGATTGTCGGCCATGTCCTTCAGGGTCCTGTTGACACCGAATCCGAACGTGCGGTTGCCTTCGACCATGAGGGTCGGCGTGCGCATCGTCTGTTGGATCACCACGTCCGCGGCGCCAGGGATCTCGCGGAACTTGCCCGCCAGTTTCCGGGCGAACTCATAGTTGGGGTAGATGTCCGGGCCGTTGACCTGGACATCGATCGGCGCGGGCGCGCCGAAGTTGAGAATCTTTGCGGTCAGATCGGACGGCTGGAATGTGAATTCGGTGCCCGGGTAGCGCTCCCTCAAACCCGTGCGGAGCATGCGCCGGTACTCCCACACCGGCGACTTTTCATCCTTCAACAGGATCGTCAAATCACAATCCTGCGAGCCGATGGTCGGCGTCGGGATGAAGGCGAGGTTATGCGGTCCGACCGGCAGGCCGCAATTACTGACGATGTTTTCGACCTGACCGGGCAGCAACTCCTCGATGGAGTCGGAGACCAGCGTGGCAAGGCGTCCTGACACCTCGATGCGTGTCCCGAGCGGCGCCCGCATATGCATCTGAATGACCCCTGACCTGATCTCGGGAAAATAATCGCGCCCGAGGAAGAAGAAGAGAGACAGGGAGCCCACCGCGATCGCCAGCGAGATGTTGACGAAGGCGCGGCGACGGGCGATCACCGGTTCGAGCAGGGCATTGTAGCGATCACGGAACCGCTCGAAGCGACGTTCGAACCCCTGCTGAAAGCGGACGAAGACGTTCCGCGATGGTCGTTCCGGGCCGGGCTGCCCGTCGTGCTCCTGCGCCTGCGACGCGTTGTGACCCACGAGAATATATTTCGCCATGGTCGGCACCAGCGTGAACGACAGGACGAAGGAAGCGAGCACCGCGAAAATCATCGCTTCCGCCATCGGCATGAATAGCCAGCCGGACACGCCGCTGAGCTCGAAGAGCGGGAACCAGACGATCGCGATGCATAACGTGGCGACGAACGTCGGGATGACGACCTGATTGGCGGCGTCGATGATGGCCGTCTCCAGCGGCTTGCCCATTTCGATATGGCGATCGATATTCTCGATCATCACGATCGCGTTATCGACGAGAACACCGACGGCCAGCGCCAAGCCGCCCAAGGTCATGAGATTGATCGACTCTCCGAGCAGATGCAGGCCGATGAGTGCGGTCAGGATGGACAGCGGGATCGAGGTCCACACGACGACCGTGGCCCTCCATGAGCCGAGCAGCAACAGGACGATGAGGCCGACCAGCGCACCGGCGGTCAGCATTTCATGCACGACGTCCGAGATCGCATCCTTGACGAAGGTCGAGGCGTCGTCGAGGAGTCTGATCTTCACGCCCTCCGGGACGACTTGCTCGATGCGCGGGATCATCTTCTTGACCCCATCCACCACCGTCAGGGTCGAGGCCTCGGTGCTCTTCATCACGACGATGATGACGGTCTGTTTGCCTTTCACCAGGACCGCGTTCTGCTGCACCCGGCCCATGAGGCGCACCGTCGCGACGTCGCGCAGATAGATGAACGCGTTGTCTTCCCGCTTGATCGGGATATTGGCGAAATCCTCAATCTTCAACGGTGACGCGTTCGTCAGGACGATCCAGTCGGTCGGTTTGATCTTGATGTCGCCGGATGGCAGCACGAGGTATTGCTGCATGAAGATATCGTGAATGTCCGCCGGCGTGAGGTGACGGGCGAGCAATTTCTGCTGATCGAGGTTGACCATGACCTGCATGTCCTGGCCCCCGTAGGGGTGCGGCAGGATCGCCCCGTTGATCGTCACGAGCAGGGGTCGGATTCGCATGTAGGCGAGGTTATAGAGCTCTGCGGGCGTCATCGTGTCGGAGCTGACTTCGAGCATGGCCACCGGTATCGAGGATGGTGCAAGACGCATGATCATGGGCGGGGAAATATCCGGCGGCAGCGCTTTGACGACCGTCTGCGCAATGGCCGTGATATCCGCTTCGGCCCTGCCCACGTCGACTCCGTCCTGCAGATAAATATTGATGATGCTGCTGCCGTAGTAGGAGTGACTGTGGATATACTTGATGCCTTCCACCGTCGCGGTCAAAAAGCGTTCGAACAAATACGTGATGCGCCCTTCCACCTGCTGCGGCAGCAGGCCGGCGTAAACCCAGACCACGGAGGTGACGGGAATACCGATATTCGGGAAGACGTCGGTCGGCATGTGGAGCACCGTCAGGCTCCCAAACAGCACGATGAGGATGGTCATGACGACGAAGGTGTAGGGCCTGCGCAGTGCAATGAGGACAAGCTGGTTCATGCGCGAAGTCTGCCCAAAGCGGTTGGAGTTTCTGTCATGTGGACACCGCTTCCCTAACGACCTCTTCGATTTCCGATCAGGGTATCGGCGCCTCTAGAGAATCCCCAGTCTAAAGTAAAGCGCTCAAGTATAGCAAACGCCTTACCTGTCGTCGTATTCACTCTACATCCGGGTGGGCAATGGAAGGATGTGCGCAATTTATTGGCACAATATCGTCGGCAGCTCTCTTTAATGTTTCGAACACCAAAGCATGAAGGATGCGGATTGCGGATTTGCGCACTGAGCGCATTGTGCGGAATCTCACAATTAACCCAGTCAAATGGCCATTGGGAAAGTAAGAATATAAGAGCACTCTTCAGAAGTTGTTGAATGGACTGATGTGTTTAGGGGCCGTCGAATGAATACTACACTTGGTATTGATCTTGCTGTTTAATCCACACGGATGAGTATGGGCCGATATCGAGGAACACACAGAGATCACCACTCGGGATCTCGTCGAGAAATCAATTCGGGCTCATGTAACAATTCTTCTGGTAAGACCCTCTGACGATTAGGGTCAGAAAGTGGAGCACCATGGCGGGAATTCGGAAACTTAGTATGGCGGTAGCTCTGGTAGGTGGCATCGTAGGTGTCGTTGCAACCGGGGAGCTTGTTCAGGCTGAAACCCTGACGATTGGGGCGGCCCATAGTTTGAAGGCGCCATTCC
>Ga0209375_1002318_pt1 | contig 13814 bp, 13 predicted proteins | sample GraSoiAngelo_131_FD_185888 | JGI IMG/M metagenome (GOLD analysis project Ga0209375, IMG submission 185888) | Grasslands soil microbial communities from the Angelo Coastal Reserve, California, USA - 14_0929_02_30cm (SPAdes) (version 2) | ecosystem: Environmental > Terrestrial > Soil > Grasslands ... | reverse complement strand
CCCCGGGGGTGGCCGCGCTCCTCGGCATTCGCATCTCCGCCTCGCGCCTTCTGAGCAGGCAGCTCGTTTTTCGGTGTGCCGTACGCGGCGCGATGAAATTGCGCCTCAGTCGGCAGCTTACGCCCGAGCCAATTTGCATAAGCGGTTGCTTCCGCGTGGCTCACGTACACCGGCCATTCGAGCGGGAGGCGAATTTCTCCAAACATGGTTCGATAAAGCCAGAGATTGCCCTCGGCCCTCCAGAACATCGGATGCAGGATATTCTCTTTGGTTCTCCAAGCCCAGGCCTCGGGGCTCCAAAGAGAACGGTTATCGTAACCGCCGGCTTGAATAAATCGCAGAAAATCGTGGTTGGTTACGTTGTGGCTGTCGATGGCGAACCCGGGGACGGCTATTTCGTGGGCGGCGAATTCGTTGTCCCAGCCAAATTCCACAATATTTTCCTGTGCCGGCTTTTCTTGTGCCAAGTTGTTATCGTGTTCATTCGAATGCTGGACTCCGAGGGTGGCGCGTCCCGCGGGAATTTCCACGAGCCGGGACTTCACGCGCGGCGCTTTCCACGCCACTTTTTCCGGGCCACAAATCTTTTTTCCCGCAGGCAGCCGGTGCAGCATGTAAGCCAGCGTTTCCGCATGCATCAAGCGATGTTCGACGGCCACGTGGAGCATTTGCAGCGAGTGCGGATGGCCTTCCTCGGGCCGCTCCAACGCATGTTCGATGGCGCGGTCGAGTTCTTCGCGCACGCGCTTTTGATAGCGGGCCACTTCCGGCAACGACGGCCAATCCTCCGGTGGGTCCGTGGGCAATCCGCCGCCGACGGGATCGATGCCGAACGAGAAAAGTTCATCAAAAGTCCGGTGGAAGGAGCGCAAACCAAAGGCGCGTTGCGAGAGCAGGTTCCAGTCAAACGCCTCGACGTGGCCAATGTAAAAAACGATGCGATGCCGCTCGGCGATGGGCCGATCGTAGAGGGCTTCTTCGCGAACGATTTGGAAAAGTTCGTCGGTGCGTGCGCGTGATTTAAGCAGACGAGTATGGAGGTCGTGGCGGATGCGAACGGCGGTTGCGGCGAGTGCTCCCATGGCGTTTTCCCCTTCTTTTTGATGCCGAATCCGAGAGAAGGATGCGCCAAAAATCGGCGTCGGGAGGCAAAACTACATTACTATGTTCGCGCCGGGAATTGCAGCTGTCAATCGAAATGAATGCGAAGATGGAAGATTCTTCGGGAAATTTGATTGAATTTCGCGATGTATCGTTTCGCATAAACGATATTCTAAATCGCTTAATCGTTTTAGGTGTCTCGCTGGAGATCCCTCAGGGAGAAACGCTAGTTCTCCTCGGCCGCAGCGGGAGCGGCAAGACGACGCTGCTACGATTGATTAATGCCATGTTACTGCCGACTCAGGGGCAGGTTCTGGTGAAGGGGCGCTCCACGGCGGAGTGGGATCGCATTTGCTTGCGACGCGGGATCGGTTACGTGATTCAGGAGGCGGGGCTTTTTCCACATTTCACAGTTGCTGAAAACGTGGCGCTGGTTCCGTCGCTGGAGAAATGGGACCGGGAGCGCACGGCTGCGCGCGTCCGTGAATTGCTCAGCCTTGTGGGGCTGGATGCGAGCGAGTTTGCGAAGCGGCGCCCGCGCGAGCTTTCCGGCGGTCAACGGCAACGCGTGGGCGTGGCGCGCGCGCTAGCGGCCGATCCGCCGATTCTGCTGATGGACGAGCCGTTCGGCGCGCTCGATCCGGTGACGCGCGCGGAGATGCAGCGCGAATTCCGGGCGCTGGCGCAACGCCTGCAAAAAACGATCGTGTTTGTGACGCATGATCTGCGCGAAGCATTGCTGCTGGCATCGCGCATCGTGCTACTGGAAGCGGGGCGCATCGTGGCCGTTGCGCCTCCGCGGGAATTTCTGCAGATTGATCATCCCGAGGTGCGTGCATTCGCTGCTTCACTGGGAACCAATTCGGGAGCGCCGGCATGAGCCCTGATGTGAGTAACTGGTCCTTCTTCTCTGAGCACCGCGAGGAGATCCTCAGCGCCACGCTCGATCACATGACGCTTGTGGTGATCGCCATGGGCATCGCCATTCTCATTGCCGTCCCGCTGGGAATGTTCATTGTGCAGCGCCCCGCGCCGCGCGCCATCGCGCTGGGGATCGCCAACATTTTTCAAACCATCCCGAGCCTCGCGCTTTTTGGCTTCCTGATTCCGATTCCGTTTATTGGCGGCATCGGGAAGCGCACGGCCATCGTTGCGCTGGTCCTCTACGCGCTGCTGCCGATTCTTCGCAACACTTATGTGGGACTCTCGGGGATTGATCCCGCGGTTTTGGAAGCTGCGGAAGCCATGGGCATGACGCAAGCGCAAATCTTGTTTCGTGTGCGCTTCCCACTGGCGCTTGCCGTCATTCTCGCCGGGATTCGAACGGCCACCATCATCACCATCGGGATTGCGACAATCGCCGCAGCGATCGGGGCAGGCGGACTGGGCACGTTTATTTTCCGCGGCGTCGCGCTGGTGAGCGATTCCCTGATCCTCGCGGGCGCGATTCCGGCGGCGCTGCTCGCGCTGCTGGCCGATTTTCTACTCGGTCTGGTCGAACGCCAATTGAGGGTCGTGTAAGGATGCGCCGCGTTGTTCTGCTTGTTCTTTCCTTCGTCTATCTGCTCAACGTTGTTTTCTTTGTTTCTGGCTGCAAGAAAGCTGCGCAGACAAAAATCACGATCGGCTCTAAATTTTTCACCGAACAGGTCGTGCTTGCGGAGCTCCTTGCGCAGCACATCGAGGCGAGAACCGGTATTCCGGTGATTCGCAAGACCAACCTCGGTGGGACGCTGCTGGTCCACAAAGCGCTGCTCTCCGGGGACCTTGATGTTTACGTCGAATACACCGGAACGGCACTGACGGCCGTCCTCAACGAGGCGCCTCAAGGCACTTCCGCGGACGTCTACAATCGAGTCAAGAAACTCTATTCGGAACGATTTCATTTGGAAGTGACGGAGCCACTCGGCTTTGAAAACACCTTTGCCATGGTGATCCGCGGTGACGATGCCAAGAATCTGCATATCCGCACGCTCTCCGACCTTGCGAGCGTTGCTCCCAAATGGCGTGCGGGCGTCGGCTACGAGTTTCTGGAGCGACCGGACGGTTTACCCGGGCTGAGCGCCCGCTACAATTTGCACTTCGCGGGATCTCCGAAGGTGATGGATCTAGGCCTGATTTATCGCGCGCTGGTGGATCATCAAGTGGACGTGGTCGCCGGCAATTCGACGGACGGACTGATTGACGCGCTCGGCTTGGTTGCTCTTGATGATGATCGCCACTACTTTCCGCCGTATGACGCCGTCCCCATCATTCAGGAATCTACGCTGGTGCAGTTTCCGGCACTACGCGGGGCGCTGGCCGGCCTTGGCGGCAAACTTTCCGCCAGCGACATTCGACGGCTCAACTATGCAGTGGACGGGCAGCATCAGGACGCTGCCGCGGTGGTCCGCGCTTTCCGCCAATCCAAAGGTCTGTAGAGGTCCTCTCGATTCCATATACTGAATTACGGCTGCCCGGACGAGCGCCAAGGCAAGAATCAGAGCTAGCGCAAAAGACAATCGTAAGTGGTGTGGCGCATTTTCCGATACGCCAGATCCAAATTAAGGCACTGCAAGCGAGCGGCGGTTACAGCCGGCGGCCGCGGTTAAACGGACCAGCCTTGGCGGTACTCGCGGCGCAAGTAGTCGTTGGCCTGGGGCAGGTTGGTGACGCGCATGTTCGCGCCGTCGTAGGAGATCTTTTTGCCGGCGCGCAAGGCCACGACACCCAGCAGCATGACTTCGGTGAGGCGTGCCGCATATTCAAACGGGCAGGAAGCTTCGGTCTTGCCCTTGGCGGCGTTCACCCAATTCATTTCGTGCGCTTCGCCGGGAATGCGTGGCAGCTTCTGCGGCGGCTTGCCAAAGGAGTCGTGGAGCGACTTGGGCAACAGGCGCGGCTTTGCACCGTAGGTTTCGTGCATCAGTTTGCCTTTGCTGCCGATGAGCAACGCGCCGCCTTCCTGACTCAGCTCTTCGTCGCCCAGCTCTTCGGGTTTGTTGGGCTTCAAGCCGCCGTCGTACCAGGTCAGCTTCACCGGCGGCAGCGGCCCGCGGGCGGGGAACTCATAGAAAGTCATCGTCGCTTGCGGATACGACATGCCGTTGAACGGCGTCGATATGGTTTCGACGCTGGTGGGCATATCCAGTTTCAACGCCCACATCGAGTGATCAATCAGGTGCGCGCCCATGTCGCCGATGGCGCCGACGCCCCAATCCACCCAGCCGCGCCAGTTGAAAGGATGGTAGATGGGATGATATTCGATATTCGGCGCCGCTGCGCCTAGAAAAAGATTCCACGCAAGCGTGTCCGGAACGGGATAGTTGCCAGCCATCGCGGCGGCGAGGCGCAGATTTACGCCCTGGCCGTTCCAGCGAAGCTGATCGGCAGGTTGCTTCAGCGGTTCCGGGCGCGGCACACCTTGCGGCCAATAGCCGAGAGGGCGATTCGTCCAAATGTGCACTTCGCGGACGTCGCCGATGGCGCCGGCCCAGATGTATTCGACGGCCGCGCGCGCATCGTCCAGGGAATGGCCCTGGTTGCCCATTTGCGTGGCGACTTTGGTATCTTTCGCAGCCCGCGCCATTTTGCGGGCTTCCTCAACGGACCAAGTGAGAGGTTTTTGGACGTAGACGTGTTTGTGAAGCTCCATGGCGGCGAGCGCGATCGGGGCGTGCATGTGGTCGGCGGTGGCCACCAGGACGGCGTCAATGTCCTTCTGGCGGTCGAGCATTTCGCGATAATCCTTGTAGCGCTTGGCTTTCGGCAAATGCTCGGTTTTGAGGCGGATCATGGCGTCGAGACGGGCCTTCGCCTTCACGGGATCAAACTCGGTCTGAGGCTGGCCCGCGGCGGGCGGCGCGGCTGGATGTTCCAAGCGGTCTCGCAGCCTTTGAATATCCGTGTCGAGGCGCTCGAAGCCCTTATCGGCGTAGCCCCAGTCCACATCGCACAGGGCCACAATGTTCTGGCCGGCAAGATTGATGAGGTTCTGGCGACCCATGCCGCCAATGCCGACGCCGGCGATGTTGAGCATGTCGCTGGGAGGCGTGAATCCCCGCCCCAACACGTGTCTAGGCACGAGCGCCGCAGCCGCGCTGCCTGCCGCGACGCTGCCTAAGAATTTCCGGCGCGTAAGGCTTTTCTCGCCGAGGCCTTTCGTTTCGTCTCTCTCACCGCTTTTCTTTTGATTTATTTTTTCGTTTTTCTCTTCGCGCAGCTTTTCGCTCATAGACCTCTCCCCATCCCGCATCGCCAGCCACATTATCGCTCGCCTGGCCATTTCTTGCGACTGTTTATCTGATTTGTCCTGTCTTGTATTATGCTGGCTGGCGGTGCGGCGCTTGTTGAAAGGATATGTGAATATGAAGCGTGTAATTCCGTGGAAGATTCTGTTTGCGGGGTTGGCCACGAATGCCGTTTTTCTATTTCAGCCGCATTTCACGGCTGCGCAAACTCCGTCGCCCGCCCTCCTCGTTTTGGATAAGGAAGACGCCACGCTCTCGATCATCGATCCAGGCACACTCAAGACGGTCGCGCAGATTCCCACCGGTGAAGGACCGCACGAAATCACCGTTTCCGATGACGGCAAGATGGCGTTTGTTGCCAACTACGGCGCACGCACTCCGGGTAACACGATTTCCGTGATGGATCTGGTGGCACGGAAAGAAATCCGCCGGGTCGATCTTGGCGCTCTGCGGCGACCCCACGGAATCACCTTTGCTGACGGGAAGGTATGGTTCACGGCGGAGCAGAACAGGCTGATCGCGCGCTACGATCCTGTTGCGAATCAGATTGATTGGCTTCTCGGCATCGGCCAGAACGGCACACACATGCTGGTGTTTTCGAAAGACCACTCACAACTCTTCACGTCCAACATCCAGTCCGATTCCATCACACTGCTGCAGCGCGGCGCTGAATCTGTTGGATGGAGCGCGACGAACATCGCCGTCGGCAAAGGCCCGGAAGGTGGGGACATTGCACCCGATGGCCGCGAATTCTGGGCCGCCAATTCTGCCGACGGCACCGTTTCGGTGATTGATGTGGCGACGAAGAGGGTCGTGCAAACGCTCAATGTGCAGACAAATCGCTCGAACCGCCTTAAATTCACTCCTGATGGCAAGCTCGTCCTCATTTCGGATCTTGGGAACAGTGGCCTGTTGGTGATTGACGCTGCTTCGCGCAAGGAAGTGAAACGCCTCAACATGGGCCGCCAGCCAGAAGGCATTCTCATCGTTCCGGATGGCTCCCGGGCTTACGTTGCCGTTGCTGGGGAAAATACCGTCGCGGTACTGGATTTGAAGACCCTGGAAGTTACCGCTCGCATTCCCACCGGGAAGGGCCCTGACGGCCTGGCCTGGGCCGGCCGCCAATGACACACGTAGGTTTATACGTTCCAAGTGTTTGCCAAAAAACTCTGAAGCGTGTTGCGCTTGAGGGCCTGGACTCGCTAGACTGCGCGCATGAAAGAACTACAAATATTCTTCGCCATTGTCCTGACGTCATTCTTTTCCGCAACGCCCGTTCAAGCGCAGCAGCCTAAGTCTATTTTTTATATGACGCGCGAGCCTCAGTCTGTGCATTCGTTCCTGGCACATGCGGACAAGATCGATATCCTTTCTCCAAATTGGTATTCGTTGGATTCGAACGGTCTGGTCTCCGGCGGACCCAATCCGCAGGTGCTGGAAACCGCGCGCCAGCACCACGTTTCGATCATGCCGCTTGTCGTCAACGGGGGGTTTGCGCAGGAAGAAGTTCACAAGTTTTTCGGGAATGCTCCCGCCCGCCACGCGGCCATCGCCACCCTGGTTCGCGCCAGCAAAGACAACAACTACATCGGGTTCCAGTTGGACCTGGAAAACGTGAACTGGACCGATCGCGATGTACTCTCTGACTTCGTCCGCGAAACGGCGGCGGCCTTTCACAAGGAGAATCTACAGCTTTCCATCGCCACGATCCCAAACGCGCCTGGACATCCGGGAGAAACAGGGTTCTCCACGTGGATCTACGAGAACTGGCGCGGCGCCTACGACTTGAGAGCCATTGCGCAATCGGTGGATTTTCTGTGCCTGATGACCTATGACCAGCACACTGTCTGGACGGTGCCGGGCCCCGTGGCGGGATGGGCCTGGACTGTTGCGAACCTTGACTACGCTCTGAAAGATGTGCCGCCCCAGAAACTCGCCCTGGGAATTCCTTTGTATGGCTATCACTGGTTTTCGGGGACGCCGAGCAAGTCTCAGGACAAGGGCGGTGACAAGCCCAACCCCGCGGCCGACTATATTTCCACGGAGGATGCGCTCGACCTGGCGAAAGCCTACAGCGGGCATCTTGAATGGGATTCAGTGGATCGGTCGGCGTGGTTGTACTTTTATAGGGATGATGAGCGCGAGTGGATTTTCTACACCGATGCGCGCACGTTCAAAGAGCGCTACACGCTGGTGAAGGATCGCGGGCTTCGCGGCTTCGCTTCCTGGGTTCTCGGCACGGAGGACGCGGGAATCTGGGAGCTGCTGCCAAGTCACAAATAATTTGCTCTAGGCCAGCCATAAAGAGCCAGCGCTTCACCTGAAGCGTACCCTAGCCCGCCCGAAGTGAAAGGCAGCAAGACTCTGACGCAATGTTTTATTGCTTGGTGGTTTGGAGTACTTCGCAATGATCGACACAGCGCGCGGCCAGCATCTCGATTTCGGCCTTCTTGTGGGGCACTTTTTGGCCGGCCTCGGGCACGACGATCAGTGACTGCGGGCCGTCGTCCAAATTGAAGGTGCATTCGAACTGCAAAGATTGCACTCCGCGCTGCTGGCAGGAATTCTTGCGGAGCGCGGATTCCAGCGCGTCCGGCTGCGAATGCAACTGATCCGCGACCTGCGAGGGCAGCATAGCCACGAGCATCGGCACGGGTGATTTGATTTTGATGCTGATTTGCTCACCGTCGTGGTCGGGCTGGAAGCCGCCATAGACCTTCAGAAACGAGGTCAGCTCGTACTTCTCTTTGATCTGGCGCGTCCATTGGAATTCCGGTTGGATGCAATTTTCGACGCAATCCCAGCGGTAATACTGGACGTGCACATCGTTGGGATCCTTGAACTGTCGCGGCGCGGAAGACTGGCGCGCGGTATTCAGCACGGCGGCGATGCCCGTGCCGACGGCGCGAACGGTATTGTCTTGAGCGGTGTCCATGGTATTCAGCACAACGCCGAGCCCGGCAAACACGGGCGCCCCGGGGCTGTAACGTTCGTCCCGGATGATCAGCGTCAGGGGCTCGACTGGAAGTTCGCAGACGTAGGTCGTGCTCACGACGTGCTCGCGCAGGCAAACCTGGCGAAGGTTGCCGAGGGCCTCGGGATGCTGCAGGGCGAAGTTCCAGTCTGCTTCCGGGGTCATGAAGATGGTGACCGGCTTCTGCGCCTTGATATCGACGTGATTGCTTTGGCCTGTGTGGTTGGGCCGGTAGGTACGGGCCGTGTGATAGTTGGCCGGATCGAGCCGGACAGTTTCATCGTTGGCGGGCTGCCAATCGAATACTCTTTGCTGCTGTCCGAAGGCGGTTCCGGCAAACACACCGATTGCCAGGGCAACGAAACAGAGCTGGGTCTTTTGGATTCGCATGGTCACTCCGTGATTCTATTGGAACGCGGCCGTGCTTTCTCAGCAAGGCTTCCGCGAAGACGTGTCTTCACCGAGTATCCTGTCCCGAGGGCCAGTGAATGTTTGTAGTGACGGCGCTCAGTAGGAAAGCGACCAGCCGATAAGGGTCATGGCGAGAACCACGATGAGCATCCCGGTGCTCACAATGCTCAGTGTTCTTCCGTGACCGAGCAGGTAGTCACGCGATTCGGGGTCGATGCACAACATAATGGTCACGAACAGCACAACGCTCCAAGCCAGCAATGCCGGGAGGCCCTCATACCTGCTAATCATCGAGAGAAACTGGCCCGGGGGCTGCCCTGCGGGAATCCACCAGGGAATCATGGGAGCAACGCCGGCGGCCAGCGAGAATGTCAGCAGCTTTCGCGTGAACCAACCCTTGAGCTTGGGCCGTGCTTCCTTCCAAATGAAATAGTCCCAAGCGAGAAGACCGAGGGCCAGGGGCACCCAACCGTATAGGGCAGCTTTTTGGTTGAACCAGAACCAGCTACGAAACAGCAAACGTCCGTGATGGGCCCCCGCGAGCCGAGGCAGCAATAGCAATCCCAGCAAGGTGTTGCAGAGGACAGCCACCAGGATGGTGACCAAACTCATGAATTGAAACCAGTACCGCGTGGGCACTTTCTTGCAGCGAGTGCACACGGACTGTTTGGGCAGGAAATTCAGCCCACAGCGATCGCAATACACAGTAGTTCTCCCGTAGGGAGGGGATTCGAACTAACTCGCCGACAGTGTATTGCCGCCGGGCCTCGGAAAACTACTGGCCCGAGGAACAGTTTTAGTGTTGGCGTGCTTTATGGCACAAAAGGCTCGTTCGAAAAGTGCCGAAAGGTAAGAGAAGAATCTGGACGGGTGTTCAGTACCTATCCAGAGTTATTTCAAGCAGATACGGGAGGGCGGTCGCATCGGAGAATCACGTCAGAGCGGAGCCGCAATCAACGAAACCACGAGGGTTCGGCCCCGGCTTTGCGGCCCTCTTCCTGCAAATCCTCCAGCTTCTTTTGCAGATTTGCTTTCTTCTTTTGCAGCTCCTGAATCTGGGCGTTGCGGTCCTCGACGTAGGCGACGTTGTTCCGGAACCCCGTGGCGACATCGAAGCCGCCAATTCCATACTTCTTGAGATCCTCCTTTATCTGAGCAATCTGCTTATCGATGTCCGCTATCTTCTCAAGAATTGGCTGGGCTTTGCCGCGCCAATACTTTTCGCTGTTGGGCGGATCCTCGCCGTTCTCTTTCGAGGCAGGGGTGCTCTCGGGACGTTTCTGGTTTTCCGTGCCCACCACAGAAACGCCCTCTTTCTTCATCCCGGAGATGTCGTCTTCCGTGAAAACTTTGCGTGCACTGGCGGCTTTCTTTTCCTTTGCTTTGCGAGCCGCTTCGGCTACGGAGTCCTGTTTTTCTGGGGCCGGTGTTTGCTGGAACGAGGAAGCCGGCGACTGCCCGAAGGAGGCTGCGACCGGCCAAGCGAACGCCAAGAGAGCACAAGTGAGGTTCCGGAAAGTGAGGGGCATGTGTGGTCTCCGTAACCGGAAGGGATAAGGAGACGTTACGCCGGGGGGAAGAGCACGGTCAAGCGATTCGTGCGTAAAGCTCCGTCAGGGTCAAGCGCGAGGAATGCGAAGTTGCTGACCGGCGAAGGCGTTTGATAGAGTGCCTATTTGCTGCAGCATCGCGGACAATCCCCAGGGAGGAATCTTGGCCATTCCAAAACACGCTCTCGACATCCTTGTTTGCCCGGTGTGCAAGACCCGCGTGGAACTCCTGGCAGATAAATCGGGCTTGAAATGCGTTTCTTGCCGGCGCGTTTACCCGATTCGGGACGAGATTCCTGTGATGCTCCCCGAAGAAGCCAGCATCGCGGAGGAAAACCGCAGCCAGTAGCGAGAATCCACCCAGCCCGATGACCACTCATCTCGCTCATTCCGTGACCCGCTTGAAACGGTTGCTCCCGCGACTGCCAGGGAAACGGATTGGTGTCCTCGGAGACCTGATGCTTGACCGCTATCTCTGGGGCACGGCGTCGCGTTTATCGCCGGAAGCAGCCGTGCCGGTGGTGGATTTTGTGGAGCAGAATGAATGCCTCGGCGGAGCAGGGAATGTGGCGGCGAATATGGCGGCGCTTGGCGCTCGAGTGGAAGCGTTTGGAGTGCTCGGGAGCGATGAGGCGGGCCGCGCGATGCAAGGGTGTTTGCGCGATGCCAGGATTGGCGGCAAAGGCGTCATTGCGGATGCGAAGCGCATCACCACAGTGAAGACCCGCATCATCGCGCGGCACCAGCAAGTGGTGCGCGTGGACCGCGAGCGGCAGGAAGCGGTACGCCAGGAAACGCAGGAAAAGCTTTTGCGGCTCGTTATTTCTGCCCTCAAGCGGCTCGACGCGCTGGTGCTTTCCGATTACGACAAGGGGCTGATCACGGATGATTTTGCGGATCGCGTGCTCAGCGCGGCGCATCAGTTGAAGGTACCTGTGTTCGTGGGCCTGAAGACCAAGCGATTGTACGCATATCGGGGAGCGCGTGTAGTCACCTGTAACTCAAAGGAGGCGAGCCTACTGGTAAATCAGACGCTCGCTGATGAGCAGTCTTTCGAAGAAGCAGGGCGCGCATTGCTGGCGCATTTTGGATGCGGGGCGGTAGTGATCACGCGCGGAGAAAAGGGAATGAGTATTTTTGAGGAATCGTCGACGGAGCATGTGCATATTCCCGCGACGAGTTTTGAGGTGACCTACGCGCGTGTCGGCCAAGCCGGCATCGAGCGTGGAGCAACGGGCCGGCAGGTTTTCGATGTGACTGGAGCCGGGGACACAGTTTTGAGCGTGCTGGCGCTGGCGGCTGCGGCGGGAGCGTCCATTGTGGAAGCGGCGATGCTTGCCAACATCGCTGCAGGGGTCGTGGTGGGCAAGCTCGGAACGGCCTGCGTTTCACCCCGGGAATTGGAACATGCGCTGGATGAAGCTCGTGGCTAGGCTGCGCTAAATCAAGTTACGGCGGGAAGCTGAGGGATTTGTCGGACATAACCACCCAGACGCTGACGACTTTTGTTTTGCGGCTTTTTTCTGGGTCGGAAGCGTCGGGCACGGGAGAGAAGGGACTGACCGCCACACGAACATCCACGGCGTTTGCGCCGTGCGGTGAGCTGGTCTTCAGGATTTCGTAGCTTTTCACCGGCCCGTAATATCCTTCAGGCCCCCAGTCGGCAACAAAGTCCTTCATCGTATAGCTCGGACCGGGATTCCAGAGCTGGTAGGCGAGGTTGATGTTCCCGGCTGCGAGCGCGTCGAAGAAACGCTCCGCGGCTCGCTTTTCCGGGTAGTATCGAAAGACGAACCACAGGGTTACAATCGCGGCCAGCGTGACGGCCGCGACCGTGAAAGCCATGGCCCGCGATTTTTGGGGCTTGACGGGAGGTGGATCCAGCAAGGTCATTCGGTAGTCTCCTGCCCCGCGAGCGTCAGAATCGAAAATACAACGCGTTCCGAGAAATCCCTGCGCCTTCGAGCAACACTAAGACCTTACAGAAATTCGCAGCGGGAGTAAATGGCAGGAGGTGGATGGTCCAATGAATGTTTGTTGTTGTGGCTCGCTAGCGGTGCCGATGAATTACGCTTCAAGCGCGCCGGCGGCGCCTTCGGGGAGCTCGATCGCATATTTTGTGCGGGCCTTTTCCCGGTGCATCTCCAGGGCGAGTTCGATGAGCTTGTCAATTAGCTCGCGAAAGGGAATGCCGCTGGCTTCCCACATTTTCGGGTACATGCTGATGGAAGTAAAGCCGGGAATGGTGTTCACTTCGTTGAGATAAATCTTGCCGGCCTTCTTTTCGACAAAGAAATCCACGCGGGCCATACCGTTGAGCTCGAGGGCGCGAAAGGCTTCCACGGCATACTTTTGGATTTTATTTGTCTGCGCGGGTTTGAGCTTCGCGGGGATCAAGATCTGCGAGCCCTCTTCCAGGTATTTTGCCGTGTAATCGTAGAATTCGCGGTGCGGCACGATTTCGCCGGGGATCGAGGCCTTGGGATCGTGGTTGCCGAGCACGGAGACTTCGATTTCGCGCCCTACGACGCATTGCTCGACCAGAATCTTCATGGCAAATCCCGCAGCCAGGTTCAGCGCACCAGCAAATTCCGCACGCGAGTGAACTTTGGTCATACCAACCGAAGAGCCGAGCGTGGCTGGCTTCACAAATACGGGATACTTGAATTTCTTCTCGACAGCTTTCTGAATTTCTTTGGGAATGCGCTCCCAATCCGCGCGCTGCACGGCAATCCACGGCACAACGGGAATCTTGGCGACTTGCAAAAGCCGCTTGGCCACGTCCTTGTCCATGCCAATGGCGGAACCAAGCACGCCCGCGCCGACGAAGGGCAAGCCGGCAAGGTCCAGCAGTCCCTGGATGGTGCCGTCTTCACCGAACGTGCCATGCATGACCGGAAAAACGACGTCGATGCGCTGGCCGCCGCCGCTACGGTCGAGGGGAATCAGCGCTGCATCGGTGGGGTCAGCGGTCATCATCACGCGTTGGCCACCCTTTAGGACTTCAGGGAGCATCTTTTGCGCCGCGCCGCCGATCAGCCAGTGGCCTTCTTTGGTGATGCCAATGGGCAGGGCTTCGTATTTGTCCGGATCCAGGCCACGGATCACGGAAGCGGCCGAGGCCAAAGAAACTTCATGTTCACCGGAGCGTCCGCCAAAGAGAATGCCAACGCGGAGTCGTTTCTTGTTGTCAGGGGTCACGGGTCCAATTTCTCACTGTCGTGGAGTTGCCAGGTTTCAGTTATAAGGGAAAACAGGGAGTTGGTGGAGCGGATGTTTTCGTGCGCGTTCTGAATTGACAATGCACAACGCATCGGCCACACGCACCGGAAGGGTGGGCGGAATTCCATCGAACGAGAGGCGATGGCTTCGCTCCGCCGTAAGGCTAGGTCGTACCGGCCGGAGCAGCGGTCATTTTTTGGTTCCGTGGAATGGGAAGCTTGCCGTCAGCGGCGCTGGTGAGCGCGAGGAATACCGGATCTTCGCGCAGAGAAGCGAATACCGTGTCGACGCGGGCTTCCATCATTTCCTTGGTACGCACGGAAGCGT
>Ga0209375_1002317_pt1 | contig 13817 bp, 9 predicted proteins | sample GraSoiAngelo_131_FD_185888 | JGI IMG/M metagenome (GOLD analysis project Ga0209375, IMG submission 185888) | Grasslands soil microbial communities from the Angelo Coastal Reserve, California, USA - 14_0929_02_30cm (SPAdes) (version 2) | ecosystem: Environmental > Terrestrial > Soil > Grasslands ... | reverse complement strand
CACGCATCCCTTCTTTGCGGAGATCGCCAAAGCCGTGGCCAGCACGGTTCGGCCGCACGGCTATCACGTGCTCGTTTCATATTTCGAAGAAAACCCAGCGCTGGAGGTGAGCGAGGCCGATTCTCTCCTGGCCAGACAGGTCGATGGCTTGATTATCGCGTCGGTTCAACCCCTCAGCCGTGTCGAGTTGTTCGAGAGAATTCGAACCAGAAAGGTGCCGTTTATATTAATTGACCGGCCAATTGAGGGAGTGAATGCCTCTTTCGTCGGGGCCGACAATCGTTCTATCGGAAAGCTGGCGACAGAACACCTTATCGAACAAGGGTGCCGCTGTGTTGCGCACCTGCGTGGTCCAGAGATCGGCATCGCCGCGGAGCGCCTGCAAGGATACCGCCTTGCGTTGGAGAAACGTCGTTTGCCGATACAGCCTCGCTACGTGGTTACGGGAGGGTACACAGATGACAGCGGCTATGAAGGAACGCGCCGGCTCCTGGAATTGCGTCCAATTCCGGATGGAATATTTTGTTACAACGATCCGGTGGCGATTGGCGCCATGAAGGCGATTTTCGAAGCCGGGCTTAAGGTGCCCGATGACATCTCGGTGGTCGGGGCGGGAAATGTTCATTACTCGGATGTGTTGCGAGTGCCGCTGACTACCGTTGATCAAGGTACCTCGGAAATGGGGACACGAGCTGCAGAACTCGTGCTGGAACGAATCGCAGCCAAGCGCATGCTCCGTCCAAAGAGAGTGTTAATTCCGCCTAGGCTCGTGGTTCGCAAATCAACTCAGCGGCAAGCGGAGAGCCCCATAATTTCTTTGTCTGGAGCCGCATTCCGAGAATCCACTTTGGAAGAAAAGGAAACGTAAGCTGCTCTTTGTACTTTTGTGCGATGTGCAATACGAGCGCACGGCGCGATATGCTAAAGGGCCAAGGATCCTAAGTTGCGAACTGCCCTCCTGCTCCTCGTTTCGGTTTCTGCCCTGATCCTGTGCATTGGCGCTAGCCCACTAGGGCTGTTCGAAGTGACACAGCCGCGTGGATTAGATTTTATCCTGCAGAATTCGCCCACGCCGCAGAAATACCTGATCGAGACCATGCCCGGGGGAGTGGCTTTGCTCGATTACAACAATGATGGATTGCTGGATATTTTTCTGGTCAACGGGGGGCGGGTTACCAGCCCGATGCAGTCACCAGAAAATTTCGACCGCAAAGACCCGCGGTACTGGAACCGGCTGTACCGGCAGAACAAAGACGGAAGCTTTATCGATGTCACCGAGCAAGCTGGCCTAGCGAAGGCCGGAGACGGGAACTACGGTATGGGCGTTGCGGTCGGCGATTACGACAATGACGGATATCCTGATCTGTACGTCACGAGCTATGGAAAGAATATTCTGTATCACAACAATGGCGATGGTACCTTCACCGACGTGACGGCGAAGGCCGGAGTGGCGGGCGGGGGCTGGTCGGTTTCAGCAGGATTTTTCGATTACGACAATGACGGCAAGCTGGATCTGTTCGTCACAAGGTACATGGAATGGGACACCAAACACAGTAAGAGCTGCGGGGGCGAGTGGCATACGTATTGTCCACCGGAAGAGTTTCCGGCCACGACCAACGTTCTTTATCACAACAATGGCGATGGCACGTTTACGGATGTTAGCCAGAAATCTGGCATCGCCGCCAAGAAGGGCCGCGCGCTGGGAGTGGCGTTCGCAGATTACGATGACGACGGGTTTGCAGACATATTCGTCGCCAACGATGGCATGCAGCAATATCTCTTTCATAACAATGGCAATGGAACTTTCGCAGAACGGGCTCTCGAAGCCGGTGCTGGATTGTCCGAAGATGGCAGGCGTTTATCCGGCATGGGCGTAGTTTTTCAAGATTACGATAATGATGGCAGGCCGGACATTGTTGTCACCGAATTGCCCAGAGAGATTTACGGCGTCTATCACAACGAAGGCAATGGAACTTTCAGCTATGGCAGCCTGGTCACCGGGCTCGGGGTGCTTTCAAGCGGAAGCTCGGGCTGGGGAGTTGGGCTCGAAGATTTCGATAACGACGGTTGGAAGGATCTATTCGTGGCGCAGGGTCATGTGCTGGACAACGTGGAGAAGATCGACCCGTCGCTTCACTATCTGGAACTGCCAATGCTGGCGATCAACCACAATGGGCGGTTTGAACGTGCTGACTCCGGGGTCACGGTTCCCGTTGCCGGCCGTGGAGCGGCGTTCGGCGATTTAAATAACGATGGGTGGGAAGACGCAGTGATGACCTCTCTTGGTGGGCATCCTCTGGTACTGATCAATCGTGGCGGCAAGCAGCATTGGCTGGTAATTTCGCTGCGTGGCACGCGCAGCAATCGCGACGGCCTTGGTGCGCGAGTGCGAGTCAATGGACAAACCCGGTTCGCGACGGCAGCTGGAAGTTATCTTTCCGCAAGCGACAAGCGGTTGCATTTCGGGCTTGGGCCAGCAACCACTGCGAAAATCGAAATTGCCTGGCCCTCCGGTATTCATCAAACATTGAACGATGTCCCCGCCGACCAATTTCTGGACGTTCGCGAACCGGAGAAGCCGTGATTTGGGCACTCTTTGTTCTTTTATTGGCATGGCAGACCGTCTCTCCTGAAGCGCAGCAGCATCTGCAAGCGGCCGCAGAGGCCGAAAGGCAAAAGCAGTTTGACCGGGCGGTTTCGGAATTTCAGAAAGTCACTGAGCTGGAACCAAGATCGCCCGATGGCTTTGTCCGGCTGGGACAAGCCTACATGGAGAAGCATGACTACGGAGCCGCGATCCAGCCGCTGAAGCACGCGCTAGAACTTGCACCGGATCTGGCGGCCGCGCACCAGTTGCTCGGCTATGCACTGCTTGCACAAGGTTACGCGGCGGAAGCGATTCCGCACCTGGAGCGGATTCAGGAGCAAACTGCTCTAGGCATTGCGCAAATAGAGACAGGTCAATTGCCACAGGCTGTCACCAATCTGCAGGCAGCGCTAGCCAAGCACCCAAACGATCCGGACTTGCTCTATTACCTGGGCCGCGCAAGTGGTTTGCTATCGAAGCAGTCAATCGACACATTGCTCGCCACGTATCCTGATTCCGCTCGAGCACACCAGGCGCTTGCCGAAAACTATTTCGTATTGCGGCAAATGCCTCAAGCGGAGAAGGAATTCCAGGAGGCGCTGCGACTCCGGCCGGATATCCCGAAACTCCACCTTGAACTCGGTGAGGTGTACGCGGGCTCTTCGCAATGGGCGAAGGCGGAGGAAGAATTTCGTGCTGAGACAAAACTGCAACCGGGGAATGCAGAGGCTAATTACCGGCTGGGAACGGCGCTGCTGCAACAAGGAAAAGCGCGCGAAGCCAGAACGGAGCTTCAACGTGCCGATCGACTGCAACCCGATATGCCCGAAACGCTTTATTCGTTAGGAAAAGCAGCTTCGCTCGAAGGTGATGCTGTAGCGGCTGAAAAGGCGTGGGCCAAGCTGCTTAGTATCGAGAAGGCGAGTTCCTTAGCCGCGCAGACGCACTTTGCGCTGGCGGGTCTCTATCGCAAACAAGGAAAGACGGCGGACGCGGAGCGCGAAATGCAAGAGTTCCAGAAATTGCAGAATTCTGGCGCTCACCCTGAAGCTGTGCAGAAATAACCCTTCTAGGCAGCGTAACGGGAGAACCCAAAAACCATACATGTGATTGGTATCGATCTTGGCGGCAAGATCATGTTGATCACCGGAGGCCTAGGTGCGATTGCTGAACATATTGTTCGCAAGATCGTGGCCGCCGACGCCACAGTGATTCTCGTCGATATCAAGTCCTCAGAGCAGGCATAGAAAACACTTTCTGATGGCGGATTCCGGAGTCGTCATATGTCTATTTCCCGGCAGACGTCACGGATTCTGGCGTGTTGAATCGGGTGATTGAAGAGTCCTTCGAACGCTTTCCTGCATTGCATACTGTTCTCGGTCACGCTGCCGGGAGCATCAAAATGCGACCACGGGCTTTGAGCCTCTGAAGCCGTGGCACACGCCATACAGATAACAAACCGTGAGCAGCAGGAAAGCGTGATGTACTCCGATCCGATTTGCGCGTGCTCCAACCCGGACGGGAGGTATTGTGCCTCCAACGATTGACATCACCAATATTCCTGAGCCTTTCCCGGTCAGCGGACCAAGGCCAGCAATGCCCAGAGTAAAAATATTGGGAACCATCACTGAGTTAAAAAGGCCGGCAATTGATTGAAGAAAATGGTAGGCACGGGGGACTCGAACCCCAGACCTCTACCGTGTCAAGTGAGACGACCGACACTGAAAATATTGAGTTTCCAAGCAAAACCAATAGGTTCGAGTGACTTGGAGTGACAACACACGACGCGAAATGTCACCATCCCGCAACCTCCGGTGACACAGCTACTGACCCAGCCGCAGTTGAATGCAGCCCGCCAGATCCTTGAGCACAGCCCCTTTCAGAAATTCTAACCTTGACTAAGCACGACTCCGAGGCCCTTATCCGAGATTGTCTACACGTGGCGTCCGAGCTCAAATGCGACACGATTTCCCCATGGCGAAAATACCGTCGTCGTGCGTTGATTGAAACCGTCTTCTCCGTGGCCAAAGGCAAACTGTCCTGCCGCGCTCCCGGCCGCTGCCTGCTCACGCAGCGCCGCCAAGCACTGCTGTTAGTTTTGCCTTACAATCTTTACCGCCTGTAGCACGTGATCCGTACTTCAGGATGTCAACAGAGCCAGACCCGTTCCAAAAGGAGTTTTCGCTCTTTTTCGGGAAGCAGGTCTTCGTGTAATGGCCTTTGGAAATACTCGCAACCCACTGGCAACCCAACTCACTTAAGCACTGGCACGAATGATTCTTTTAAGCCATCACAGCCACACTTTTGATGGTTACCTATCACAGAACAAGTCTCTTCATAAATGAGCTTGAACTTATGGTCGTTCCAGACATAATAGCGAACAGGGAGCTTATCGCTGGTGTTGTCTTCATATGCCAGTCCCTCTGGAGGGTAGGCAGGATCTGCGATCATAAGATTGCTATTGATCTTGAAGTCTGCTCCTCTGTCATCGCCAATGCCATCGTATACACGGCCGGTGAGCGCATCCACAATCGTAATCGACTCACAGTTACTTCCGCATCCCCACGAAGCCACCGTGTAGTGACCAGCAAAATTGGGTCCCTTTCGGGCTTCTTGTCTCAGCCGGGTTCTGAAAGAACGAGCCGTCGGATTACTGCTAAGGTTAACCGGTGCCGGAACGCCTTTATATATCCGGCTAATAGGAAAATCAGCGAACCCTGGCGCCCGTCTCCACTCTTCCGAGCCGAGAACAGCGCCGACTCGGGTTAATGCCTCGACTATCTCAAGTTGGCAGGCCCAACGCGCGAGCATCAAGGCGGTTATGCCGTTCTTGGCTCTGTAGTTCACATTTGTGCCCGGGATGAGCACACGCACAGCCCCCAAGCGGCCGAAATATGATGCCTGCATTAAGGCACTCCAGCCAGCAGGGCCTTCCGAATCTGCATTGGCACCAGCTTCGATGAGAGCCTGCACAACGGCAGTGTGTCCCATCTGGGCAGCCAGGATCAGAGGTGTGAATCCCTGTTTGTCCTTCATATTCACATCCGCGCCCGCCTCAATCATGGCTCGAACCACCTCGAGACCGCCACCAAAGGATGACCAAGCAAGAAGAGTTCTGCCGGACATATCCGGAGCATTCGGATCGGCTCCGAGCTGAACCAGTGCGCGGATGGAAGCAATATCGCCCCGTTTGGCCGCGTGCACCAACGGCGTATCTCCAGACCCGTCTTGCGCGTTCACATCTTTTCGTACTTGGGACGGATCTGCGTCGGCACCTGCTTTGATAAGAGCCTGTACAACCTCGAAGTGTCCAGCCTCGAATGCCAAAGTGAACGGGGTGCCCCCTTGTGCGTCTTTGACGTTCAGGTCGGCACCTGCCTGGGCCAAGGCTCGAGCAATCTCAATGTAACCGTGCAAAGCCGCCCAAGACAGAGCTGTCCTGCCGGTATTACTCCTCGCATTTACATCGGCTCCGGCGTGAATCAGCGCAAGCACGGAACCGATATCGTTTTGTTCAACCGCATAGTCCAACGGTGTCATGCCGTGCGCGTCTCTGGCATTCACGTCTGTTGGTGTCTGGCCCGCCCGAGCCGCGGTCTTTGTCAGGAGAGAACCGGCCACACTCAAAACAACCAACGTGAAGACCACTCCGATTCTCACTGTGATCCGTTGACAGAAGGCGCTCATTCGAACTGATGGGTCCTATTGAATGACGTGGCGAGGCAAACACCTGCGCTGCTGCTTCGCGAGTGTAAGGTAAAATATTAGGAGGGGCGCGTCCACCCGTGCGTTTATTTGCCTGCCACCTGTGCTGCGCTGCTCTGGCGCTCGGTAGCCATACAGACTCGGTTTCGTCCAGCCTGCTTCGCGGCGTACAGCCCTAGATCCGCTGCTTTCACCAACTCGTCGCGCGTCACTCCATGATCAGGGCAAGTGGCAGCTCCCACGCTGATCGTCACTGGACGCGGCACACCGGGGAATTGCCAAGCCTCTACCATCCGCCGTAGTTTCTCAGCGACACCGAGAGCATGCTGCTGGTTAGTCTGCGCCAGGAGTATGGCAAACTCCTCGCCGCCATAGCGGCACACCACGTCAATCTTTCGCAGTTGCTGATGGAATATCGAGGAAACTTGGCGCAAAACTTCATCCCCCAGCAAGTGCCCGAATTCATCATTCAGGCGCTTGAACTGATCGATGTCTACCATAACCACCGCCATCCCGGTATTAAACCGGCGTGCTCGTTCCAGTTCTTCGGCGATTCGCAGTTCGAAGAAACGTCGATTAAAGATCCCTGTCAGACCATCCAAATAAGCCAACTGTTTCACTCGGTCCACATAGTGGGCGTTTTGAATGGCGGTCGCGCAGATGTCGGCAACAGATTCCAGCGACTGAATGTCATTGGGATTGAACGCCCCTGTTTGCGCGCTGTCTAAGACCAGCACTCCCAAGGTCTGCCCGAATGAGACCAGAGGAATGCACATCCGGGCATTGGTTTCGACATAGAAATTAATACAGTCAGAGCTCTTCTTCACATCATTTTCGATCAGCGTTTTGCCGGTCTCGAGCGCTCGGCCCCATAGGCCAGCGCTGGCGGTCAGACGGCCTCCCTCCGGGATACGTGGCGTGAGGTCTCCATGATGAGCGCGGAGCACCAAGTCGTCATCATCCTTCAACAATACTGATACATGTGAAACGCGGAATGCGTTTTGAATCAGCATGCAGACCTTGGACAGCAATTCTTTCGCATCCAGCACCGCTGTAGTCTGCTGCGCGATGGCATTGATCGCCTCCAGTTGCGAAGCGCGGCGGCGTTCCAGCGAGTACAAACGCGCGTTCTGCAGCGCCATGGAAGCCTGGGTTGAAAACAAGGTCAAGAGATCGATCGTCTCCGAATCAAAGTGGTCGACGTTCTCGCTCTGGCAATCGAGAACTCCCACAACTTCATCCCGCACCATCAGTGGAATTGCCAGTTCCGACGCGGTCTTCTTGGAGCACGGGAGATAACGTGGGTCCTTAGTTACGTCAGGGACATAGACCGGGCGCTTTTCTTTAGCGGCCGTACCGATCAATCCCGTCCCGATCGGGACACGGACACCGTCCGATTTCTGATCCCACCCAATTTGGGAGCGAACGTAAAGTTCATTCGTCTCCTTATCCAGCAGCAGGATACTGACGTTTGGCAGATGGAAGTAATCGCGGGCAATAATCAGGATCTGCTGCAGGACCTCGTCCAGCTCAAACGTCGACAATACCGCCTGGCTGGCATCGTACAAAATTGCGATCTTCTGCATAATCCTTGGCGGATTTTAACGCGCCAGGCAGTGGTTACCTAGGTTCCGAAAGTAACCTAGAGAAGTCCCACACGAGTAAGGAGGATGGCCCGTGTCACTGCCTGTGCAGCTTGGCTTCGCTTCTTTTCTTGGCTACGGTTTTCACGATCCCGAAAACGACCAGGCAGAACCAGAAGTCCACCACTAAACCCAGGTCGATGTGGGAACGCACATGCCGCGCGCCAACAGGCAAATAGGGCACAAGCAGAATATAGGCCGCGTTGCCCCCGACCACCGCGATCAGGGCATGAACGAAATTGGCCATAGCTGATTTAGACACCAGAGAAATCCAGGATTGGATCGGTCTAAATGCCAACCGTCAAGTGCCAACCGCTGCTTTTGTTACCATCCCTTCAGATGCTGGAACTGGATACTCCCGTTCAGTACGTTAAGGGAATTGGGCCTCGCTTGGCTGAGATATTGGCGAGCAAAGACATTCATACGGTTGATGATCTGCTGCATTATCTACCGTTTCGCTACGAAGACCGCCTGAATCCTCGCAGCATCAACGAATTACGAGCCGGGGAAATGGCGACCGTTGTTGCTGAAGTTCGGACCTCAGGCTTGTTCCGCACCCGGCGAATGCCCATCTTTCAAATGACGGCCGGTCAGGGTCGAACCCGGCTGCGCTGTATCTGGTTCAACGCCAGTTATCTTCGTGACCGCTTTAAGCCCGGGCAGATGGTCGCCCTCTATGGAAAAGTTGAAGAAGACCCATACGGAGGCGAGTTGCAACTCGTCCAGCCGCAGTTTGAGATTCTGGGCGACCCTACTGACGATGGCTCCTCAGATGGCACCGAACAAAAAGCCGCAGCTTCGCTGGAAGTTGGCAGGATTGTCCCAATTTACGAGTCAGCCGGCCAGGGGAGGCTCACCTCGCGTTGGTTTCGTCGCATTATCCACGCAGCGCTCGAAAACCTGTCGCCGGAGCTGCCGGATGCGATTCCTACCATAGTTCGAAGGCACCTCAGCCTTATTTCTCCAAGAGACGCCATTTGGAAACTCCACTGGCCGGAGGCCGGCGAGAGCTTCGAGGATCTGCAAACCTCCCGCACGCCGGCGCATATTCGCCTGATCTTCGAGGAACTCTTTTTTATCGAACTCGGACTCGAACTCAAACGCCGGGAGCAAAAAGCCCAGACCGGGATCGCATTCCGCCTTGATGACCCCGTGCGCGAGGCTATTAAAAAAATTCTGCCATTTCATCCCACGCCCGCGCAAAAACGAGTGCTGAAAGAAATCGCTTCCGATATGGGGAAGCCCTTTCCCATGCGCCGCCTGCTGCAAGGGGACGTCGGCTCAGGTAAGACGATCGTCGCCTTTGAAGCCGCGATTATCGCCATGGAGAACGGATTTCAAGTCGCGTTGATGGCTCCGACCGAAATTTTGGCGCAGCAGCATTACTTTTCCGCGCGGCGGGTGCTCGAACCGGCAGGATACCGTGTAGTGCTCCTGACCGGATCATTGGAAGACGATCGCAAGCGCGAGACGCGGCGTCACATTGCGCAAGGGAATGCGCAATTGGTTATTGGCACGCATGCCCTGATTGAGAAGAAAGTAGATTTCGCTAACCTTGGGCTGGTGATAGTTGATGAGCAACACCGGTTCGGTGTGCTGCAACGCTTCAAACTGATGAAGAAGAATCCAAGCACTGGCCACGTGGGGACGGCCGCCCCCGGCCGTCCTGCCGAGCGCAGCTCGGCCATTCCCGCTGAGCCCGACGTTCTGGTCATGACTGCCACTCCCATCCCTCGCACGCTCGCACTCACACTTTACGGCGACCTCGACATCAGTGTTCTCGACGAGATGCCGCCGGGACGCACTCCGATCATTACACGCCGTGTATCCGACGAACGTTCAACCGACGTCTGGGATTTTGTCGGCAAGCAGGTAAAAGTCGGCCATCAGGCCTACGTGGTTTATCCAGTCATTGAGGAGAACGAAGAAACCGAGCTTAAAGCCGCTATCAAGATGTACAAGGAACTGAGCAACCGTATTTTTCCCGAACTCCGCGTAGGTCTTCTGCATGGCCGCCTCGATCCCGACCTGAAGGAAACAGTGATGCGGCTCTTCCAGAAAGGCGAGCTCGACATCCTGGTTTCGACGACGGTGATTGAAGTCGGAGTCGATGTCGCGAATGCAACGATCATGGTGATCGAGCACGCCGAGCGATTCGGCTTAGCCCAGGTACACCAGTTACGAGGGCGTATCGGCCGTGGCGCGGCGAAGTCGTATTGCATTCTGATGACCGGCGGCAAAGTTTCCGAAGAGGGCGAACGCCGCCTAGATGCCATGGTTCGCACCAATGATGGCTTCAAGATCGCTGAACTGGACTTGGAGCTCCGCGGCCCAGGTGAGTTCTTCGGCACGCGGCAAGCCGGATTACCCAGCTTTCGCGTTGCAAATATCATTCGCGATCGCCAACTACTGGAGGCCGCGAAGCGTGAAGCTGCCGCCGTTCTTGCGGGACCAAATAGCGAAGTTTCCCAGGAAGAAATTAGCCGCGCCCTGGTCTACATGCGCACCCGCTGGCAGAAAACCTACGGGCTGGTGGAAGTCGGTTGAATACGGCTGAACGTGGCGCGGGCGCCCTCGCCCGCGAAGTCATGGGATAATCTGTCCTGTGAAATCCGGTTCCAAAACCGATCTATACCGCAAGCTGCCTTCCGTGGATGAGCTGCTGCGGACTCCCGTAATCGCTAATCTAATCTCGCGCGAGGGCCCGGCCGCTGTCACCGAATCAGCTCGGGTTGTGCTTTCACGGCTGCGGGAGGAGATTGGAACAGCACTACTTGATGGCGAGAGCCTCGACCTGGCGCTCTCTGGGATAGCAAGCGCGGTCGAGCGTGAGCTCCGCCAGGCCTTGCGCTATTCCCTTCGCACCGTAATCAACGCGACCGGAGTGATCCTGCACACGAATCTCGGTCGAGCGCCGCTCTCTCATGCAGCTATAGATCATATTCGCGAGATTGCAGGTGCCTACTCCAACCTCGAATTCGATACTGAAACCGGCGAGCGCGGTAAGCGCGATATTCACGTTGATCGGCTCTTTCAGAAGCTACTTTCGGAGGAGGCTGCCGAGCTACCCTCGGCTGGACGGGCGGGGACGCCCGTCCCCACACTTAACGCCACTATCGTCGTGAACAACAACGCCGCCGCGGTCCTCCTAGCCCTCAATACGCTGGCTGACGACGGCGAGGTCATCGTCTCGCGCGGCGAGCTGGTTGAAATCGGCGGCTCGTTCCGCATTCCCGACGTCATGGCAAAATCCAACGCCATCTTGCGCGAAGTGGGTACTACGAATCGCACTCGCATCTCGGATTACGAGCGCGCCCTCAACGAGAGGACTCGGCTGATTTTGCGCGTGCACCGCTCGAATTTCCAGATCACCGGATTTACAGAGCAGCCTCGAATTGAGGATTTGGTTGCATTGGCAAAGAAACGAAGCATCCCGTTTATTGAAGACCTCGGCAGCGGCGCTCTGTTTGATCTGAATTCTGTTGGCGTGAGCGGCGAACCGGGCGTTCTGGACAGTTTGCGGGCGGGCGTGGATGTTGTCACTTATAGCGGCGACAAATTGCTCGCGGGGCCGCAAGCAGGAATCCTAAGCGGCCGCGCCGACCTGATCGCCCGCATGCGAGCCAACTCTTTGTTCCGTGCGCTTCGCGTAGACAAATTAACCTACGCCGCGCTCGAAGGCACGCTGCTCGCTTATGTAAGACGTGACCACGACGCGATTCCCGCCCTCCGCATGATGCGACTGTCGAAAGCAGAAATCGGAAAGCGCGCCGAAGCTATTGCGGGTGAGATCCAATCAGCAATACTACGAGTGGAACTAATTGACGGCGACTCGGTGATCGGCGGCGGAGCAGCACCGTCCGCTGTCCTGCCCACGCGTCTGCTGGCCATCAGCCACAAAGACTTGAGCGCGAATGAACTCGCCGCGCGCCTACGTGCCTCCGATCCGCCTGTCATTGCCCGCGTCGAAGAAGCCCGCGTCCTCCTGGACCTGCGCACAGTTTTTCCTGAACAGGATCGGTTGTTGCTGGAAACGATCAGCAGAATAGAAAGTCGGAATGCAGAAGTTAGAATTCAGAAGGCAGAGTTGAAGACCTGAATCACAGAATTTTGATTCTGCCTTCTGAATTCTTACTTCTGCATTATCTTGTCAACCCTCTACACCATCGGGCATTCCACGCGCACTCTCGAAGAACTGACTGAAGCGTTGCAGGCGCATTCGATTCGAACTCTGGTCGACATCCGCTCTTTTCCCACGTCGCGCCGCCTGCCGCACTTCAATCGGGAATCGCTGGAGAAGTCCCTACCAGAAGCCGGTGTCAAGTATGTCTGGATGAAAGAACTCGGCGGTCGCCGCAAAAAGATTCGTGATGATTCCCCGAACGTCGCGCTGCGCAGCCCCAGCTTCCGCAACTACGCCGACTACATGCTGACTGGCGAGTTCCAGCATGCGATCGCTGACCTGATCGCAATGGCTGAACATTCGCGCACGGCATATATGTGCGCTGAACGCGTGTACTTCCGCTGCCATCGTATGCTGGTTTCGGATTGGCTGGCCGCGCACGGCCATGAAGTGCTGCACATCGATGACACGCGTCCAGCCAAGCCGCATAAACTCACCACAGAAGCGCATTTGATTGATGGGCAACTGATTTATCGCGGAGATCAGCTCTTTTGAACCTTCTCCTGATCTCCCAGCGTAGGTCGATGTGCCCTCCACGCGTGTTAACGTAGGCGCATGATTGTTGGCTCCGGCATTGATATCGCGGAGGTCCCCCGCATCGCACAAGCCATTGCGCGGTTTGGTGAGCGCTTCTTGCGAAGAGTCTTTACCGACGGTGAGATTCGCTACTGTGATTCAAAGGCGAATCGCGTGGAACGCTACGCCGCCAGATTCGCCGCTAAAGAGGCGGCAATGAAAGCGCTCGGCACTGGCTGGAACCACGGAGTGCGCTGGCGCGACGTGGAGGTGTGCCGCCAACCCGGAGGCCGTCCCACGATTCTTTTTCATGGCAAAGCCGCCGAGTTCGCGGCAAAACTCGGTGCTGCTCACGTCGCGCTCTCAATATCCCACACCGCCGAGCAGGCCATCGCACAAGTAATTTTGGAAAGCTAGAAAAGCTGTCAGCTATCAGCTCTCAGTTCTCAGCTTTGAAGCGATGCAAAACTCTCCCGGCCCAAGGATAACTCGGGCTGAAAGCTGACAGCTGATAGCTGCTGGCCTTCTGCTAGACTGTCGCATTCTTCTCGCCGCATGAGCCAAACTCATCTTGCAACCCCCGCAGCTATGGCTTCATCCTGCGACCGCGCTGTGCTCGCGGGAGTTGCGCTGAGCAGCTTCGCGGCGCTGCTTCTGGAGTTGGCACTCACCCGCTTGTTCTCAGTGGTTCTTTTTTATCATTTTGCGTTCCTGGCGATCTCGATTGCATTGCTTGGGCTGGGCGCAGGAGGAGTGTGCGCGTATCTTGCGAAAACCAGACTCGCACGCCTGGAAACCCGCACGCTCCTTGCCCGGTTGTCGGCCCTGAATGCTGTGCTCATCCCCGTTGTGCTCGAGGTCGTGTTGCATGTACCGGTTTCACTGAAATTAACTGGCGCCAACTTTCTTAATTTGACGGAAATTTATCTGGCTTCTGCAATGCCGTTCTTCATAACTGGACTGCAATTTTCCACTCTGTTTGCCCGTGAGTCGAGACACATCCCCCGCCTTTATGGCGCAGACCTCGCTGGAGGCGCGCTGGCCTGCATTGGAATTGTTCCGCTGCTCAACTGGGTTGGCGGGCCGAATACGATTTTGTTTGCTGCTGCCATCGCCAGCATTGCTGGGGCCGTTTGGGCGAATTCTGTCTTCGCCAGGAAAGCCACTTTAGTACTCGCAGGCG
>Ga0209375_1002315_pt1 | contig 13828 bp, 10 predicted proteins | sample GraSoiAngelo_131_FD_185888 | JGI IMG/M metagenome (GOLD analysis project Ga0209375, IMG submission 185888) | Grasslands soil microbial communities from the Angelo Coastal Reserve, California, USA - 14_0929_02_30cm (SPAdes) (version 2) | ecosystem: Environmental > Terrestrial > Soil > Grasslands ... | reverse complement strand
GGCGAGATGGCCCGGCGGGTGGAGGGCCTGCTCCGGCCCGTCGGCGTCGGCGCGCCGCTCATCGCCACCTTCCACTCGGCGTGCGTGCGCATCCTCCGCCAGCACGGCAAGCACATCGGGCTGCCGTCGCACTTCACGATCTACGACGAGGACGACCGCCTCGCACTCGTGAAGGAGTGCATGAAGGAAGGCGAGCTGGCCGAGCGGTCGTTCACGCCGAGCGGCGCCGTCCATCGGATCTCCTACATGAAGAACCAGATGATCAGCGTGGCGGATGCCCTCCGGGACGCGCGCGGTCCGTGGGAGAAGAAGGCGGCCCTCGTGTACTCGCGCTACGAGAAGCGCATGAAAGAGGTCGGCGCGGTGGACTTCGACGACCTGCTGCTCTGCACCGTGCGGCTGTACGAGACGGTGCCGGAAGCGCTCGCGTGGTACCGCGGACTCTGGCGCCACATGCTGGTGGACGAGTACCAGGACACGAACCGCGCGCAGTACAAGATGATCCGCCTGCTCACCGCCGAGCATCGGAACATCTGCGTCGTCGGCGATCCCGACCAGTCGATTTATAAATTCCGCGGTGCCGACATCCGCAACGTGCTCGAGTTCGAGCAGGACTACCCCGGAACGAAAGTGGTCCGCCTCGAGCAGAACTACCGCTCGACGCAGCGGATCCTGTCGCTGGCCTCGGCCGTGATCGCGCACAACGTCCAGCGAAAGGACAAGACGCTGTGGACCGAGAACGCAGAAGGCGACACGGCGCGGCTCTATCGGGCCTGGGACGAGCACGAGGAGTCGAACTTCGTCGCCCAGACCATCCTCACCGTGCGCGGCGAGGGGGTGCCGTGGCACGGCGTCGCCGTCTTCTACCGGACCAACGCCCAGTCGCGCGTGCTCGAGGACGCGCTGCGCCGGGCGCGCATCCCCTACGTGATCGTCGGTGGCGTCCGGTTCTACGAGCGACGAGAGATCAGGGACACGCTGGCGTACTTGCGGCTGCTCGTGAACCCGGCCGATGACGTGGCCTTCCGGCGCGCGGTCGGCGCCCCCACCCGCGGGATCGGCGCCACCACGCTGGCCCGGCTCGACGAGGTCGCGGCGCGCGACAGCAAGCCACTGCTCGCCCTCGCCGCCGAGCCTCCGCTCGACATCCGCGGCAAGGCCTCCCGCGGGCTCGAGGAATTCGCCGGGCTCATCCGCAAGCTCGCCGCCGATCGGGCCGCGCTTCCGCCTCCCGCGCTGATCGACGTGCTCCTCAACGCCTCTGGCTATCGGAAGAGCCTCGAAGACGATCGCTCGCCCGAGTCCGAGGCTCGGCTGGAGAACCTCGAGGAGCTGATCGCCGCCGCCGAGGATTACACCCACGCCACGGAAGGCGCCACGCTGGAGGGCTTTCTCGATTCGGTCGCGCTGATGAGCGACATCGACGAGCTGAAGGACGCCGACTCCCGCGTCACGCTCATGACCCTCCACTCGGCCAAGGGCCTCGAGTTTCCCGCCGTCTTCCTCACCGGCCTCGAGGAGGGCGTGTTCCCCCATGCGCGGTCGCTCGAGGATCCCGAGGAGATCGAGGAAGAGCGGCGGCTCTGCTATGTTGGCGTCACGCGCGCCCGCGAGCGGCTCTACCTCACGTACGCGCTGCACCGGCGTGTCCACGGATATGGCGTGGGCGAGCCGTCGCGCTTCCTGCGCGAGATGCCGGAGGAGCACCTGACGTCGCTCAACGCGCGGCCGGAACCGCGCGGCGGGGTCGTGTGCGAGCCGGACCCGACCTTCGGCGAGCCGCTCGGCGACGATCTGCCGTTTCGCGTGGGCGCGCGCGTTCGGCACGCGCGCTGGGGCGAGGGGATGGTCGTCGGCATCGAGAAGGAGGGCGGCGACACGATCGTCACCGTCCGCTTCGCCAGCGTTGGCCGGAAGCGGCTGTCGCTCCAGTACGCGCATCTGGAGGAGATGGACTGATGATCGGCGACAAGGACGTCGAGCACGTCGCCCGGCTCGCCCGGCTCGCGCTCACCGAGAGCGAGCGCGCGCGGATGCGCGAGCAGCTCTCGGCGATCCTCCAGTACATCGACAAGCTGAAGGCGGTCGACGTGGAGGGCGTGGAGCCGACCTCTCACGCCGTCCCGCTCCTCAACGTCATGCGCGACGACGAGCCCGCGCCGTGCTTGCCCCAGTCCGAGGCGCTCGCCAACGCTCCCGATCGCGTGGGCGAGTTCTTCCGGGTCCCGCGGATCATTGAAGACTGACGCGAAGCCCCACCTGACCCAGCTCACGATCCACGAGCTGGTCGACGCCTATCGGGCGGGATCTACCACGCCGACCGCGGCGACCGAGGCCTATCTCGCCCGGATCGCCGCTCACGACGACAAGGTCGGGGGCTATCTCACCGTCACGCGCGAAGAGGCGCTGGCCCAGGCACACGCCGCCGACGAGCGATATCGCAAGGGCATCCCGCGCGGGCCGCTCGACGGCGCGCCGTTCGCGATCAAGGACGTGTTCTGTACGCGCGGCATCCGCACCACGTGCGGGTCGAAGATCCTCGACGGGTTCGTTCCGCCCTACGACGCCACCGTGGTGACGAAGCTGAAGGAGGCGGGCGCCGTCGTGCTCGGCAAGACGAACATGGACGAATTCGCGATGGGCTCGTCCACCGAGCATTCGGGATTCAAGCTCACGCGCAATCCGTGGGACCTCGCCCGCGTGCCCGGAGGGTCGTCAGGAGGCTCGGCGGCTGCGGTGGCCGGCGATCTCGCGGTGGCCGCGCTCGGGACGGATACCGGAGGATCGGTACGGCAGCCCGCGGCGTTCTGTGGCGTCGTCGGCCTGAAACCGACGTACGGCCGCGTCTCCCGCTACGGGCTCGTGGCGTTCGCGTCGTCGCTCGATCACGTCGGCCCGCTCACCCGCGACGTCCAGGACGCGGCGCTCGTGCTCGAGACGATCGCTGGCCTCGACCCGCACGACTCGACGTCGGTACCCGAGGCCGTGCCGCACTATGCCGCGGCGCTGACCGGCGACGTGCGGGGCATCAAGATCGGTGTGCCGAAGGAGTACTTCACGCCGGGCATGGACGCCGACGTGCAGCGCTCGGTACGCGAGGCCATCGCAGCACTCGAGAAGCTGGGCGCGGCCACCGAGGAGATCTCGCTGCCGATGACCGACTACGGGATAGCGGTCTACTACATCATCGCGCCGGCGGAGGCCTCGTCGAACCTCGCCCGCTACGACGGCGTGAAGTACGGGCTGCGCGTACCGGGCGGGAAAGACCTGATCGACATGGTGAGCCGCACGCGCGCGGCGGGTTTCGGCGCCGAGGTCAAGCGCCGGATCGTCCTCGGGACCTACGCGCTCTCGGCCGGCTATTACGACGCCTACTACGGCCGCGCCCAGAAGGTACGCACGCTGGTGCGCCGCGACTTCGAGCGCGCCTTCGCTCGCGTCGACCTGATCGTCGCTCCGACCACGCCCGGCGTCGCCTTCAGGCACGGCGAGAGGGAAGATCCGCTCTCCATGTACCTGAACGACGTCTTCACCGTGGGCGCCGACCTGGCCGGGCTGCCGGGCATTTCCGTCCGCTGCGGCTTCAGCGCGGCCGGACTGCCGATCGGGCTGCAGGTCATCGGCCGCGCCTTCGACGAGTCGCGCGTCCTGCGGGTCGCCCACGCCTACGAGCAGGCGACCTCCTGGCTCGAGAAGCGGCCGCAGCTATGAACGCCAGGCCGGCACCGGCCACGAAGAGCTACGAAACCGTCATCGGGCTGGAGGTCCACGCTCAGCTCCTCACGCGCTCGAAGATGTTCTGTGGCTGCCCGACGTCGTTCGGCGCGGCGCCCAACACGCAGACCTGCCCGGTGTGCCTCGGGATGCCCGGCGTCCTGCCCGTGATCAACCGGAGCGCGATCGAGTTCAGCGTGAAGACCGCGCTCGCGTTCGGCTGTCGCGTGAACCGCGCGTGCCGCTTCGCGCGCAAGCACTACTACTACCCCGACATGCCGAAGAACTATCAGATCAGCCAGTACGAGGAGCCGCTGGCCGAGGAAGGCTGGCTGGAGATCGAAGTCGGCGGCGGCGTCAAGCGCATCGGGATCCAGCGCCTGCACCTGGAGGAGGACGTCGGCAAGCTCGTGCACGAGGGGACGCTGGAGACGGCGCACGCGAGCCTGGTCGACTACAACCGCGCCGGCGTGCCGCTGATGGAGACGGTCTCGAAGCCCGAGCTGCGCTCGCCCGAGGAGGCCGCCGCGTATCTGCGCGCCTTCCGCGCCGTGCTCGTGTACCTCGGAGTGTGCGACGGCAACATGGAGGAAGGCTCGCTCCGTTGCGACGCCAACATCTCACTGCGCGGGCGTGGCGCGAAAGAGCTTGGCACCAAGGTGGAGATCAAGAACCTGAACTCGTTCAGGAACGTCCAGCGGGCGCTCGAGTTCGAGGTGGAGCGGCAGGCCCGCGCGCTCGACGCCGGCGAGCGCATCGTGCAGGAGACGCGGTTGTGGGATGCCGACCGCGGCTACACGCGCTCGATGCGCTCGAAGGAGTACGCCCACGACTACCGTTACTTTCCCGAGCCCGATCTGGTGCCACTCGAGCTCGAGCCGAGCTTCATCGCCGAGATCCAGGCCAACTTGCCCGAGCTGCCGCGCGCCCGGCGCCAGCGCTTCGTGAGCCAGCACGGGCTGCCACCGTACGACGCCGACGTGCTGACGCAGAGCCGCGCGCTGGCCGAGTACTTCGAGGCGGCCGTGCGCGACTTTCCGAACGCCAAGGTCGTGTCGAACTGGGTGATGTCCGAGCTCCTCCGCGTGCTGCCCGGCGACGACGAAGCGGTGATCCGAGCCACCAAGCTCACACCGTCGCGCCTGGCCGGGCTGCTCACGCTCGTCGACGACGGCACGATCAGCGGGAAGATCGCCAAGGACGTCTTCGAGAAGATGTTCCGCAGCGGCGACGACGCCGCGGCCATCGTGAAGCGTGAGGGCCTCACGCAGGTCGCCGACACTGGCGCGCTCGAGCGGATCGTGGACGACGTGCTCGCCGCCAATCCCCGGCCCGTCGACGATTTCAAAAAGGGACGAAGCGCCGCCAAAGGCGCGCTCGTCGGCCTCGTCATGAAGGCCACGCAGGGCAAGGCGAACCCCGGCCTCGTGAACTCGATCCTCGAGGAGAAGCTCTCGAAAGCCTGACGCGGGCGGCTATAATCGTCCCGTCCGCAAATGATTGAGCTTCACCGGGTTTCTAAGATCTACGAAGTCGGTCCGGTGAAAGTGCCTGCCCTCAGCGACGTCACCTTCACCATCGACAAGGGGGAGTTCGTCGTCATCAATGGCCCGAGCGGCGCGGGCAAGACGACCCTGATGCGTTTGCTCTACCGCGAAGAAGAGCCGACCGACGGTGAGGTCATGGTCCTCGGTCAGCCGCTGGCCGAGCTGACACCCCGTGAAGTCTCCGCCTTCCGCCGGACCATCGGCGTCGTCTTCCAGGACGCCAAGCTGCTGCCGGGACGGACGGTGTACGAGAACATCGCCTTCGTGCTTCGGGTCACTGGTGTGCCCCGCCGGGAGATCACGGCGCGCGCCTTCGAAGCGCTCCGCGCCGTCGGCCTGTCAGCGCGCGCTCAGGCCTATCCCGCGCAGCTCAGCCAGGGCGAGGCGCAGCGCGCCGCACTCGCACGCGCGATCGTCCGCAAGCAAGCCTTGCTGATCGCCGACGAGCCGACGGGAAACCTCGACGATGGAATGGCGGCCGAGGTCGTCAGCGTCATCAAGGACATCTGGGCCGGAGGGACGACGGTGATCCTGGCCACGCACCAGTCGCGTCTGGCCGCGGCGATGCGCCGGCGGACGCTGGTGCTCGAGGGCGGGCGCCTGGTGAAGGACGAGGGCTAGGTGCTCGGCTTCCTCCTCGGCGAGGCGCTGCGTGACCTGCGCCGGGCCGGACGCGTCGCCCTCACCGCGGTCGTTCTCATCACGCTCTCGCTCGTGGCCCTCGGTGGCTTCTGGCTGCTCTCGGCCAACCTTGGACGTGCCGTCTCTGAATGGAAGGATCGTGTTCGCGTCATCCTCTATCTCCGCCGCGAGCCCACATCGCTGGAGCAGGTCGTGCTGCTCGAGCGGGTGAAGGCGATCCCCAACGTCGCCGGCGCCCGTTACATCAGCAAGGCCGAGGCGCTGACGTCGCTCAAGCGCATGCTGGGCAAGGACGCGACGGTGGCCGACAACCTGCCGTCCAATCCGTTGCCGGCGTCGATCGAGGTCACGCCGACGTCGGGCGCGGCGACGCCCGACGGCGCTCGCGTGCTGATCACCCGACTCGGCACGCTGCCCGAGGTCGAGGAAGTGGAAGGCAGCGTCGAGTGGGTGGAGCGGCTGTCAGACTGGCAGCGGCTCCTCGTCTTGATCGGCCTCGGCCTCGGCGCCACGCTGGCGCTGGCGGCGATCCTGACGGTGACCACGGCTACCACGCTGGTGCTGCATGCCCGGCGCGACGAGACCGAGATCATGAGGCTGGTCGGCGCGCCCGAAGCCGCTATCCGGCTGCCGCTGCTGCTCCAGGGCCTCATCCAGGGACTGCTGGGAGCCACGCTCGCGCTGCTCGCGCTCGTCGTGTTCTACCGGCTGGCGGCCCCGAAGCTCGAGCCGCTCATGAGCATCACGGTGGGATTGCCGACCCTCGAGTTCCTCCCGACCTCGGCCGTCCTGCGCCTGCTGGCCGCGGGCGCCGCGCTCGGGGCCTTCGGAGGCTGGCTGGCGCGCGGACGGAGCGCAACGTGAAGGCTCGGGACCTCCTGGCGCTCGCCCTCATCCTCGTGACCAGCGCGCTGCCGGTCGGCGCCCAGCCCAAGCGCGACGACCCGGTGCAGGCCGAGCAGCGGAAGCTCCAGGAGACCCAGAACCAGCTCAAGCAGGAGCGGGAAAAGGCCGCCGAAGCCCGGCGCCGCGAGACGTCCTTGCTCGCGGAGATCGAGGACACGGAGCGCCGGCTTGCTCAGAAGCAACGCGACGTGGCGCGGCTCGACGACCGCATCAAACGGGCCCAGGCCGAGGTGGCGGCGCTTCGCGGCGACATCACCCGGCTCGAGAGCTATCGGTCTGAACAAGAAGAGTTTTTGGCCCGTCGGCTCCGTACGATATACAAGATCCATGCCCAGGGCGCGGTGCTTCCTGTCATCCTCAGCGGAGAAAGCCCCGTTCAGCGGGCCGCAACGATCAAGCATCTCGGGAGTTTAGCGGCTCTGGACGCCAGGATGATTCAAGAGTATCGTGTAACCTCTGACAGGCTCGCGGATCGAAAAGAGCGGGAGGAAGCACGGCGGAACGAGCTCGCGAGCCTTCGGGCCGAGGCCAAGAAGGAACAGGCCGAGGTCGACCGGGAGGCGGCTAAACGTAGACAGTTGCTTGCTAAAGTTCGCGACGAGCGGGCCTACCACGAGCGGATGGTGGGCGAGCTCAGCGAGGCGGCGCGGCGGCTCGAAGCGTTCATCCGGGATCTCCAGGCCAAGCAGCGGAGGGTTGCAAAGGCACCACCGCCCACTGACGGCGCCCCGCCCCGAGTGGGATTCGGTACCCTCCGAGGTCGCTTGCCCTGGCCCACCGAGGGTCGGATCGTCGCGGCGTTCGGGCCGCAGGTGCACCCCCGCTTCGGAACGAAGACGTTCCGCAACGGGATCGACATCGAAGCGCAAGAGGGCACGGAGGTCAACGCGGTCTATGCCGGCAACGTGGTCTACACGGGATGGTTCAAGGGCTACGGGAATTTGATCATCCTCGACCACGGCAACGACTACTTCACGCTCTACGCGCACATTGCCGATATCCTGGTTAAGGAAGCTGACGAGGTGCGCCAGGGCCACCGTATCGGGACCGTGGGCGACACGGGCTCCCTGACGGGACCGAGTCTCTATTTCGAAGTTCGCTATCAGAGCAAGCCGCAGGACCCGGCCGAGTGGCTGCGGCAGCGAGGCTAAGCGGAGGAACCTCATGAAGAAGGCGTTCGTGATCAGCTCACTGCTCGTGGTGCTCACCCTCTCACTCGGGGGCACCGTTGCTAGCAAGAGCACCGATGGTAGCCCGACCTACGAGCAGCTTCGGCTTTTCACGGAGGTGCTCTCGATCGTCCAGAACCAGTACGTGGACGAGATTCCTCCCAAGGACCTGATCTACAACGCCATCAAGGGCACGCTGCGCGGGCTCGATCCGCACTCGTCCTTCCTCGATCCGGAGAGCTACCGCGAGATGCAGGTGGAGACCTCCGGAAGCTTCGGCGGTCTCGGCATCGAGATCACGCTGCGCGACGACGTGTTGACGGTCGTGGCGCCCATCGAGGGCACGCCCGCCCATCGGGCTGGCCTCCATCCCGCCGACCGGATCGTGAAGATCGACGGCCTCGTGACCAAGGACATGCAGCTCTCCGACGCCGTGAAGCGCATGCGGGGCCGGCCGGGCAGCAAGGTCATCATCAGCGTCATCCGCGAGGGCTGGACCGAGCCGAAGGACTTCGAGATCGTGCGGGAGCAGATCCGCGTGCAATCGGTGCGGACGCACGACCTCGGCAACGGCATCGAGTACATCCGGTTGCGGCAGTTCCAGGAGCAGACGTCCCACGACGTCGACGCGGCCCTGGAGAAGTTCGCCAAGAACGGCATGAAGGCGCTCGTCCTCGACCTCCGCAACAACCCCGGTGGTCTCCTCACCTCGGCGGTCGAGGTGACCGAGAAGTTCGTGGAAGACGGCAAGCTCGTCGTCTACACCGAGGGCCGTGTCCGCAACCAGAACATGCGCTTCTCGGCGCACGCCAAGAAGGCGTACGCGAACCTGCCCATGGTCGTCCTCGTCAACCAGGGCAGCGCCTCGGCGTCCGAGATCGTGGCCGGTGCGCTCCAGGACTACGGCCGCGCAGTGGTGGTGGGTACGCAGTCGTTCGGGAAGGGCTCGGTCCAGACCATCATCCCGCTCTCCGATGGCTCCGGGCTCCGGCTGACGACGGCCAAGTACTTCACGCCGAAGGGGCGCTCCATCCACGGCAAGGGGATCACGCCCGACATCGTGGTCGAGGCGCCCAAGCCGCCGGCGGACCAGAAGCCGCAGCCGCCCTCGCTCGATCCGATGGAGGATCTCAAGAAGGACGTGCAGCTGCAGCGCGCGCTCGAGATCATCAAGGCGATGCGCGTGCTCGAGCACCGTTTCAATGGCAGCGCGCAGGCTCAGACGGCGCCTCAGGCCACGCAGGTTCGATAGCGCAGTCGCGCCGGGGGCAGGATGATCGTCCTCGGCATTGAAAGCTCGTGTGACGAGACGGCGGCCGCGGTCCTCACCGACGGCCGCCGTATTGTTTCCAGCGTCGTGGCCTCTCAGGACGCCATTCACGCGCCCTACGGCGGCGTGGTTCCCGAGCTGGCCTCACGCCGGCACCTTGAGGTCATCACGCCCGTCATCGCCCAGGCCCTCCGCGACGCCGGTGTGACGCTGGCCGATCTCGACGGCATCGCCGTGACCCAGGGGCCGGGACTCGTGGGCTCGCTCCTGATCGGCTGCTCGGTGGCCAAGTCGCTCGCCTGGGTGCACAAGAAGCCGCTGGTCGGCGTGAACCATCTCGAGGGCCACATCTACGCCTCGTTCCTCACCGAGGATCCGCCCGAGCACCCGTTCCTGGCGCTGGTCGTCTCGGGTGGTCACACGGCGCTCTACCACGCGAAGCGACCACGCGAGTACGGCCTCGTCGGGCAGACGCGCGACGACGCCGCCGGCGAGGCGTTCGACAAGGTGGCGAAGCTCCTGGGGCTTGGATTTCCCGGCGGCCCGATCATCCAAAAAACGGCCGAGCGCGGCGATCCCCGCTCGATCGCGTTTCCGCTCGCCCACATCACCGACGGCGCCCACGACTTCTCGTTCAGCGGCATCAAGACGTCGGTCTCGCTCTACGTGAAGGGTCACCGGCCACTCTCGGAGGCTCAGGTTGCCGACGTGGCGGCGTCGTTCCAGGCGGCCGTCGTGAAAATGCTGGTGCGCCGCACGCTCCGCGCCGCCCTCCACCTGGGGACGAAGCGCGTGGTCCTCACCGGCGGCGTCGCCGCCAACGGCCCGCTCCGCGCCACGCTCGCCGCCGAGGCCGAGGAGCACGGCGTCCGCCTGCACATCCCGCCGCCTCGCCTCTGCACCGACAACGCGGCGATGATCGCCGCGGCCGGGACGGAGCGGCTGCGGGCCGGGGAGCGCGCGCCGCTCGGCATGAACGCGATCCCCGATCTGACCCTGGCGGCATGAATTTCGAGTCGGTGCTCGCCGGCCTTCCCGACGCCGTCATCGCCGTGGACGGCGCGCTCCACGTGGTCTTCTGGAACGCCGCGGCGGAAGAGCTCACGGGGCGCTCCGCCCGGCGGGCTCAGGGCCGCGTCTTGAAGGAGATCCTGCCCACGGGCTCGTCGCTCGTTCGACGGCTCACCGAGACGCTGGCCACGGGCGAGCATCGCTCCGAGGCGGACGGCGTGCTCGATACCGTCGACAGCCGCACCGTGCCGGTGAGCATCGTGACCGCGCCACTCTTCGCCCGGGACGGCACCGTGGAAGCCGCCGTCGGCGTCGTGCGCGACGTCTCGCGGATTCGCCAGCTCGAGGACGAAGTGCGGCGCGGCGAGACGCTGGCTGCTGCCGGACGCATGGCCGTCGGCGTCGCCCACGAGATCCGGAATCCCCTCGGCGCCATTCGCGGGGCAGTCCAGCTCCTCGCGCGCGAGCTGGGCGACGACCCGAGATGGCGCGAGTACACCGACGTGCTGACCAAGGAAGTGGATCGCGTCAACCGGATCATCGAATCGCTGCTCGACCTCGGCCGGCCGGTGCAGCTCCGCCGCGCGCCGCTGAACCTGCACCAGCTCTTCGAGCGCGTGGCGCTCCTGCACGAGGAGACCGCGCGCGCGCGTGGCATCAGCTTCGTCCGGCGGTATGATCCAAGTCTGCCGCCGATCCTGGGCGACGAGGATCGGCTGCTCCAGCTCTTCCACAATCTCGTGGCCAACGCGATGGACGCGATGAAGCAAGGCGGACGGTTGACGCTGGCCACACGGGTGAGCATGAACGCGCTCTACGGCAAGATGGACGTCGGCACCGGCCAGCGCTCGATGGTGGAGGCCCAGGTGGCCGACGAGGGTACCGGCATCCCGGCCGACGTCCGGGCCAGGATCTTCGATCCGTTCTTCACGACCAAGGAGCGCGGCCTCGGTCTCGGCCTGGCCCTCTGCCATCGCATCGTCGAGGAGCACCAGGCCGCGATCCAGGTCGAGAGTGCCGAAGGCCGCGGCACCGCCGTGACCTGCTTCCTGCCCATCGCCCGCGCCTGATGGCCGCTCGCATCCTGGTCGCCGACGACGAAGACAGCCTGCGCTGGGTCCTCGAGAAAGGCCTGCGCGGCGTCGGCTACGACGTCACGTCGGTGAAGGACGGCGAGGAGGCGGTGCGGGTCTTCGAGGCACAGCCCTTCGACCTCGTGTTCCTCGACGTCCGGATGCCGGGCCTGGATGGCCTCACGGCCCTGGAGCGGATCCGTGACCTCCGCCCCGACGTCTACGTCATCGTCATGACCGCCCACGGCTCCATGGACACCGCCATCAAGGCGATGCAGCGCGGCGCCTACGACTATCTCAACAAGCCGTTCGACCTCGACGAGGTGCTGCTGCTCAGCGAGCGCGCGCTGGCCGCCAGCCGGCTCACCCAGGAGGTCGCGCGGCTGCGCACAGGGCTCGCGGAAGTGCGCGAGTTCAGCGCGCTCATCGGCCGGCACCCGCGGATGCAGGACGTCTACAAGACGATCGGCCGCATCGCCGGCACCGACGTCACCGTGCTCTTGCGCGGCGAGTCGGGCACCGGCAAGGAGCTGGTCGCGCGCGCGATCCATCACTACAGCCGGCGTTCGGGCCGCCCGTTCGTGGCGGTCTCCTGCGCCGCCATCCCGGGCACGCTGCTCGAATCGGAGATGTTCGGCCACGAGCGTGGCGCGTTCACCGACGCCAAGGAGCGGCGGCTCGGCAAGTTCGAGCTCGCCCACGGCGGCACGCTCTACCTCGACGAGATCGGCGACACGCCGGTCGATCTCCAGACCAAGCTGCTGCGCGCGCTCCAGGAGCGGACGATCGAACGCGTGGGCGGCCACGAGTCGATCGCCATCGACGTGCGCGTGCTGGCCGCCACCAATCGCGATCTGGAAGCCCTCATGAAGGAGGGCCGCTTCCGCGAGGATCTCTACTACCGGCTCAACGTGGTGACCGTCAACCTGCCGCCCCTGCGCGAGCGGCGCCGCGACATCCCGCTGCTCGTCGAGCACTTCCTGGCCAAGCACGTCGAGCAGCTGGGCGAGCGCGGCGTGGCGCCGGAGGCGCTGGACCGGCTGGTCGGCTACGAGTGGTCGGGCAACGTCCGCGAGCTCGAGAACGTCGTCCAGCGAGCCATGGTGATGGCCACGGCCGGCGTCATCCTGCCCGAGCACCTGCCGATCGGGCCGGTGTCGGCGGCGGCGTCGGTGGCCGTGGACGCCACGCTCGAGGAGATCATCGAGCGCAAGCTGATGGAGTGCGTGCGCGGCCTGCGCGAGCGCTCGAGCGCGAACCTCTACGACCTCGTGGTCGGCCTCGTCGAGAAGCCGCTGCTCCGCGCGGTGCTGCGCGAGACGAGCGGCAACCAGGTGCGGGCCGCGCAGATCCTCGGCATCAACCGCAACACGCTGCGCAAGAAGCTCACCGAGCACGGGATCGATCCCGACGCCATAGCGAGCGCCTAGTCGCCGGCGCCGGGTTGCGCCGGTCCCCCGCGTGTGCCAGGATTCCGCGCGCACGCAAAGGGGGATCACCTATGAAGCTCGTCACCGTGCTCCTCATGCTCCTCGTCGCCCTGTCGATCTCGGTCGCACCCGCGCTTGCCGCCGAGCTCATGATCGTCGGCAACGACGAGAAGGTCGGCTGGGACGACGCCGGCAAGGCGGTCTTCTCGCCGCCGGGCAAGGACACCGTCTCGATCATCGACATCGGCAGCGACCCCCTGGCGCCGCGGGTGATCGCGAACCTTCAGCTCATGAACTCGATCTTCGGCCCGCCCGTGAACCTGGCCATCACGCCCGACGAGCGGCTCGCGATCGTGGCGAACTCGATGACGTGGGTGCAGGAGGGCAGCGGCTGGAAGCCGACGCCCGACAACAAGCTCTACGTGATCGACCTCAAGGCCAGCCCGCCGAAGCACATCGGCACCGTCGAGATCGGCAAGCAGCCCTCGGGGCTCTCCATCAACTCACGCGGCGACCTCGCGCTGGTGGCCAACCGCGCCGACAACTCGATCAGCGTGCTGTCGATTGCGGGCAACGAGGTGAAGCTGATCGACACCGTGCCGATGGGCGAGCAGGTGGCGCACATCGTCTTCACGCCCGACGGCAAGCGCGCGCTGGCCGTGAAGTTTCCCGGCCACAAGATCGCCGTGCTCGACGTGAGCGGCCCCAAGGTGACCTACTCGAAGTACGACATGCCGGTCGGGCAGTGGCCGTACAACATCGACGTCACTCCCAACGGCAAGCTGGCGATCACCGCCGACAACGGCAACGGCGGCTCGTCCGACGGTCACGTCGACACCGTCAGCATCATCGACCTCGAGGCCACTCCGCCGCGCGTCATCGACCGGGTCGTCGTCGGCGACGCGCCCGAGGGCTTCGCCATCAGCCCGACCGGCGAGATCGCGGTGGCCATCCTGCTCAACGGGTCGGCCGGCGTGCCGAAGAACGCGTGGTTCGCGAACAAGAACGGCAAGGTGGTCGTGCTCCGGATCGACGGGAAGAAGGTGACCAGGACCAGGAGATCGAG
>Ga0209375_1002306_pt1 | contig 13863 bp, 15 predicted proteins | sample GraSoiAngelo_131_FD_185888 | JGI IMG/M metagenome (GOLD analysis project Ga0209375, IMG submission 185888) | Grasslands soil microbial communities from the Angelo Coastal Reserve, California, USA - 14_0929_02_30cm (SPAdes) (version 2) | ecosystem: Environmental > Terrestrial > Soil > Grasslands ... | reverse complement strand
AGCGGGACGGCAGTCGTACGGGCGGGAGCGATGGGGAGTTGATCGGCAACGAATTCCCCTAAGGCGCCAAGAGTGAAGATGGCCACCGCCCAGACGGAGCCCATGAAAGCCAATGGGGAGCCGGAAAGATTGATCCAACCCATGTGCGCCGCCCAAGCTACAACCGCTGGCGCTGTCATGGATCGCAAGCCTGCCACTACCCCAATACCGAACGTCAGCAACAGCGCGAAGCCAGAATTCATAAAGCTCTCTCCATCGTGACGGTAAAGTCACTTGCGGTCATGAAACATAACGCAATTGATGACGGCTCCGCTTGAAAATTCAGTCTTGCCGGCCACCGGTTGGTCGGTTTAGATCGGGATCTTCTCCAACCGCTGTCGGAAGTACTGCTTCCAACTCTCAGGCAGAACTGCAACTCGCAAGGCGCGGTTAACTGACGCAACATCCTCGTCCGCGTACCTTTTCGCAATATACAGTCGAGTTATTTCCGAAACCGGAACACCATTTGGATCGCGAGCGATCACCTTGATCTCGTCACCCGCGCCCACTTCTCCCTCGCGGATGATAGCGAAGTAGAAACCGGTCCGGCCACTTGCGAGGAATCGCTTTACCATGTCGTCGGATTCAAACCTGATGCCAAGTTTGTAGCAAGGGAGGCGAGGCTCTGTCACGACCACTTCCGCGGAACCGACAGAGAACCGATCACCGAGATGGACTGAGTCTTCCAGGAAGCCATCCGCAGTGAAGTTTTCTCCAAAGCTGCCCATGGGCAACTCGCGGCCAGGCAACTCTACCTTCCAGTAATCGTAGTGTGCGACCGGATAGCAGTAAACAGCCTTATGCTCTCCGCCGTGGACAGTGAGGTCCGCCTGACGGTCGCCATCCAAATTGAGCTTGCGCAGAGCAACGCGACCCTGGACCGCTTGCTTGAAGATCCCCGTAGTTACGTTTCTCCCGTGCCACGTCACGTTGCGCGGAAGCCCAGTATTCACTGAGACTAGCTTCATTTGCCGCCGATCCTCATTTATCCGCGTTTCTGATTAACCGGCCATCGGGCAGTATAACTGGTGACTAGGACATGCGAAGTCTTGCTGATGGCCGCAAGTCCAGTTGTGTGAAGTTGGAAGCAGGTTTGGCGCTTGCCGCAGATTGCGGGTGAGTGACGAGCAATTCGGGAGTCTGGTCACGACAAGCGCGTTTGTCGTTACTGATCCGGTAATCCAGTAGTGCCGATTATTTCGCCAAGGCGAACCCCTGGGCGCTTCGAACTCGCGGCTTCACTCCGAAGATTTTACTTCCTCAAAACTGAACTGCTTGTCGAGCTTATCGTATGGCTTACCGTCGACCTCGACATACGGGTAGACGAAGTAATTGAGCGCTGGACCATCCTGCTTAGGAGACAGTGCGATGTCGCGGCCGGTGGATAACTGCACGCGATTGGCGTCAACGCTGCCGAAGAAATAATCTTCTTTCTGCTTCGCTTTCCACGCCTCTGAGATGTCAACGGGGATCCATCCGGTTTTGCGGGCATAGAACTCAGCCCAGCAGTGATAACCGGCGATATCTCCTTTATCCTTGTTTTCGGGCAGTGGAAAGCCGATGTCGAAGCCGGCCGGAATCCCGTCAACCCGCAGCATGCCGATGAACGGAGAATGGAAGTCTGTACAGTTGCCGCGCTTGGCGTCACAGGCCCACACCGCGTCCCCGCGTCCCCAGCCTGAGCTCGTCTTGTCGTAGCGCATATTAAGCAGTGATCGTGTGCTTGCAGCGAAATCGTAGAGATGTTTCCCCCTCCAGCGATGTCGCGGATGAGCTAAACCGTAACTTGGCTCTGGGCCCGCATATACTGCAAGGAAAATCACTCTTTGCAAAGGATGGGCCGAGAACGAGGTTAGACTATGTGACGCTTCACGTGCGCTCCGGTAGAAAGCGGCTGTGCTTGATCCACATCGAGGTGCACCGTCTCAAAAATCCTCAATCATCCATGCGTTGCTGTTATACGAAGAGACCGTAAAAGCAATGTTCGTGCCGTCGGGCGACGCGAGTGGCGCGCCAACCGCCGCACTGGTCGTCCACAGTTGTGAGACTTGGCCATCCGATGAGATGTAGAGAATTGCGGCCTTTCGCACGGAGGAATCGGTGACGAACCACCCATTGCCATCTGCAGACCAGCTTACGCCCGATAGCTGGGCGGATTGATCAGCACAGACTGAATGCCCCGATCCAGTTTCCAAATCGACGAGCCGGATACAGTCTTGATGGTTCCCGAGAGCGACAACTGCTGCCGTCAAACCGTCGGAAGACAGGTCCCAAGATGGCGACGAAGCCAGATCAGCGGCTAACCTTATTAACTCGTCTTTCTTTCCGCTTGCAGGATCAAATGTGCTAAATACCAGTTCGCCATTCCCACGGTCAGGTTCACTGAGCACGCAGCGCGGATGTCCTCGAGAACAATGGATCACTGCTCCGTGACTGGCTTGCAGCACTGGCTCGGGGGCTCCCCCAGAAATCGGTACGCGCATCAACCGAATACCCGCGGTTTTTCCTTGGTCCATTTCAGCAGAGTCCCAGTACAGTACCCAACGAGCATCTGGGCTCACCCGAGGCTCAATTTGGTCACCAGGTTTCAGAATAAAGTCTTGAGCTTTTCGCTCCTGTAACCCTTGTCGGAAAATGTCCCAATTTCCGTTGCGGTTGGAATAAAAGAAGAGTCTCTGGCCGTCCGGTGTCCAGCTCGACGGAATTTCGTCTCGGCCTTCCAACGTGAATCGTCGCGGCGTTCCCAAGATCCGATGTTTCCTAACTTCCGCTACGTAGAGGTCACGTTGAAAACCTGCTTTGACAACCATTAAACGCTTACCATCGGCGCTGGCGCTTAGATCGAGCAGGGACACGCCAGCCCAGGTTGTGATCCGTTTCGGTGCACTCACCTTCCGTCCGGTCCTATCCACCTGAATCTGCGATAGATTCATGTCGCTGCTGTTGGGTGCTGGTTCCGCAGCGGAGTAGATAATTCGGTCGTCCGCGGACCACCAAAAGCTGCCTAGGGATGGACCAGCAAGGATGGTTGCGCTAACTCCACCAGAGACGGGCACGGTCTCAATCGCGGTTTGTGATTTCTCGCCATCGTTCTGTAGCTTGATATACGCAATCCGCTTTCCGTCGGGAGACCACTGCACTTGCAGAAATCGATCGCCGGGCGCGGCTTGCAACAGCTTCCTTGGATTCTCGCCGTCGGCACCCATGATCCAGATCTCAGCCTGTGACCTGCCGCCAATGTACGCTATCTGAGCGCCGGACGGTGAGACCGAAGCCCGTCCGGCATCGTCGCGCAACTTTCGCGGGCTCCCGCCCAGAATAGAGATGGCCCAAATACCTGTAGTTTCGGCAGACTCGCCCGGTCCCACTGCGGCTATATTGGTTCCGTCCCGGAACCAGGAAAGGCTCGCTCACTTGAAACAGAATCCCTCCGGTAGGGGAAGTGAGTGGGTCTCGCCAGACTCGAGCAATCGCACGAACACACCTGTATAGTCGGCGTATGCCACATACCGGCCATCGGGAGAAATTGCTGCAGCGTAGACCGGATTCTCAGGTGGATTCGTGGTAACGCTACGTTGCCGTGGCATGGCCTGCTCAGGGCTTGCCTGTAAGCCGCGCCACCCGCGGATTGCAAATACTACAGCCAGGCTGATGATCACGATTCCGACGGCAATACCCAGCGGGTACAGAGCGCGCCACCGCGGGGCCTGCGTTGCCGCGCTTGTCGATCCGAGAACTACGCGCATCGCGGCCGAATCCATGTCTCGCCTCAGCCGCTTCAGATCGGCTCGAAACTCGCTCGCACTCTGATACCGCAAGTCGCGGTCCTTCTCCAATGCTTTGTCAATGATCTCCTGCACCTTTGGTGGTATCTCGGGGTTGATGCGGGCCGGAGCAATAGGCGGACGATTCAGAATGGCGTCATAGGTTAGCGCAGCCGTATGTCCCGTGAATGCCTGCTGACCGGTCGCCATCTCGTAAAGCACGGTGCCAAAAGAAAACAGATCGGTACGAGCATCCAACTGCTGACCCCGTACTTGCTCCGGCGACATATATGCCACCGTTCCGACCGTACTGCCGGAATCGGTTAGTTCGTCGTTGCTCCCGCTGAGCGTCCGGGCCGCCTCTACGAGTGGATCGGAGGTTGCTTCCGCCGCCAACAGTTTTGCCAACCCGAAGTCCAATACCTTCGCCTGACCGCGAGGGCTCACAAAAATATTGGCCGGCTTGATGTCGCGATGGATGATCCCCTTGGAGTGCGCGGCTTCCAAGGCATCCACTATCTGGATGGCCAAATCGACGGTCTCCTGCTTCGGCAATGGCCGGCTTCCAATGTGATACTTCAGAGTCCTGCCTTCGAGCAACTCCATCACGATAAACTGCTGCTCATCATGCTCACCGATCTCATACACCGTGCAGATATTCGGATGATTGAGCGCCGCAGCAGCACGCGCTTCGCGCAAGAACCGCTCGAGAGAGCGCTTATCTTTTGTCAGATCTTGGGGCAGGAACTTCAGGGCCACCGGTCGCTTCAGGACAAGGTCTTCGGCACGGTAAACGATCCCCATGCCGCCGCCTCCGAGCTTTTCGAAAACGCGGTAGTGGGACACAGTCGAGCCAAGCATCGCGCTCGCTCCAGAAGCTACCGCAGCAAATCTTAGGTCTGCCGTGTTGGCAAGTCAACGAATACGGCTGGATCGTGTTTTCTCTGGCTTGCGGTACAATCGGATGCCGTGCGACCGCAACTGCGAGTGTTTATAGCCTGGCTTGTCCTGTTGTTGGCAAATACGGCGTCGACACAGATCCTGCCCAAACCGCAAATCACCTCGGCCCAAGGTAAACCCGCGCCAGATTTCACCCTGAAGGACCAGGCCGGCCGACCGTTTCGCCTCGCCTCGCTACGCGGCAAGCGCGTTCTGCTTGTTTTCTATCGCGGCTACTGGTGACCCTACTGCACGGGCCAACTGCGCGAGTTCGCGCGGCACAAAGAAGACTTCGATTCGCTGAATACGCGGGTTGTGGCGATCAGTATAGATGACCGTGAGCACGCCCGTTTGGTCTGGGAGAAAGTTGTCGACCGCCAGTTCACGATCCTGAGCGACCCGGGGGCTCAAGTGATCCGCACCTATGGATTGCTCCATTCCAGTGCTGGCAAAGAAGGCGAAGACATCGCACTGGACACTACTCTGCTAGTCGACGCCGATGGACGGGAACGATGGAGACGCGTGAGTGCAACACTCCCCGATATTCCCAGCGCAGAGGAGATCTTGGGGCGCATTCGCAAATCAGCGCCTAACTCCAGTTCGCAATAAACCTGTGCATCGTGAACCTTATCGAAGCCGTGTTGATGTTCCTCTCCCGCAACAAACACCCGGAGTCTCCACTTAATGAAATGCATGATTTGTTCTCTCCTATAAGCCCTGAACTGTTTGCAAGTGGTGGTTCCGCGCTGATTGAATGCATAATCGGCCCGGACGAAGCCTGCGCTTCACGGTTTCTACAATGGCGGCTTAAGGTTTCAGAAGTGACTTCCCGTAGCCAACCGGAATGGCAAAATTGGATCCGCCGAACTCACGCACCACGGCGGGCTTCACGGAGACACTCCTTAATCGGCGGACATGGATCGAGATTTTAGCGGCAGCCAACGCGAGCTGTCAGGGCGGCTGAGGAAGGCACTTTAGCGATGATTCGTACCCATAGCTTCCGCTGAGACAAGATTTGAAGCCTGTCGAATATTTCCGATCTGGTATAGCATCCATTGGGCGCGAGGTTCACCATGACAACGATCGCAACCTCACTGCGAAGTGACTTAACCACAGTCGCCCACCAACCCCAAGCAGCAAGCGGTCTGGCAATCGTGCGGCTGACGATCGGCGCGATGTTCGTGTGGGTCTTTTTTGAGAATCTGGGGAAGGGCCTCTACACACCGGCGGGTTACGCGGGTCTGATCAATTACTACATCAAGGCGAGCCACTCCCCGGCCGCTTGGAAGGCGGTGATGGGCCTGGCGGCAAACCACGCCGCGATGGCGGCTCCTATGCAGGCCACGACCGAGATCTCTCTCGGTATCCTGCTCGTCATCGGTCTGCTTACCCGCCCGGCCGCATTTGTGGCTTTTCTGTATCTCGGCAGCCTTTGGATTTCGGAGTGGGGCACCGCGTGGATCTGGGAACTGCTGGTTCCGGTGCTCGCATCGCTCGGGCTCGCTATTGGACGCGCTGGCCGGAGATGGGGCGTTGACGGGTGGCTGTCGCAACGGTGGCCATCTTCTCCGTGGTGGTGATTGGGCCAGAATCACTTGAACCAAGTTCACGTGCGAGTGTCCGTCATCATCCCTACCCATAATGAAGCGCAGGCGATTGAGCGCGTTTTGGCAGATCTCCCGTCCGATCTCACGACGGAGGTCATCGTTGTCGACAGCAACTCGAATGACGGGACGCCCGAGATCGCCGCAAGAATGGGAGCCCGCGTCGTTCAGGAACCGCGCCGCGGCTATGGGCGAGCGTGCCTCACGGGTCTGGCCATGGCAAATTCCCCTGACGTGGTTGTGTTCCTTGATGGCGACTACAGCGATCGGCCCTCTGAATTGCCGATTCTATTAGCGCCAATCACTGAGGGGCGTGCGGACATCACACTTGGTTCGCGCCTGTTGGGGCAGCGTTCTGGTGGGGCGTTGCCTTGGCATCAGGTGTTTGGTAATCGTCTCGCCGCTGGCCTGATCAGACTTCTCTTTTCTAGTCCATATGGACTAGACATCAGTGATCTCGGCCCCTTTCGCGCTGGCCGCGCAGATGTACTACGCTCGCTCGCCCTGGAAGAGACCACCTATGGCTGGGCGGTTGAGATGATCCTAAAAGGCGCCCTGGCCGGATTCCGCGTGGTTGAAGTTCCGGTGAGCTACTACCCGCGTATCGGAAAATCGAAGATCAGCGGTACGCTGAAGGGCACGGTCGGCGCCGCTTGGTTCATTCTCAGCTTGATAGTGCGCTATTATTTCCGGCACCGAAGAGCCGGGACACCACGGCCAGAGTAGGTCCGCGTCAAAATTTTATGAAATATTCAAGCGAGACGGTGGTGCGTTCGTCACGCAGTGACCGTGTGCTGGTAATCATGGCGAAAGCGCCGAGGCTAGGCGAGGTCAAAACGCGCCTGACTCCCAGCCTTTCCCATACGGCCGTCACCGCTTTCTATTGCTGTCTTCTGGACGACACGCTGGCGCTGGCGCGGTCCTTGAGCGATGTGGAGGTTGCCATCATGTGCCCGGACTCGGACGTAAACGAGCTGGCGCAGTTGGCAGGCAACGAAGCGAGCGTAGTTGCGCAGAAAGGTGAAGGTCTTGCCGCAGGCCTCACTTCGGTGTTTGCGCACTTCGCGCCAGATCATCAGAGAGAAGATCATCGAAGGGACGCCCATCAACGACGCACCATTGCCTTCAACAGCGACAGTCCACATCTGCCACGTTCTGTTCTGGACGACGCGTTCGAAACGCTGGCCGCACATGACGTAGTCGTTGGACCAACGCACGACGGAGGCTACTATCTCGTCGGGGCAAAGGCTTTTCACCCTACGCTTTTCGCAGGCGACGCATTGGGCACCAGCAGCGCGTTGGAGAGACTCGTATCGCGCGCACGAGCTCTTGAGCTTTCCGTAGGTTTCGCAGCTCCTTTTTACGATATTGATGTAGTTGAGGACCTGACCCGTCTGGCAGGGGAGTTGCGTCTCGCTCCGACAAGGGCGCCACGCACGGCGCGGTGGCTTAAAGAGTGGGAGCTTGTGGCGGCACTATCACGGACGGGCACGGGAGAATTGTGAAGATCACGCCCGAGTGGAGAGTGTACATACTCTGCGCCACGTTGTGCGTGGCGCTAACGATCTGCTCACGCAACTTCGGCGATAGAGGTGGACCGTACTTCATGGCCTCTTTGACGGTCGCGGGCATCGTGTACCTCTTAGCGATCCGTGAGTTCTTCGCAACGCCAATTTTTCCGCGGCGCGTCGTCATCCTCGGGCTCGTCTTGGCTGCTGTGTGGCACATTGAATTTCTTCGGCTGCCCCCGGGCGCCGATGATGATATTCATCGATATGTTTGGGACGGGCGCCTGCAGAGGCTCGGCTACAACCCGTATATTGTCGTTCCCAGCGACCCTGCGCTCGCCGGGTTGCATACACCCGAGACCCGCACGCTGAATAACCCGGATCTACCGAGCCCATATCCAGCAGGAGCGCAGCTTTTTTTTCGCGCAGTGACCGCGATTCAGGAGTCCACCTTTGCGCTGAAAGTAGCATTTGTGGTTTGCGAGTTCGCGATTGTTTTCGTGTTGCTCGATATCTTGCGTTGTACCCGGCAGGCAGCGCACCTGGTTCTGGCGTTCGCCTGGAACCCATTGTTGGCCATTGAGGTGGCGGGAAGCGGTCACATTGACATTGTTGGCGCGCTATTGTTGCTGGTATCGGCCGCTGCGCTAGTGCGCCGATGGCGTTCGACTGCGGCCGTCGCACTTGGGCTGGCTATAGCAGTGAAATTGCTGCCGGTCGTACTCTTGCCCCTATACTGGAAGCGGGTTCGCATTCGCGACGCTGCGCTGGCGGCAGCCGTGGTCGGACTCCTGTACGTGCCATTTCTTAATCACGGCCGCACTCCGATCGGCTCGCTTGGTACGTATTTGCAGAGTTTCCGCTTTAATGGTCCCGTGTTTGCAGCACTCGATCAGGTGGCGCCTCCACAGTTGCTAGCTGGGCTGGCAGTGCTCGTCGGATTAGCGACTGCAACCTGGCTAAGAAGCGCAACGCCTGAGTGGTCTCCGGACCTCTTTGCCTGGCCAATGGCAGCATCTCTTTTGTGCGCACCCGTCGTATTCCCATGGTATCTTCTCTGTCTGCTGCCATTTCTGATGTCGGGCTCGACGCTGCTGATCATCATCTGGACGGTGAGCATTATCCCCACATACGTCCAATGGCATTTGCGCGCAACTGGGCGTCCGTGGGGGTCGCTTCCTGGTTGGGTAATGCTGCTGGAATACGGATGCGTGGCAATAGCTGCCGCAGTTATCGCTTTGCGCCGGATCACACGACCGGCGGTGCAATGCTCAACGAACGAGGTCGTGTGATGCCTACTGCCCCGACACGCGAATTCATGTATCTTTGAACCTTCCCCCGTCATCTCTGACGATACTTGTTCAATTTCGTCGAGGAGCAAACCCATGACAAATGCGAACCGTGTAAGGATGATCCGTTTTCTGGCTTTCGCAGTGCTTCGCCTTGGTGCAACTTCATGGGCGCAGACGCGCCCGCCAATTCTCGAGCAGATCGCCAAGACCTATGGTCTCGATTCATGGGATAAAATTCAGGCGATCCGCTACACCTGGAATGGGGAAATCCCGGGACTTTTCAAGGTTTCTCATGCGTGGGAGTGGGAGCCGAAGACCGGCAAGATCTCCTACGAGGGGAAGGATAAAGAGGGAAAGCCTGTCAAGGTCACTTACATGAGCTCCGAGCTCAACAGCCAGCCCGACACCGTGAAGAACGAAGTCGAACCGGCTTTCGTCAATGATAATTATTGGCTCTTGTTCCCCTTCCATGCTTACTGGGACACCAGCGCCACCGTGACCGACAAGGGTATGCAAAAACTGCCGGTTGGCACAGGCTCGGCCGAGCTAGCCTCGGTGAAGTATCCCGCGGAAGCCGGCGGTTACACGCCTGGCGACACCTGGGATCTCTACGTTGGCAAAGACCACCGCGTTCAGCAAATGGTGTACCACCGCGGCGGGCCCAAGAAGCCGAGCCTCGTGACCGCAACGTGGGCAGACTACAAAAAGGCAGGTCCTCTGCTCATCTCAACGGAGCACCGCGGCACCGCCGATGGCAAGCCCCTGCACATCTTCCTTTCTGACGTAGCAGTTAAGCTGACAGGCTCGAATACCTGGATGAAAGCGGAATAGTTCGCGCGCAGGACGAAGCTAACTCCTAAAGCTCTCGGAACCGTAAAATGCTGGGACACAGTCGCTGCAATCGCGCTCGAGACCGATGCCGAGGCTGAGGAGTTCGGTCAATTCCTCGATGAGGAGAAGATTGCGGCGGAAGACCAGGACGGGAGTCACGCGCGACATTTTCCATATCTCAGAGTCCTTCGCTGCGGTTCGCCGCGCCTTCGACCGCGAAGGCGAACATGCGAATAAGCTGGCAAGAATCTTTAACTGTGCATGAAAGTTGTCCAAGCTTGCGGCAAAAAGCCATCGGAATCGAACCGGTGTCGTGTGATCCGTTCAAGAGTTAACGATCAGTCGCATCGTGGCAGAGGCAGGAACACCGTCCCGGCATCGTAAAATCCGGGTTCCCGTCCTCGACTGCCGCGCTTGAGGAATGGAACCTGCTTGCTCGCCCTTTCCAGCTCTGCGCGGATCTTCAGGTCGACCACCGGAAGGCCCGGTGAGACGCGAACTACTTTTACGTCGTCCAGCCCGACGACTGCGATGACCCACACTTCAAGGAATGGCGACTGCACCCTCTTCATCTCTTCGATCACGCGGTCGAAGTTGATCTCCTTGCCGTAGTTCCGAGCATGGACCACAAGCAGGTAGTCGCTGGGATAACTGCGCTTGCACTTCTTCCGGATGACGGTCATTATGTCGTCCACATTCTCTTCCCAATCCACATTCTCGATGTTGCGGGTGTTGATCACGTTTCCGTTTGCGGTCTGATCGATCTGCCGCAATTTGGTGTCGGGAGTGGCATCAACGGTCTCGACCTCGACCCACCACACATCGTCCTTCAACTTTGACAGCGCAAGCGCGAGCATGCCGGCTGCCCATGCTTCGCGCTCCCTCTTGAATCTCCCGTTTGTGCGCGCGTGGTCGATCCCGCACCTCTCACTGATGGTCTTCATGCGCACGATCGCGGTGTAAGGACTCATCGAGACCTGCGAATAATCGGAAGGCGGGACCATCTCGACGCGACAGTTCATGCAGCTCGGGTTGCGGTCCCCAATGATTTCCTCCTCACGCTGGCACCGTGGGCAGCAGAAAAGCACGTTTCTAACTGTAGGCTCCAAAGCGAGAGCCCGTCCAACACGATCCTGACTGTTCAGTGACAGTTACACAAGAAACGCAGCAAATCGCGGCTCGACGAGACGGTGATCGTCAGGCATTTGAGCTGCTGGAACACCAAAAGGCCAGAAAACGTCTGTTTCGTCCTCCCCTCAGACTACCTGGCGATCACGACGGTGGTGCAGGAACTGCTCAGCTTGGGCAAATCGCGATTTGCAGCCGTGCGGATCCGCAGCGTCGGGCGTTGCCCGCGAATGATCGGACAATAAGAGTCAGGCTCTAGCAGCGCGCCCTGGAGGCGCCGTCGTCCGGCACATCCGCCGTGACACGACTCGCGGAACTCGCACTGATTGCAGGTTTGAGGAAGTGTCCGTGCCTGCTCGAAGGGTGTTGAGCTCAGAATGTTGGCGCCTGTGGAGATAAAATCTGAAAGCGGCTCTCCCGATCCTGGCCAATAGACGCAGGGTTGTGTCGTGGCTCTTGGCGTCACTCGCACGGTGCTCACGCCACAACCGGCTCGGAGCGGTGGGAGTCCCGCCATCGCACGGACGAGCGGCTCGCCAATAGCGATTACGTCGGTCTCCTCAAAGAGACGCCGGAACCCCTCCCAATATTCTTCGTAGGTCAGGGCATAGATGTCCGATCGCACGGCTTGGTACACATTTACTCGCAAAGGAGCGTCAAACTGTTTGGCTACTCGCGCCACATCCACTAAACGCAAGTAGTTCGACTTCATCATGACGGCGATGATGGTTACAGGAATATCCACCTTCCGACACCGTTCTGCCTGCTGGTGGATGAGCGCCCAATTGCCGTGCCCGCGCTGTTCATCCTGTTCCGCTTGCGACGCGTAATCGAGTGAGAACTCGATGTCATGGAAGGCTCGCAGTTCATTGTTTTCCAGAACAGCAACACTATGGCCATTGGAAGTGATGGTGAGCTTGACCGGTTTCGTCTGCAGGTAGGCCAGTATTGCCTTGAAGTCGGGATGCATGCCGTTCTCACCGGTGCCGAGATTCACCGACCGTACGGGCAAGCGTTCCATGACTGCCTTCACTTGATCCAGGGAGAGACGATCCGCGCGAGTCGGATCGCGGTAGCAGAAGGCGCAGGCGAGATTACACTCGTTGGTAAGGCCGAGCCCGAGCGAAATACCGGCATCAGGCGTCATCATGCGAGATCCGAACGCCGAGGACTGGGCTATGACGCTGTTCATGCACCGTCCTTCATGCCCGGACCTGCGCGATGTGCCAGGCAATGCGTGTAGCGGGCGACTGAGACAAACTCCGGTCGCCTGCCCAGCTTGCGCTCCAGCTCGAAAATCCGCTCGTACTCATCATTTCGCGGAACCCTTGGCGGCAAGTAATCCGATATGACCCGTACGCCACGCTCTGCAGTCACCGCGAGTGACGATTCTAGCAGCATGGCTTCCAGGCTCTCCGCCGTAAATAGCCGCACCCTTCCTCCGTACAGGGACTCATGTCCCCACTCAGCGGTGAGATTATGCTCGGTCGCGGCCAAATCGCCGTCTTGTATCGCGGCCTTTAACACCTCACCTGCCTGGTTACGCACCAATACCGAGATTATGCTAGACGGATCTCGCAAGGCGCGAGCCGCACTGCGCAACACGGCACACGGGTCGTCAACATATTCCAGGATATTGTGGCAAAGAATTACATCAAACGACCCGGCGTGGAACAAGTTTGCGAATTGGGCGGCATCTCCGTGTTTCAGCGCAATCCTCTCCGTAACTCCTGCTTCCCGCGCGGCACGCTTCGCGAAATCCAGCATTGGTACAGACGCATCCAGCAACGTGACGTGAAGACCAAGTCGCGCCAGGCGCACCGCGATGGCGCCGGTACCGCACCCAAGATCTAAAGCGAGCAAAGACCGTGTGGCCTGCGGGAGAAAGTCCTTCAAGTTGGCAAAGGCGAGGTCGAGGCGCAATTGGCCCTCGGGCGTCTCGAGGTAGGCGGCGTACTTCGCTGCGCCGGTCCGGAACCGTTCGAAGTCGTCATTGGCGGTCATTTCCTTCATGCGCCACTAAGGCGAAGTCGCCCAGTTCGAGTCGCAGGTGAGTACCAGAGCGTATACCGAAAGAATCAGGAACGACAAGTCGGCTTGTGGGCAGTGAAAGACTGCTCCAGCGTGCCGGGCTACTCGGAAGAAATCTTGCTACTTTCTGAAGAGGACATCCTTGGTCTTGACCTTAGTCGGAGACACGTTGTCTCAAAACTGATGACCGGGTAAGGGGTCCGCGCAGCTTCGCCGTCAGAGCTCACCAAGCCGATTTCAGGGTTGGTGGATCAATTCCGGCCTTTCACTTAGAATCCGGCCCTAATACCAATTTCATCCAGATGGGCGTTCAGATCTGCCGGATCGCGGTAAACGCGATACGCGCCCGCATTCATCAACTCATCCTGGCCGAATCCTCCGGAAAGCAAGCCCACCCCCAATGCGCGAGCGCGCTGGGCTGCAAGCAGATCCCAAATGCTGTCGCCCACGACCACACAATTCTCCAGATCAGTTCCGAGCTTCCGGGCGGCGGCAAGGAATAAATCGGGGTCGGGCTTGGCGCGCTGCACATCATCTCTCGTGATCACTGGAATGTCTTTGCCGAGCCCTAATAATTTCAAGGGCCGCTCCGCTCCCTCACGGCTGCCACTGGTGGCGATTGCCCAGGGCACGCCCAATCTCGAAAGCGTTTGCAGCAAATCCTTGGCTCCAGGAAGGACGTGGACTGTATCAACCCGCTTCTTGAACGCTTCGCTATGAAGTTTTT
>Ga0209375_1002304_pt1 | contig 13882 bp, 8 predicted proteins | sample GraSoiAngelo_131_FD_185888 | JGI IMG/M metagenome (GOLD analysis project Ga0209375, IMG submission 185888) | Grasslands soil microbial communities from the Angelo Coastal Reserve, California, USA - 14_0929_02_30cm (SPAdes) (version 2) | ecosystem: Environmental > Terrestrial > Soil > Grasslands ... | reverse complement strand
GTGCAACCTCGGTTGCCCGAACCAGGCGAAGCAGGGCACGAACCGGGTGCAGCTGCCGCGCGCCGAGCGCGAGGGAGTGGAGGTCGTGACGCGGGCGGAGGTCATCCGGATCGGCGGCGACCGCTCACTTCTCGTCCGGGTCGCCGCGCGACCGCGGGGGGCGAAGGGCGGCCCAGCCGAGTGGCCGCCGGGGGAGTATCGGGTCCGGGCGCGGACCGTGGTGTGCGCGGCTGGCGCGATCGGGACGCCGGCCCTGCTGCTCCGCTCCGCCCTCCCGGCTCGCTTGCCGCGGCTCGGCCACGGTTTCACCTGTCACCCCGCGCTCGTTCTCGTAGGCGAGCACCCGCGCGACATCACCAACGATGTGGGTCACCCGAAGAGCTACTTCGTCGACCGCGCCGCGGAGGACGGCTTCGTGCTCGAGACGTGCATGTATTTCCCGTTCGTGACAGCGAAGAGCCTGACGGGATTCGGCGCGTCGCACAGCGCGATGATGCGCGCGTTTCCGCGTCTCCAGATGATCCTCCTGCTCGCGTGCGACCGCGCGGTGCCCGGCAACCGGGTCGGAGTCGACCGCGCGGGGCGGCCCGTGGTGCATTATCGCTTCACGCCCGAGACGCTCAAGGCGCTCGCACGCGGGACACGCGCGGCGGTGCGCATCTTCTTCGCGGCCGGCGCGCGACGCGTGCACGTCCCCGCCGACCCGCCCCTGATCACAGCGAGCGAGGCGGACCGGCTGGACGCGCGGGTCGCCGCCCGGCACTTCCTTCCGGGCCGGGTGTCGATCTCGGCAGCGCACCTGATGGGCGGCTGCGGGATGGGCGGGAGCACGGCGGATTCCGTGACCGACGCCTGGGGCCGCGTACACGGGCTGCCGTGGCTGCGGGTGGCCGACGCGAGCCTCTTCCCCGATTCGCTGGAGATCAATCCCTATCTCACGATCATGGCGCTCGCCGATCGGGTGGCGGAGTGCGTCCGCGCCGAGGTGCGCGAGCCGGTGAATGCCTGAGCCCGCGCGCGTGCTCGTCGTCGGAGCGGGGCCGGCAGGCCTCGCGACCTCGCAGCAGCTCCAGGCACGCGCCGTCCCCCATCGAGTGCTGGAGCGCGGTGACAGCGTCGGCCACACCTGGGCCAATCTGTATGACAGCCTCACCCTCCACACCGGGAAGCACATGTCGAACCTCCCCGGCATGCCCTTCCCCCACTCCGCCCCGCTGTTCGTCCCGCCGCGCGAGTTCTTGGAGTACCTGCGGCGCTACGCCCTGGCGTTTGACCTGCCGGTGGAGACGGGCTACGCCGTCGAAAGGATCACTCGAACGGACGGCTCGTGGACGGTGCGGACGAGCCGCGGGGAATACGCCGCCCAGGTGCTCGTCGTGGCGACGGGGATCGTGGCGAACCCCCGGATACCGGCGCTGCCCGGCCAGCAGTCGTTCGGTGGACGGATCGTTCACAGCGTCGAGTACCGCCGATCCGATGCCTACCCGGGCAGGCGCGTGCTGGTCGTGGGCGTGGGGAACTCGGGCGCCGAGATCGGTAGCGAGATCGCGCGGGCGGGCGGCAAGGTGACGATCGCCGTCCGATCCGGTGCCAACGTGGTGCCGCTCACCCTTGCCGGCCTTCCGATTCAGTACGTGTCCTACTGGGTGCGGACGCTGCCGCGCGCCATCCAGGAAGCCGCCGTCGGCCTGGTACGCCTCCTCACCGAGCTGCGCCGGGGTAAGCCCGTCCTGCCACGTCCAGCCTACAGCCCCCTCGATGCCATCCCCGTCATCGGCTTCCACTTGGTGGACGCGATCTGCGAGGGCTTGATCGACGTGCGCGCGGGCGTGGCAGAGCTCACGGCGGACGGGGCGCGCTTCACGGACGGAACGGCCGGTCGGTTCGACGACGTGATCCTCGCCACCGGGTTCAGCGCCGCGCTCGCGCCGCTCGGGGGTCTGGTGCAACGCGACCAGGGCGGCTTTGCCCGCCGCCGCGAACGGGTGGTGAGCCTCGACCAGCCCGATCTCTATTTCGTGGGACACAATTACGACGCGACGGGCGGTCTGTACAACATCAAGCGCGACGCGCGACTCGCCGCACGGCTGATCGCCGGCCAACTGCAACGGCAGTGAAAGCAGCGGGGCCCGGCGCTACCCGGGCACCGCGCGCGCTCAGGGTCCTTCGATCGTATGTCCAGAGTCGTCAGCGTCGGCGTTCTCGACCTGGAACTCGACCCTGATGGCGTCGATCGTCAGCGGGTTGGTGCTGTCAACGAGCCTTCGCCCTCCGACTTGACGGTCTTCCCGGCCGTGAGCGCGGCCTGGACGTCGGCGAGCGAAGCGAGGTGCTGGTCTGCGTCCTCTTCCCTTTCTTTGGCTTCGATCTCGGTCCCCGCGACGATCCGGATGATCGTGCCGCTCTTCAGAGTCACGGTCCCGGCGGTGGCATCTACCGACTGCACCACGCCTTCGAACTCGTGCTCCCCCTCGATATCAGGCATCTCGGCCCGAAGTGTCGTGGTGCCCTCGGTGACGCGGAGCTCGATCTTCAAACCGAGCACGGTGAGCCAGCCGTCCGGCGGCGGCGTCGTGTTGTCGCTGAGGTTGGCGGCCGTGATGTTCAGCTTGATGGCGGGGTGATCGGCCTCGTCGTCCAGCCTCAACTCATCGGCCGTGAAGCTCGCGTCGCCGGGCGCCTGCGGCTGGGCGGGCGCACTGCGGCGCACCTGCACTGCCGGGTGGCTGCCGGCTGCCAGCTCCGCCTGTACCCGCGCCACAAAGTTGGCGAGCGCCGTGGTCCCCGCGTCGGGATCGTTGCCGTCGTCGGGACGGAACATGGTGGACGAGTTGAAGCCGACCTGCAGGTTTCCCAAAGCGAGGGTGACGGTGCCCTGACTGCCCGTGGCGCTGATCGCGGTGACTCGACTGCGAATCTCGTCGCGTCGCGTGACCTCGTCCGGCCCCTTTATCTCCACGCTCCGGGCGGTGAGCCCACCCGGAATGACTCTCACTTCCACTCGGGCGGGGCCGGTGGTGAGATGGGTGCGCAGGTCGGGAAGACTGATAACGCGGGAGAACTGAGCGGGGTTGCCGAGCTGGGGACCGGTCGAGCCTTGGTCGCAGCCCGCGGGCAGCAGGGTGAACAGCACGGTTGCCGCTGCCCCGAGCGCCGCCCCCGGAAGAGGCCGAAGCGATATGGGCATAGGGCGCCTCCTGAGATTGGCGTGATGCGTGTCCGCTGTGAAGAGGGCGAACCAAATTAGCAGGTAACGAGCACGCGGCGTGCCAGGGGCAACTGTTTCTAGGTGGGGCGGCAGCGGTTCCAAAGCGATACTGTCTGCCACGCATGATCCGATTACGTTCTTTTTGCGTCTGCCTGCATGACTCGAGCTCCATCGTTCGAAGACCCGCTCGGCGACTTCACCGCCGACACCCGCGTCGTCACTCTCGCCGCCATGGCGGCGCTGGTGGGCGTGATCAGCGCGTTCGTCGCCCTCGCGCTGGTGCGCCTCATCGGCTTATTCACGAACCTCGCCTACTTCCAGGGTTTCGACACGAGCTTCACAGCACCGAGTGCAAACGCGCTCGGGCTGTGGGCCGTCGGCGTTCCCGTCGTGGGCGGGGTGATCGTGGGTGTGATGGCGCGGTACGGCTCCGAGAAGATCCGCGGCCACGGCATCCCGGAGGCGCTGGAAGCGATTCTCATCGGCCAGAGCCGCATGTCCGCGAAGGTCGCTATCCTCAAGCCGCTGTCTTCCGCGATCTCGATCGGCACGGGTGGACCGTTCGGCGCCGAGGGGCCGATCATCATGACGGGCGGCGCGTTCGGCTCGTTGTTCGCCCAGGCGTTCCATCTGTCGCCCGCCGAGCGGAAGACGCTGCTGGTGGCGGGCGCGGCCGGCGGGATGGCGGCGGTGTTCGGCACACCGGTGGCCGCGGCCCTGCTCGCGGTGGAGCTGCTGCTCTTTGAATGGAAGCCCCGCAGCTTTATTCCGGTCGCCTGCGCGGCGGCGGTGGCGGGCGCGTTGCGGGTGCCGCTGCTCGGCAGCAGACCGCTCTTCCCCGTGACGCCGCACGCGCTCCCGGCGTGGCCGGAGCTGTTCGCCGCGCTGGGGCTGGGGATCGTCGCGGGGTTCGGGTCGGAGTTCCTCACCTGGCTCGTGTACGCCTCTGAGGACCTGTTCCGCAAGCCGCCGATCCATTGGATGTGGTGGCCGGTGCTGGGCGGGGCGGTAGTGGGACTGGGCGGACTGCTCTACCCCCGCGCGCTGGGCGTCGGATATGGCACGATCCACGATCTGCTCGCCGGACGGCTCGTCGGCGTCGCGCTGCTCGGGCTCATGCTGACGAAGGCCGTGATCTGGGCCGCGGCCCTGGGCTCGGGTACCTCCGGGGGCGTGCTCGCCCCCCTCCTCATCATGGGGGGCTCGCTCGGCGCCCTCGCGGCCTCCTGGATTCCGGCGGGCGATCCCGGCCTCTGGGCCGCGATCAGCATGGGGGCGACGATGGGTGGCACGATGCGCTCGCCGTTCACGGCCGTGCCGTTCGTCCTGGAGCTCACGCACGACGTCAACGTGCTGGCCGGGCTGTTGGTCGCCTGCGTCGCCGCCCACGCCGTGACCGTGCTCCTCATGAAGCGCTCCATCCTCACCGAGAAGGTCGCGCGCCGCGGGTATCACCTGACCCGCGAATACGCCGTGAATCCGCTACATCTCCTCCAGGTCCGGGACGTGATGGAGCCCCCGGTGCTGCGGGTCGCAGAGCAGGCGCCTGCCACCTCGTACCCCGACGAACTGCTCGAGGACGCCCTGATCAAGCTGCTCGAACACGAGGCCGAGCTGCTTCCCGTCGTAAGCCGCGAGGACCCTACCCGCGTGGTCGGGTACGTCGAGCGCGCAGGGATAATGGCCGCGTGGGTCGCGGCGACGCGGGCGGAGGGGCTGCGTGAGGAGGGGTGGCTGACGGAGCATCTGCGGACGCTGCAGCAGCGGGTAACGAAGGCGTTGACCGGCGCCCGCTAGCCGCGCCCCCCACTTGCCCGCACCGGCCGCGTTGCGCCATGTTACGAGCCCCGTGCCGCAATCCCCCGTACTCTCATCGGCCGTCGCGCTCAGCGTGCTCGCTGCGGCGGCATTGCCGTCCGGCGCGCGCGCGCAGGCTCCAGCCAACAAGCTCGACCCCCTGCTACGACCGCTGCTCGACCCCGCTGCCGTCGCACGCATCGAGGCAACGCCGCGCGGCGCGGCGTTGGGTGCGGCGCTGCGTCGGCCGTTGGCCGGCGTCGTGATGCTGCGCCGCGAGCCCGGCCGCGCCGAGACGTTCGTCGACGTGTTCGTGTCGCTGAGCGACCGGTCGCCCGCGGTGATCGAGGCGTTGGGCGGCCTCGTGACGGTGCATGCCGGAGCGTTGTTCGGCGCGCGTGTCCCGTTGTCGGCCCTGCGCGCGTTGCTGGCAGATGCCCGGGTACGGTACGTGCAGGCCGCCCGTCGCGCGCGATTGAGCAACGACCTAGCCATGCAGGACATCCGCGCCAGCCTGGTGCGGACCGCCAGCGGCGGGACGTTTACGGGAGCGACCGGCAGCGGTGTGATCGTGGGCATCTTCGACACCGGCATCGACTGGTCGCACGCCGACTTCAAGCACGCCGATGGGTCCACCCGGATCCTGTACCTCTGGGACCTCACCACCATCGGCACGCCACCCGGGAACGTGGGCGGGCAGAACTTCAGCGACGGCAACGAATGTAGCGCCGCGTTGATCAATGCAGGCGGCTGCTCGGAGCGCGACATCGCGGCACACGGCTCGCACGTCGCGGGCATTGCGGCGGGGAATGGCTCGGCCGGCAGCGCCAATCAATACGCCGGCGTGGCGCCCAACGCGGACATCATCGCGGTGAAGGGCGGCGACGTCAGTTTCTCGCTCCTCGATGTGGTCACGGGGGTCGAGTACATCTTCAAGCGCGCCGACCTGCTCGGACGTCCCGCGGTGGTGAACCTGAGCCTCGGCACGCTGTTCGGACCGCACGACGGCACCGAGGCCGCCGAACAGGCGATTGACTCGCTCTCAGGGGCCGGTCACCTCGTCGTCATCGCGGCCGGGAACGACGGCAGTAACCCCACCGCGACGACCGGGAACCCGCCGATTCCTCCCGGGAACACGCCGATCTTCCTCGTGCACGCCGCCCGCACGCTCGCGGCCGGCGATACGGCGCAGCTGGCTGTGACCGTGCCCGGCTATGCGCCCGCCGCCGGGAACGTGAACGATTTCATGCTGTTCACCCTGTGGTACGACGCGCGCGATTCGCTCACGGTCACGGTGCGGCGCCCGGACGGCACGACCGTTTCCCGGCGGAGAGGCGATGCTCCAGCGGACACGGAAACCGTCCAGGGCCACGTCTTCCTCGACAACGCGTCGAACGGCCCCGCGGCACAGAACGGCGATGGACAGAGTGAAATCGAGATGTACGACGCGGACCCCACCCATGCGCCCGCAGCGGGGACGTGGGTGATCACGATCCGTGTCGACCATCTCGGCGGCTCAGGCCGGTTCGACCTTTGGGAGTACGCGACGAGCAGCACCCTCGGCGACACCCAGATCAGCGGGGGCGGCGATAACGCGTACCTCGTAAGCTCTCCGGGGAACGCCGCCCGCGCGATCACCGTCGCCGCCTACGTCAACCGCGTGAATTGGGTGGCGCAGGGTGGCACGTTCCAGTTCACCGTGCGGGAGCAAGTGGGCGACCTCGCCACATTCTCCTCGCCCGGTCCCACGCGCTCGGTGCGCGACAGCCTCCCTTCCCGGCAGAAGCCCGAGCTGTCGGCTCCCGGCAAGGGGGTGTTCTCCGTCTATTCGAGCGCGAGCAATCCCGCGGCGCCCGCGGCGCTCATCGCGACGGACGGCCGGCACGTGCTGTTCAGTGGGACGTCGATGGCGACGCCGATGGTGACGGGCTCGGTGGCGCTGCTGTTCGAGCGCAGGCCCGATCTGACGCCCGAGCAAGTTCGCACCATCCTCACCAGCACGGCGCGCAGTGACGGCTTCACCGGGAGATCGTACGCCACGGGGTTCGCCGGCGGCTCGCCCAACCCCTCGTGGGGGTACGGCAAGCTCGACGTGCAGGCAGCGCTGGCGCAGGCGCCGCCCGCGCTGACGGCCGCGGCGGGAGTGAATTCACCCAGCAGCCGGGTCCGCATCGGCGCCAACGCGGCGCTGCAATTCGTGGTGACGGCCTCGACGGCCGAGGGCGACCGGCTGGACACGGTCACCGTGGCGGGCGCGAGCAACCACACCCTCGCCGACTTCGTGACGGCGCTCGACTTGTATCGCGACTCGGCCGGGACGGGGGTTATCCCGAACGGGGCGCCGCTCGTCTCCCTGCCCACACCCTTCGCCGGCGGCTCCACCGCACGCTTCGTCGATCTCGGCGCGAACGTCGCGCCGGGCGGCCAGGTCACCTACCTGCTCGCCGTGCGGCTCAACGACCACTTGCGTCAGGGTGACACCCTGGGGCTACGGGTGGCCGCGGTGTTCGGCACCGGCACGCCCTCGACGCGCCGGGCGGTTGCCTACATCCCGGTGCCGGTGACCAGCCGCCTCGGCCGCGCGGAGCTGCTGCAGGGCGGCCAGATCTTTCTCATCTCGGAGAACCCGGTGCGGAGCGGTCGAGTCATCTTCAGCTACGATTCGACGCCCCGCTCGATGGCGCTCTACAACTTCGCCGGGCTCCGGGTCCGGGACTTCAGCGCGCTGCCCGCGAACCGGTTCGAGTGGGATGTGCGGGGCGAGTCGCCGGGGCTGCCGAACGGCATGTACATCCTGGTCGTCAAGACCGGCGCAGAGCTGCTGCGCCAGCGCCTGATGATCCTGAGCCCTGCACGCTGAGGCGGCCACCATGAGACTGCGTGACGCGCTCGCCGCCGTCGGCCTCGCTGCCCTGCCCGGAGTGACCGCAGCGCAAACGATCGATCGCTCCAACGGCGAGGCCGGCGCGCCGATCCTGCAGCTCACGACCGCGCCGCGCGCCGCCGCCCTCGGCGGCGCGCTCACGGCAGCCGGGGGTGTGACGAGCATCTTCGCCAATCCCGCGGGCGCGATCACGGTCCGGCATCTCGAGGTGCAGCTGGGCGGCCAGACGCTGTTCGAGGGATCGAAGGCCGGCTCGATGGCGGTCGGTATCCGGACGCGCTCGGTCGGGCTCGCCCTCGGCATCCGGTATCTCGATCTCGGCAGCGTGGACGAGGTGGTGTGCAACGGCTGCGGCGGCAGCGGCACGCCCACGGGACAGCAGCTCTCGGCGAACGAGCAGGCATTCGCACTGGCCGCCGCCGTGGAGCTTGGCCACGCGAGCGTAGGAGCGGCCGTCAACTACTACTCGACAACGCTTGCCGAAGCGTCGGGCGGCGCGGCCAGCTTTTCGGCCGGCGTCCGCGGCCGGCTCTCCGAGAGGCTGGCGGTCGGGGCGAGCCTGCAGTACGTGGGCGGCGACGTGGATGTGGGAGGGTTCGGGGCGCCGCTCCCGCGCACCGTGCGTGCCGGGGCGGAGCTGCAACCGCTCGGTCTGAGCCACGAGCGGCTCCATCTGCTCCTCGCTGCCGACTACGCCGCCGTGCGGGGCGCGCCCGGTCGGGTAGGCGGCGGCATCGAGGTCGGGCTCGCGGATCCCGCCACTCAGCTGCTCGTGGTGGCCCGGTTGGGGGTCGCGTCGCGCGCTGGTGGCGACTTCGCCACCCGGCCGGTGACCCTGGGCGTGGGCCTCAGGTTCCGGCAGGTGGCGCTCGATTACGCCTATGCCGGCTCGGAGCTGCTGGGCAGCCAGCACCGGCTCGGCCTGACGTTCGCAGACCGCTGAGCCGCTGATTACCGGTTACCCTGACTGCTGGCCGCGGCTTCCCCACCCGCTTTGTGCTTCTCGAACCAGCTCATCATGTACAGCTGGGTCCGCATGAAGTTGGACGGCTTCGATCCCGTGCCGTGAAACTCCTCATTGAATCGCAGCATGACTGCCGGGACATGCCGCATCTTGAGCGCCGCGTAGTACTCCTCGGTCTGCGGAATCGGGGTGCGGCGGTCCAGCTCCCCCGTCATAAGCAGCGTCGGCGTCGTCACGCGGCCCACGAACATGAGCGACGAATGCGCCAGCCACTCGTCGGCTTTTTCCCAGAACGGCTGGTGGAAGAAGCTGTAGGTGAACAGCGGAATGTCGGTCTCGCCGGCCATCGCGATCCAGTCGATCACGGGACAGCGCACCGCGGCAGCGGCGAAGCGCGTCGTGTGGCCGATCACCCAGCTCGAGAGCACCCCGCCACCCGAGCAGCCTGACACGTACATCCGCGTCGAGTCGACGAGACCGCGCGCGATCACGGCATCCACGCCCGCCATGAGGTCGTCGAAATCGGGGCCGGGATAGTTGTGGTCGATGCCGTTGGAGAATCCGTCCCCATAGCCGGTGCTGCCGCGCGGGTTGACGAACAGCACGACGTAGCCATTCGCCGCGAAGTTCTGGAACATGTAGCTGAACCCCACGTTGTACATCGCGAACGGGCCGCCGTGGATCTCGAGGATCAACGGATACCGCTTCCCTGGACCGAGCGACGGCGGCTTGACGACCCATCCCTGCACCTTCGTCCCGCCGGTCGAGGTGTACCAGATCTCCTCCGTCCGCGCCAATCGCTTGTTCGCCAGCACGTCCTCGTTCACGTTCGTGAGCCGGCTGAGCCCCTGGGAACCGGGCTTGCGCAGGTCGAGCCGTACCACGTCCGCGGGATGGGCCGGGTCGCTCCCAACCCCGACCGCCATGAGAGTGCGCGCCACGGACGAGAGCGAGACCACCTGCACGCCCTGGGTCACGTCGCGTACCCCACCCCCGAGGTCCGTCACATGAACGTTGATCGAGCCGCGGTCGGGGGCGGTGAAGTAGATCGCCTTGCCGTCCGGCGCCCACGTGAGATCGCCGGGATCCCGGTCGAGGCTCTTCGACAGATCGCGCATCCCGGAGCCGTCGATGGCGATCGCGTACAAATCTGAGGTCCGATGGGTATGCTCGCTGGAATCGTATCCCGTGAACGCCACCATCCGGCCGTCGGGTGACACGGTCGGGTCGGCCCAGTAGCCGGGACGCGACACGAGCGTGCGGATCGCCCCGCTCGCCACGTCGAGCGCGTAGATGCGGGAGACCCGGTACTGGCCGTCCCACGTCGTGTCGCGCAGCCCGTCGAAGACGAGCGTCTTGCCGTCCGCCGTCCAATCGTAGCCCACCCGGGCCGAAAGGCCGTCGAAGCGCGCTCCCACATTCCAGTGCCCCGACGTCAGCTGGCGCGGCGTGCCGCCCTCGGCTGGCACGAGGAAGAGATGCGTGAAGCCTTGCTTCATGAATCCGACGCGATCCTGCCGGTAGTGGAGCTCGTCGACCACTCGGGGCGCGGGGGTCCACTTCGCTCCCTGCGGCGGCTGCGGCAACGAGATCTTCCACACGGTCGAGTCCGGGACCAGCATGGCGAACGAGATGGCCTTGCCGTCCGGGGACCAGCGGGGATCGGCCGGCGTCTCCTCCACCCGGGTGATCTGCGTGACCGCGCCCTCGGCGTCCATCCAGCGCACAAAGAGTTGCGTGCCCTTGGGCTCGCCGTCAGCGAGGAAGGCGATCCGCATCCCGTCGGGCGACCAGCGGGCATTCGACCCCTTGACGAGGAAGCGTTGATGCGAGCCGTCGGCGTTCATGATCCACAGCGCTGACTCCCATTTGTCCTCGAGCTTGTTGACCCAGCGGCGGGTGTAGACGATCTGCGCGCCATCCGGGGCAATCTGCGGGTCGCTCACTTGCTCCCAATCGAGGTAGTGCTGGACTGTGAGCAGGGTGTCGGACGCCGTTTCCTGCGCCGTCAGGGGGAGGGGGAGGGGGACGAGCAGGCACGCCATGAGGATCGCGGGACGCATGGAAGAACCTCCAGATTGGGCGGTCAACCCTTAAGAGAACGCCCGCTGCCCCGGCCGGCAAGACGCCGGCACTACCGCGCGTGCGTCCCGCCCGCGGTGAGGCTGTCCTTCACGACGGCCCCCCCCTTCATCACGAAGCCGACGTGCTCGAGCACGGTCACGTCCTGGAGCGGGTCGCCCGCCACGGCGATGACGTCCGCGAACTTCCCGGGCTCGACCGCGCCCACGCGGTCCGCCCACCCCAGCAGATCCGCCGCGTTCACGGTGGCCGCCTGGATCGCCTGCATCGGCGTCAGCCCCCACCGCACCATGTGGGCGAACTGCTTCGCGTTCCAGCCATGCGGATACACACCCGCGTCCGTGCCGAACGCGATCTTCACGCCCGCTTGCACCGCTTTCTTGAAGTTCTCGCGCTGGAGCCGCCCGACCTGGCGCTCCTTGTCGATGATTTTCTGCGGGTAGCCCAGCCGGGTGTACTCGGCGAGGATGTAGTCGTCATTGTAGATATCGGCGACGAGATACGTGCCGCGCTCCTTCATCAGGCGGATCCCCTCGTCGTCGAGCAGGCTGCCGTGCTCGACCGACGCCACGCCGGCGCGCACCGCACGCTTGATCGCCTCGGCCCCGTGCGCGTGCGCCGCTACCTTCTTCCCCCACATCGCTGCCTCCTGCACCACGGCGTTCAGCTCTTCCTGCGAGTACTGCGGCGCGCCCACCGACTCCTCCTCCGACAGGACGCCGGCGCTCGCGAGCACCTTGATCAAGTCCGCGCCGTACTTGATCTCCCAGCGGATCTTGCTGCGGATCTCATCCACGCCGTTCGCGATTCCGGAGGCCTGCTCGAACCGGAGGTAGGGGGAGAAGCCGTTCACGTCGCCGTGCCCTCCCGTCGCGGACAACGGCATGGTCGACACCTGCATCCGCGGCCCTGCGACGACGCCTGAGTTGATCGCGTTGCGCAGCGCTACGTCGACGAACTCGTCCGCCCCGACGTTCCGAATCGTGGTGAACCCCGCTTCCAGCGTGCGCTTCGCGAACACATGGGCGACGACCGCCTGGTCGATCGGGCTCTGGCGGAACAGCTGCTGGTAGTAATCGCCCGGGTCGGAGGTGACGTGCGTGTGGCAATCGATCAGTCCCGGCAGCACGGTCGCGCCGCTCAGGTCGATGACTCTGGCGCCCGCTGGCGCGTGACCCGCCACCGCACTCGCCGGGCCGACCTCCTTGATACGCTCGCCCTCGACCAGGATCGCCTGGTTGGTGAGGGTCGTGCCAGCGCGGGGGTCGACGAGACGACCGGCCTTGATGACGACCGTCACTGATGGGACCGCAGCGGCCGCAGGTGCGACAGGCGCCTGTGCAGTGAGCGGGACGACGGCCGCGGCGAGCGCGCTGAGGGCGGCCGCGGGCAGAACGCTCCTGGTCATGACCACCTCCGAAGAGACGACAAAGGAATGGCGGCTAGGGAAGCTCTCCCATGAGAAAGCCACTCCTGTCAAGGCCGACGTGGCGGCCGCCGGCGGCTGACCGCGCCCCACTCGCCATGCTTCCATTCGCACTCATGTCGGCGCAAGTGCGCGCCGGGTGCACGTTGGGGTCCGACCAGCGCAGGTGCTGTCATCTGCACACCGACCTCGGGCCCCGGGTCACTGGGGCGGTTGGGTCGAGAGCTTCCACGCAGTCACCTGGACTGGGCGGTTGAAGCGCGTGGTCCGTCGCCACTCAGCACGCCGTCCGTACCCGTCAGAGCCGTCCCATCACGTCAGCAATTCGAAGCGGTGAGCACGGGTGTCGCCGCCGGGCGCTGCTCAGCCACCCGCAGCGGCTCGTACACGGCACCCGTGACCCACAAGCGGTGGAGCAGCACCGCGAGCTTCCGAGCCACCGCGACGACGGCGCGCTTCTTCGCGTTCTTCCCCCCGCGCGCCGCGAGCGCTGACCCCCAGCGCCGCAAGTCCGAATCCGGCCCGAAGGGCCCGAGGACGTAGTGGGCGCTCCCGACCAGGAGCCGACGCAAATAGGCATCTCCCGTCTTGGTGATGCGCAGTTGCGGGGCACCGGCGCCGGAGTCCCGTTGCTTAGGTCGCAGTCCGAGATACGATCCGACCGCACGACTCTTGGGAAAGCGCGCGGGGTCCTCCAGCGTGAGGACGTAGCTCAGCGCGGTCAGGGCCCCGACGCCCGGGACCTGCCGCAGCGCCGCCGTCTCGGGATACCGCGTCGTTGCCAGGGCTTCCACGAGCCGCTCGTAGCGGCCGAGCTCCTGGCCAACTGCCGCGATCACGTCGAGCACTGGGCCCAGCGCCGGACGCAGCCCCGCGGGGATCGCCTCCCCTACCTTCATGGGGAAGCTCGTCGTCGAGCACGCGGGGAGCCGCCCGCCGACTGCCTTCACGGCCCCGCGCACATGATTCACCAGTTGGGTCCGCGCCTGGACGAGGGCGTCGCGCGCGCGGATCAGGGCCAAGTCGAGCTGGGCCTCGGCGCCCCGATGCCGGATCGGTTTGAGGAGCGCCGGGTCGAGTCGCCCAACACGGGCCAACGTCTCCGCGTCGGCGCGGTCATTCTTGGAGTCGCTCTGCGCGATGAGCCGCAGCTGCCGCGCGTTGGCCACGAGCACCTCGTGCCCGCACGCCTCAAGGAGGCGACTGATCCAGGGAGAATGCGTCCCGGTCTCCAGCACGAGCCGCATCGGCCCGTGACCACTAAACCGTCGGCGCAGCGCCTCGGGCGTCGTCGGCACCCGTCCCTCGTCGACCACCTCGCCGCTGACGTTCAGCACGCAGACGTAGGTGTAGCGGTCGCTCACGTCCAAACCCCCTGTCACCGCCGCCTCGATCGTAGTATCCTGTGCCATAGAGCCGACCTCCGGTTCGTGGGCCTCGAGCCCGTTCTATCAACTGAGGACTCCGAAGATATGGAGTACCTCGCCGACGGAGGTCGGCTTTCTCATTCCAATCTGCATA
>Ga0209375_1002301_pt1 | contig 13897 bp, 12 predicted proteins | sample GraSoiAngelo_131_FD_185888 | JGI IMG/M metagenome (GOLD analysis project Ga0209375, IMG submission 185888) | Grasslands soil microbial communities from the Angelo Coastal Reserve, California, USA - 14_0929_02_30cm (SPAdes) (version 2) | ecosystem: Environmental > Terrestrial > Soil > Grasslands ... | reverse complement strand
ACGTAGATCACGCTCTCTACCGGGCCGTGATGGTGGGCGCCGGTCTTGGCCTTGGGGTGGATGACGACGGTGCCGGCCCAGAGTTTCTCGGCGCCGGCGCGCGCGTGGGTGATGGCGGCGGCGCGGTGCATGCCCGGCGTCTGCGGGGTGTTGATGTCGAGCTCGTTGGAGTGGACGACGCGCACGCCGTCGTACTTCCACTTGGGCTCGTCGTGATCGTGGTCGCGGCTCATAGGGCCCGAGGATAGCGCATTGGAGCGCCGGCGCGGACTATCGTGCAGGCTTACGCAAGCGCTTACCGACATAACCGCATCTCTATGCAATGTCTTTCGATACTGGCGCGCATCGAATGATGCAAGGCGAACGGGACCGATGTGTTACCACCCCAGCCATAGCTAAGAAGTCGGGAGAGCTGCAGACTCGCGTAGGTAGCTTTGATGTCGACAAATTTCCTCACGCTCGATTGATCGAGCGTGCCTTCAAGCCGAAGCCACTTTTGCTGGCCCGGCGCAAGTCTTAATGCCGGACTGTCACCATCCTCCCAAGACGTGACGCGTACCTCGGTAATGACCATATGCTGGTTTCGGGCAGTCCAATCCATATTAAAGGTACTCGCCCAATCTTCGAAGTCCGTAAAGTAGAGCTTGGCGTTGCTCTTTTGAAAGATGTATGGCGTGTCGCTGAGGTTCTTTATGAGAACGCCCAGTGCGAAATTACTTTGCGAAGCGTGCGTTTCCAATATGTAGAACGCGAGGTCGGTCGGTGGGTCGTCGACTTTGCGCACCCCGTCCACTGGAGCGCATCCAAGAATCAAGGCGACGACGAGCGCGGCGACTAGCCGGTGTCCGGAAGTCATTGGGGCCACAAATCATGGCATTTGCCTGATGCCTTGTCGACCAGCAGCACGCCTTTGCAGGGGCACATCCATGGCCCGGCGGCAACGAATAAATGCGTATCCAGATTCAGCACCTTTACAACGCACTCTGCTTTTTGGGAGCCGAATACGCCTGTTAAGACGGTTCCGAGGGCGCCACGGTTCTGAGTCAAATCGGCGCCGTTGACGCTACAGCGCTCGCCAGCCCACGACATGCCTGACACGTTGCCTTTATCCATATCGATGTCGAAACTACGCGTACTGAGCAGCGCTGCGGCCCCGCATGTGAATTTCCCGGACACCATCTGAATGAGATGCGAGCCGCCTTCCCTCAGCTCGAACTCCGCGCGCGTCTTGGCGTGATGATCGCCGCCAAGATAAAAATCATGGTGGAGCAACCTGTCAGTTTGAATCCAGGTACCGCGGACCTGGTACTTCGAAGCGATGTCCGACGCCCACGCCGGCATGTCCGTCATCTCGCCGGCGAAAAAGCCGGTCTGTTCCTTTCGCTCGGTGTAGCTGTCGGACGCTTTCATTCGATTGCGGTGAAATGCTTGCCGATACTCCTCGAGCGCGAGTAACTTAGCCTCGGGACGCCATCTGCCCTGCAAGTACTTGGGAACGGCGCGATCCTCATCGAGATAGAAGTACTCGCCAAAAATGTTGTATTGGTAAAACGAGTTAGGGCTTTCCTTAAGCGCCTGCTGACGAAACTCCAGCGTCAATACGATCCTGCGATCGCCAAGTCGACCAAAGAAGTAACGCGTGGCGTCACTCTCCTCGGCCACGCTCGGCGTTGCATCGAGTGCGGCAGCGAGCAAACCCAGGACGACAGGTGCGATGCGCATTGAACGCCTACTATGATGTACCAAGGACGTTGGCGCCACCAGGTGATCCGGCATGTTAGCGCTCGATAATGGCGAAGGGATGGCAAGTCACCGGCAGGCTGCGGTAGCATCCCGAAAAATCACAATCTAGCCTTGGGGGCCAATGAAGAAGCTCGGGGAAATCTGCATCGCAGTCTTTTGCGTAGCCGCGGGCGCAGCGGCGGCGGAAACGCCGCTCGAGCGCGGCAAGTACCTGGTGGAAGGGATCCTGACCTGCGGCAACTGCCACACGCCGCGGGTGCAGGGCGGCGCGCTCGATACGGCGCGGCTGCACGCGGGCGGCCCGCAGAGCTGGGAAACGTCGGAGTACAAGGTCAAGGGCGCAAACATCACGCCCGACCGGGAGACCGGCATCGGCGGCTGGAGCGCCAACGATGTGCTGCGCGCCATTCGCGACGGCGTGCGGCCGAACGGCCAGCAGCTCTCGCCGCAGATGCCTTACGCCTACTACAAGATCTTTACGCCGTCAGACCTCGAGGCGGTGGTGGCCTATGTCCGCTCGCTGCCTGCGGTTTCCAGCAAGGTGCCGGCATCGGTTTACAAGGTGGCGAAGATGCACGTCGAGATCCCGGCGGGCGCGGCTTCTACCTCGTCACCATCGGCCATTGCATGGAATGCCACTCGCCGCGCACCGACGGGCGCAGCGATCTGAAGAATGGACTCGGCAAAGGCGGCGAGAAGTTCGAAGGGCCTTGGGGCGTGAGCGTGTCGCGCAACATCACTTCGCATCCGGTCTCCGGCCTCGGCGCCTGGAGCGACGCCGAGATCAAGCGTGCGATCACGCAAGGCGTCGGCAAGGGCGGCAGGAAGCTCTTGCCGCCGATGGGCTTCGCCTGGTACGCGCGCATGACCGAGCCGGACCTCGACGCGATCGTCGCCTACCTGCGGACGGTGCCGCCTTTGGAATGAGCGCGCTTTCGCCGGGGGACGCCGGCTTCCTTCGAAGGCGGCGCGGCCTGCTTCCCGATCTGCGCGATCAGGTCCGCATACTGCATCGCGGTGCCGCAGACCGCGCAGTAGAACCGCGCCAGCGGCCCGGAATAATCCTCTGGATCGGCCTTGAACTGCGTGCTGTCGCAAGAAGAGCACTTCGCGCTGATCTTGCCGATGCGGAATTGCATGCGGGCCTTTCTGGAAATGAGCAGCGAGGGTAGTAAAACTGCAACCGCGGCGCGAGGAACTATGACCGCGTTTTTTATTTGCTGAAGGAATCCCTGAGCGTTACTGCGCGGTTGAAGCGCGGCGCGCCCGGCCGGCTGTCGACGCGGTCGGCGACGAAGTAGCCGTGGCGCTCGAACTGGAAGCGTTCCTCGGGCTTCGCTTCGCGCAGCGCGGGCTCGAGCTGCGCCGTGACAATCTTTTTCGAAGCGGGATTGAGGTCCGCGGCGCCTTCGGGCTGCGGCTTCCGGAAAAGCCGGTCGTAGAGCCGCACTTCGGCGGCGAAGGCGTGCGCGGCGCTCACCCAGTGAATATTTCCCTTGACCTTGTATTTGTCGGCGCCGGGCGTGCCTGACCTGGAGTCCGGATAGTAGGTTGCATATACGGTATTCGCAGATCCATCGAAACGTTTACAGTTAATGACATACCCGTACCGCAGCCGTACGTCGTTGCCGGGGAACAGGCGGAAGTAGCCCTTCTCCGGCTTTTCCTGGTAGTCGTCGCGCTCGATCCACAGCTCGCGCGAGAAAGGGACCCGGCGCCTGCCCCAGTCGGGCTTCTGCGGGTGGTTGGGGACCTCGACCTGCTCCTCGGTGCCCAGCGGATAGTTCTCGATCACCAGCTTGACCGGATCGAGGACCGCCATGCGGCGCGGGGCGACGTCGTTCAGGTGCTCGCGCATGCAGTCCTCGAGCACGCCGAGCTCGATCCACGAGTCCGCCTTGGCGACGCCGATGCGCTCGGCGAACAGGCGAAACCCCTCGGGCGTGTAGCCGCGGCGGCGGGCGCCGGCGAGGCTCGGCATGCGCGGATCGTCCCAGCCGGCGACGTGGCCCTGCTCGACCAGCTCGATCAGCTTCCTTTTGTGGAGCAGCAGGTAAGTCAGATTCAAGCGGGCGAACTCGATCTGCTGCGGCAGAGGCGGCGTGAAAAATCCCGCCTCGGCGACGCGCTCGTTGAACCAGACGTAGAGCGGCCGGTGGTCCTCGAACTCGAGCGTGCAGAGCGAGTGCGTGACGCTCTCGATGCAGTCGGACAGGCCGTGCGCCCAGTCGTAGGTCGGGTAGATGCACCACTTGTCGCCGGTGCGGTGGTGATGGGCGTGGCGGATGCGGTACATCACCGGATCGCGCAGGTTGATGTTGGGCGAGGCCATGTCGATCTTCGCGCGCAGCACGTGCGCGCCGTCGGGAAACGCCGCCGACTTCATTTTCCTGAACAGCTCGAGATTCTCCTCGGCGCTCCGGCTGCGGTACGGCGAGAGGATCCCGTGCGAGACCAGGGTGCCCCGGGTGGCGCGGATCTCGTCGGCGCTCTGGCTGTCCACGTAGGCGTGCCCGCGCTTGATCAGCGCCTCGGCGAACTGGTAGAGCCGGTCGAAGTAATCGGAGGCGTAGTACTCGTGCCCGCCCCACTCGAAGCCGAGCCACTTCGCCGCGTCCTTGATGGCGTCGACGTACTCCTGCTCCTCCTTGACCGGGTTGGTGTCGTCGAAGCGCAGGTGGCAGACGCCGCCGTACTGCCCGGCGAGGCCGAAGTTGAGGCAGATCGACTTGGCGTGGCCGAAGTGCAGGTAGCCGTTCGGCTCGGGCGGGAAGCGCGTGACGATGCGCTTGTGCTTGCCCGAGGCGAGGTCCGCCTCGACGATCTGGCGGATGAAATTGGAGCCCGAAGCGGGACGGTCCATCACACCGCGGTCAGGCGCTTGGCGAATTCGCTGTCGACGCCGAGAGCGTAGCGCGCCAGCTCGTCGGCCATCTCGCTGACGGCGGCGGCCGGGATGCGGCCGCGGACCTTGCCGATGCGCCGCACGTTGGTCACGTCGATCGTCACCGCGAGCGCCTCGTAGTCGGCGCGGATCTCCACCTCGCAAAGCAGCCCGGAGCGCACGCTGAAGGTGGCGCGCGTCGCCTCGCCGAAGTCGCTGCGCGCGTCGACGCGCAGGTCGTAGACCGCCTTCATTGCCTTGAGGTACTGCTCGAAGCGCGGGATGTCGGCGGTCTGCAGCGTGACCCGCGCCGGCGGCTGCGGGCTGACGCGGAAGCGCAGCAGCACGTGCTCGCAGTAGTCCTTGCCCTCGATGCGGCGCGGCCGGCTGTCGCACCAGGCCTCCGACAGCGTCGCCGCCGCGACGCGGCCGAGATAAAGGAAGTCGTAGGGCGCGCTCGTGGCGGGCGCCATGTCGTTCAGCTCCTTCGCGAACGCGGCCAGGTACTGCGTCGCGGCGCGCAGGTCCTGGTCGAGCTTCGCCATGGCCTTCGCGCGCGCCGCGGCCGGGTCTTCGCGGCGCGGCTGCAGCGCTCCCTGCTTGCGCAGCATCTCGACTGCGCCGAGGCGGCGCGCCGCCTCGCCGGCCTGGCGCTCGCGCTCGTACGCCGCGCGCTTGCGCGCCTCTTCCTCCTGCCAGCGCCGCACCTGCTGTTCCTTCTTGAGCCGCTCCTCCTCGGCGGCGCGCAGCCGCGCCTGCTCCTCGAGGTCGTAGCGCCGAGTGAACTCGTCCAGGTCGTCCAGGAGCGGGTTGGGCGCCGGCTTCTGCGGGTTGACGAGCAGCGTCTTGTCGTACGCCGTGTCCGCGTACTGCATTTTGCGCAGTTCCTGCGCCATGTCACCGGCGTGCTGGTAGCGCTGCTCGGGCCTTTTCGCGAGCGCGCGGTCGACGATGCGCTCGAACCCGACGGGGAGCTGCGGCTCGAGCGAGCGCAGCGGGGGATGCGGCTCGCCGGCGATGCGGTTCATGATCTGGAACACCGAGGTGTCGCCCGGCCGCTCGAACGGCGAGCCGCCGGTGAGCATCTCGTAGAGCACGCTGCCGAGGGAGAACACGTCGGAGCGCGGATCGCTCTTCTGGCCGAGCACCTGCTCGGGCGACATGTACTTCGGCGAGCCGAGCGCGGCGCCGGTCTGCGTCATCGTCGAGGAGGGCACGTAGGCGACGCCGAAGTCGGTCAGCTTGCAGCGCCCCGATGCCGCGACCATCACGTTCGCCGGCTTCACGTCGCGATGCACGATCGAGAACTTGTGCGCGTGCTCGAGCGCGTCGGCGATCTGCGCGGCCAGGTCGGCGGTGGTCTGCAGCGGGATGCGCTGCGGGTCCTTCAGCATCTGCTGCAGCGAGCGGCCCTCGAGCAGCTCCATCGCGATGTAAGCGACGCCGTCCTGCTCGCCCACGTCGTGGATTATTACGATGTTGGGGTGATTGAGCCGGCCGGCCGAGCGCGCTTCGCGCAGGAAGCGCTCCCGCACCTCGGCCATCACCTCCTCGGGCAGCTCGGGAAGCAGCGTCTTGAGCGCGACCTCGCGCTCGATCAGCGGGTCGATGGCGCGGAACACCGCGCCCATCGCGCCGCGTCCCAGCTCTCCCAGGATCCTGTAACGGCCAAGCGTCTTTGCGTTCAACCCCGGCTTCTCCCTTATCCCCGGTCTGCATGATGCCGGTTACCCGCTTGAATTTCCAGCGGTTTGGGCTTGACGGCGCCGTCCTGTTGAATTCCCTCGTTGCGGCGTACACTGACTTCGTCCTCAGGGGAAGGAGACCATACCGATGAAACCCGGGCTGCTCGCTGTTCTATCCCTATTTGCATTCACAACGTCGAACGCGCTGGCTCACGACGAGAGGGAAGGCTTCGGCAAAGTGCTATTCAGGACCTCGTGCACCCCGCAAGCGCAGAAAGAGTTTGAGCGCGCGCTCGCGCAGCTGCACTCGTTCGATTTTCCCGACACGCTGAAATCGTTCGCCGCCATTCAGCAGACCGATCCGGGCTGCGCGATCTCCTACTGGGGGCTCGCCGTGGCGACGCGCCCCAACCCGCTCGTCGGCCCGTGGGACGCGGCGACGCTGAAGCGCGGGCTCGATGCGGCGGAGAAGGGCGAGGGGATCGGCGCCAAGACCCAGCGCGAGCGCGACTGGCTGGCGGCGATCAAGGAGTTCTACAAGGATTTCGACAAGGTCGACCAGGACACGCGCACCCGGAACTACGAGAAGGCGATGGAGGCGCTGACGAAGAAGTACCCGGCCGACGTCGAGGCGAAGGTGTTCCATGCGCTGGCGCTCAACGAGATTTTCGACCACAAGGACATGGCACCGCTGCTGAAGGCGATCAGCATCCTGGAGCCGCTCGACAAGAAGTATCCGGAGCATCCCGGCGTCACGCATTACCTCATCCACAGCTACGACTTCGCGCCGCTCGCGAGGAAGGGCGTGCCGGTGGCGAACAAGTACGCGAAGATCGCGCCGTCGGCCTCGCACGCGCAGCACATGCCTTCGCACATCTACACTATGGTCGGCATGTGGCAGGAGTCGATCGCCTCGAACCTCAAGTCGGTCGCCGTGGCCAGCGAATACGCGGCCAAAGCCAAGCTCGACGGCGTGCTGGTCGGCGTGCCGCACTCCTATGACTTCATGCAGTACGCGCACCTGCAGCTCGGCCAGGACGCGAAGGCGCGCGAGCTGATCGGCGAGAACGCCAAGATCAGCAAGGTCCTCGGGCCGGTGTCGGCTGGCAATACCGCGCGCGCCGCGGTGCCGGCACGCTATGCGCTCGAGCGCCAGGACTGGAAGGGCGCGGCGCAGCTGCAGCCGCTCGGCACGCCGTTCCCGGCCGCCGAAGCCATCACGCATTTCGCCCGCGCCATGGGCGCGGCGCGCAGCGGCGATGCCGCCGCCGCGCAGGCCGACATCGACAAGCTCAAGCAGCTGCGCGAAGGACTTCTCGCAGGCCGCCAGCCGTACTGGGCCGAGCAGGTCGAGATCCAGGTGCTCGCCGCGACCGCCTGGCTGCACAACAGCCAGGGTAACCGCGACGAGGCGCTGAAATTCATGCGCGGCGCTGCCGACCTCGAAGACTCGAGCGAGAAGCACGTCGCCATGGAAAACCGCCTTTATCCGATGCGCGAGCTGCTCGGCGACATGCTGCGCGGCTACGGCGAGCCCGCGGCGGCGCTGAAGGAGTACGAGGTGTCGATGAAGAACGCGCCGAACCGGCTGCGCGGCTACTACGGCGCGGCGAAAGCGGCGCAAGACTCGGGGCAGGCGAAGAAGGCGGGCGCGTATTACAAGCAGCTTGCGCGGCTGACGCGCGACGCCGACGGCGACCGGCCCGAGATCGTCGAGCTGAAGCAGTACCTCGCCAGCGCGAAGTGAGCGGCCGGTGCCTGCGCCGGGCAGCGCTGGCGCTGCTGCTGTCCGGCGCGCGAGCCGCGCTCGCCGACCCCGGCGACGGCGAAGGCTCCGGCGACCCCGAGTACGCGCGCGGCCGGCAGGCGATCGAGGCGAAGGACTGGCGGGGCGCGGTGCGGCTGCTTTCGTCCGCGGCGCTGCGCGACACGCGCAACGCCGACATCCAGAACTATCTGGGCTACGCCTACCGCAACCTCGGCGAGATGCCGCTCGCCTTCAAGCACTATTCGCGTGCGCTGCAGCTCGACCCGCGCCATCGCGGCGCGCACGAATATCTGGGCGAGGCCTACCTGATGATCGGGAACCTCGCCAAGGCCGAGGAGCACCTCGCGGCCCTGCGCAGAATCTGCCTGCTTCCCTGCGCGGAGTACGGCGACCTCGAGAAGAAGCTGGCCGAGTACCGGAAGGCGTCGGTGATCAGGCCTTAGCGAGCAGCCGGCTGAAATCGTTGTCGACGCCGAGCACGTAGCGCGCCAGGTCGTCGACCACGCCCTTCAAGGCATCCGTCGCGAAGCGCACCGTCACGCGGCCGAAGCGCCGCACGTTGATCAGCTCGACGGTGGCGGTCGCCGCCTCGTAATCGGCGCGGATGTTGACCTCGCAGGGCAGGGGGCCGCTCACCAAGAACAGGGTCGGGCGCTCCTTACCCTCGGTGTTCGCGCGCACCTGGAACGCGACGCGCAGGGATTTGAGGTACTGCTCGCAGCGGCCGACGTCCTCGCCCAGGAGCATGACCTTGGGCGGCTCGGCCGCCCTGACGCGATAGTGGAAGCGGATCTGCGCGCAGAGCTCCTTGTCCGCAGCGAGCTTGAACATGCGGCTGTTGACCGTTGCCTGGGTCAGCGTCACCGAGGGCAGCCTGCCGAGATAAATGAACTCGTAGGGCTTGCCCGCGTGCGGCTCGTGCGTGTTCATCTCCCTGCAGAATTCGGTCAGGTACTGGTGGGCTGCGCGCATCGCGGAGTCGAGCGCCGCCATCGCCGTCTCCTTCGCGCTCGCCTGCTGCTTCTTGAGAGCGGCCTGCTGCCGCATGATCTCGACCGCCTCCATGCGGCGCGTGATGCTCATCCATTTCGGGTCGGCGCCGGGCGCGCCGCGCTCGAAGGACTCTCGCTTTTGCTCCTCGGCCGCGCCCCAGTTGCGCCAGGCCTCCTCCTTCTTGAGGCGCTCCTCCTGCTCCGCGCGCAGGTGCTCCCTCTCCTGGGCCTCGAAGTTCTTCGCGAACTGGTCGAGATCGACGATGAGCTGGTTGCGCACCTTCTGCTCCTCGGCCGCCGCGGCCGGGGTCGGCAGCACCGGGAGGGGAACCGTCTTGGCGAACACGGTGCCGCCGCCGAGGCTCTGGTAGTTGCGCAGGTCGCCCGCCATCTCGACCGCCTTCTGATAGCGCTCCTGCGGCCGCTTCGCGAGCGCGCGGTCCATGATGCGGTCGAAGCCTTCCGGGATCTGCGGATCGATCTGGCGCAGCGGCGGATGCGGCTCGCCGGCGATGCGCTGCATGAGGGCGAACACCGTGGTGTCGCCGGGCCACTCGAACGGCGTGCGCTTGGTCAGCAGCTCGTAGAGCACCACGCCGAGCGAGAACAGATCGGCGCGCGAATCGATCGGCTGGCCGAGCACCTGCTCGGGCGCCATGTAGCGCGGCGAGCCGAGCGCTGAGCCGGTCTGGGTCACGTTCGAGGCCGGAATGTAGGCCACGCCGAAGTCGGTGAGCTTCGCGCGCCCCGAGGGCGCCACCACCACGTTGGCCGGCTTGACGTCACGGTGGACGATCGAGAACTTGTGCGCGTGCTCGAGCGCTTCGGCAACCTGGGCAATGATGTCGGCGGCGATATGGAACGGGATGCGCTGGGGATCCTTCAGCATCTGGTGCAGCGAGCGTCCCTCGAGCAGTTCCATCGCGATGTAGGCCGTTTCGCCCTCCTGGCCGACGTCGAAAATCGTCACGATGTTCGGGTGGCTGAGCCGACCCGCGGAGCGCGCTTCGCGCAGGAACCGGATGCGGACCTCGTCGATTACGTCCTCCGGCAGGTCCGGGAGCAGAGTCTTCAGCGCGACCTCGCGCTCGAGGACGAGATCGACCGCGCGGTAAACTGCCCCCATAGCACCCCGGCCCAGCTCCCCCAGGATGCGATAACGCCCCAGCATCTTTTGTGCCACTGTCCGGCCGTCCCTTCTCTTCCCCAACATCAATGATGCCTCTTAGCCGCTTGAATTTCCAGTAATTAGATATCAAGCGGAAAAAATGCTGGTAGAGCAGAGACAAACCGGCGGGGAATGGCAACGAGCTCGGCGAGCTCGCTTGCTGCGGCTAAATCCTAAGCGCCCACTCGCCCTCGCCGCGGCGGCACGCGACGCCGCGGATCATGTGCTGGCGCCCGCCGGCGGTGATCAGCGTGGTGAACTCCCGGCACGGCCGCTCGCTCTGCTGGAAGTCGCGCGTGGGCACCAGGCGATAGGTGACGCCGGTCGCCTTGTTGGTCCAGACCACGGTGCTCTTCACGATGGCCAGCTCGAGCGCATGGCCCCAGCAGCCGCGGTCGGCATCATCGAGCTGCGGGCGGATCTTCGAGCCGCTCATCATCGCCACCGCGCCTTCCTGCTTCGCGGCCACGCTCTTGCTCACGGCGGCGGCGTCGCAGGTGCCGGCGATGACGCCGTAGTCCTTTGTCCACTTCTTGCCCGTGTAGCCGAGGTAGAAAGACGGATCGGCGAGGGCCGCGAGCGGCATGGAAACGAAGCCCAGCAGCGCAGCGAGCGCAATGCCTGTCTTCTTCATGGCCGCCCCCTTCCTTGGAACTTCGTGGAGCGAGTCTAGACGCGCTCGGTCGCGCGAGTCAGCGCAATATGTCACGTTGCCGTAGTCCGAACGATCCATGGTTATAGTGGGCGGCATGCTGCGCCTGCTGCTGCTAGGCTCTCATCACCCGCGCGGCCGCGCGCTGCTCTCGGTCCTCGGCATCGCCCTCGGTGTCGCGCTCGGCTACGGCGTGTACCTGGTCAACCGAGCCGCGGTGGACGAGCTCGCCGCGGCGGTGCGCGGCCTCGCCGGCGAGGCGGACCTGGAAGTAAGGGGCGGGCGCGGCGGATTTCCGGAGTCGCTCTATCCGGCCATCGCCAGGCTCCCCGGCGTCGCCTCGGTGAGCCCCGGCCTGGAGCTCGACGCCGGGCTGGCGGGGAGCGAGCGGACCATCAGGCTGATCGGCATCGATGCGCTGCGCGAGCGGCGGCCGGAGCTGCTGGCGCCCGACAAGGTCCTCCTCTCGGCGGCCGCTGCCGAGCTCGCGAATGGCGATCGGCTGCGGCTGGTCGTCGGGCACAGGACAGTCGAGCTGCAGGTCGCCAGGGTCGTGGACCTTAAAGGCGTCGAGGCGCTGACCGACATCGCCACCGCGCAGTGGCGGCTCGAGCGCCTCGGCCAGCTGAACCGCCTCGATGTGCGCCTGAAGCGCGGGGCCGACCGCGAGGCAGTGCGGCTGCGCATCGCCGCCCTGCTGCCGCCCGGCGTTCACGTGGCTCCGGTGCAAGCGCTCGAGCAGGCGAGCAGCTATCCCTCGCGCGCCTACCGCGTGAACCTCGACGTGCTCGCCATGGTGGCGCTCTTCACGGGAGGCTTCCTGGTGTTCTCGGCGCAGGCCCTGCAGATCGCGCGGCGCCGCGGCGAGCATGCGCTGCTGCGGGTGCTGGGATTGCGGCGGCGCGGCGTTTTGCAGCTCGTCCTGCTGGAGGCTGCCGCGCTCGGCGCGATCGGCGGCCTGATCGGCCTTGGACTCGGCTATGCGCTGGCGCTTGCGGCGGTGCGCGCGTCGGGCGCGGACCTGGGCGCCGGGGTGTTCCGAGGCCTCTCACCCAAGCTGGATTTTTCCTTGATCCCTGCATTTTTTTATCTGGCCGCAGGAATCGCCGTGGCTGTAGCCGGAGCGCTGCTTCCGGCGCTCGACGCGGCGCGCCAGGCGCCGGCACAGGCGCTGAAGGCGGGCGACGAGCAGCGCCTGTTCGCGCGGCTGTCGTCGCCCTGGCCCGGGCTGGCTTGCATCCTGGCTGGCGCCGCGCTGGCGCAGCTCGGACCGGTCGGCGGGCTGCCGATCTACGGCTACGCCGCCATCGGCTGCCTGCTCATCGGCAGCATCGCGCTCATGCCAAGGCTCTCGCAGGCGGTGTTCGACGCGCTGCCTCTGCCGCGCTCGCCAGGCCTCGCGCTCGCGCTGGCCCAGTTGCGCGGCGCACCGGGGCAGGCGGCCGTGAGCCTCGCCGCGATCGTCGCCAGCTTCTCGCTGATGGCCGCGATGGCGATCATGGTCGCGTCGTTCCGGCAGTCGGTCGATGACTGGCTCAACACGGTGCTGCCGGCCGAGCTGTACTTGCGCACCAGCCATGCCGGCGACACCGGCTACCTCGAGCCCGGGTTCGAGGAGCGCGTGCGCGCGCTGCCGCAGGTGGCGCGCGCCGACTTTCTGCGCTCGGGCCGCATCCTTCTCGATCCCTCTCGTCCGCCGCTCGTGCTGATCGCGCGCGATCGCGCCGAGAAGGCGTTTCCGAAAGTTGGCCGGCAGTATCTGCGCCGGGCGGACGACCCTGCCGCGGTGTGGATCAGTGAAGCGGTCGGCGATCTGTACGGCTTTTCGCCGGGCCAGAAAATCCAGCTGCCCGTCAACGGCCAAAGCATCACGTTCGTGGTTGCGGGAGCGTTCCGCGATTACGCCCGCCAGCACGGCTCGGTTCTCATCGACCGCGCCGATTACGCCGCGCTCACCGGCGACCGGCGCGTGAACGACGCGGCGCTATGGCTCACGCCGAGCGCGACGCCGGCCCAGGCGATGGACGCGATCCGCGCGCTGCCCGGAGCCGCCGGGATCGACCTCGGCACGCCGGGCGAGATCCGGCAGCTGTCGCTGCGCATCTTCGACCGCAGCTTCGCCGTCACCTATGCGATGGAGGCCGTGGCGATGCTGGTCGGCCTGTTCGGGCTCTCGTCCAGCCTCGGCGCCATCGTGCTCGCGCGGCGGCGCGAGTTCGGCATGCTGCGCCACCTCGGCCTCACCCGTGCGCAGATCCGCGCCATGCTCGCCGCCGAAGGCGGGCTGCTCGCGCTGCTCGGCGCGCTCGCCGGCCTTGCGGCGGGAGCTGCCATCAGCCTCGTCCTGGTCTACGTGGTGAACCGCCAGTCGTTCAACTGGAGCATGGAGCTGCATCCACCGTACGGGTTGTTGGGTGTTTTGATTTTGATTCTTGTCGGTCTTGCAGTCTTTACGGCGATTCTCTCCGGAAAGGAAGCGATGGGAATCGGGCCGGTTCGAGCGGTGCGCGAGGACTGGTGAGAAGAAGGGACTTCCTCAAGCTGCTCGCGCTGGCGGCGTATCCCAAGGTCGTTCCGCACCATCGCCTGCAGTTCCCGCGCGATCACGGCGCGCATCCCGAGTACCGCACCGAGTGGTGGTACGTCACCGGCTGGCTCGACGGGCCGATGGGCTTCCAGGTCACCTTCTTCCGCGCGCGGCCGCAGGAACAGTCCGACAACCCGAGCAGCTTCAATCCGCGCCAGGTATTGCTGGCCCACGCCGCCATCGCCGATCCGAAGCGCGGCCGCCTGATCCACGAGGAGCGCGCGGCGCGCGCCGGTTTCACGCTCGCGCACGCCGAGACCGAGCGCACCGGCGTCTGGATCGACGACTGGCGGCTGGTGCTCGAGGGGGACAAGTACCACTCGCAGATCGCAGCGCGCGAATTCGACCTGGACTTGACGTTTTTCACTTCCGATCGCCCTTTATTGCAAGGCGAGGCGGGCTTCAGCCGAAAGGGTCA
>Ga0209375_1002296_pt1 | contig 13903 bp, 11 predicted proteins | sample GraSoiAngelo_131_FD_185888 | JGI IMG/M metagenome (GOLD analysis project Ga0209375, IMG submission 185888) | Grasslands soil microbial communities from the Angelo Coastal Reserve, California, USA - 14_0929_02_30cm (SPAdes) (version 2) | ecosystem: Environmental > Terrestrial > Soil > Grasslands ... | reverse complement strand
GCCGCCGACCATACCTAGCCGGAGCGGCCGTTCTGCCCCCGACGCTGCCGTTCGCTCGACCATGCCAGCCCCTGACTCCCGGCTCCCGACTCCGGGCTCCCGTTAAGCGATGCCGAGCATCCGGCGGTTCGCGGCCTGGTCGGTGCCGGCGCCGGCGAAATCGTCGAACGCCTGTTCCGTCACCCGGATGATGTGGTCGGCGATGAACTTCGCGCCTTCGCGGGCGCCGTCCTCAGGATGCTTGAGGCAGCACTCCCACTCGAGCACCGCCCAGCCGGGATAGTCGTACTGCGCGAGCTTCGAGAAGATCGCCTTGAAGTTCACCTGACCATCGCCCAGCGAACGGAACCGGCCGGCGCGATTGACCCACGACTGGAACCCGCCATACACGCCCTGCCGGCCGGTCGGATTGAACTCGGCATCCTTGACGTGAAACATGCGGATCTTGTCGTGATAGAGATCGATGTACTCGAGATAGTCGAGCTGTTGCAGCATGAAGTGGCTGGGATCGTACAGCAGGTTGCAGCGCTTGTGACCGCCCACGCGCTCGAGGAACATCTCGAACGTCACGCCGTCGTGCAGATCCTCGCCGGGGTGGATCTCGAAGCAGGCGTTGACCCCGTTTTCCTCGAACACGTCGAGAATCGGACGCCAGCGCCGCGCCAGCTCGTCGAACGCCGTCTCGACCAGACCGGCCGGCCGCTGCGGCCAGGGATAGAAGTAGGGCCACGCCAGGGCACCCGAGAAGGTCGCATGCTCGGTCACGCCGAGCCGGCGCGACGCGCGGGCTGCGAGCTTCACCTGCTCGACCGCCCAGGCGGTCCGCGCCGCGGGCTTGCCGCGGACTTCGGGCGCCGCGAACGCGTCGAAAGCGGTGTCGTACGCGGGATGCACGGCCACCAGCTGGCCCTGCAGATGCGTCGACAGCTCGGTCACCTGAAGACCGCGCTCGGCCAGGATGCCTTTTATCTCGTCAGAGTAGGTCTGGCTCTCGGCCGCTTTGGCGAGGTCGAACAGTCGGGCGTCCCAGCTGGGGATCTGGACGCCCTTGAAGCCAAGTCCCGCGGCCCAGCCGGCGATGGTCTTCAGGTTGTTGAACGGCGGCGCATCGCCCGCGAACTGCGCCAGGAAAATGGCCGGCCCTTTGATCGACCTCATCGCGCGTCCTCCCTCGTCCCAGAAGATCTCATGGCGGGAGGAAATAGTACGGCAAAAGCAGATGCTTCGCTGCGCTCAGGATGACAGGCACGGGCGCTTTGCAGCAGCCCTGCGGCCCAGCGCGAGTCCTGCCCCCATGTCGAATCGATAGTGAATGCCTGGCGCTACCCTGAAAAGGGTACCTCTCTCTGATTGGTCCCCGCTCACCGCTCTCTGATCGGTTCAGGCGATACCGCCACGATCGTTTGAGTACCAGACTGGAACCGTTCGCGTTTGTGCGGACGACTCACGTACAAAACTCTACGTACCGGTGGAAGAGAGAAGAAGTCTGACCGTTCAGTGCCGAGTGTTCGTTGGACTCACACCGGAGCCGTCCACGGAAGAGCACCGGGCGTCGGACCCCCTTGCCCATCCCACCAAGTCCGACTCCCCGAGGCGACATGCGTCCCTCATTTCCGAAGCACCTGACGCGCCATGGACTAGTTCTGATTGCCGGTTTGGCCACAGCGGTTGGTTGCGCGAGCGACGGCGGCACCGGGATCGGGCCAGCCGAGCCGCCGCCCCCGGCCAGCGTGCGCTTCGGAGTCACCTTTGCCTCTACGCCTCTGGCGTTGGCGTCGATCGCGGTGACCCTGACGTCCGCTGGGCTCCCAACGGTTTTGGTCGGCCTGACGCCGGTACCGGGAACGGATAGCCGACAGTGGACCGCGGGGCCGGTTACGATCGGGGCCGGGACGTATGCCGTGGACATGCAGGGGACGGACGCAAGCGACGTCGTCACGTATCGCGGGAGCGGAACCCTGACGATCCAGAACGGCGAGAGCAGGACCTTCGCGTTTGCCCTGGTTTGCGTGAGCCCAGCGTGCCAGGGCGGTGGGACGGTGGCGCTGTTCGTTCTCACACCCCAGCTCGAGGTGGAACCGAACGACGCTTCCAGCGCCGCGACTCCACTCGCGGTAAACTCGCTCTTCGCTGGCCAGCTCGAGATGGGGGCGGCGAACGGCACCATCACCCCGAGCAGCGATCTGGACTACTTCTCGCTTCCCTTCAGTGCGGTCGCGCCCGGCGATACGATCGTCGTACAGGTCTACGGCACACGCTTCGGGTCCTCCCTTGCGGCTGCCGCGGCGCTCTTCGATCCCTTCGGCGTGCTGCTCGCTGAAGTGGACTACGCGACGGTTGGAGGAGATCCCATCATCAGGTTCACTGTGCCTTCGTCCGCACCGGCGGGGAGCTACCAGGTCAGGGTGCGCGGTTCCGCAGTGTATTCGTCGACTGGCCCGTACACCATGTGGGCGTACCATTGCCGGTCCGGCGGGGCAAACTCCGTCCGCTGCCTCGACCCGTCGGGTACACCGGCCCTCGGTGGTGTCGACATTGTCTTCATTCAAGACATGTCGTTGTCGATGGGGTCGGCCATCAACGGCGTGAAAAACTCGGTGCTCGCGTTCGCGGAGGACTTGAAGGCAAGGGGTCTCAATGCTCGCATTGGTGCGGTCGGTTACTCTGGGCCGGGGACGATTCCCTCGAGTCCGGCGGGTTCGCCGCTCGAGTTCCTCGGCCCCTTCCAGGATCTCACCACGCCCGACGCTTTTCAGGCCTCTGTCACCTCCACCTGGGTGGCGACCGGCGGCGGCGATATACCTGAAAACGGTCTTGAGGCAATCGAGTACGCACACACTCACATGAGTTGGCGCGCGGGTGTGGGACGCCGGTTCTACATCGACATCACGGACACAGGCCACCACGTCGCGGGGCAGGATTGCGACGGGGTTGGCCCGTGTACGGATGAGACCTTGGCCTCGATCACCGCACTGTTGGCATCAAGCGGGATAATCCATGTCGTCGCTCCGGCGAACCCGGCAGCTCGAACCGTCGATGGTGGGCTCGATCCCTACCTGCTTGCCGACGCTACCGGCGGGAAAAAGTTCGACTTGGGTTCAGGTAACGTAGATCTTGCAGGCTTGGGTATCAGCCCCACGATCGCTCTGGACGTGCTGCGGAGTTTGCGAGGGGGGGTCATCACGCCGTGAACGTCCACGACCGTTTGAGTACCAGACTGGGACCGTTCGCGTTTGTGCGGACGACTGAAACCGCAGTCCTCTCGTCCCGAAGGTGCGTCATGGTGCGGCCTTGACCACGATTCTCAGCGCCGTGGGGAATCTGTTCCTGCGGCTCGATACCCTCTTCTTGCTGTGAGCGCTCACCTCGGAGGTATGCATGAACTGCCCTAGCTGCAAAAAAGAGATCGTGCCCGATTCTGTCTTCTGTTCCTGGTGCAGCGATTTCGTTCCCTCGTCGGGACAAGGGAAGAAGGCGAATCTCTTCCGCCGCTGGGTGGCCTGGGTGCTCGACCTCGCGATCCCGGTCGTGCTGTACGTGGCGGCTGTGGCGATCGTCGGATCCATGTCAAAAGACCTCGGCACCGTCGTGGCGATCGTCCTGCCCATCGCGTACCTGGTGTGGTTCTTGACCCTGCTACCCAAGGGCGTGACACCCGGCAAGAAGCTCATGGGTCTTCAGGTGGTTAATCACCAAACAGGAGCAATCCCCGGATTCGGGACGATGTTCGTGCGCGAGATCGTCGGGAGGTTCATCAGTGGCCTCGGCGGCGGGATCGGTTACCTCTGGGCCATCTTCGACAAGAACGCCCAGGCGTGGCACGACAAGATCGCCGGAACGGTGGTGCTCAAAACTGCGGCACCCAGGTTGGCGGGGGTGCCGATCCCGAACCCGGCAGGCGCTCTATGAACCGCCTCACCCTGATTCTCTGTCTCACCGCCTTGGCCGCGCCCGCGCTGGTCGCCCAAGACGCGACCGCCCCCGCTTCCGTCCCGGCCGCCAAGAGGCGGGTGGCGGTGCTCGATTTCGACTACGCCACCGTGCACAGCTACGTGACCGGCCTCATGGGGTCGGACGTGGACGTCGGCAAAAGCGTCGCCGCCCAGCTCCTGTCCGAGCTGTCGCAGAACGGCACCTATACGGTCGTCGAGCGCGCCCAGCTCGACCGCGTCCTGAACGAGCAGAACTTCCAGCAGGACGCGCGATCGGATGTTTCCTCCGCCGCCAAGCTCGGCCGATTGCTCGGCGTGGACGCCATCATTATCGGATCCATCACCACGTTCCAGCGTGAGGACAAGAACATCCAGTTGGGCCTCCGGAAAGAAACCAAGGCCACAGTCGCAATCGACGCGCGGATCGTGCAGATCGGGACCGGGGAAATCCTGGCCGTGGCGCATGGGAGGGGCGAAGCGAAGCGCGCCAGAATGAAGACAGAGGAGGACAACCACCCGTTGTACCGCCAAGGCCAGGACCCGTGGAGCGCGGACCTCGCCAGCACCCTCCTCGGCGAAGCGATGCGGGCGGCGGTGGACAGCCTCGTCGCGACGCTGGCAGCGGCGGCGCCCAAGATTCCGCACACGGAGACGATCGCCGTCCTCGCGGGGCTCGTCGCCGACGTGTCCGGGAACGAGCTGGTCATCAACGTCGGGACGACCGGCGGGGTGAAGGTGGGCGCGGAGTACGCGGTGCTGCGGCCGGGTCGGGAGATCAGGGATCCCACGACTAAGAGGCTGCTGCGCGTCACCACCACGCCGGTGGGGAAGATCAAGATCACCTCAGCCGATGAGGGCTCGGCGACGGGGACGCTGACCGGCGATCCTGCGCACGTCGGCGACTGTGTGGGCGCGTGTCCGGCCGCCCCAGCTGGCGGTGGAGAGGCGCCCGCGCAGCGGGAGGCACAGGGTGCGGCCCCCGCGGCGTCGCCGCCATCCGAGGGGGAGGGGGGCGTCGGTGCGCGTCCCGCAGTCCGTGCGCGTCCGGTCTCCGGACCGTTCACGTGGAGTGGGTACTCGTTCACGGGCACGGAGCACTTTCGCTACGACGCGTTCGTGAATGTCGGGGGCCAGTCGCAGTCGGGGTTCTACGAGCTCGACGCGTCGGACGCGGGCGAGGGACGCACACGCCTGCGGGTTCAGGGCCAGATGGGGAAGGACCCCTTCTCGTCATCGACGATCATTCTGGCGGCGAACGAAGGCCTCTCGGCGACTCAAATGTCACAGCTCGGTCCGGCGGCCCTTGTGCTGTTCTCAGCGGGCTACGCTGGGCTGTTCGCGGGACACCAGTGGGTGGTGGGCGAGGGTTGGTCGAGCAGCAGCGGGGGTCAGAGCTCAGGGTTCAAGGTGGAGTCGACATGTCAGTATGCCGGAGTCCAGGGGTTACGGGGCGTGATGCGCCAGAACGACAAGATCATCATGGACCTGTGCATCGCGCCGAACGTCGGCCTCCCGCTGGCGGTCAGGACGGACTACGGGAACGGCTCAACGGTCGTCAGCTACGGCGTCAAGCTGACGCAGTTCCGACCGTAAGACGACAGTCTGATGCTTCCGAAACAACGACCGCGGGTCCCCGAGCGCTGGGCGTATGCGTATGAGCTCGATCCGCCGCAGCCGGAGCCACGGTTTGGAAAGGTGAAGATGCTGCTCCGCCGCGCCCGGCTGGCGGCGCGGCGGAACGGACGCCTGTGGACGGGGGAGATCGTCATGGAGGCGCAGATCACCCACATCCTCGTCGTAACCGATGACCCGGACGAGGTCCGCGCGGTCGATCGCGCGATCGCTACGGAGTTGAAGCGCCTGAAGATGGACTTTGCGATCACGGGCCCCGCGCGGGTGTCGTTGCCGCGCGTCACGCCTCGAAGACGCTCAGGCTGAGGGGTTCCGTCGCGCGGCGTCGCTCCTGCGGGAGTGCGCGGCGATCGCGAGCCGGCTGTGCAGCGTCAGTTTTTCCAAAATATTCCGAACGTGGGACTTCACCGTGTCGCCCGCGACGCTGAGCCGTTGTGCGATGGCCTTGTTGTCCAAGCCCTCGGTGATCAACTGCATGACTTCTTGTTCACGCTTCGTCATCCGCACCGCGTCGGCCGCTTCGGGCCGCTGATGCACAACCGCGTCCTCCGCAATGTGCGACAGGAGCGTCCCGACCAGGACGGGGGGAATCACGTCCGATCCTTTGGCGACCGATCGCACCGTGCCCAAGAAATCCGCGACCGTCGCGTCCTTCATGATGAATCCCTTGGCCCCGGCCTTGACGTAGGCGACGACCTCTTCCGGAGCGGGCAGCAGATCCATCACGATCACACGAGCCGCAGGCGTGCTCCTGCGGATCTGCTCCACACAGCGAAGTCCGTCGTAGCTCCCCAAGCCCGCATCGACGAGCACAACGTGGAGTGTGACCTCCACCAGTCGGCGCAGCGCGGCAGCGAGGTTGGCGACTGCGCCGACAACGTGCAGGTCGGGCTGTGCTTTGAGCAGCGCACTCAGCCCCCCTCGCATCAGGCGATTGTCGTCGATGATCAGTACGCGAATCCGTTGCGCCAGGAGAGCCTCCGCGTTTTCGCGGAACCGCCGGGGGCCGCAAAGAGTCGCGGCGAGCGCCGGAAACAATCAGCGTACCGCACCGGACGCGCAGCGTCTAGTGTGGCGAGCCCACCACACGATCTCATCTGATGAGAAGACGCCACACCGTCCGGATCATCTTTTCTTCCCCCTGTTATTAAAGCGCGCCACATGGGGCGCGCTTCTTTGAAAAAAGAGATAGGATGTCATCCCATGATTACCGCACTGCTACTCGTACTGCAGCTGGGCGCGCCGGTCTACGACCGCGTGATCCTCGGCGGACACGTGATGGATCCGGCCTCTAACCTTGACGCGGTCCGCAATATCGGGCTCTCGGGCGGACGCATCGCCGTCATCACGACCGAGGCCATCCGCGGCCGAGACACGGTCGATGCAAAAGGCCTGGTTGTCGCCCCCGGCTTCATCGACCTCCACGCGCACGGACAGACGGCCGAGACATACCGGTTCTACGCGCTGGACGGCGTGACGACAGCGCTCGAGCTCGAGCTCGGCACGGCGGACGTCGCGGCGTGGTATCGCGAGCGAGAGGGCGGCGAGCGCATCAACTACGGCGTCTCGATCGGCCATATCAAGGTCCGGATGGCGGTGATGCACGATTCCGGCACCCGGATGCCGGTGGGCGAAGGCGCCTATCGCGCGGCGTCGCCCGCGCAGATTGGCGAGATCGCGCAACGCATCGAGGTTGGTCTCCGCGAGGGCGCGGTCGACATCGGCGCCGGGTTTCCGTACACGCCGGCGGCAACGCGCGCTGAGCTGCTCGCCGTGTTCCGCGTCGCCGCGAAAACCAAGACACCAATCCACGTGCACATTCGCCCTGGCGTCTCGGGGCTCAAGGAAGCGCTCGCGCTCGCCGCCGAAACCCACGCGCCGCTGCATGTGGTGCACGTCAACAGCGTCGGTCTCGGGGAGACTCCCGAGTTGCTCCAGATGATCAAAGAGGCGCGCGCGCACGGACGCGACGTGACAACGGAGGCGTATCCCTATGACGCCGGGATGACGGAGATTCAGTCCGCCACCATACAGGACGTTTATAAGACCGCTCCCGATGAGCGCCTGGCCGAGCTGGAATGGCCGCCGACGGGCGAGCGGCTGAATCGGGAGAGCTTTGAGCGCTACAGCCGGATCGGCGGTCCCGTCGTGATCCACACGAACACAGAGGAAATGGTCGTTGCTGCGATAACGAGTCCACTCACGATCATCGCAAGCGACGCCTACTGGCAGGACGGCACGGGGCATCCGCGGACGACGGGCGCGTTCGCAAGGGTGCTTGGCCGCTACGTTCGTTCCCCCTCTCCCGAAGGGAGAGGGGGTCAGGGGGTGAGGCTGATGGACGCGCTCCGCAAAATGACGCTGCTGCCGGCGCAACGACTCGAGGCGCGCGTTCCGGCGATGCGGCAGAAGGGACGCCTGCGTGTCGGCGCGGACGCGGACATCACGATCTTCGATCCGGCGATGGTGCTGGATCGCTCGACGTACCGAGAACCGTCGCTCTCGCCCGTCGGCATTCAGCACGTGCTCGTGAACGGCGTGTCAGTGGTCGCGAACGGACACGCAATCGAGGGCGTCGCGCCAGGGAAAGCGGTACGCGGAGTGGCACCAAGATGACGGAGGCGCGGACGGATCCGGATCTGCTCTACGTCGGGACGTATACCGAAGGCACCCGATCCGAGGGCATCTACCTCGTCCGTATGGACCGGCGTTCCGGGGAGCTGCTGCAAGTCGGCGCCGTAAAGGCCGGCGCGAACCCGTCCTTCCTTAGTATGCACCCGAACGGACGCGTGCTCTACGCCGTAAACGAGCTCGAGCCGACCGGCAGGGTGAGTTCCTTCACGATCGAGAGCGGCACGGGCGCGCTCACCCGACTGAACGAGCAGCCGTCGGAAGGCGGTGCCCCCTGCTACCTAAGCGTGGACCGGAGCGGCCGCGCCGCGCTCGTGGCCAACTACGCCGGGGGCAGCGTCGCGCTACTGCCGATCGAGGCGAATGGAGCGCTCGCGCCAGCCGCAAGCGTCGTTCATCACGACGGAAAGGGGCCGAATGCGGAGCGTCAGGAAGCGCCGCACGCCCACTGCATCCTTTCCGATCCCTCCAACCGCTTCGCGCTCGCCGCCGACCTCGGCGCCGACCGCGTGTTCGTCTACCGGCTCGACCTGGAAGGCAAATCGCTGCGCCATATAGAGGAAGGGGATGCGGGTCTCCGCGCCGGCGCCGGCCCGCGCCACCTAGCCTTCCACCCGACGCTGCCGCTGGTGTTCGTCGCCAATGAGCTCGATTCCACGGTGGCCACGCTGCGCTTCGACTCGGCGCGCGGCACACTGTCCCCGCAGAGCACACTGACGACCGTGCCGGCTGGGTGGACCGGCACGAATTACCCTGCCGACATCCACGTCGCATCGAACGGGCGGACGCTGTACGTGTCGAACCGCGGTCACAACAGCATCGCCGTGTTCTCCGTAGCGGAATCAACGGGCGCGCTCGCGCTCGAGCAGGTGGTCTCCACGGACGGCGATTGGCCGCGCAATTTCAGCCTGCACCCCTCCGGGCGGTGGCTGCTCGTCGCGAATCAGCGATCTGACTCCGTTGTCGTGTTCGGGCGCGATCCGGAGAACGGCAGGTTGACACCCATGCGTCAACGGATCGCGCTCTCGAGCCCCGTCTGCCTGCGGTTCGCTTGAAGCTCCACCCCGGCTTCACTCGGGGCGGTAGACGATCTGCCCGCTGGTCAGGAGCTCGACGCAGAAGAGCTTCCCAAAGGCCTCCAACGTCCAGTGACCCACCCCTGCGCCCCCGAACCGCTGAATCTTCACTGTAAACGACACGTCCGTAGGATGGCCACCTGGAATGGGGATCAACTTGCCGGTGACGTTTAGCACGACGGTGGTGCCCTCCATTGACCAGCTCGTAACCTCTCCAAAGATGTTGCCCGGAAGGTTGTCGCCGTGCTGGTCAACGCAGTCGACGTGCCCCGTGGCTGAGCCGTCGGCTAGGAGCGTGACCTCCATCCCGAACGCGGTTCTCCCTGCTCCGAGCCCTGGGGGTTGCATCTCCGCCGTGCCACCTCCATTGATTCTCGCCACCACCGTGGCGGCCCCGGAGTGTGGCGCGACTATGGCCGCTGCTGGCAAAACCCCCGGGTCGTTCTTCGGAGCCGTCGTGTCCGAGCAGGCGGTGATGACCGCAGAGGCGAGGATCGCGGTGGCGATGAGAAGTTTGCGGTCGATCATAATGAACAACCTGAAACGTCCACCACGTGGAACATACCGGCGTTGCCCTGATCTGCATCGCGGGCCATCGGATTGGCGAGCATGGTGGCATCGTGCACCATGTTGAGAGCTCCCGGCAACCCGGTCCCTGGGGCCGAGCACGGTCTCGAAGCGGCATCGAACGAGGGTCGCATCTCGGCCGGAGCCGTCGTGTCCGCGCAAGCGGTGGTGACGACACAGGCGATGATGGCTGTGGCGATGAGAAATTTGCGGCGGATCATCTGAGCCTCCGTTCAACTGAGATTTGGTACCGGGGACGCGTTCGCGCTTGACCGGGCGGACACAGCCCTCCATGATAGGCCGTCTCCCTCAGCAGAACATCAGATAAAACTCACAGGGCTCGCGTAGCCGGAGAATGTTGATCCTCGAGCTTCTGGGAACGCTTTCCCTGCGCGACGAGACTCGACCGGTCCCCGTAGCCGCGCAGCAAAAGCGGCCGTTGGGTCTGCTTGCGATCCTGGGCCTGGGTGGAAAACTGGGTCTCTCGCGCGACCGCATCGAGGCCTACCTCTGGCCGGAAAGCTCCGGCGCGCGTGCACAGCACGCGCTCGATCAAACGGTCTACGCGATCCGACATGCGCTGGGCAGCGATGTCATCCTCGCGACAGCTCGAGAGCTGCGGCTCAATCCGGAATTGGTGCGGGTTGACGTATGGGAGTTCGAGCAAGCGATTCGGGCCAGTCAGTGGACACCGGCGGTCGGCCACTATAAGGGGCCGCTCCTGGACGGATTTCATTTTGCAGACAGCCACGAGCTCGACTCGTGGATAGAGTCAAACCGAACGCGGCTGCGACTCGAGTATCAAAAGGCGCTCGAATTCCTTGCCAACCTTGCGGCCGAAGCAGGCGACCATTCGCAGAGCGTCGTGTGGCTGCGCAGGCTTGCGAATGCCGATCCGCTTTCAGCTGGTGCCACGAAAAAGCTGATGCTTGCTCTCGCCGCCGCCGGCGACCGCGCCGGCGCGGTACAGTACGCCCGGGTTTATCAGGAACTCGTGCGACAAGAGCTCGAGATGGAGCCGGATGCCGAGATCGAGGATCTCGCCGCGGCGGTGAGCCGTCCCGCGATCACGGCGACCGCAGACGTTGCCGCGGCTCCGGTCAATCCATCGGTCACGCCGTCCGTCGCGACTTCCGCGCCACAAGGCAAAGAGCACAGTCGTCGTGACAGGACGGTGTTGTACGCCGTGATCGCGCTCGCCATTCTGATTTCTGGTGGCGCGATCTGGGGTTGGCTGCGCCCCGCACCGGCGAAGCAAGTAGTGCGGTCCATGCTGGCGATCGATTCGACCGAGGCAATGGCTCCAAGTACGGCCTGGTCGGGACGTCTTGCCATCTCCCCTGATGGATCGCGACTGGCGTACATCGGCGGTCCCCGCTCGCAGCTCCTGATACGAGCTCGCAACCAGCTCCATGCCATCGCTGTGCCAGGGACAGAGGGGGCGACTTCACCGTTTTTCTCGCCTGACGGTCGTCGGGTAGGCTTCCTCAGGGACTTCATCGTTCAGATCGCGTCGCTCGACGGGGGGCCACCGATCACCGTGTTGGATTCGCTCATAGGAGTGTCCGGCGCGTCATGGGGACCGGACAATTTCATTTACGCCGACGCGTTCAACGACAACTTTGGTCTCCTCCGCGTGGAGGCCAAGCCGGGGGCCAGGCCGAGATGGTTTACGACGCTAGACACCGCCCGTGGAGAGATCGATCACGCCTGGCCCGACGTGCTACCCAACGGAAAAGGTGTGCTGTTTACGGTCAGGTACAGAGGAAAGAACGGAAAAATTAGGCTCTCGATCGCTGTGGCCGACATCCCGGCAGGGGAACACCGGGTGATCGTGGACGACGCGATGTACGCACGCTACACGACGTCGGGCCACCTCCTCTACGTGACGACGAATAAGACATTGATGGTCGTGCCCTTCGATCAGAATTCCATGAAAGTCACGGGCGAGCCGACCGCGCTTACCGAAGGTATGCGGTTGGGGTTCCTGGGCGGCTCAGCGGACCTCGCGGTCTCAGCGACAGGAACGCTGGTCTATGCGACCGGCGCGGAAGAGGGGAAGCAGGAGCTCGTGTGGGTAACGCGCGACGGGAAAGCGCAGGCGGTCGATCCTGATTGGCCGTGTACCTATGTGGGCTTCCCAGCCCTCTCACCGGACGGGAAGTGGCTCGCCGTAGCGAGAGTCGCTAATGCCGAGCCATTCAATATCTGGATCAAACGGCTTGACCGAGGCCCGAGCATAAAGTTGACTCTGGAGGGAATGGACAATTATGGCCCCGGGTGGACGCCAGACGGCAGATCCGTGACGTTCTCCTCGACCCACGCGACAGGCGCAGTCGATCTATGGACCAAGCGGGCTGATGGCGGTGCACAGGCTGTGATGCAGCTCCATCGGAAGGGGAACTTGTACAATGCGCGCTGGTCTCCCGACGGGAAATGGCTGCTCTTCCAGACCGACATAGCGACACCCGGTGCGGGGGACATTCTTGGGATACGGCCCGGAATCGATACGGCGCCGGTGCCCGTTGTGGCGACCACGTTCACCGAAATGTCTCCCGCATTTTCACCCAACGGGAGATGGCTGGCGTACAGCTCGAACGAGACCGGCGCGGACGAGATATACGTGGTGCCATTTCCAAACACGGGCGCGGGAAAGTGGGCGATTTCGGCGGGCGGGGGGACCGAGCCGCTCTGGTCTCATCGCGGGGACGAGTTGTTCTATCGCGACGCCTCCGGGGACCTCGTGGCGGTCGAGGTACACACGAATCCGACATTCTCGCTCGGCCGCTCCGTAGCGCTCTTTCCGGCCGCGGGGTTCTCGTCCCTGCGATTTACCCCACAGTATGCAGTGGCCCTAGACGACCGGCGCTTCTTGATGATTCGGCCGCTGCAGACTGGCGCACCCGACAAGCTGATCGTTGTGGAGAATTGGTTCGAGGAGCTCAGGGCGCAGTCGCGGAAATGATTCAGTCGCCGCCGCAGGACCTCCGGCGCGTCATCGGGTTCGCCGGCGGCACAGCGCTCATCGTCGGCATCACGATCGGTGGCGGGATTTTCCGGAAGCCCCCCACCATCGCCGGGCTCGTCCCAGATCCGCTCGTCATCCTGGGCCTATGGACGGCCTTCGGTCTGATCAGCATTTGCGGAGCACTCGCGGTGGCGGAGCTGAGCTCGCTGCTGCCCGAGGCCGGCGGCGTCTACGTGTTCCTGCGCGAGGCGTATGGCGATGCCGCCGCGTTCGTATTCGGCTGGCTGTACGTGCTGGTCACGACGCCTACCGCCGTTGCCGCGCTTGCCACCGTCTTCGCGGAATTCCTGCTCAACCTGCTCGGCATGCCGGTAGACGCCAGGGCAGTACAGATGATCGCGATCGCCGCCATCATCACCCTGACGTGCGCCAACGTGCTGGGGGCGCGAGTCGGGGCGGCCGTGAGCGAAGTGACCACCCTCGTGAAGGTCATCGCCCTCGCGGCGATCATCCTCGGCGCGTTTCTGCTGGGGCACGGCAGTCTTTCCCACATTACCGAGCGCGGCGTCATCGAGGGCGGTGGGCTCGCTCGCGCGGTGGCATCGGTCTTCTGGACCTACGACGGCTGGATTGCCGTCAGCATGATCGCGGGCGAGGTCGTCGCACCCGAGCGGCTAATGAAGCGGATCATCATCGTCGGGATGCTGGTCATCGTCACGCTCTACGTCGGCGCGAACCTGGCGTACCTGTACATGATGCCGGTCGGTGTCATGGCGCAGCAAAAGGAAGCGATCGCGCGGACAGTCCTGACGGCGATTGCCGGGCCCCCCGGGGGCGTTCTCATCATGCTCGCGATCATGACGAGCGTATTCGGCGCGCTCAACGGCAACCTGCTCGCCAAGACGCGCGTCCCGTACGCCATGGCGCGCGACGGCCTGATCTTTTCCTTTCTCGGCAACACCCATCCGCGCTGGGCCACGCCGTGGGCGGCGCTCGTGATCCAGGGCGCGGTCGCGATCATCATGGTCCTCGTCCTGAGGGATTTCGATACGCTCACGACGTATTTCGTGGTCGTCGAGTGGGCGGCTTTGATTTTT
>Ga0209375_1002292_pt1 | contig 13916 bp, 14 predicted proteins | sample GraSoiAngelo_131_FD_185888 | JGI IMG/M metagenome (GOLD analysis project Ga0209375, IMG submission 185888) | Grasslands soil microbial communities from the Angelo Coastal Reserve, California, USA - 14_0929_02_30cm (SPAdes) (version 2) | ecosystem: Environmental > Terrestrial > Soil > Grasslands ... | reverse complement strand
ACGACTTCGGTCATAATCCCGTCGCTGATCCCAGTTTTGATCTGCACCGGCTGCGGATGGCTGGCGCCATCTGGTAAAATGTAAACGGTTCGCTCGGTTCGGCCCTCCTGCGAACTGTCGCTGCGCCCCCCGCCAGGCCGTCCTCCACGGCTGGCGTTCGTTCGTCTCGTCTCAACCGGCGTGGCATCCGGCGGGCGATAGCGCAGCGCCGCGTTCTTGATTTGCAGCACATCATCCTTGTGCGCAACGATGATTGAAACGTTCGCTGTCATTCCTGGTTTCAATTTCAAATCCGGGTTGCTCACTCCGATGACCGTGTCGTAGGTCACAACGTTCTGGACGGTGATTGGCGCGTTTCGCACCTGGACGACTTTTCCGTGAAACGTCTGCATCGGGAAAGCGTCGACTGTGAAATCGACGTTCTGATCGATTTTGACGACGCCCACATCCGCTTCGGCGACATTCGCGTCGATCTGCATTTTAGTCAGATCGTTCGCGATCGCGAAAATGACCGGGGCCTGCAAACTGGCTGCGACCGTCTGGCCAACATCGACACTGCGCGAAATCACCACTCCATCGATGGGCGAGGTGATTGTGCAATGGTCAAGATCGGCTTTCGCTTTATCGAGCGCGCCCTGTTTGATCTTCACGTTCGCCTCCGCTTGATGAAGATTGGCCATCGCTTGATCAACATCAGCCTGCGATGAAGTCTTCTTCGCAAACAATTCCTGGGTGCGCGTCGCGTTCACTTTCGCGAGTTCGAGCGCGGCCAGCGCATTCGCCAGATCGCCCTCCGCTTGTGTGACCGTTGCCTGAAAAAGCGCCGGATCGATTTGCGCAACCACCTGGCCGGCTTTCACCTGGGAATTAAAATCCGCGAACAATTTCGCGATATTTCCTGAAACCTGACTGCCAACCTGTACGTTGACCACCGGATTTAGCGTCCCTGTCGCGGTGACAGCCTGGGTAATAGGACCACGCGTTATCGTTGCGGTCTGATAATTTGCAGCGGGTCCGTTGCGGCATTGCCTGACAACAAACGAGATGATTAACAGCCCAACGATGACGGTGAGCCAGGGAAAAAAACGTTTCATGCGAGTGGTGATTGACTGCACCTATAAGTAAGTGACAGGAAGACGTGATGCGCCGTTACATCGAAATCTACTCGATCATGCTGCGCAACTCGCTTATCCGCGAGATGAGTTTCAAGGCAAACTTCCTGCTCTGGATGATTGTCGAGATCCTTTGGTTCTGCGGGCAAATCGTTTTCTTTAGCATCATCTTCGGACAGGTCGATCGCATTGGCGACTGGACGAAATGGGAGGTCGTATTGCTCGTCGGCACGCACCAAATGATCGCGCAACTCTTCCAGGCATTCTTTTTTGTGAACGTCGCAAACATCCCTGAATTAGTGCGCACCGGAAGACTGGACTCGCTGCTCGTGTTGCCCATCGACAGCCAATTTGCTGTTTCGACCAAACAATTCGCTCTCGACAGCATCGTAAACGCCGCGCTCGGTGGCGTGGTGGTTTGCGTTTCGCTGTCGCAGCTTGGGATCATGCCAAACCCAATGTCGATCTTGCTTTACTTGGTCGCGCTCGGATTCGGCGTCGCCGTGCACTACTCGATCATGCTCTGCCTGGCGGCGGTGAGCTTCTGGATCGTACGGGCGCAAGGCCTGGTCTACGGTTATTTTAACTTTCTGAACATTGCCCGCTATCCAGACGTGATCTTCCCGCGGATTTTTCGCATGATCTTTGGCTGGGTCGTTCCGGTCGTAATTATCGCGAATATTCCCGCCCGCCTGCTCATCAAATCGCTTGGACAGCCGGGACAACTGATGCTGCATCTTGTCATCGCCTCGAGCATTATTTTTTGGCTCTCCCGCGTCTTCTGGAGATTTGCTTTGCGTCACTACTCGAGCGCCAGTTCATAAGCAGCGACGGAATGGCAGAGAAATCGACGCAATTTTTAGGCGAAATCTCCGCTTGCGCGATCGATGAAATGTTCTTAATTAAGCGTCCGTTTTTGCCGGCGTCCCAGTGGAAGACGCCGTTCACGTTATGGCCAAACCAAAGAAAAAGAAGAGTTCTTCGAAAAAGTCCGCTGCGCGTAAAACGCGATCGGCGCGCAAGGTTTCCAAGTCAGCGCGCAGAGTCGCCTCCAAAAGGCGAACCTCGAGGAAAGTTGTACGGGGCCCAGCGAAGGCGGCGAGGCGGTCCTCGAAATCGCCGAAATCGAAGCAGCAAATCGATCTCTCACGCGGTCCGCTCGAGTTGATGATCAACAATAATCGCCAACGAAGACTCGACCCGTTTACGCGCAAACAGAAAGAAAAGCTTCTTCAGCTTCGCGATGCCATGGTCGATTCCATGGCCGGCGTTGCCCAGGACACACTTCGCTCGCGTGCTGAAGGCAGCGAAGCTTCAGCCTTCGGAATGCATCAGGCCGATGCCGGATCGGACGCATACGATCGCGACTTCGCGTTGAGTTTGCTCTCGCAAGAACAGGACGCGCTGTACGAAATCGATCAGGCGCTGAAACGCATCGAACTCGGCACCTACGGCGTCTGCGAAATGTCAGGCAAACCGATTCCGCGCGCTCGCCTCGAAGCGATTCCGTTCGCGCGTTTTACTGTCGAATGCCAATCGCAGCTCGAGAAGCAGAGTAAAGCTTCGCGCGTCCGACAATCGGTCACATCGCTCTTTGGGCTCACCGAGGAAGAGGGCGGCGAAGCCGAAGAGGAGGAAGCTGCCGCGCCGGCTGAAGTGAAGGAGTAACGAAAATGGCGCAGGAAATTATTACGCTCGAGTGCACCGAGGCGAAAGCGCTTGGCGAACCGCCGTCGCGCTATATGACGACGCGGAACAAGAAAAGTCCGCGCACGCCGAACCGGCTGGAGAAAAAGAAATACAATCCATTTTTAAAGCGGCATACTTTGCACCGCGAAACGAAATAAGTCTCAATGGGACCCAAAACCGCCAAACGCCGTTCCGCATTTCGCCGCGCGAACCGCACCATGCCGCGCCGACGCATCGATATCGCCATCGAGGCGATCGATTACAAAAATCCCGATCTGTTGAAAAAGTTCGTCACTGAGAGCGGCAAAATTCTCCCCCGCCGCGTGACCGGCATGCCCGCGCACCTGCATCGCAGGATCACCCGCGAGATCAAGCGCAGCCGGTCCGTGCTCTTGATGAAGTAACTGTAGCCGCTGGCCCTGCGGCCGTTTGCGACGGCGCACAGCGCCGTGGTCACAAATCTGTCATCCCGAACGAAGTTGACGGATCTCTTACTGTTAAGCCTTCCCCGCTCGCTCGCCTTGCTCGATTAGTTTCCAAAACTCGCGCGTTTCGCTAAGTTGCGCGTCTTCGGAGACCGGCAGTTTGCTGCGGAAAAGAAAATCGCGAAATGTGTTCTTGTGCAGGACGCGATGAACGGTGATGCCTTCGTCCGTCTTCGCAAAGTAAATGCGGTAATCTTTCGCGCGATAGCGATACAACTTTTTGCCGTCGCGCTCAATCACGCCAAACCGCTCAGAGTCGAGATGATCCAAATCCTCGGGTAAAATTTCAAACTGTGCGAGCAGATTGAGCTGCAATTTCTTCGGGAGCGCGGATATCTCCGCTGCGCTCAATTCGTTGAAGATGATTTGGAACATGGGAAGCGTAAATCGTTACAAACATACAAAAGTTAAACCGGTTGTCGTCCTATACAAAGACGCGCGGGACACGGCTGCCAATCCGGGTGATAATTTCCCACGCAATCGTACTGGCTCGCTCGGCCAGTTCCGCGCAGGAAATCTCCTCGTTCCCATCGCTCCCCATGAGAACCACTTCGTTGCCAACTTTCACATTATCGATCTTGCTGACATCGATCATCATCAAGTCCATCGTAACCCGGCCGACTAGGGCGCAGCGCCGACCGCGAACCAAGACCGCGGCGTCACGATTGGAAAGGTGCCATGGATACCCATCGGCGTAACCAGCCGACAACGTGGCGATCCGCATTTTTCGCGGAGCAATGAAGGTGCGGCCGTAACTAATGGAACTTCCTTTCGGCATATCGCGCACGAGAGCAATTCGCGTTTTCCATGTCATCGCCGGTTTGAGAAGTTTTTGGAATTCCGGCAGCGGCGAAATTCCGTAGAGCATGATGCCGGCGCGCACGATATCGAAGGGCGGATCGTTAAACGCGAGTGTGCCGGCGCTTTGCAAGACGTGCGCTTTGAAATCGCCCGGAACTGCAGCCCGAAGCTGCCTAACGATTTTGCCGAATCGCTGAAGCTGGTCGCGGGTGTACGCGGCGTCCTCATTGGAAACTGGCAGATGGGTCGAGATGCTATGGATCTTGATGTTTGGGAGCCCCGAAACTTTTTTGAAAACACTCAGCGCGTCCCCCTCCGGCACGCCCATCCGTCCCATTCCCGTGTCGATCTTGAAATTGATCGGGATCGCTCCGTCGCGTGCGACGCGACCGAATTCCTCGGCTTCCTCAAAAGTGGAGATGGTCGGAATAAATCCGCGCTCGGCAATTGTCGATGTTTCTTCCGGTAAAGCGGGGCCGAGAATCATGATTGGATGGGGCAGCGCAGCGCGCAGTTGGATCGCTTCCTCCAAATTTGCGACGCCGAATAATTGCGCGTCATTCGCAAGCGCTTTCGCCACATCAACCAACCCGTGGCCGTACGCGTTCGCCTTTACGACCGCTAGGAGTTCGGCCGCGCCAATTCGATCGCGCACAACTTTCACATTGTCGCGTAATGCGCTCAGATCGATCTCGGCCCAACAACGATAGCGTTCTTTCATTTTGACGAAGGTACTTTCGGCATGGTGGTGTGCGGTTCCCGCAAGTAAATCGGTTCGAGCGGTGGCAAAGAAAAGCTGCGCTGCGGAGCTTGCGCAAGTCGCGCCAGCACGTGCGCTGAAGGATAGCGGATCACTGCGTTTGGAAATTGCGGCAGCGATTCGGGACAAAGAATCGGAATGTCGGCTTCAAAAGTCGCGAGTTTATTCTTTAGTTCCTCTTTAGTAAACAAAGTCGGGCCTTCCACGAGTCCGTTCGCGCGAATGCGCGCAAAGAAAAACGTTTTCCGGCGCGCGTCGCCAATCACGCAATATTCCGCGCTTTCCATTGCGCAGATCGATGGAAAACCGATCAGGCGTGCGCGCGATGAAACTTGCAACCCAATTGCTGCTGAGATCGCGATGCGCGTTCCAGCATACGAACCCGGCCCAAGCCCAACCACAATAGCCTCCGGAGCGCCAAACTGTTTCGTTACATGATCGAGATTTTCAAAAAAAGCGCCTGAATTCTTCCGGTCGTTCGCCCATTCCTGCGCAAGCTCGACATTGGCATCCAGCCAAGCGAGGCTGCCGCGCGCAGTGGAAAGTTCGAGCGCGAGAATTTTCATTTTAAGGTAACCGCCCGAGTGGTTTCTGACTTTATCCCGAACAAAATCCAGCGTGCTTGTTCGGGAATGCATTCGGGAAACCGGTCGGCCCATTCAACCACCGACACGCCGTCGCCGAAAAAGTAATCGTCGAGTCCAAGCTGCGTGACTGATTGTCGCTTTTCCAAGCGAAAAAAATCGAAATGATAAACGGACAACCGTCCGCCTGGATATTCGTGCACAATTGTGAATGTCGGGCTTGTAACCATGGCGCTGCTTCCCAGTCCGGCAACGAGACCCTTCACAAATTGAGTTTTGCCACTCCCCAGTTCGCCTTGGAGGGCCAAAACTGATCCAACATTAACATCGTTCGCAAATCGCCGCCCGATTGCCTCGGTTTCAGCCGGGGTGTTGGAAATGAACGTAGCCACCTTGCAATTTTCGATTTTCGATTTTCGATTTTCGATTGAGGGAGCCGATGCGCGTGAGGTCTAGGTTGGGGAATTTCTTGTGCCACTCCTTTTGCAATCGTTTGCTCTGACGCGGTGGAATGGCGAAGAGTAGCTCGTAATCTTCTCCTTCCGAAATTGCATTGGCGATCTTAGCACCTCGACTCAGCGGCAAATTCTCCATCTCGACGTTGAATCCGACTCTGCTTGCGCGCGCGAGCCTGGGAAGATCGACTCCCAGTCCATCGCTCAAATCCATCATAGCGCGAATAGAGAAATTTTCCGTAAGCCAGCGCGATTCCGCAATTCTGGGCACGAATTGCAAGTGCTTGTGTTTGAGGGCGCCGCCAAGCCGACCAGTGACAAAAAGATCATCGCCAACTTTGGCTCCCCGGCGCGACACCCAGCGGTTTTTTTCAACAAATCCAACAACGCTCACAGAGATGACAATCGGACCCGATGTGATGCTCGTTTCGCCGCCGACGATGCTGACGTTGAACCGCTTTGCACCCCGGCGCAGACCACGATAAAGCTTTTTCACCCAGTCCACGTGGGTTTGTTTTGGGGCGATGAGGGTAATCAGCGCGAACTGAGGCACGGCGGATGTCGCGGCAAAATCGCTGAGCGGGCGCATCATTGCTTTCCAGCCAACATCGAGCGGGTTGGCTCCGGACAAGAAATGGACGCCCTCAACAATGCAATCGGTTTTGAGCACGAAAAAACTGCCGCCGGGGGGCATTTCCACGACGCCGCAATCATCGCCCGCACCTGCGACGACCGTTTTCCCGAGCGGAAGACTAGGCAAAAGTTGGTCGAGCAGTCGGTCCTCGCCGAGATGGCGCAGTTTCATTGCCGAAAGGTCTCTGGAAATGCCAGCACGGTGAGCGTCAGCGAATTGAACAGTGAATGCATCGTCATGGCGACGAGGATCGAACCGCTCCATTCGTAGGCAATGGTGAAACAACTTCCCAGGACGAACAGCGGCGCAAAAGAAGGGAAATGCGTATGTGCGGCCGCGAAGAGTAATGCGTTAACTGTGATTCCGAGAAAACGGCCGAAATAGCGTTTGATTACCCCGTAGAGGAAAAATCGAAAAAGAAATTCCTCAACCACGGGCGCGATCGCCACCGCGAAAATGATAATCATAATTCGCTGCTCGATCGTGGGCGACGCACTGAACAGCTCGACGATGTTCTGCTTGCTCGAACCGCTTCTGAAGAGCCACTGCGCAATCGCTTCGCTCACGAAGATCAATGGATAAGCGAAAAATAGCAGGATTATTCCAGTGCCCAAGGCGCGGACAAAACCAATTTTGAAAAAGCCGCCTAACGAGCCGAGATCAAATCCGCGTAGCTGTAGGAAAGTAACAATGGAAAGCACGACGAGCACCGTTAAAAGGAGATTTGCCAAAAGATTGCGCGTGCTGAGCTGGGCCGACGGACCCGAAACCGAAGCGCTGATGTTGAGTAAAAGAAAAAAGATGAGAGCTGCTGCGACTATTGCTTCAGGCAGCCCGAATCTCTTCGTGTCGGCGGCAGTTGCCGATGTTCGCGCGCTAATCTGATGAATCAGCGAAATGTAGATGTAAATGCTGGCAAGAAAGTAAAGCGCGAAAAGGACATTTGAACCAAGGCTCGGAGCGGCTCCGAATGCCGCGAAAAGGCTATCGAGTCGCATGCGTCCCGGTATCTACGGCGCGTAATAGCTCGGCAGGAAATATGCACGTCCCGATTCCAGTTGTGGAATGAACTGTTTGGGAAGCTGCAATTCGATTTTTGAGTCAGTCCCTCCAAATATTCGCAAGAAACGGCTCAGGCTGAACGGCGGACCGTACTTCACAATTTTCGCTTCCGGCGCATTTCCCAATTGCTTTGCTTTAGTAAACGCGTCGTCCAATTCGCCAAGGCCATCGATCAGTTTGTTCTCGAACGCCTCCTTCCCCGACAGAATTCGGCCGTCGGCGATGGTATTGCGCAGGAGATCGGCCGAAAGATTTCTCTCCTTTGCGACAATACCGAGAAACTTATCGTAGGTTTTCATAATGAAATTCTGCACAAGCTCGCGTTCCTCCGGCGTGATCGGTCGCGCCCCGTTAAGCATGTCCTTAAACTTGCCGCTTTTAAAAATGACGGAAGCGAGTCCAACCTTGTTGAACAGTTGCTCGTAGTTCAGGGTTTGAATAATGACGCCGATGCTACCGGTGATCGTCGTTTCGCTTGCCATCAAAAATTTGCCGCCGCATGAAACGTAATAGCCGCCTGAAGCCGCGAGCGATTCCATGTAAACCACGACCGGCTTCTTCGCGCGCGCTTTGACCAGGGCGCTGTAGATCGCATCGGAGGCGGTCACTTCTCCGCCTGGCGAATCGATTTCGAGAACAATGGCTTTGACGCGATCGTCATCGCGGGCCTGTTGCAGTGCCGCGCGCATGTCGTCGACCATCGAATCGGTGACGCTTCCTGGGAGCGAAGAACTGATCAAACCGCGCATGGTGATGACGGCCACCTTGTCGGCAGCTCCGCGCGTGCCTCTCTGAAGCAGGACCTCCCGGAAACGCGGGATCGGTTCCGGTTCCCGCACACCGGCAAAGCGCTGAAACGCAGCGACAATCAGCACGAAGTTGACAAACAGACTGGCACAAAGCGCGACGAACAAAAAGATACTGAGACAACCGAGCCTGCGATCTGCGCCCATGATGGCACGAAACTGCCGGAGAACCACCGCGCGCACAAGCGCTTTTCACACGGGGACAACCAGGGTCACAAATTTCAGTTCTTCCAGCTTTGGGTTCCCGCTAGTCTTGTGCAGCTCCGATTCTACCCGCGCGGGGATTTCGATACTGAATTCCACGAATGTCGCCACCGTCGAGTGCGGGAAGTTTTCGCGGGCCGCTCTTATCGAATTTGTCGCGGTAACTCATTCTCATCGATAATGGGCTTCTCGTTGGTAAGGCAAGGTCGATCGGTCGATTTGTCTTGAATCGGCACGCCGTCGCGCCATCATCAGATGCGAAACGGAGACCGCGAATGGCTCACGACGTTTTCTTGTGTCACTCGGTGACGGACAAAGCTGTCGCCGAGGCGATCGTGGCACGACTCGAGGCAGAGTCGGTTACCTGCTGGATAGCGCCGCGCGATGTTGTGGGCGGTGCCGATTGGGGCGAATCGATAATTAATGCGATCGAATCCAGTCGCATCATGATCCTGCTCTTTTCTCAGAGCGCGAACGTCTCACCCCAAATCAAACGCGAAGTAGAGCGCGCTGTTAACAAGGGCGTTTACATCATTCCATTTCGCCTTGCCGACATCCCGCCCACAAGGGCACTGGAATATTTCATTTCGACTTCGCAGTGGATGGACGCGTTTTCGCCGCCGCTGGAACGGCATTTGGACAACTTGGCAAAGACGGTCAGGACAGTGCTAAAGAGCCCGCCGCTTCCCAGCGCAAACGTGCCAGCTCAATCGGAGAGTGAGAGCCTGATGGCGTCGCAAATCTCCCATGCCCCTGTATCGGGTGTTGTGGCGCCGCCCCCTCCACGTCCGCTCGATTCGAAGCGGAGCGTAGTGAAGCTGATCTTGCTCGCCATTGCTTGGATGCTTGTATTCTGGGTGAGTTCGCTGTTCCTCGCGGGCGTCATCGCTGGCATTCTCAACCCGCACGCCGAAGATCTCGGACGGAAAGTCGGAGAATCATTCAGCGGACTGTTCTTCTTGATTGCGCTCGGTCTCTCTATCTGGCTCACTGTAGCGGGAAAACTGCCAGGAACAAAAAAGACTCTGGTTGCGCGGACAGGACCGGTGGCAGATGGGTCGACCGTCCACTTATCTTCGCGTTCGCGAAGGGCAATCATTGCCACGGTTCCAGTCTTAGTAATCTTCGGCGTCGCCGCATGGTATATTATGGGTCACAAAAGAGAGGTGCCGCCTGAGAACGCGAGCGCACCCACCCCGGCTGAGAAGGAGGCCCCAGTTGCCGAACCGGCGGAACATGAAATCCGGCACGACAACACGCCCAATGTGCCTTCTGCTGCATCACCGAACAGCGGTTCCCGCACTAATCAAGAGCCTTCGACAGGGAAGGTTTTTGTGAAAGCACGCAAGGGTCCCTTTGGCGTGTGGATTGATCCGCAGAAGTGGACTCAAGATTCGTCGGAAGAGGACCCTATTAAAATCACTTTTAACCACAAGAGCGGCGACGCCTACGCGATGGTGATTTCCGAACGGATCAGCGTTCCGATGGAGTCGCTAAAGAAGCTGGCAGTTGCGAACGCCAAAAAGGTGGCTCCCGATGTTAAGATTGTCTCCGAAGAGAAGCGAGTTGTGAAAGGAAAAGAACTGTTATGCCTTAAACTCACGGCAACCGTCCAAGGCATTCCCGCCATATACTACGGCTATTACTATGGCGGATCTGAAGGAACTTTGCAGGTGACGACCTACACCGCCTCTAACTTTTTTGACGAGTTCAAGCAAGATCTTGATGATTTTCTCAATGGCACTCAAATCGGCCAATAGAGACCTGGCCAAGCCATGAGAAAGAGCGCGCTATACTGATAATTCCGCGAACGCCGCTGCCGTCGCATGCGAGCAGTTTCCGCGGACCGATCTTATCCAATTTGTCGCGATAACTCGTCGCTGCGATGGCAATCGCTCAAACAAACGCACGAAATTCTTTTTACTCCCGGCTGAACATTCGGCGCAATCGGATTTTCAAGGTCGAAGCGGCATCATCGACATGGAATAACGCAACGCGGTCGGAGCGCGCGATCTCACTTACTTCGATGGATTTCGCAGACTGACCATCGCGCACGGCCGCGCTTAATTCGTCCGCGAATCTTCCGCTGCCTTCAAACACGAGGAGTTGCCATCCGTTGCGCACGCTTTGTAAAGCTTCATCCGCCGCAATCGCGCCGCCGTTGACGAGGATCGCAACGATCGGCGCGTTGAATGCGCGCGCGAGTTCTAACATCTTCGTGGTCTCGCCACCCCATTCATTGCTCTCCACCAAAACAAAATGCGAATGATTCGGTTCAAGCGGAGTGCCATCCGACCTGGCGGACGCGTCTGAAAGTTCCGGATGCGTGATTTTCCCTTTCGGTGCGATTCCGAGCAACTGAGATGTCCCGGGAGATCGCGCGACTGCTTCACCCATTATCGCCATGACGCCGGATTGTGTGCCTCCATCGATAATCAGCGCACCCAATTCGGCCGCCACCGGAGCAACTCCATCGGCAAACAAAGTCGCAAGGTGAGCTTTGCGTGAATCATCAAGTCCGGCCGCCCCACCAAAAAGCAGAATCACAGCACGAGGCAACGTGATTTCAAGAGCGCCTAAAATCGCCTTTGCGCTTGCATCGCGCGGTGCGGTGATAACGACGGCGCCATTTCCATTCTCGAAAGTAATCGTATTTTTTCTCACGATTTTTTCATGCCAGATTGAGTTTCTCCCTCACCCCGCAACTGAATGTCGCGCGTCAGTAAACGCAAATTGCCAGGAGTCCTGAATCGACCGACGCCCATCCAATCTACGAGGTGGCTCACAGGAACGGATAGTTTAAACATTTAACATTGACTGCATACCGTGCAACGCCTTTAGACAGGTCATCGCGGCAAAATCGAGAGGGTCAATTCCCTAGTCTGGGGGAGCGGAGCACGTGCGCGGTAAGAGCCGTCGCTGAGCGATTGTCGCAAAAGCGGGCATTTGCGTAATGCGACGACGAGCAGAAAGTAACGACGTCCCATTTCACAGGATTTCCCTTGTAAGCGGCCATGATTAACAGCATGACTCAGGAGAAAAGAATATGCCAACACCACCAGATTCGGCGCTTGAGGAAGGCACCTGCTTTGTCGTGATGGGCTTTGGGAAGAAGACCGACTTCGAAACTGGTCGCGTCCTCGATCTCGATCAGTCCTATCTCAACCTCATCAAACCGGCGGTCGAAGCCGCCGACCTGAAATGCATCCGCGCAGACGAGATCGTGCATTCCGGTCTCATCGACGTGCCAATGTACGAACAGCTGCTCAAGGCGGATGTTGTCGTTGCCGACGTCTCCACTTCAAACCGGAACGCCATTTACGAGCTCGGTGTCCGGCACGCGCTTCGTCCTTATACCACGGTCATAATTGCTGAGGAGCAGATGATGAAGTCCCCCTTCTTTGATTTGAACCACATCGTGATCCGCTCATACCGGCATCTGGGTGAGGACATTGGCGTCAGCGAAGCGAAGCGTTTCACAACCGAACTGACCGCGGCCATCAAAGAGATAATGGCCAAAGAACCACAGTTGCGAGCCGACAGTCCGGTCTATCAGTTTATCAAGCGACTCACTCCGCCCTCCATCACGGAAGAGACAAGAGAAGTGCTTCATCGGGCGACACCTGCGCATAGTGAATTGATGGCGCGCGTGGATGAAGCGCAGAAGGAAGGCGATTGGGTGAAGGCGAAAATATTACTCGAGGAAATTCGCGAAATGCGAAAAGCCAACCCCTCGCAGGAAGCAGTCTCCGGTCAACCAGCCACGAGCCTCGAAGATCCCTACATTCTCCAGCGACTCGCGCTGGCCACTTATAAGAGCCAGTATCCCACTCCCGAAGAAGCGTTCAAAGCAGCACGCGATGTTCTGAAGCTGCTCGAACCGCAGACCTCCAATGATACCGAAACTCTTGGCCTGTGGGGATCGCTACACAAGGGCCTATGGAAACTGACTAAAGAGAGTAGCTATCTCGATGAAGCAGTGCGCGCCTACGAGCGCGGATTTTACCTGCGCAATGACTACTACAATGGAATCAACTACGCTTACCTGCTGAATGAGCGCGCGGCTCATCCAGTCGGTTATGCCGAAGCTATCGCTGACTTCGTGCAAGCGCGACGCGTCCGTCAGGAGGTAATCTCCATTTGCAATCAGTGGCTGGCATTGAATCCGCCGGCCGCGCAGCCACCTGCAGGGAGTAAACTCGCCGTGATCCGTTATTGGGTTCTGGCGACTCTAGCGCCGCCGCTCCCGAAGAATGGATGAAACAATCCACCGGCGAGCAGGTGACTAAACTCAAAGCGCTCCTAGCGGCATCGCCGCTGAAGAAGCTCCCACTCCCTATAGCCCAGGGTTAATCCTGCCGCGGCCTCTGCCGTCGCAGCCCTCAATCGCCGGTTTGATCGCTTCGTTGTAGATTTGATCAAAATCGACAACCACGCCGCTTTTGAGATCCGACTTCTGACCAAACAGCATGTCCACAAAACAAAGCGCGTGGTAGTTCATGGGTTTTGATTACGTCAGTTCGTCTTTAGTCCGAGTAATTTGACTACCTCGTCGCGCAGCTTCTTAACTTCGCCGTTGTGGGGAGCGAGCTTTAGTGCACGGCTTGTCAGAAAGTCAGCTTCTCCGCGAGCGCGCCGGGCTTCGTCGGGATCACTGCCTTGTTCGAGGGCTTGATCGGCAAGACGCCGGCCAAGATGCGCGGTTACACGGGCATTCGCGGGATCGACTTGGATCGCGGCTCGCAGCCCTTCGACTGTACCCTTCTTGATCCTGCTCTCGAGCCATTCGGAAATTGTGACCTGCGAGAGCGGAGAAATCGTCCGACTTCTGCGATCCGCGACACTCCATTCCATGAATCGCTGTAACGGAGTCAATTTTGAAGAAGGTCCCGAGAATTTCGCAGCGATCTTCTCCCAAGATGCTCTAACCTGTTCTGGAGTCAGCAATTTGAGATTCTCTGCCTGGCCGACAGTTTCCAAAGTCACACCGCCGGTGGCTTCAGCTAGTTCGGCAAGTAAAAGAATATCCTCTCTTGTGTCCTTATCGGTCACAATCACCGCATCCCACAGCCGCGCTGTCTTATCCAATGAGGCGGTCACGATCCGCTGACCATCGGGACTGAACTGCGCTGAATTAACGATGCCTTCATGCTTCATGGGCTCGCCAACTGATCCACCGCTGGCGGCATCCCACAGACGCGCCGTCTTATCCTCTAAGACGGTCGCTACGCGCTGACCATCGGGACTGAACTGCGCTGAATTAACTACGTCTTCATGCTTCATGGGCTCGCCAATTGGTTTGCCGCTGGCCGCATCCCACAGAC
>Ga0209375_1002291_pt1 | contig 13918 bp, 14 predicted proteins | sample GraSoiAngelo_131_FD_185888 | JGI IMG/M metagenome (GOLD analysis project Ga0209375, IMG submission 185888) | Grasslands soil microbial communities from the Angelo Coastal Reserve, California, USA - 14_0929_02_30cm (SPAdes) (version 2) | ecosystem: Environmental > Terrestrial > Soil > Grasslands ... | reverse complement strand
CGCGACCGCGAACCGCCCGTCCCCTGTGAATTCCATGTGGTCCACGCCCTTGCACCCCAGCGCGACTGATTGCACGAGCGCCATCGTCGTCGCGTCCCGGAAATCGAGCCGCCGCCGCCGCTCCGCCACGACGATCGCGAACCGGCCGTCCGGCGTGAAATACAGATTGTAGGGATCCGCGACGGGTACGCTCGTTCCCTCGCGACCGGTCGCCGGGTCGATGGGTGTCAGGCTGTTCCCGCGGTTGTTCGCGACCCACAATCTCGTCAGGTCGTGAGAGGGGACGACGTGCTGCGGCAGGGCGCCCGTGGCAAAGGTGCGGACCACACGATAGCGGCGCGGGTCGATGACGGTCACCGTGCCATCGTGGGAATTGGGGACGTACACGAGCGGCCGGGCCCGCGCCGCGACGCCCGAGAGCGCGTTCGCCCCGGCCGCGCCGTAGAGATTGACCGTGTCGGGCGGGGACAGCGTATCCGGCGCCGCGACCCGGGCGGCGGCCGGCTTGCGCGCACCCCCTCTCCGACACGCTGCCGCAACCGCCACGGCGTAGACGATGGTTCGCGCTCGGTTTGGCTTCACGGCGGCGAAAGATACATCAGTCGTGTCGCCACGCGATCAGGATCTTGCCGACGTTGCGGTTCTCGCGCATACGCTGAAACGCTTCGGCCGCCCGCGCGACCGGAAACACCGTATCCACGACGACCCGCAGCGCGCCGTCGGTGAACCCCGGTAGGATCTCGTCCTTGAACCGGGTCACGAGCGCTGCCTTCTCGGCGCGGCTCCGAGCCCGGAGCGTCGAGCCCACGATGCGGGCACGCTTCCTCATCAGCAGCGCGAGGTCCAGGCCCGCCTCGGAGCCCGACATGGTGGCGAGAATTACGACCCGCCCGCCGGTCTTGAGGACGCGCAGGTCGCCGGCGAAGGTCGACGTCCCCACTGGGTCGAGCACCACGTCCACCGCATCGCGGCCCCAGCGCCCCTCGATCTCCGCCGCGAAATCCTGTCGGGCGGTGTCGATGGCGAGATCCACGCCCACCGCCTCGAGGGCCTTGCGCTTGTCGGCGCTGCGCGTCGTCGCCGCGACCCGCGCGCCGGAGACCTTCGCGACCTGGATGGCCGCGAGCCCCACGCCGGACGTGCCTGCGTGCACCAGCACCGTCGCCTCCTGCTCGAGGCCGCCTTCGACGATCAGATTCACGAATCCCGTGAGGAATGCCTCCGGGATGCCCGCCGCGGCGACCAGGTCGAGGTCGGCCGGCGCCGGGAAAACCTGCCCCACCGGCGCTGCGACGTATTCGGCATGCCCGCCCCCGGCGAGCAGGGCACAGACCGGCTCTCCCGTCTCGTCGAGCGCGCCCGAGACCTCGAGCCCCAGAACTTCGGATTCCCCGCGCGGTGGCGGGTAGCGTCCGGCGATCTGGAGGAGGTCCGCGCGGTTCACCCCGGACGCCGTGACCCGGATGATCACTTCGCCCCGCGCGGGCGTTGGCGGGGCCGTTTCGGGAAGCGACGCCACGTAGCGGCCCTGGTCCTCGACCACCCGGAGGTAGCGCATCGATGCAATCTAGTGCCGGACTGGCCGCGCCACGGCGCGCGATGCACAATTGGTCACACTTCACCCCGAGGCGTTCGTGCCGCCCCGTCACCGGTTCGTCTTCTTGCTGTGGTGTGTCGTCGCGCCGCTCGCGGCCCAGGAGACATCCGACCCGACCGAGGCGTTCACGAAGGTCGATACGATGATCCCGATGCGCGACGGTGTCCGGCTCCACACCAGTATCTTCGTGCCCAAGGCCGACCACGGCCCCCTGCCGTTCATGCTGCAACGGACGCCATACGGGATCGACGAGACGCCGCGCCGGGCGCTCGCAGGCTACATGAAGGCCCTGGTGGACGAGGGCTACGTCTTCGTGTTCCAGGACATCCGGGGCCGCTTCAAGTCGGAGGGGCGGTTCGTGATGCAACGCCCGCCGCGAAGCTCCTCCGATCCCCGCGCGATCGACGAGAGCACCGACGCGTACGACACGATCGACTGGCTCCTCAAGAACGTTCCCCGCCACAACGGCCGCGCGGGGATGCTCGGGATCTCCTACGATGGCTGGCTCACGGCGATGGCCCTGCTCGACCCCCATCCCGCCCTCCGGGCGGTGTCGCCTCAGGCGTCTCCTGCCGACATGTTCCTGGGTGACGATTTCCACCACAACGGCGCCTTCCGTCTCAGCTACGGCTTCGAATACGCGGTCCTCACCGAGGCCTCCGACACCAACGCGCAATTCAGCTTCGACCGCTACGACACGTTCGACTGGTACCTGGCCCTGGGCGCGCTATCAAACGCGAACGCGCGCTATCTGCACGGATCGCTGCCGAGCTGGAACGATTTCGTCGCGCACCCGAACTACGACGCGTTCTGGCAGCGTCAGGCGATCGGGCCGTACCTGAGCCGGGTCGCCGTGCCGACGCTGAACGTCGGCGGCTGGTGGGATCAGGAAGACTTCTACGGGCCGTTGAAGATCTACGAGCTCTTGGAGCGGCACGACTCGCTCAACCGGAACTTCCTCGTGGTCGGCCCGTGGAACCACGGCGGGTGGGCGCGCGGGCCGGGCAACCAGCTCGGCAACATCCGCTTCGGCGTGAATACGGGCGAGTATTTCCGCGACAGCGTGCAGGCGACCTTTTTCGCGCACTACCTCAAGGACAAGCCCCTGGACCTGCCGGAAGCCCTCACCTTCGAAGCCGGAGCCAACCGCTGGGTGCGGAGCGACGCCTGGCCGCCGCGCACCAGCCGCGCGCGCGACCTCTATTTCGGCCCGGCCGGCCGGCTGTCCTTCGAGCGCCCCCCCCTCCCCCCCGAGCGTGCGCCCTCCGCGTTCGACAGCTACGTGTCGGACCCGGCGCATCCGGTGCCGTACCGGAACCGCCCCATCGAGCCGACCTACTACCCGAAGGGATCGGGTTGGTACACATGGCTGCTCCAGGACCAACGGTTCGTGCAGAGCCGACCGGACGTGCTGAGCTGGGAAACGGAGCCGCTCGGCGAGGACGTCGTGGTGCGGGGCGACATCGTCGCGCATCTGTTCGCGGCCACCACGGGCAGCGACGCCGACTGGATCGTGAAGCTCATCGACGTCTACCCGGACGACCATCCCACGGATCCGACGCTCGGCGGCTACCAGCTCATGGTAGCGAACGACGTGTTCCGCGGCCGATTCCGCAACGGCTTCGAGCGCCCCGAGCCGATCGTACCGAACGCGGTGGTGGAGTACGTCGTGGACCTCCACACCCAGGACTACCGGTTCCTCCGGGGCCATCGGATCATGGTCCAGGTGCAGAGCACGTGGTTCCCGATCATCGATCGGAACCCGCAGACCTACGTCCCGAACATCTTCCTGGCCAAGGACTCGGATTATCGGAAGGCGACGCACCGCATCTACCGGTCCGCTCGCTACCCCTCGCGCGTCACGCTGGCCGTGGCCGCGCCGTGATCAAGCGTTGCTGGGCGGGCGGCGACGACCCGCTGATGCTCGCCTATCACGACGAGGAGTGGGGCGTGCCGCTGCGGGGCGATCCGGACCTGTTCGCGAAGCTCGTGCTCGACGGCTTCCAGGCCGGGCTCTCCTGGCGCGTCATCCTGCACAAGCGCGCCCGCTTCCTCGAGGCGTTCGACGGGTTCGACCCGGAGCGCATGGCCCGCTACGATGGCAGGAAGATCGCGCAGCTCCTGAAGGATCCGGGGATCGTCCGCAATCGCCAGAAGGTAAATGCCGCGATCGGCAACGCCCGGGCGTTCCTCGCGTTCCAGGAGAACGGCGCCTCGTTCGGCGACTTTCTCTGGGGCTTCGTGGGTGGGACACCCAAGCAATACCGTCGGCGCACGCTGCGCGATCTTCCCGCCCGCTCGCGGGAGTCGGACGCGATGAGCGCCGCTCTCGCGGAGCGGGGCTTCCGGTTCGTCGGGCCGACCATCTGCTACGCCTTCATGCAGGCGGTCGGGATGGTGAACGATCACCTCGTGACCTGCTTCCGACACGCCGAGCTCAGCGGGAGAGCCTAACACCGTTCCCCCTCTCCCGCAGGGAGAGGGGGTCAGGGGGTGAGGACCGCTGTCGCCAGGAAGCGCGGAGCCCGTCGTGCCTTCGTCGCCTGCTCGTACGCGAATGCCAGCTTGATCAGCAGCGCCTCGGTCCACGGTCGCCCGACGAAGGAGAGCCCGACCGGCAGCCCACGCACGTGCCCCATCGGCACGGTGACGTGGGGGTAGCCCGCGACCGCGGCGGGGCTCGAAAAGCTGCCGCCGCCGCCCGGATCGCCGTTCACGAGGTCGATCAGCGACGCCGGTCCGCCCGTGGGCGCGATCAGCGCGTCGAGCTGGTGCTCGGCCATCACCGTGTCGATCCCCTGGGTGCGCGCGAGCAGATGATTCTTGTCGAGCGCGCGCAGGTAGTCCTGGTCGGTGAGCGGTCCCTTGGCCTGCGCCTGGACGAAGATCTCCTGCCCGAAGTAGGGCATCTCCTTCTCCTTCGTGCGCTCGTTGAACGCGATCAAGTCGGCCAGCGTCTTCGCGCCCGCCGCGGGAGCCCACTCGCCGAGGTACTTGTTCAGGTCCGCCTTGAATTCGTACAGGAGCACCGCGAACTCGGACTCGTCGAACTGGCCCGCGGTGGCGATGTCCGCAGGGTCCACGACCACAGCGCCGAGGCGCTTGAGCGCGTCGATCGCGCCCTCCATGAGGGCGTCCGTGGCCGGGCTGTAGCCCATGAACCGGGAGCGACACACCCCCAGGCGCGCTCCCTTCAAGCCCGCCGGGTCGAGGACGCTCGTGTACTCGGTCCGTGACCGCCCGGCGCTCGCGGCGGTCGCCTCGTCGCGCGCATCGACCCCCGTGAGCGCGCCCAACAGCGTGGCCGCGTCCGCCACGCTGCGCGCCATCGGGCCGGCGGTGTCCTGACTGTGGGCGATCGGGATGACCCCGGTCCGGCTCACGAGACCGAGCGTCGGCTTGATTCCCACGATGCCGCAGCAGGTGGACGGCGAGACGATCGAGCCGTCGGTCTCGGTGCCGATCGCCACCGCACAGAGATTGGCGGAGACGGCCACCCCCGAGCCGGAGCTCGACCCCGACGGCGTGCGATCGAGGGCATAGGGGTTGCGGCACTGACCGCCCCGCCCGCTCCAGCCGCTCGACGAATGGGTCGAGCGGAAGTTGGCCCACTCGGAGAGATTCGCCTTGCCCAGCAGGACGGCGCCCGCGGCCCGCAGCCGCTCGACCAGGAAGGCGTCCCCAGGGGGCGCCACCCCCGCGAGCGCGAGCGAGCCGGCCGTGCTCTGCATCCGATCCCGCGTCGCGACATTGTCCTTCACGAGCACCGGGATGCCGTGCAGCGGCCCGCGCGGGCCTTTGGCCTTGCGCTCGGCATCGAGCGCGGCGGCCTGCGCGAGCGCGTCGGGGTTGGCTTCGAGCACCGCCCGCAGCGCCGGTCCCTTCCGGTCCAGCTCTTCGATCCGCTGGAGGTAGGCCGTCACGAGCGAGCGCGCGGTGTACTTCCCCGACTCGAGTCCCGCCTGCAGCCCGGCGATGGTGGCCTCCTCGAGCTCGAACGGCGCCGCAACCCGCTCGGTGGGTCGACGGACCCCGCGCGCAAGCGCGGGGAGCACGGGGCCCACTACTGCGACTGACCCGCTCACTGTCGCGTGCTCCAGAAACGCGCGGCGGTCCATCGTCCAATCGCTCATGGCGGTCTCCTCGTGGAATGACAGGCGGCGGGAACGGGGCTAAACTTGCTGCCACTCGGACGTGACGGCCAGCGATGCTGCAGACGGTCGGAGGACAGTCGGACGTGGGGAAGCTCCGCCGGGTCGCCGTGAAGCACGCGCGTGACGCGTTCGGTGACGCGGCCGCGGTCGATCGCCAGTGGCGCGACCTGCGCTACCTCGCCCCCCCGGACGTCACGGCCGCGACGCCCGAGTACGAGCGCTTCCTCGCACTGCTCGAGGCCGCAGGCATCGAAACGTTGGGCCTCCCGCCCGACGAGACAGTTGGTCTCGACTCGCTCTACGCGCGGGATGCGTCCATCGTATGCGATCGGGGCGTCATCCTTTGCAACATGGGCAAGCCGCAGCGGCGCACCGAGCCCGCCGCCCAGGAGGCCGCCTTCCGCGCCGCCGGGATCCCGATCCGGGGCCGCATCACCGGCGACGGCACCGTCGAGGGCGGCGACGTCTGCTGGATCGACGAGCGCACGCTGGCCGTGGGTCGGGGCTACCGGACCAACGAGGCGGGGATCCGCCAGTTGCGTGACCTCGTCCGAGACTGTGTGGACGAGGTCGTCGTGGTGCCCCTGCCCCACTGGCATGGCCCGGAGGACGTCTTCCACCTCATGTCGATCGTGAGCCCGATCGACCGCAACCTGTTCCTCGTGTACGCGCCCCTCATGCCGGTGCCGTTTCGCGAGGCGCTGACCTCCCGCAGCATCGAGCTCGTCGAGGTGCCGGATCCCGAGTTCGCAACGCTGGGGTGCAACGTGCTGGCGGTTGCGCCGCGCGAGGTGCTGATGGTCGCCGGCAACCCGGAGACGCGCGCCCGGCTCGAGCGCGCGGGCGTGACGGTGCGTGAGTTCGCGGGGCGGGAGATCTGTCTCAAGGGGGGTGGCGGACCGACGTGCTTAACCCGACCGCTGACGCGGGACCGGGGGTAGCCCCCCGGCAGGCGCCTCGGTCTTTATATTGGAGCCGAACCCCGTCTCTCGGAGGGTGCCATGTCGAGAACCGTCCTGGCGGCCGCGGCCGCGGTGTTGATCGGTCTCGCCGCGTGCGGTGGCGGCAAGCATTCGGCCAAGCCTGCAGCGACGCGGTCCAAGACCAGCGCGACGCCCGCCACATCCACGCAGAAAAAGAAGACGAGTACCAAGCCCGACACTACCCGGCACAAGAACCCGCTGACCAACAACTAGCCGGCGGTCAGGCCGACAGCGCGCGCAGCTCCGCCTCGACGCGCTCGCGCTCGACCGCTTCCCCGAGCGAGTCGAACAGTTCCCGGGCGCGCTCGAGGTAGGCCCGGGCTTCGTCCTGCTGGCCGAGCCGACTGCGGAACAAACCGTACGCGTGGTACACCTGCGCCTCCGTGGCCACCGAGTGCTCCACGGCTCTGGCGAGCTCGATCGCCTGCTCGAAGAAGACGAACCCCGTCTCGTCCCCCTGGGCGCCGCGCAGCCGGCCCATCAGCGTGTAGATCTGCGCCAGGCGGCGGATCACGTGGCCGCCGATAGCCACTTGCTCGGCGCGACGCAACTCCGCCTCGGCTTCGAGGAGCCGGCCTGCCTCGAGGTCCAGCTCCGCCAGGTTCAAGCGGATCGACAGCTCGAGGCGCGCATCCCGCGTCGCCCGTTGCACCCAGGCCAACGCTTCTCGGTACGCGGCCGACGCCGCGGTGTGGCGCCCGAGCTGGGCGTCCAGCAGTCCCTGCTCATTCAGCACGGACGCCATCTCGTCCGCGAGGCCGGCGACTTCGAAGCGCTCTCGTGCCCGCCGCAGGAACTCGCCCGCGGCGGCAAGGTCGCGTTGCTTCCGTGCCAGCACACCAAGCTGTCGCTCCAACCGGCCGGCGCGGGGCGCGTCGCCCGCAGCCTCGGCGAGTCGGAGTCCCCGGCTATACCACGCCTGCGCACCGCCCCATTGTCCCTGCGCGAGCGCCACGTCTCCCAGCCCCTCGGACGCCGCGGTGGCCCCCGCCTGATCGAACTCCGACTCGGCGAGCGCGAACGAGCGCTGGAAATGACGCGCGCCCGCGGCATACTCGCCCATCGCGAGACACACGTAGCCCAACGCACGCAGCGCCTCCACCTCCGGGCGGCGATCCTGGAGCGCTTCCGCGACGCGGAGCGCCACCTCGTACCAGGTCCGCGCCTGGGTGTGCCGGCCCACCTCCTCCTCGAGCCGGCCGGCGCGCAGCAGCGCCGCGACCACGCCGGGCGCGTCGCCGCGCTGCTGGCATTCGAGCGCCTCCACGTACCCCTTGAAGAGGACCTGCAGGTGCTCCATGACGCGGTGAAACGCCTGCGGCATCCGGCGTCGCAGCTCGTCCGGGTGGACGCCACGTTTCCCCAGGGTGAGGTAGGGGCCCGAGCTCGACCACAGCGTGGCCTCATCCGGTCGCGCGATGGAGACGAGCAGCGCGCGCAGGGGCGCGAGCGCCTCGAGCTCGGGCATCAGCGCGAGCGCCTTCTCGACCCGAACGGGCGGGGGCCCGGTCACAACCCGTACTCCTTCATCTTGCGCGTCAGCGTGTTGCGATGGATCCCGAGGATCTCCGCGGCCGCGCCGATCTGGCCGTTGGTATGGGCCAGCACGCGGGCAATGTGCCGCGCCTCCGCCTCTGCCAGGGTCAGGAGGCCGCCCTGGGGCCGGTCGGCGAGGGTGGTCTCCTCGCCCCGCAGCTCGTCGGGCAGGTGCTCGGCCCGCAGCGTCTCGTCGGTCGCCACGATGACGGCGCGCTCGATCACGTTGCGCAGCTCGCGCACGTTGCCTACCCAGGCGTGCGCACGCAGCAGCTCGAGCACCCGGTCCGAGATGGCGTGGATCGTCTTGCCGTAGCGTTCGGCGAACAGGCGGACATAGTAGGCGGTGAGCAACACGAGATCGTCTCCGCGCTCCACCAGCGTGGGGAGCCGGATCGTGACGACCGCGAGGCGATAGTAGAGATCTTCGCGGAACCGTCCCTGCTTGATCGCCTCCTTGAGATCGCGGTTGGTGGCCGCGATGAGGCGCACGTCGACGGGGATCGTCTCGCTGCCCCCCACCCGCTCGATTTCGCGCTCCTGCACCGCGCGCAGGATCTTCGCCTGCAGCGCGAGGCTCATGTCCGCGATCTCGTCGAGGAACAGAGTGCCGCTCCCCGCCTGCTCGAAGCGACCGATCTTGCGCGTGACGGCGCCCGTGAACGCACCCTTTTCGTGACCGAACAGCTCGCTCTCGAGCAGGTTCTCGGGGATCGCGGCGCAATTGACGGCGACGAACGCGCCCGACGCGTGCGGGCCGTTCATGTGGATGGCGCGGGCGACGACCTCCTTGCCCGTCCCGGACTCCCCGTGTACGAGCACCGTGGCGGAGCTCCCCGCAACCCGGGCCAGCAGCTTGTACACGTCGAGCATGGCGGGACTCTGGCCGACCAGCGCGTACGGGCCGACCGCGTGCGGCTCGACGAGCGGGAGCGGGACCGCCGTCTCGCTCGCCACGGAGCGGACGCGCTCCAGCGCGCGCACCAGCTCCTCGCGGCGCAGCGGCAAGGAGAGGAGGTCCAGCACGCCCGACTTCTCCGCGCGCAGCACGAGACCCATCGACGGGGCCTGCGCGACCGCGATGAGGCGCGGGCTCCCCGGCGCCCCCCGCAGCGTGTCGACCCACCAGGACAGGTCGTCGTCCGGATGCTCGCCCAGCACGGCCAGCACGACGTCCCAACGCTGGCCCGCGAGCTGGCGCACGGCGCGCGGCAGATCCGGCGCGGTGTCGATCTCGAGCCGACCGTCGTCGGCCCATTGCCGTAGGTTTTGCAGCAGACCGCCGGCGCTCCCGCCCTCGCCGGCGACCACGAGAATCCGCAAGAGCGCCAACGCCTCCTTGTTCGGCACTGCGGACGGGACCGAGGGCTCCATGCGAACTGGTGGAATCATCCCTTCGGCCCGGCGCCGCCCAGATACCGGGCGACGAGCACGAGCGCATCATCCGTGCCCTTACCGTGGCGAGCGAGGATCTGATCGGCGAGCTGTTGCGGGGCCGCCTCGGGCGGCAGCCCTTCGGCGAAGCCCTCGCGGATACCGTCGGTGGCGAAGATGAGGGTGTCGCCGGGAGCGATGGGGAGGACGACCGGGTGGAGCCGCGGCAGCTCGGATCCGACGATGCCACCCCGCGTCACCAGAGTCGCCCGTGGGGAGCCCGACCGCGCGGCTCCATCATGGTAGAGCAGCAGGCCTTCGACGTTGCCAACGCCGACCCACGTCATCGACCGGTCGGGTCGCGCGAACACCGCCACGCTCATCACCGCGCCGCGCGTCCTCTGCAGGGCCCGGTGACAGCGCTCGATGAGCCGCGTCGGTGATTCGGTCGCGTGCCGCTCGAGCGCGGCGACAGCGGCCTGCGCCGCGGTCGCGGCCTCGGCCCCGTGGCCGAGTCCGTCCACGACGGCCACGAGCACTCCGGTCCCGCCCGGCTTGACGAGGTGCCGGTCGCCCGATTGCGCTTCCCCGGGAAGGGTCCGCGTGGCGACGCCCCACTCGATCAACGCGGGCGTGCCCACGGCTGCCTCAGGCATTCATGCGTCGCCATTTTTTCATCGTTACGGTGGTGCCCTTGCCGACGCTCGAGCTCACGTCGAAATCGTCCATCAGGCGCCGCGCCCCGGGAAGTCCCAGGCCCAGCCCGCCGGACGTCGAGTAGCCGTCCTCGAGCGCACGCGAGACGTCCCGGATCCCCGGGCCCTGATCCCGCGCGACGATCACCACGCCCTGGCGGTCGCCGTTCGTCACCAGGCTAAGCGCGACTTCGCCCCGCTTGGCGTACATGAGGATGTTGCGCGCGATCTCGGAAATCGCGGCGGCGATCACCGTCTGGTCTCCGCTCGAGAACCCCGCCTCCGCCGCCAGGTCCCGCCCGCGTTGCCGGGCGGTGACGACGTCCACGTCGGCAGCGATCGGGATCAGCTGATCGTCAGCCACGGTCGATGCGTCCCGATCCCCGCTCGATGCGGAGCTGCGTCTGCCGGTCGAGGAACGCCAGACCCTCCTCGAGATCGAGCGCGGTCGAGACGCCTTTGAGCGTCAGGCCGAGCTGCACCATCGCGAAAGCGACTTCGGGCTGAATCCCGACGATCACGGTTTCCGCGCCGCGCAGCCGTGCCATGTGGGCGATGTCGCGCAGCGTCCGGACGGCGAACGAATCCATCACGTCGAGCGCCGTGACGTCGACGATCACGCCTCGGGCTCGGAAGCGCCCGACGCGCTCGATCAGCGCCTCCCGCAGCTGGGACAGGTCGGCATCCGTGAGCGCCGACTGAATGGACGCGATCAGGTAGTGGCCCTGCTTCAGGATTGGAACTTCCACACGCCCTCCGTCGACGGACTGGGGGGTCGACTCACGCCTTCGGAGCCACGTCTTCTTGGGGGACGACCTTGTAGCCGAGCAGCCGTTCCGCCTCCTCGATGCCACCCTGGAGATCGCCCACGGTGGCCATCTCGCTCAAATCCACGCCGATCGTCACCAACGTCTGCGCGATCTCGGGCGAGAGGCCCGTCACGATGACCGTCGCACCCAGCAGGCGCGAGGCCTCGACCGTCTGCACGAGGTGGTTCGCCACGTTCGAGTCCATCGCGGCCACGCCGGTGATGTCGATGACCACCACCTTCGCGCGGTTGGTGCGGATCGCGCGCAGCAACTGCTCGGTGAGCTGCCGCGCGCGCTGCGGGTCGATGACGCCGATGATCGGCAGAATCAGCAATCGCTCGCGCACCTGCAGCACCGGGGTGGACAGCTCCCGGATCGCCTCCTGCTGCTGCCGGATGATGCGCTCGCGCTCCTGCACGAACCCGACGGCCACCGTATTCGCGATACGGTTGGCCGCCGGCTCGTAGGCGTCGAGGATGCGGTTGAGCTTGTCGAAGTCTTCGTGGTACTTGGCGAACAGCGAGCGGGCGAGCACGTCACGCAGCAGCAGCACGATGCCGACCACTTCGTGCGTCTCGACGCCTCGCGGGATGATGCGCTCGGAGAGGTTGCGCGCGTACGCCTGCAGGGCCTCGAACGTTCCCGTCTCCAGCGCCTCGACGTAGTTGTCGTACACCGACGTCGCTTCGGCGAAGATCTCCTCCTCCGTCATCGCCGTGAGCAGCTGGGCCCGCGTGATGCGCCGCGCCCACTCCTCGCGCAGCTGCGTGCGGTTCTGTCGCAGGTGAGCCACCAGCTCGCGCAACAGCGCCGCGGTGGACTCGGATAGCGCCTGGGGATCGGGCGGCGGCGGCAGCGTGTCTTTGCTTTTCGTGGCCATGGCTGGCGGTCCTCGCCTGGATGGAATGTTGCTGCGGCGCAACAGCAAGGCTAGTGCCAGGATTTCGCGCTTACGAGCGCATCCTAACTATCTATGGCACAACCAGTTGATGTTCGTGATGAGAGCTGTGGTATGGCGCGAATGCGACAAGTTGATGCGCCAGCCTGTGGCGGCTGGCACAAAAAGAGTGCGCAAAGGGAGAGCCCGATCCGTTCCCGCTGGATCGGGCCCATTGTCTCCGCGACCGCCGATCACATCGTGGCGTTGCTGGTCGCGGACCCCACGATGACTTCGCCCGTCGTCGTCAGCACGCCGGGGACACAGCCCAGCACGGTACAGCCGCCGCCGGTCAGGCTCTGCAGATATACGTGAATCAGGTTCACCGTGAGACCGCTCGAGCGGACGCCGTCTCCCGTGGGGAGCTGCTCATTGAGCACGACGTACCCAACGCCGGGCAAGTCCATCCGCGTGTTCGGCGCAATCGCGCCGTCGCCCGACGTCACTTGAACGCCGTTCACCATCAAGTCGCCAAACGTCGACCCGAGGGCGTTGCTCGTCGCCTGCGCGCCGTCGCTCGTGCTGCTGACCGTGGCGGTGAGGCTACTCGCGGTAATCAACCCGTTCAGGAGGCTTACGTTGAACACCGTTGCCACACTCTGCGCCGCAGCGGCGTCTCCAATCGCTCCCGACGTCGTGCCCGTGAGGGCGTCCGTCGTGAGCGTGCCCGGCACGCTCATGCCGTCGGCTGCGTCGTCGGCCATCGCGCCGTCGTCCGCGGTCACCGCGGGCAACACAGCCACTGCAGACTGCTGCGTGCCGAGCGGGCTCTGCACGAACGCGCCGTAGGCCTTACCACTCACCGACTGCGCCTCTGCGACCGGCGCGAGCGCTGCGGTGACGCCGATCAGCAGCCACAGCGCCCCCCAGAGCCGCGCGGGTCGAATCGTGGAAAGTGAGATTCTCATGGTCCTATCCTTTCAGAGCTGTCTTAATGAGTCGGGTGTGCCTGGATGTTGCCGCCGGTGAGATCCGTCAGCGGCAAGGAGCGTCCGTCACTCAGCGAGATGCCGTACTGGTCGGGCCCGCGCCCCGGGCTCGAGCCTGGCTCTCCGTTATCGCAGGCTGTCGCCTCAAACCGCTCGTTGAAGTTCCAGGGTCCATTTCCATCCTTCACGCGGGCGGGGCCGGCGAAGTGGGCGCACTGGCCGGGCCGTCCCGTCTTGGGATTGATGCGGCCTGACGGAAAGGACTCAAACGCGTCGATGCCGAGGCTATGCACGAGCGTGTGGGTGGGGTGGAACACGGTCTGGAGCTGGCCCTTGATGGTTCCATTGGTGCTGCTGCACCAGTCGCGGGCGTCCACGTTAAAGCCGAATGTCGCCTTTCCTGGATCCGGGTCGATCCGCCCGCCACCGGTGAACCTCGGACCGGCCTGACAGTTTTGCGGGCCCGGCGTGAACCAAAACGCCGGTTTGGGACTCGCCGGAGTCGCCGGCCGATCGCAGCCCCACGCGAGCAGCGCGGCGGCCGCGAGGCCCGGCACGAAACCAAGCGTGATCTGTCTACACATGCTGCCTCCTCGCAGGGTTCATAGCAGAACTACTGCACGAGGCGTCCTTGCAAGACAGATGCCACTCGCCGAGCTTCGTCAATCTCTTGTGGTGTCGAGAGATACCCGCGCTGTTGCCGCCCCGCAGCGCGGCGCGGGCCTCACCCGTGCGGCGTACGTCCGTGGCGCGCGCGCTGGAACGTGCGCGCGACACGCGCGCCGGCTGGGGTCGCGGTGCTGCAACACGCCGCGGAGCGCCGCGGGGAGCGGCGTGCGGTCCGCTCCCCGCTGGTCGCTGCATCCGTCATTCGCACACCTCCTCAGGTTACGCACGCTTCAGC
>Ga0209375_1002287_pt1 | contig 13926 bp, 12 predicted proteins | sample GraSoiAngelo_131_FD_185888 | JGI IMG/M metagenome (GOLD analysis project Ga0209375, IMG submission 185888) | Grasslands soil microbial communities from the Angelo Coastal Reserve, California, USA - 14_0929_02_30cm (SPAdes) (version 2) | ecosystem: Environmental > Terrestrial > Soil > Grasslands ... | reverse complement strand
CTGGTCGAAGGGTTTCCTCGTCATTACATCCGAATCAATCCGAGCGACCCCAATGCACCAGACCCGCACACCGATCCGAACACGACAATGATTCAGATCGCCAACGGCGGCGGCTTGCAGCCGGCGCGAAATGTGGTGAGTGGCGATTTTCTTCATCTCGTGCGGTTCGGCATCCGCGACCCGAATGATCCGATCGTCCGCGACTCAATAGAAGTGATCGATCGCGTGATCAAACATGACCTGCCGCAAGGCCCGGGCTGGCGGCGTTACAATCATGATGGCTATGGGCAGAAGGATGACGGGAGCGCCTTCGACGGAATGGGAGTCGGCCGTTGCTGGCCGATTTTGACCGGTGAACGCGGCCATTACGAATTGGCTGCCGGGCGCGATCCAAAGCCCTTCATCGCGACGATCGAAGATTTTTCGAACCAAGGTGGGATGCTCACCGAACAGGTATGGGACGGACCTGATTTGCCCGATCACCATATGAAACGCGGTTGCCCAACCGGCGCGGCAATGCCTCTTTGCTGGTCGCACGCTGAATACGTTGCTCTTGTGCGCAGCCGACACGACGGCGTCTGTTTTGATCGCGTTGAATCGGCGTTCCGGCGCTACGTTTTGAATCCGTCGCCGAGTCGGTATGAGATTTGGAGTCTCCGTTATCCTGTCCAGCGTGTGTATCGCGGAAAAATCTTACGAATGGTTCTCGCCGCGCCTGCAACGATCGTCTGGTCAACGAATGCCTGGGAGAGTACCGAGCGGTTAGACGCTACCCATGAGAGCGAACTTAGTCTCTGGTACGCAGACTTTCCCACCGCAGAATGGCCGCAGGGGTCGGTATTTGCATTCACAGTCTTTTGGAAACCCGATCAGCGCTGGGAAGATCGCAATTGGCAGGTGAACATCTTATGAAAACAACTCGAAATGGCCGATCAGTAGACCAGCCATGGCGGCCGAAATTCTTCCCGTAGTCTATCTGGCGCGTCACGGGGAGACTGCGTGGAGCGTCACGGGTCAGCATACGGGACTGACCGATTTACCTCTGACCGAACGCGGTGAACGCAACGCCAAGCGGCTAGGAGAGCGCCTGGCCGGATTGTTTTTTGCAAAGGTTTTCGCGAGTCCATTGCAACGCGCCATTCGAACTTGCGAATTAGCTGGATTTGGCGCGACAGCCGAAGTCGATCGCGATCTGGTCGAATGGAACTACGGCGATTACGAAGGTCTTCGAACCGCGGAGATTCATGCGGTGCGACCCGGCTGGCAATTATTTCGCGACGGCTGCCCCAATGGCGAATCGCCGGCAGAAGTTGCAGCCCGTGTCGATCGCGTTGTCTGCCGGGTACGCGCGGTCAAAGGCAACGTATTGATTTTTTCGAGCGGACATTTCCTGCGAGTGTTCGCCGCCCGCTGGCTCGGTCTGGAACCATTCGCCGGGAAGTTTTTCATGTTGGACACAGCAAGTCTTAGCGCGCTCAGCTATGAACATGACCTATCCTCCCCAGCGATCCGGTTTTGGAATGACACTCGCTGCGCAGGCGACTAAGGGGAAAGAAATTTACAAATCGGGGCTACCTGAACATTCGCTTTTCTGCGCCACGTTCATAATCTTCCCGCGTGAAAGAGGGAAACTGGGAGACCATCTCGAGCGAGCGGCATTTTGCCAACGCGCATCTCGAAGTCGTGACCGATCACGTCCGAACGCCATCGCGAAGCCAGCCCCGCACGTGGACAATTGTGCATCGGAAAGCAGCCGTCATTGTCGCGCCCATGACAAGCGACGGCAGAATTGTTCTCATTCGCCAGGAACGCATCCCCATCGAGGAGGCGATCTGGGAAATGCCGTCTGGTCAAATCGGCAACACTGTAGCCGGGGGCGCTGATCCCGGCCGTCCGTCGGACTTGTCCGCCGTAGCCTCGGCGAAGGCCGAAACAATGGAACAAGTTGCGTTGCGCGAACTGCGCGAGGAGGCCGGTTACGAGATGGCCAAAGACGGCGAGCTGGTTCCGCTCGGCCATTACTTTTCATCGCCGGGATTCACGGATGAACGAGGCTACTTTTTTCTGGCGCGTCCAGTTCAACTGTGTAAAGAGGGCCCGGCGCGAGACGAAGGAGAATCGATTCTCGATTGTCGCGAATTTAGCGTGTCAGAAATTCGCCGAATGATCGCAGAGAACGAAATTCGCGACGCAAATACGCTGAGTATTTGCGCCAGGCTCGCAGCGCGCGGTTTTCTGTCGCTCGCGCCGCGCTGATTCTTCCATCCAATGGTGCTGCGAGACATTTTCAAATTTCGCGATCTTCCAGAGAGCGAAACTTCCAAACCGTTTCTCGAACATCTCGAAGACTTGCGGTGGACCATTGTGAAGATCGCGATCACGCTCGGGATCGCAATGATTGTTTGCTTCACGTTTCGCTCGACCCTCGTGCGGGTCTTGCAGGCACCGCTGCGCGACGTCGGTTCGCAAATTGGAACGCTCAAGGCACTCGGTATCACTGATTCAATCGTGATTTCATTTCATCTGGCGTTTTATGCAGGCATCGTTCTCTCCTTTCCGCTGCTGCTGTATTTCATCGCGGAATTTGTTTTGCCTGCGCTCACCGCGGTAGAGAAACGCTTTTTGTTGCCCGCCATTTTAGTCAGCTTCGCGCTGTTCCTTCTGGGCGTAATGGTTTGTTATTTTTGGTTGCTGCCGAAAACGATTCTCTTTTTCTTTCGCGACACAGAGTCACTGGGATGGGCGCCCACCTGGACCGTGCAACAGTATTATTCGTTCGTGACTCGATTCACCCTCGGGTTCGGGTTGGCGTTCGAATTGCCAGTCGTCGTCCTGGCGCTGGTCCGATTTGGATTGATCACTTACAGATTCATGGCGCGCACCCGCCCATACGCGGTCGTGCTGATCTTTATTCTGGCGACGATCATCACGCCGACGCCAGACATCCTGACGTTGATCGCAATGGCGCTGCCGATGGTTCTACTTTATGAGAGCTGCATCTGGATCGCGTGGCTCATGGAGCGGCGTCGTCTGAAACGGATCGCCGGCTAACGCGTGCACCAGCCAATTTACAAATTCCTCTTCGGAGCGTTTGCGTTTGTGCTTGGCGCGGCGGTCGGCTCATTTTTAAACGTCTGCATTTATCGGTGGCCTGTTGATCTCTCGATTAACCGACCTCGGCGGTCGTTTTGCCCCAACTGCAAGCAACCAATTCCATGGCATCAGAACCTGCCGTTGATCAGTTGGCTCGCGCTTGGCGGCCGCTGTGCAAATTGCGGCGCCAAAATTCCGTTTCGCTATTTCGCAGTGGAACTGGTCACCGCGCTACTTTTCTTGGCAATCTGGGAAAGTTTTCCATGGCAGGTGGCGATCGCGTACTGGGTTTTTGTTTCTTTCCTCATCATAGGAACATTTATCGATTTTGAGCATTTCATTATTCCGGACCGGGTGACAATCGGCGGAATAATCGCAGGTGCTATTTCCAGTGTGGCGGTGCCTGCTTTGATGCAGACGGATTCCCGGCTTGCGGCAGGCGTTCGTTCTTTGCTCGCAGCTGCACTCGGTTACGTGATCCTTTTGATCGTTTTGGAAGCGGGCAAAATCGCTTTTGGGAGAAAACGAATCCGATTCGATGCGCCGACGCTGTTCACGTGGACAAAACGCGGGGATGACGCTGATTTCGTGGTGGGCCCTGAAGAAAGTCTATGGAGCGATTATTTTGCGCGCGAAAAGGATCGACTCTTGCTCCAGTGCGACGAGGTCAGGATCGACCATCACACGTATGGCAATGTAACGCTGGACTTTCGCTACGATCGGGTCACAACTGAAGGCCACGTGATGAGGCTAGATGACGTGACGCAGATTTCCGGCGTAGCGCGCGAACTAGTGATTCCACGAGAGGCGATGGGGCGCGGCGACTTGAAATTCCTCGCTGCGATTGGCGCGTTTCTAGGCTGGCGCGCGGTTCTGTTTAGTCTTTTCGCGGGATCGCTTCTCGGCTCGATCGTCGGATTGATCACGCTCGTCGTAGGAAAACCTGTTTGGTCAGCCAAACTGCCCTTTGGACCTTATCTGGCGTTTGGCGCGGTTACCTGGATGTTTTTTGGCAACATGTTTCTGCGCTGGTACGTAACGCTGCTCAGCCCGTAGCGCTGGCGCCGCCCCGCCGCGGCGAGCAAGCTTGGTCGCCGCCCTACCATGCTTCCGTTACAACGGTTGCTGAAGCCCGCTTTGCCGGCATTGCTGCGCGGCCACGAAACATCAATCCCAAATTGATGAGCTCACATTTCCACCAGCGTAGAAGCCCACGCCGAATCTGTTTGCGAATTCGAGTGTCCGGAATAAATCCATCATAGAGCTCGCGCCAGCCGGCGTTTCTTTTTCCGTAGTAACCAGTCGCCCATCTGCGATTGGCCAGGGCGACAAGACGTCGACCATAAAACCTCATCGTGTTTCGGGCGAATCTACCGCCGAAACCTGTGAAGGGCAGGTTGAGAAATCCACATTCCGGATCGCGATAAACGCCGCGGACCAAACCGAGGTAGTAACTGCTTACATCGAGAAGAAGCGCGGCCGACATCAGATCGGCGTCGCCCATGTAATAATATTTGTCCTTGTACAAACTTTCGAACCAGTAGCGATAGGTGGTGGGGTACTGCTCGTTGTAATAACGAAGCCGGTCGGTGACATCTCCACCGCCCAAGCTGCCTGCCAGCAGATCGGCCACGTAGTACGACGTGTAGGAACAAAAATCCAAACCAGGACTGTAAAGTGGGTCGATGAAACCGGCGGCGTCGCCGACTGCCGCCCAGCCATGGCCGCAAACTTTTTCGCTGTGATATGGCAACATTGATAAAGCGTGCACGTCACCTTCGATCACGCGTGCAGTCCCGAAAATTTCGCGGCCCACCGGATTACCGAGAATGTGCGTGTGCAATCGTTGGCTGAGACTAGGTCCTTCCGGGAGCTTGAAGATGCGATTGTCATAAACGATGCCGGCGCTGACATCTCCGCCCTGCAATGGGATGATCCAGACCCACCAGCCGCGCCCGAAGAGATGGTTTGTGGCCCATTCACGCGCGGTGAAGCAACCATTTGCATAATTTGGGAAACGTTGCCGCCATTCATAACTGTCCCACTCCTTAACGCCGCTGAATCGCGCCCAGACAGCATTGATGGGGTGCTCGGTGTTCGGGCGAAGATGACCAAGTTTTCGCGCAAGCATCGTAGCGCGCCCGGTAGCATCCACGACCCAACGCGCGTGAACGGTGCAATTGCCGAGATCGCGGGCCGCGCTGATCCGTTGGCCGTTCCCATTGCTCAGCTCGAGGCTTGTTACTTTCGCCGGACGCCATAACTCGCAACCCGCTTGCACTGCGAGATCGAGCATGTGCGAATCAAGCTTTGCCCGGTCCACTTGAAACCCCGGCAACCGGCTCTGATAACGCGTGCCCACCTCGACGCAATCATCAAAACGTTGGTCATGCCGATTCGAAAACCACAGACGCAATCCCTGCTTTGCGAGCTGATGATGGCCGAGGTAGTGGGTAAGACCCAGAATCCGGGTCATGTAACAACTGCTCACCTCTGTGGTGGATTCGCCGACCTTGCGATCGAACTCGGTTGTCTTTTCGATGATCAAGACGCGCGCTTCGGGTCGTTTGCGTTTGAGCATGAGCGCCGTCGCCGCGCCGGAGAACGCGCCACCGATGATCACGACGTCGTAGTCTGAATCCATCCTCCCAAGAGGATGGACTTTACTGTGTCCAAACGCAATTGGCTTCCTTTGGCATTGAAGGTTGAGCATTCAAGACTGAGCGTTAGGCGAACATGAGGCGAACATGATTTTTACGAATGCTCGTTTGATTTTCCCCACTGAAATTCGCGAAGGGCTTGAACTCGTTGCTCACGAAGGAAAAATCATGGCGATTCGTGAGCAAACGCAGGCGCGCGGCGACGAGGTTATTGATCTTGCCGGAAATTATCTCGCGCCTGGTTTTATCGATCTTCATGTGCACGGCGCGCTCGGACGCGACACAATGGAAGCGTCTGCCGAAGCATTTCGCGCAATTTGCGATTTCCATGCCAACGGCGGTACGACGTCGCTCCTGCTTACCACGGCCACCGCACCGCTGGAGACGCTCGGCGGGGTTCTACGGGCGGTTCGGGATTGTATAGGTCGGCGCGCCCAGCCGTCGCGCCCTACCGGGGCAATTGCAGGCGTTCATGTGGAAGGCCCGTTTATCTCAAGAGCAAAATGCGGCGCGCAACGTGAGGAATTCATTCAGGATCCGTCCCCCGCAGGTGTGCAGCAGTTGCTCGAGTACGCGGATGTGATCAAACGCATCACGATTGCGCCAGAATTGGCGGGCGCGCTCGAGGCGATCGAAAATTTCCACGCGCACGGAATCAGCATAAGCGGAGGACATAGCTATGCGTGGGACGAAGACGCACGCGCCGCGTTCGAACGTGGCATGCGCAGTGTCACGCACACGTTCAATTGTATGTCGAACGCGCGCCGTCGCGGGGTCTATCGTGTCGGCGGTTTGCTTGAGTTTGCGTTAAGTGAACCGCAGATCAGTTGCGAGCTCATCGCCGACGGGCATCACGTTTCGCCGACATTAATGAAGATGTTGTATCGCGCTAAAGGCTGCGGCGGAATCTGTCTTGTAACCGATGCAACTGCCGGCGCCGGACTGCGGGATGGCTCGCAGTTTTCACTTTTCGGCAATGACTGCGTTGTGGAAGCCGGCGTCTGCCTGCTGGCTGACCGCTCCGCGCTTGCGGGCAGTGCTGCGCAAATGATCCACGTCGTGCGGACGATGGCGAGTAAGGTCAACGTTCCGTTGCATGAAGCCATCGCAATGGCGACACAAAATCCCGCACGCGCAATCGGCCTCGATACAAAAGGCCGGTTGGCGGTCGGAGCCGATGCAGATTTTGTCATTCTGTCGCCAGAATTGGACGTGCTGCGAACCTTTAGTGGTGGCGCGGAAATTCTTTGCGGGCAAACTGCTTAGTCACTAGGTCGAAACGTGCTCATAATCTGCTCGTTTATCTTAATCTGAGCGTTGCGATCGTAATCGATCGGACGGTTGGGTGGATTAGACAGGCTCTTAGATAGACAGCAAAAACTCGGCGATATCGAGCGCAGCGCGTGGGCGACTTAGCTTTGCGATGTTCGCCGCCCATTCGCGCCACTGTTTTGCATCGTCGGCGAACGCGCGTTGACATTGCGTGACAACTTCCGCTGGTGAAAGCGCCATCACGCCTGAGTTGGTTTCGATAATCAGCCGGGCATTACCTTCTTCCTGACCAGCGACGACGTGGTTGATGATCATTGGACAACCGGCGGCGATCGTTTCCTGCACCGTCGCCCCGCCGGCTTTCCCGATCAGCAAATGGCTCTCGTGCAGCATACGGGGAAGTTCATCAGTCCAGCCAACGATCTTTGTTTTACTACTGCCCGCAGCCCCTTCGATAGCCGGCCTGAGGTTATCGGCGCGGCCAATCGTGACTGTCAGATCGACGCCAAGCTCCGCCAGTCGCCGCACGAGATCCGGCGCGCCGTGGGTCGCGGCATGGATCATGTACAAAACACGGCGCCCGAATTCATCTGATGGCAACACTCGATTTGACTCCACCAACTCAGCAAACTTTGGGCTTACGGGAAATCCAAACACCTTGATTTTTTGCGGCTCGACTCCGACTGCCCGCAAGACTGAGGCGCTCTGTTCGTTCGCAACCAGGAAGTAATCGGCGGTGCACCGATACCAGGCGGCGTTGATGGTAATTGAATCCGTGACAATAACCACACTTTTGCAGGGCCGAATGCGGCCAGGGTTTTCTCCTGCAATTTGTCGGAGCACATTCGGATACGCTGGGAAAGTGCAAATCACGATGTCCGGCTGAAAGCGGTCGAGCAACGCGGTGAAATGATCCTTTAGCCGTGAGAATGGCGCGAATTCCTGATCGAAATTCTTTTTGCGATCGAGCCATCGGTAAACAACTCCCCACGCGCGCGGCGCGAAATTGACCAGCGCGAGATAGCTTTTTCGCACGAGCTCGTTGACGGGCCCATAGGCTTCAGCAAATAAGTCGTGCAATTCCACCTCGGTACCTTCCGGCGCCACACGGGCGAGCCCATCGCGAACTCCTCGCGCGGCGCTATTGTGACCCTCTCCGAAGCTGGCTGTGAGGATCAGGATTCTTTTTTTCACAATTTCTCAGGACGTGCGTTCTCCCACTCTTGCTCTTACCCGTATTCTTATTCATGCCTGCGTTCCAGAGTCGCTCTCATGAGCAAGAGCAGGAAGTAAGAGTAAGAATACGAATAGGAGCAGGAATTAGAAGGAACGCGCGGAGTTTTTCAACAGTCCATCCGATCAGGCATCGAAGGCAGCCCAAACCGCGCGGAAGCTACTCGCGAAAGCATTCGGAGTTTAATGGATATTTACGCGGGGCAAAGTAAACTCTGCCGGAGATGAAATATCTCGGATTTATCTGGCGCGTTTTGCGTCGGCTGGTTTGGGAAACGGCGATGGATAATACGACCGGCTTGGCTGCGCAGATGGCGTATCTGCTTCTTTTTGCGCTCGCTCCGGGGTCGCTGTTTCTCTGGCATCTGCTGGGTCTTTTCGGCACCGATCCGGGCAAGTTGCATCGGATGTTCGTTCTCTTGAAAAGCTTCATGCCGCCGGACCAGAAAGTGCAGGACATTCTGGATTCTGCGATGGCCAATGTGGTAGTGACGGGCTCGAGCGGTCTGCTCGCCAACACAGGAATCATTCTCGGCATCTATTTCGGGACCGTTTTCGTCGCGACGATCGCGCGGGCTCTTAGCCATACGTACGGGATGCGGGAAGACCCGCATTGGTGGTCGAAATATATCATCTCATTTTTTATGCTCTTCTGGTTTGGGATCGTCATCGTGTTTTGCTTCAACGCGATTGTTTTTGGTGAAAAGCTTGCTGGTATTGCGGAGGTAAATTTTCAACTCGCGTTCCCGCTGCAGGCGTGGATCGCAGCGTTGAGTCTGCCATTCACCGCACTTGTTCTAATCATCTTCGCGCTCGCTCTATATCTCCTGACACCGGAGAATTACTTAACGATCCGCCAGGCGTTACCGGGCGCGATTTTCTTTTCCATCGGCTGGATCATCGCGACAAAACTTTTTCAGCTCTATGTGGGAAGATATGATCGCTACAATCCGACATATCTAGCGCTCGCATCCATCGTCGTGCTGCTCACCTGGATGTATCTGAACTGTCTGCTGCTATTGCTTGGAGGTAAATTGAACGCCATTCTTCGTAGGGAAACCGAAAGAATGCGCAGGGCTGCGTCTAGCACGCCCGAGCCTTCCGCGAGCACGGCGTGAAATCGAAGTTAGAAGCGTTACGAAGTTAAAAAGGAAGAGGTCATCGCCCCTTTGTAACTTTTTTAACAAATTACTACTGTAGGCGTTGATCGCGCCGCGCGCTCTGTTACGCTCCGTCGCAGTGGTGCGTTTTCGCATTTGGCTTGCAACTGCACTCGCCGTCGGCGCAATCATCACAGGTCTCCTTCGCGCGCAAGTTACTGAAGAACAACAAAACCGGGGCGATAAATCCGACACAAGCGAGTCACGCGCCGCATCCTCTCCAAAACCAAAGAAAACTCCGAGCCCCGCTGCAAAACGGGCGACCGGCAAGTCGGCGAAGAAAGGGAAAAAATCTGACGAAACAGAAGAGACAACGCCATCGGCTACGCCGCGGGAGACGCCCGAGCCCACCGCTTCACCCAAATCAAAGCGGCGGCACACACCGACGCCCAAACCGAAAGCGGCGAAGAAGAAATCGCATGAGAAAGAAACCACAAAAAAAGCCAAAAGAACTGGCAAATCCGAATCGGCACGGAAAGAAGAAGAAACACCCAAGCCAGGAAAAACGCCTGCGGGCCCCGCGCAAGCAGAGCGCGCCGCGGTATTAGAGGCCTCACCTTCACCGCCACACGCAGTTGCCGCTGCAACGCCAACTCCGGCGCCTCAATCAAAAGGTTCCCGTGCTGTTCCAGCCAGCGACCGAGCCCAGGTTGTGATCGAAAAGTCGGGTGTGGAGGAAGACCAAGGCTACGAGCCTCCGCCATCGCCACCGCCTCGCAGATTCGGTTTCTGGCCCTGGTCTCGTAGTTCGACCAACTATCGTTATCTTACGAGATCAGTTATCGAAGCGATTCGGCGCGCGCCGGTGAAACGGCGTCGCTGGCAATTCATTGTCGTGCATAATAGCGGCACGCGACAGGGCAACGCGCGCGTTTTCGATTACTACCATCGGCATGTCCGCCGCATGCAGAACGGGCTTGCGTACCATTTCGTGATTGGGAACGGAACATCGACCGGGAATGGCCAGATCGAAGTGGGCGATCGTTGGCGGCGCCAGATCAACGGTGGCCACGTGCACAGCGACTATCTGAACAACATTTCGCTCGGCATTTGTCTGGTGGGCGATTTCAATCGCGACCAGCCAACGCGCGCGCAGCTCGAATCGTGTGAAGAGCTCATCCGCTATCTGCGGGAACGCTGCGGCAAGATTGACAGGGGCGAGATCCCTGTCCGGCCACATCGTGAAATGAATCCACCGCGCTGGGCTACTGATTGTCCTGGAGATGCCTTTCCGTATTCGTGGTTTCGGAGATTTTGACAGCGTATGGCTCTCTGTCATTCCGAGCGAAATCGAGGAATCTCTGATTTTGAGTGAACGGCGGGAGATGCTCGACTTCGCGCGACATGACAAAGGGGAATCACTTTCGTTCCGCGACAATCAAGTTTGCCTCTTTGTAATTCCAGCGATAACCGAATCCGAAATCGAGTGGCGGCGGATTGCTTTGTTGGAACAATTCCTGCAGCCGGGGCTGGTGACGTTGTTTGAACAGCTCAATCGGGCCGAGGTAAGCACCGAACACGCGCAGATTCCATTTGTTTGGGTCCAAGTACGCCACGGGAATTCCGGAATCGTCTTGCACAATTCGATTGCTATGTTCGAGAATGAAATTGCGGATCGTAGCGAAACCGTTCTCGAACATCAGATATGACGATGACTTAAGAAAACTGGAGCCGACGCCCAATCGTTGGCAAAATTTTAAGAAACCGGGAGTCGCTTTGATGCCACCATCGGAAATGTCTGTGGTGAAATAATACAACGTTTGGGAATCGCCCGATGGATTGTCGGTGTACTTGATCCGAACCCCGGGAACACTGCCGCCTTTCTTTCCCGGGCCGGCTTCTTCAAATGCACCGCTGCTGTTGAGCGAGCCGAACGCTACATTCGTGATCGATTTGTCTGCGCGCGCGATGAACGCGTAAAGAATCGGCAACACGCCATTGAGGTTCTGCTCATGCAGATCGATCTTCATGTCTTTGGTGATGAAGTACGTCGTGTTCAGCGACGACTTCATTGCGTTCTCCAAATTTCCCAGTGCGCCAGAGAGATTCGCGATGCGCAACGGATCCGGCGGCGGGCCCAAACCTTCCTTGCCGCAAAGCACGTAAACTGCGGCTTTGGGAAAAAATTGATCGACGTAAAGAAAGTCGGGCCCGCTGAACATGTAAAACGCGACAGGGACCGGCCGCAGCGATTCTGGAAAATATGTTTCTTGCCACGCGTGCAGTTTTTGAAGTTGACGCAGATTGAGTTTGGAAAACTCTCGTTCAAAAAATGCGGCGTGTTCCTGCCATGCCGGATCGCGCATGAGCGGCGCAAGCGGGGAATTCTCCGGTACCGGCATTCCTGCAAGAAAACGCGCCACATCGTTGGGTCCGGCATTCGCAGGCACCGCGCGAGGTGCAACCTCTGGATTTTCTTGCGCAGAAACGCTGAGCATGACTGCGACCAGCGCCATGACCGCAGGTAATGTAAGGTTCCTTTTCATGCTGAGCGATGTGGGCGTTTCAGTGCGCAAAAGTAGAGCAGCAATCCAACGACCGCAGTTGCGAGTCCAGCCAGCGATTCAGTGGTCTTCCAACGCAGAAGATAAAACATCATCCAAATTGTTATCGTCGCGAAGATAATCGGTGGTAACGGATAGGCCCACACCCGATAAGGCCGCGCGAGTTCCGGGCGTGTGATGCGTAGCACAATCACGCCCAGCACGGTGAACAGCGAGCAGAGCAACAAACTGAATTGAGTGTATTGCACGACGCTTTCAAAGCTGCGCGTCAGCAGAAGCAAATTAACAATCAGCAGCTGCAGCACAATGGCGTTCGTGGGAATGCCGTGAAAATTCTTGCGGCCCATCAGTCGCAGCAACCAATGGTCTTCGCCCATCGACATGGTAACGCGCGGCCCGATCCACGTCATCGAGCTGATTGCAGAAATCAAGCCGAGACAAATGACTGCGCCGACAACTCGCCCGCCGTTTGCGCCAAAAATGTGTTTGCCTGCGATCAAGGCTACTTCAAGTTGACCCTTCAAATCCTGGGCAGGCGTGGTGGCGAGAAAAATCGCATTAAGAACCACATAAAGCACGATCACCATGCCTGTGCCGACAAGTAATGAGCGCGGCACATTTTTTTCCGGCTGCTTAATCTCACCGGTGATATAGACCGCTGCGTTCCAGCCGGAATAAGAATACATCACGTAAACCAGCGCCACTGCAAAGGGTGCGCCGAAGATTAATGTCGTGTCTCCGGGCACCGGGAAAAAATCGATCGGCTGCTTCGGGTGCAATTTTATGAGTGTGGAAAGATTTTGGAACACGCTGCCAAGTCGCAGGTTTTTAAGATGAAAGAGCGCGACCAGCCAGACTACCGCAAACGAGAAAAAGACTGGTGAGCCAAAATCGAGCACGCCCTGCAGGTATTTGCCAAACGCCATCGCGGCCAGTGCAATCGGCGCGGAAAATCCTACTGTCGCAGAAACAAATCCGGCCATGAACCCGAGTGCTGGGTGATAAATCTGCGACAGAAAATGATACTCGCCTCCAGAGCGCGGCAGTGCAGCGCTGAGTTCGCCGTAACAAAGCGCGCCGCAAAGCGCCGCGACGCCGCCGACAACCCAGAGCATCGCCAGAACAAACCCTGATTGAATATTCGCCAATTGAAAACCAAGGCTCGTGAAAATGCCGGTGCCGATGATGTTGGCAATCACGATGGAACATGCTGTGAGAAAGCCGACGCTGCGAGGGGACGTTCCCCATTCGGCACTAGAATGCTCAGCAACAGTGTTCATCGCAGTATCGACAATCCGTAAATCAGCGGGACGCGCGAATGGTTTAGGAGTGACGCTCGAATTCATGTTCCGTCTCGTATCGGTAGCGTGGCTGTAGCCGCGGCCCTGCGGGCCGCGCGCACGCGCCTTACAGAGGCGCGGCTACAACGCATAGCTATAATAGTAAGTTGTCAGAAGTCATTCCCGGCGTCACTTTGCAGTGGCATGAACGTATCTCCCAAGCCCTCCGTTGAAACAGCCACCCAACTCGCGGTCTTTCTTGCGAATCGTCCGGGCGCACTTGTGCGCGTGTGTGAAGCGCTGGCCAACGCCGAAATTAACATACACGCGCTCGCTACGTCCGACACAGTCGATCACACTGTTGTGCGCATGGTGGTCAGCGATCCCACCAAGGCGCTCATGCTCTTGGGCGAAGCCGGAGTTCTCGCGCTCGAGACCGAAGTGCTTACGATTGAGACGGCGAGCCAACCGGGCGTTCTAGCCAAAATCGCCGAACGTCTCGCCGGCGCAGAGGTGAACATCGAATACGCTTATCTTGCCGGCGGTCGCGGGGCTGAAAAAGGGCTGATCATTCTTAGGCCATCCGATGTCGAGAAAGCGCGACGTGTGCTGCAGGATTTGTAGTGGTCGAAGGCGTACGTGTGAGTCGCCCTAATATCCCCGGCCAGAAGGCGACTTGGTAGGGCGCGACCGATGGGCGCAAGTTGAGGCCCTTACGGGCGAA
>Ga0209375_1002286_pt1 | contig 13926 bp, 8 predicted proteins | sample GraSoiAngelo_131_FD_185888 | JGI IMG/M metagenome (GOLD analysis project Ga0209375, IMG submission 185888) | Grasslands soil microbial communities from the Angelo Coastal Reserve, California, USA - 14_0929_02_30cm (SPAdes) (version 2) | ecosystem: Environmental > Terrestrial > Soil > Grasslands ... | reverse complement strand
CCAGCGTCTCCGCAATCCATGATGCGCTGGGCGATGTTAATTCCGGCGCCGGTTACGTTCATGCGATTGTTCACATCCATGACTTCATTCAGGAGGCCGCTATGGATTCCCATTCGGATAGGGATTGGCGGCGTCTCTTTCTTTAGTGCCTGGCTAAGTTCTAATGCGCATCGCACGGGAGATTCAGGGCTATCGCGAAAAACCAGCGCCATCCCATCCCCGGTTGCGACCCGCAGCAGTTTGTTTTTCTTGCTGGCCAGGCGGACCTGCTCCGTTCCCTGCACAAGCTCATTCAATCGGCGAACCACTCTCGTTTGGTCGTTAACGAGCAGTTTCGAATATCCCACCACGTCGATGAACAGGACGTGCCCGATTCGGAATCTGGGGTCAGGTTCGTTGGCATACGGAAACTCTAGCCGACTCGGACGCGCGCCGGTTTCCTTTGCAGGAGCTTGTGCAGTTCCACAATTTATCTAGCCGCCTGATTGCAACTGATGTTGGCAGCTAGTGCAAGACCAAATTACAGCTTTCGCGAAAAAAATCTGAGTCGGACCGGCGAACTTAGTTTCGCCGTTCCCGTAGAAAGAAGTGGAGGTGCAATTCATGAGAGCATTCATTTGTATTTGTGTTTCCCTGACGTTGATCGCGCCACAACTCGCCTTGGCGGGTAACCAAAAATCGGGAGGCGGCAGCAAGGCGGCAGCGCATTCTAGTGGCGGTGGCAGCTCCCGAGCAGCAGCGCATCCTGGTGGCGGGTTCCCGCATTCAAGTGCAGGAGCACCGCGTGCCAGTGGGAGCGGAATGTCCACTCGCGCAGGCATGGGACAGCAGCACAATTTCAGCAACAACAATGCTCAGTCCGCAGGACATGCCGCTCACACGCAACGTGGGTTAAGCGCAGGTCAATCTAGTGGGCAACACGGTTTAAACGCACATCAGCAGAGCGGCCAACACGGTCTTAATTCGCACCATCAGACTGCCGCTCATGTGTCGAACGCTCCTACTCAAGCCAGCCGCCAAAATAATCGCGCGGCCAAACTGTCGGCTACTCATCCGGTTAACAATCGCCTTGCTGTCCATAATCAACCGGCCGCTCATTGGCGAAGCGGGTTACACTACCGGAATACGCATGCGTTGTACGCGGGATACCATCGTGTCTGGCACGATCGCGGGTACTGGCGCTCCCATTACAGCACCGTCACGTATGTAGGTGGGCCATATTGGGGCGGTAATTGGTATTGGGACGGCGGCTACTGGTTTCCAGCGTGGGGTTACGATCCTGCGTTTGTCGGCTACCTCTATGACGGCCCGATCTTTGCCTATAACAATCTGCCGCCTGATGAAGTAGTTATAAATATTCAGGAAGCGCTGCAGGATCAAGGCTATTACACCGGAAACATTGATGGGCAGTTTGGTGACCAGACGCGAGATGCTCTGGGAGCCTACCAGCGTGATCACGAGCTCGAAATCACGGCAGCTATAGACGAGCCGACGGTACAATCACTGGGCCTCGTCACACAGGAGAGCTGAGCTACGCCGGCCGCAATCGCTTCATGTCTCGTCGCGCAGTAACTCTAGTCGTGGTTTTCCTTGGCGTTCTCCTGGCCGGCAATATCGTTGTCCTTAGTGTTTGGCTTCCGAGTTGGAAAGGCCGTGCTGGCAATTTGCAATCCGCGAACCGGACAATTGTCTCCTCGCCAGCAACGCCATCACAACCAAACAACGCGCCGCCTGCTCCTGCTGTACCGGCGGCGCCCTCCTCGGATTTAGTGCTGGAACGTCAATTCACGTCACCGAGTGGCAATCTTCAGATCAAACATCTTCGCGATCGCAAGACGAAAATCCGACGGATTGCGGTAGAAGACGCACATCGGCCTGGTGCCGCTACCGTTTTGTGTGAGTCAAAACAGCCTGCCTGGGCACTTGTCTCGCCGGACGATCAGTGGATTGCAGTTAACGAGCGCCATGGCGCAGGAGGCGGCGTTCGGCTCTACCGGCGCAGCAGCACTTCTTCGGTTCAGTATGACCAGGTTGAGGGTACAGGCGAGCAAAATTCCCAACTGCAAGAGATAATCTGGCAAAGTTACTTGCAAGCCATGCATGCAGACCCCGGCGAGCCACGCCGCGGCGCGACTATTGATGCGAGCAGCTGGGAAAACGATTCGCGAAAACTGGACGTTTCAGTGGTTTTCCTATCAACGCCTCAAAATCCGGATGTGCCTGAGCCATGGAGGTGCACGTACGACGTCGGCTCGAAACAAATCCAACCGGCTCCAGACCAACCAGCCTCGACAGAAGTGGCCGATAATTCCCCGAACGAGCAAGCCAGCGAGCAATCAGATGCCGTTGCACAAAATGGGCAAAATTCGGAGACTGCAAACACTGAAGACAACGAATTTCCCGGCGAAAGATTTCCCGCGACTCGCCTGGACGAATTGACCGTGACCGATGTGAACGAGTCGAGCTTAAGCGAAATTACTTATGCCATTAACGAAATGTTCGCGCGGCACGGTGCGGAATTTAAGGACAAGAAAGTTACCAAACAATTCGAGCAATTTTCGTGGTACAAGCCGCGCCCTGGACTGACTTTCGACGACATTGAAAATGAGTTTAGCGACCTGGAAAAACAGAACCTAAAAGTGCTTGGTCGCTGTCGTGACGCCAAGCTTGCAGCCGCAAAGCACAAGTCGCGCCCCGTTCGCGGACAACCGGTGCAAGAAGAGTCCGTCGGTGAGAAGGTGATGCGCGGCATACGTGCATGGCAGGATGCCGGCGGTCCCATGCCGCCGCACCCTTGAGAGCTTTGGTTTTGGGTTTCCGAGGCCATGAACAGCAAACGAATCGCGGCCGCACGATCCCGAGTTTACATTATCGCGGCGGCGGTCGCGGCCTTACTGGGCACGGCTTCGGCGACCGGCTTAATACCCGAGTACACGGCCGCGGAAGCGAAAAAGCACACCGGCGAGAGGACTACGATCGTTGGGAAGGTAGATTGCATCGACCACGGGAGGCGGCACACCGACGTGTTGATCGGCGGCTGTGATCTGCGAAAGGCGCTGTTATGGATTGTTGTACCTCTCGACGCTTCGGGACCCGAGTTGGATCCCGAAACAGTTCGGGGCGTGCAAATCGCGGTAACCGGAAAAATCGAATTGGCCGGAGGGACGCCGCAGATAACGATCAAGTCGACCACACAAATCGTGCCCCGCACGGCTTTGCGAACTAACTATATCGGTCGAGCCTATGATAAACAACAACAAGGAGACATCGATGGAGCGATTGCAGATTTGGAACGAGCGATCGAACACCAGCCAGACCGACGAGATGAAGCGTGTGAACACCTAGCTGGGGTGAAGGAAAAACGCGGAGATTGGGCCGGCGCCCTCGCAGCTTACGATCGGCTTGTTTCGTTCAATCCAAACAACGCAGGTTCGTATTACGTTCGCGCGACGGCAAAAAAACAGCACGGCGATTTTGAAGGAGCGATGACCGATTTCACCCGTGCGGCTGAATTGAGATCAAGCGGCATTAATTTGGTTGAGATTGGGAACATGCGAAAGGCGAATGGTGATTCAACCGGAGCGATGGCGGAATACGACAAAGCTATTGCGCTTTGCGACAGACAAATTGCCGGCACAGCGACAACGGATTCGGCGTCGCCCTTAGGCTCGGACCCCTATTTCAGTCGGGGACACGCCAAGGAGTTGAAAGGCGACATTGATGGAGCTGTCGCCGACTATACCCAAGTGATCGCGAACAATCCTGCACCTCCCTCCCGGCTCGGTGGGGATCGGCGGCGCGCAGACAGGAATTTATCCGTTGCCGGCGCCTACAGCAGACGCGGTGATATTCGCAAGGTACGGGGCGACCTAAACGGAGCCATCGCGGACTATCAACACAAATATCAGATTACTCACTATCCTGACGACAAGCAGAAGCTGGAGCAGGCGAGAGCGGAGGCCAAGGCCGGTGCGAAGAAGGTTGTTGTCACACAACCGAGCATCCAGGCTGCGGAAAACGAACAATCGTTTAACAAAAGCGAAGTAACTCCCGAATCTATCGCAGAGGCATTTGTCCAGGCATACTCAGGAGCAGATGTTGATACGGTTGCCAGCCTTTACGCCGATCGTGTCGATTATACGAATAGCGGTGTGATCAGCAAGGCTGCCGTGCGCGCGGAGGCGGAAAAATATTTCGCACGCTGGCCGGTGCGACGGTGGAGTTTGGTTGGACCGGTCACCACAGTCTCATTGGGAACAAAGAAAATGATTTTTTCGGCTAGCTATGACGTGAGTAACCCGCAGACCAGCAACCAAACGTCAGGTATTGCACAGGAGACATTGATACTGGCTACTGATGCGAGCGGCGTTATGAAAATCGTCTCCCAAAAGGAGCAGACAAGTAAGAAGAGCAGCAGTCAATCTGACGAGGAAAGGTCGGACGACCTGGACTTGAAGGCAGTGAAAGCCGAAGCAAGCACGGCAAAGGATGTTTCTATCATGCCGGTGTCTTCGCGGTCTGAAGGCGGTGAGACCGGTAACGTTAAGGTTACGTTCAGTGACGGTCACACCGAGATGTTGACTCACACTGGCGATTGCTATAAGGCGAAAGTATCAGCGAAGGGGAAAATCGGGTGGATTCGAATTGGTAAGACAGAGAGTAATTTTGGGCGATCGATGAAAGTTGGCAAAGACTCTCTCGTTGTTCGTCTCCCCGACGCGACTACCAAAAAGTTTCCTCCATTTGAGGAGAACGTTTGTATCATGGACTGGAGGTTTACCGACGACGACAAAACGCTCATTGTTCGCTCTATGGGATATCATGGTCCCTCGTCATACGTGCAGTATGACTTGGCGACCGGCAAAGTGATTGACTCGCGTGGGCCCAATTACACCCCTTACGCTAAACTTCCGACTTGGGCGAAACCGCTTGCCTATCCAGACGAATAGGGCCTATCCGCCCCTAGAATAAGGCCCTCTGCGGAAACGGTGCCGCCTCGTTTGTCACCTAGGTCACCTTGGCGATGCGAAGTTTTGTTACAGCCGTACGCTGTGTCGTGTGTATGAACATTTTCGAAGTATTTGCCAGCGGCCGAGATATTTCAATTTGCGTCTCTCGGGACAGAACGGTCCGAAACCGCCAGTGATCGCTACCGCGGGTGACCGTTATGTAGCGGCCGTTCTCAGACAAAACCGTACCGATGAAAATATTTGAGGCCTTTTGAAAACCGTCCTCCGTGGCGACAACATTCCCGCTGTCCAGCGCCACACTCAGTAACGCTGCCAAACCGCACATCAATGTTTTCATAATTGATCGGATTAGATGCGCCGCTGAGATTCGATTCAAGGATTTTGTAGCGATGCGCAGGTACCGCGGATCACAGGCTTAGTCTTTCGGCGCAAGGGAGGCCACAAGTTTTTCGAAGCGCGGGTCGCCGCGGAGCGGATCCCAGTGAGGATACAGGCGCAGCTCCCCATAGCTCAAATCGACAGGTCGCTGGAGTGTGGTTTTCAGTTGATCGATGGCGCGATCGTGGTCTCCGGTCCAAGCATAGATGAAAGCGAGGTATTTCATGAGGAGCGCACCGTTGATTGGGTCCTTCTCAACCGGAAGCAACTCAAGCGCGCGGCGTCCCTCGCGTATGGCATCGGCTTTATGTCCCAGGAAGGCGTCGATCATTCCCAGCACGCACCAGGCAGGTCCCCAATCTGGCTGCTCACCGATGGAACGTTCCAGCTCCGAATGAGCTCTGGCGAAGGCGACACGCGCGCCGGGCGTGTCGCCCATAAGGTGCGCAGCAAGGCCTTCGCACCATGATTTTGGAAAATTCACACCCTCGTTAGAAAGACCCTCGCGCGGAACTGCCTTAAGTGCCTGACTGATCTCGTTTGGATCGCGCTCGCATATCGCCATCAAAAACCAAGCGTCGGCCATCTGTTCAGCCGCTCCCGGATTTTCGGACAAGATCTTGTGAATCGTTTCGTGCAATGGCCGCGAGTCAGCTCGCCAGTCTAAAAGAGCAAAGCCCCGGAAGACACGCGTTACGGAATCCTCCGGATGCAGCACGAGTGCCCGGTCGAGTACTGCGACCATATCAGCATATCGGCGCAGTTGCTGATAATTCCCGGCAATTTGCTGCAGAATGTTGAAGTTTCTCGGGTCCAGCTGCAAAGCCTTCTCCAAGCTGCGGGTAGAATCGTCCCAACGTCCCTGCCGCCGGTCAATGTAACCAAGCAATTCGAACACCTCTGACCTGTTAGGCAAAGCGTGCCTAGCCAGCTCCAACTCGGCGCCCGCCTTTTCATAATCGGTGCGGCAGCGATAAAGAAATTCAGCTCGGGCCAAGTGCGTTTCCCCGGCGTCAGGGCGTAAATGCTCTGCCTGCCGCACTGCGGCTTCAGCCAATGAGATGCGTTGCGTTGTGTGATCGAAGGCAAAAAAATAAAGATGGCCATGCGCCGACGCGACTTCACAATACGCGAGAAAAAATGCCGGATCGCGGGCAATCGCCTGGTCGAGCAGATCAATGGCGTGCAAAAGGTCATCACGATGAAGTAGACTTCCCTGCAATATCGCTTTGGCATGCGCGTAAAGATCAAACGATGCCAGATCACTTGTAGGCGGTCGCTCGATCGCGTTTTTCTCGCTGGGTGATAATTTAACCTGTAATTCTTGGGCAATAGCCTTTGCGATCTCACTCTGAATACCGAAGACATCGGCCAAATTGCGGTCGTAAGTCTGGGCCCAAAGATGCGTGTCGTTGCGCGCGTCGATAAGCTGGGCGCTAATTCTCACTTTGCCGCCAGCGCGTTGAACACTGCCCTCCAGAAGGTGAGAAACACCTAAGGCTTGAGCGATCGTCCGGGCGTTCCGTGCCGTTCCGGCCTTGTACTGCATCACTGACGTTCGGCTAATTACTTTCAGATCACCGATTCTTGCCAGGTTGGTAAGAATCTCATCCTGCACGCCATCAGCAAAGAAGGCGTTCTGCGGGTCTGGACTGAGATTTTGAAAGGGTAACACGGCGATGCTTTTAACTGGGATGCTCGCGAAATCGTTTGCGCGGCGCTGGTGAAACACCCAGTAACCAATGCCGAGCACGGCCGCAGCCACGATGGAGGTTGCTACCAGGATACGCTTACGTCCGTCTCGGCTAGCTCTAGCTTGTTCGCGTCTTGCTTGCTTAATCTTCTCAGGAACATCCGCGTTTCCGACGCTGTCGCCGTAAAGATTGACCAGCGAAATTCGAGCGCCATGCTTTACTTCGCATTCGCCCAACTCGTGTAAATACGACTGCCAGCGTGCGTAGTGCTCGAGGTCTTCGGCGACGTGTTTGGAAACCAGAATGTGACCGGCATCGCCGCAATCCATTACACGCTGCGCAACGTTGATTCCCGCTCCGGCAACATTCGCTCGATTGTTGAGGTCAATAACCACGTTAACAGGTCCGCTGTGGATTCCCATCCGAAGTCGCAGTTGTGGATACTTCTTAATCGCTCCGGCAATCTCGAGCGCGGATTGCGCGGGTGCTTCCGCGCTATCGCGAAAAACTAACGCGACGCCGTCGCCAGTTGGTAATGAGACCAATTTGCCTTGTTCTTCCGCAACCCGGACCTGCTCGCTTGCGGCGACTACCTCCTTCAGCTCACGAACGAGCTCGCTCTGTTCCCCGATGAGCAACTTTGAGTAGCCGACGATGTCGATGAAGAGAACATGTCCGATCTCAAATTTCGGATCGATCGTGAAGTCCGCAGACATGGCAGACTTCAGAAGGTATCAAAAATCCTTGGACTTTAGAAGCTCTCCATTAGCGCGTGCCCCGATGGCGCTAATGACCTCTGGGAAGCACAAACCCACAAAAAGCGACTCGAGGACGCGTCGCACTCCTGAAAGGTTGGCAAAACAAAGTTGGCCCGCGCGAATTTCGCACGCAGTGCTTTCGGAGTGCGGTGAGTCTTCGCTCCGCTTTTGTCCAGACACGCGTTACTTAGCACGCGATCGTCAGCTCCAGAAGTTCGTCAACTTTCTTCGCGCCGTCGATGTTCATGATGCACTTCCGTAATTTCTCGCATTGATCCTTGCCAATAACATCGCCGCCGAGCGCTGTGAATTTGACCGCGATTTCTTCCTCGTTCATTGGATCGCGAGGATCGCCTTTGGGCACATCCACGCGAGTTGAATGCGATTTGCCGTCGTTAGTCGTGATAGTTACGCGGCTCGGCTGGAACTTGGGGAACAGCGCTTCGAATTCTTCATTCGCGACTACTTTTATCTTGTCCATGATCGGAATCAGCGATTGATCGCGCACCCGTTCCTCTTTAAATTGCAACGGGGTCACCATGCCATCGACCAGGCCGACTGCCATGCAATAGGGTAGGGAATGATCGGCAGTTTCCTTTGAGTCCGGTCGATACTTGTGCGGATCGCCAAGTATGTCTGCGGCGCGCGCGATCACTTCTACTTTGATTTCTTTCACCTCGTTGGCCTTGATCTTGTTGTCTCTTACGGTTTTCATCATGGCGGTGAGCGGCGCATGGCTCAGCGCTTCGATCGGGAAACTTTTCATCCCGCAATCAAGGATGCGGTAGTACGATTTCGGTGATGTCGGCAGGTCTTTGATCAATCCCTCGCCGTCGAAAGTGGCCGGCTCTCCCTTGTATTGGACGTGCTTGAAGACTGCAAAAAGTCCTTCCTTGCCATCGATGATGTGCTCGGGACCGGAGAATCCTTCTCGAGCAAGAAGCGCGCTCTCCGCGCCCATGCGTCCAGCCCACGGATCAACCGTGTTCTTCATGTTGGTAAGTTTGCCGGCGGTGACTGCTCCCGGACAAAACGTTCGGGACGCGCTGATGCCAATTGCTGACACCATTTGGTCCGCCGTGAGATTCAATACACGGCCTGCGGCAACTGGCGCAGCAAAGGCGCTCAGCGTGGCGTGGTGCCAGCCGTATTCGCGCACACCCGGCCGGCCGATTTCACAAAGCCGCATTTCGATTTCGTAGGCAATAATCGTCGCAAGAATCAAATCTTTGCCACTTAGACCTTCGTTTTCACAAAGCGCGAGAGCGGCCGCGATGAGATCGCTCGGGTGGCAAGGATCGGCTTTCCAGTAGATGTCGTTGTAATCCATTGCGCGAATCATGTGTCCGTTCAAAAACGCCGCATCGACTGGATTGGTCCCGAAGCCGGATACAAAGACAGTGGCTCCACCATTGCTCGTCGCGCGGTGGTGTTTGTTTTTCATTCCGAGCCCTTCGAATTCGCTCAGGACAGGCTCCGTCGAGGAATCTCTGGAAGTCGCTTGGGTGCCGGTCATCGCGCGGTAGTGTTTCAGCAAAATCTTCGCATCATCCTGTTGACTGCCTCCCAGCGCGCAGCCGATGGAATCGAACCAGAATAATTTGGCAGTCTGAATCGCCTCAGGAGAAAGATGCTCGTACTTCAGCGAGCAAGCCCATTCGGCAATCGTGTATGAGAGCGGACGTTTCGATACATTTGGTGATGACGACATGATTGATTCTCTCCGTTAAGATTTTTGCCCACGAAACACCCGCCTTCAGTTGCCCGCAACCTACGGCGCGGCAGGCACGAATCACGCTAAAACAAATCAAAACTTACAAGCGTTCGCTGCCGAGTTTCTCCGGACTGCTTTTTAGGATGCGTTCACGGTAGCAAACGTTAAAATCAGCGCGTCATGCCCGAAGAGCAAAAAACGAAGCCGCGTTTGGAAATCGCGCACGTCCTCTTCATCGACATCGTTGGGTACACGAAGCTGACAACTGATGAACAATCGGACGCTCTGCACGAGCTGAACGCGATTGTCCGGAACACGGAAACAGCGCGAAACGCCGAAGCGGCCGGTCAGCTCATTTTTCTTCCGACCGGTGACGGCATGGCTATGGTGTTTACTGGATCGGAGGAAGAGCCGGTCGAATGCGCGCTGGAAATTACTCAGTCCCTGCGGGCGAAACCGAGCCTGCCGCTGCGAATGGGAATTCACAGTGGATCAGTGCACCACGTTGCGGACGTGAACCAACGCGTGAACATTGCCGGGGCCGGAATCAATATCGCGCAACGTATCATGGATTGCGGCGATGCCGGACACATCCTCGTTTCGAAACGCGTGGCCGACGATTTGGCCCAATCGCGCCGGTGGCAACCGTATCTCCACGATCTCGGCGATGTGGAGGTGAAGCACGGCATGTCTGTTTCGGTGGTGAATTTTTACGCCGATGTCGTTGGTAATCCTGCGCCACCCAAAAAATTTCAGCACACTAAAAAGGAAATCGCAGTGGGTCGCGGGAAGCGGTTCCCGATTTTAGTCGCGATGTTAGTCGCCGCATTTCTCCTTTTCGCGATTGCAATCGTGGCAATCATCTTTGCGCCGGCAATTCTTCGTGAGGCTCGCCCGCGAGCGGCGGCCAGTCCGTCCGCTGCCCCGCATTCCGACGTTGCCGCCGAAAAAAGCATCGCAGTGTTGCCGTTTGAAAACCTGAGCGATGACAAACAGAACTCATTCTTTGCCGATGGCGTTCAGGACGAAATCCTGACTGACCTGGCCAAAGTGGCCGAGCTGAAGGTAATCAGTCGCACCAGTGTGATGCAGTACAAGACCGCAGCCACGCGCAACCTGCGAGAGATTGGACAATTACTGGGTGTGGCCCATGTGCTGGAAGGCAGTGTCCAAAAGGTGGCAAACAAGGTGCGGGTAAATGCGCAATTGATTGACGCCCGCAACGACGCTCATCTATGGGCGCAAACCTATGACCGCGACCTGGCGGACGTGTTCGCGATTCAAAGCGAGATCGCCGAAGCCATCGCCCAGCAACTACAAGCCCATTTGTCGGCTAACGAAAAAGCCCGGATCGAGAAACCGTCAACAAGCGACCCGGTCGCCTACGACCTTTATCTGCGAGCCCGGCAGCTGGATGACCTGACGAATGATCCGGACGCAAAGGGAAGCTTGCTTCAGGGAATCAGCTTGTTGGAGGAAGCCGTGCGGCGCGATCCGAAATTTCTGCGTGCCTATTGCCTCATGTGCGAAACGCACCTCGACCTCTACTGGGCGGGGTTTGACCATACCGAACAGCGCCGCGAATTGGCGCGAGTTGCGCTGCAAAAGGCCGAAGAGATACAGCCGGACGCCGGAGAAGTGCACTGGATGAAGGGGCTCTATGCCTACCACGGATTTCGTGACTACGATCGGGCGCTGGCGGAGCTGAATCTCGCGACGCAACTTTTGCCTAACGAGGCCCGGCTTTACGTCGTCATTGGCTCCGTGGACCGCCGAACCGCGCGCTGGCAGGAAGCTGAAGCTAATTTCAAGCGTGCCGTGGAGCTGGACCCGCGCAACTTCGTCGTGCTGATGGAAGCGGGGTCGACCTTTCAGGGTATGCGCCGCTACGCGGAAGCAAGGCGCCTGTATGAGCAGGCTTTGAGCATCCTGCCAAGCGATCCGTTTGTCAGCTATCTGCTTGGATTCAATGCTTTCGCGCAAACGGGTGACGTCGCCGACTTGCGAAAGCCATTGCAGCTGATTGCGCAAAAAGGCGCTGAGGCAGCCCGTGGCGTCGCCTTTCCACTGCTGGTTTGCAGCTGGATGCAGGGGAATAAAAGCGAATCCGAAAAGGCGCTCGCGCTTATTCCTGCCGAAGGCATCGCCAATAGTTTCGATGAAGCCTATGTCCCTCGCGAGTTTTGCGTCGGGCGCACCGCTTGGTTGTTCGGCAACAAGGACCTCGCGCAAACCGCGCTCACCGCCGCCCGATCGATTTTCGAGCGCATGACTCGAGAACAACCCGACTACGCGCAGGGCTGGAGTTATCTTGGCCTAACCGACGCCATGCTCGGCCGGTGTGACGAAGCAATCCAGGAAGGTAAACGCGCTTGTGAGATCCTTCCCTTTACGAAGGACTCGTGGGTGGGGCCCGTGTGGATAACCAATCTGGCGACAATTTATATCCGTTGCGGCGATAGGGGTGGGGCGCTGGAACAACTGGAGAAATCTGTCAAACTTCCAACCGGCGTTACCTATGGCGAACTGAAGAAAAGTCCCGACTGGGATGCGCTCCGCGGTGATCCGCGTTTCGAAAAACTTGTTGCCTTGCTCGCGCCGGGCCCCGCTTCCCCGGCACACCAGTGAACGCGCCCGATTTCTTTTCCGAGCTGAAACGGCGCAACGTTTACAAGGTCGCGGTTGCTTACGCGATTGTCGGCTGGCTGCTTGTTCAAGTTGCGACTCAAGTCTTTCCATTCTTGGAAATTCCGAATTGGGTCGTTCGCCTTGTGATCGCACTAGTCGTAATCGGATTTCCGATCGCACTCGTGATCGCGTGGGCGTTTGAAGCGACTCCAGAGGGAATCAAACGGACCGAAGTCGCTGACGCGATGCCGGTGTCTGCGGCGACCCGGCGAAAGAAACACGCGTGGATCTACGTCGTCGTGATCGCTGCCGCGATTTCGGTCGCTCTATTTTTTCTTGGCAGATACACCGCAGGAAACAAAAGCGTTGCGTCCGTGCCTAACGAATTGCCGGCAAAATCGATCGCGGTGTTGCCGTTCGATAATCTCAGTCGCGACCCCGACAATGCTTATTTCGCCGAGGGCGTCCAAGAAGAAATTCTGACGCGCCTGGCCAAGGTAGCGGATTTGAAAGTCATTTCGCGCACTTCGACACAGCGCTTTAAGAGCGCGCCCTCAGATTTACGCGAGATCGCGAAGCAGCTCGGCGTAATGAACATCGTCGAAGGCAGCGTGCAGAAAGCGAACGATCAGGTGCGCGTGAATGTGCAGCTCATCAACGCCATGACCGATGCACATCTCTGGGCGGACACCTACGATCGCAAATTGATCGACATCTTCTCCGTCGAGAGCGAGATCGCGAAAACGATTGCGGACACACTGCAGGTGAAGCTGACCGGCTCGGAGAAACAGATGATGGCCGCGCAACCCACGACCGACACAACCGCCTATGAGCTTTATCACAAAGGGAGATCGCTTTGGGAACGGCGCTCGGGTGACAACATCCCGAAAGCAATTTCCTTTTACGAACAGGCGATCGCAATCATCGGGGCTGGAATGGAAATTCTCAGCGAGTTAAGACCGAACCTGGAAGATCCCGCGGCTGCGGGACTACGAACGCGCAAGTTCCTAGGAACGGAGGAAGACAATTTGCCCACGAAACACACTAAACATCCGAAAGAGGAAAAGCCTGTGCTTCCCTTTTTAGTGTTTCGTGTGTTTGGTGGGCAGAAATCTCCTCTACTCCAACGCCTCCACGATCCAGAATCCAGACTTGATCAAGATCAGGATCAAGAGCATGAGCAGGATGCTGTGATCGTCGATCCCAAAGTGGTGGCCTGCTTCACTGACACGCACATAGCTCAAATGCTCGAGGTATCTAAATATCACAGGGTTGGATCTGGCCCTGCTGCTTAATTTTAAGAACGCGCGATTGGAATGGAAACGCGTCTTGTGCCCGCGAGAAGCTGGCGAACACGACACACCTGATCTTCATGGCTGAGCCTTATCCGTGTAATCCTCGCCACGGCGAGCAGGCTGTGGTTTGTTCGAGACTTCGAAAAAATCGGTTAGTTGCGAGCCGGTGATTCGGGATTGACTTCAATCATCGATCATTCTACCGTTTTACGGAGTTACTATCGATTCATGACCTCAACTACGCTTTCGCCAAAGTTTCAGATTGTCATTCCCAAAGCGGTCCGCGAGGCACTCCATCTTGTACCCGGGCGTAAGTTTCATGTCCTGCATCATAATGGCCGGATCGAGCTTATCCCCGTGCGTGACGCCAAAAGCATGCGCGGATTCCTTCGTGGTATTGATACTCGTGTGCCGCGCGAAGCCGACCGCAAGTGAACCTGGTCGATTCCTCCGCCTGGCTGGAGTATTTCGCCGACGGGCCGAATGCCA
>Ga0209375_1002269_pt1 | contig 14013 bp, 12 predicted proteins | sample GraSoiAngelo_131_FD_185888 | JGI IMG/M metagenome (GOLD analysis project Ga0209375, IMG submission 185888) | Grasslands soil microbial communities from the Angelo Coastal Reserve, California, USA - 14_0929_02_30cm (SPAdes) (version 2) | ecosystem: Environmental > Terrestrial > Soil > Grasslands ... | reverse complement strand
CGCTGCGCGGGCGCCGAGCGACGCCAGGTGGCCGCGCTCGTGCTGAGCGAAGCGTTCGCCACGGGGATCGTGGGCGCCGCCGCCGGCGTGCCACTCGGCATCGTGCTCGCGCGCCTCCTCCTCCGCACCGTGACCGAGTCGACCGAGCTCATCTTCTCCATGACGGTGTTCACCGCCCGGCTCGAGCTCTCCACGTGGGCGCTCGTCGCAGGCGTCGCCACCGGCGTCGCGGCCGCCGTCGTCGCCGCCTGGCTGCCCGCGCGCGATGCCGCGCTGGTGTCGCCGCTGGTCGCCGTGCGCACCGCCGAGGGAGCAAACCCGATGCGCCGTTGGCAGCCGCGCGGCACGATCGTCGCGGCCGTCCTGCTCACGGGCGGCGCGCTCTGGGCCGAGACGCGCTTCGACTCGCCCTGGTGCGGGAACGTGGCGGCGCTCGCCGCCGACTTCGCCCTGGTGCTCGCCTTCATGCGCCTCGCCGGCCGCGCCGCCGCCCTCTTCCTCCGCCCCGCGCGCCAGGCCCTCGGCTTCGCCGGCCGGCTCGCCGTCGACCGCCTCGTCCGCATCCCCGATCAGCTCGCGCTCGCGGCCGCCGTCCTCGCCCTGGGGCTCGGCCTCATGATGACGGCGGCGACGGTGGCGCGGAGCTTCGAGGAATCCGTGCTCGACTTCATCCGCCGCCAGGTGCACGCCGACCTGGTGGTCGCCTCGACCGCCGCCACGGGCTGGATCGAGGCGCCGCTCGACGAGGCCGTCGGCGATCGCCTCGCGGCCGTGGCGGGCGTGGCCCGGGTCGAGCGCGTGCGGCTCGCCGAGCACGACTACCGCGGTGCGCGCATCAGCATCGACTCGCTGGACGCGAGCGCCTTTGCACCCGAGCGGGAGGGGGACTTCAGCTTCGCGGCGGGCGATGCGCCGGCGGCGCTCGCCGCGGTGCGCGCCGGCACGGGCGTCCTCGTGTCGCGCAACTTCGCGCGCCAGTTCGACGTGGGCGTGGGCGCGACGCTCCGCCTCGACACGCCCGCCGGGCCGTTCGAGGCGCCGGTGGCCGGCGTGATAGTCGACTACGTCTCGCCGCGCGGCAGCGTCATCCTCGCGCGGCCCACCTACCTGCGCTGGTGGCAGGACCGCTCGGCCAACCGCTTCCACGTGACGCTCGCCGCCGGCGCCTCGCTCGACGCCGTGCGGCACGCGATCGCGACCCGGGTGGATGTCGCGCAGGGGCTCAAGGTGCTGACCCAGCGCGAGCTCTACACCTACCACCGGGACGCGGTGCGGCGCGCCTTCCGTCTGACCGATGCGCTCGAGATCCTGCCCCTGGTGGTCGCCGCGCTCGGGCTTGCCGAGGCGCTGCTCGCCGTCTCGCTCGATCGCCGCCGCGAGTTCGCCCTCCTCCGCGCGGCGGGTGCGACGCGCGCGCAGGTGGCGCGCGCGGTGGTGGGCGAGTCGGCGGGAGTCGGCGCGCTCGGGCTCGCGGGCGGGCTCGCGATCGGGCTCGTGCTCGCGCTCATCTGGGTGCGGGTCAACTTCACCTACCAGCTCGGCTGGGAGATCGACTTCCACTTCGCGGCCGGCAGCATCCCCGCGGCCGCGCTGGCCGCGCTCCTGGTGAGCGTCCCCGCCGGGCTCCTGCCCGCCCGGCGGGTGGCGCGGCTGCCCGTGCTGGAGGCGCTGCGCGCCGAGTAGCGAGCCGTGGTAGACGCAGGCCATGCGCGCCTCGACCTTCGTCGCCCTGCTGCTCCTCGCCGCTTGCGGCGGGGTGCGGCTCGAGGACCGCACCACCGCGCCCGCCCTGCCCGTCTCCGCCCTCGAGGTGGTCGCCGACCTCGACTACCCGCCCGGCAACATCGCGGTCTCGAGCACCGGCCGCGTCTTCTTCACGCTGCATCCCAACGGCGACCCCCCGATCAAGCTGGTCGAGCTGGCGGGCGGAAAGCCGGTCCCGTATCCCGACGAGGCCTCGCAGACGACGCGCTTCGACTCGCCGCTCGCCGTCCGCATCGATCGCCAGGGGCGGCTCTGGACCCTCGACTTCGCCCGCTACGGGCGCGGGCAACCGCGGCTCGTCGCCTTCGACCTCGCCGCCAACACGCTCGTCCACCAGTACGACTTCCCCTCCAGCGTGGCCGGCTTCCTCTCCATGGTGAACGACTTCCAGGTCGACCCGCGCGGCGAGAAGATCTACATCGCCGAGACGAGCCCCATCCGCCAGAAGCCGGCGCTCATCGTCTACGACGTCGCCAAGCGCACCAGCCGGCGCGTGCTCGACGGGCACCCCTCCGTGCAGGCGGGCAACTACGTCATCCACACGCCCGAGCGCGCGATCAAGGTCCTCGGCGTCTACACGGTCAGGATCGGCGTCGACTCGATCACGCTCGACGACCGCGGCGAGTGGCTCTACTACGGCCCCTTCAGCGGCGACCGCCTCTACCGCATCGCCACGCGCGACCTGAACGACGAGTCGCTCGCGTCCGAGGCGCTCGGCGCACGCGTCGAGACCTTCGGGCCGAAGACGATCAGCGACGGCCTCTCGATCGACGCTGCGGACACGGTCTACGTGAGCGACCCCGAGCACTCCGCGGTCCTGACGCTCGGTCAGGACCGGAAGCTGACGACGCTCTTGAAGGACCCGCGGCTCCGCTGGCCCGACGGCTTCAGCTTCGGCCCCGACGGCTTGCTCTACGTGACCTGCAGCTCGCTCCAGCACGTCATGTTCCGCACCACGGCCCACATGCGGGCCAACGCGCCCTACCAGGTGTTCCGCTTCAAGCCGGGGCCGACGGGCGTGCCGGGGCACTGACCCGATCGCCACTGCACCCTGCCGACCCGCCCGGGCGACTCCCCTCCCGACGAGAGGATGAGTATTGGTAGGGGGTGCACCGAGCCTGTAAACCGTACAGGGCCCTGTAACGGATACAGGCCGCTGCCAACCGCCGTGGTACCTTTCTCACGGAGCGGGTTCCGCACGCTGCAAGTGCTGGGCGGCGGCCGGCGCGGGTGATGCGGTCCCACGCTGGGAACCGCGCGCCGGCCCGACGTTGCAACCCGACCGCAACCGGCGCGGCACGCTCATTGCTTATCGCCCATCTGAACCGATCTTCGATGTCGCCGGTCCGCAGCCGGCCATGCAACAGCGAGGGATCAGCGTGAGAGTACTCCTCCGAGCACGACGGTGGCCGTTCGCAGCGATGCTTGTCCTCCTCTGGATGGGTCCGATCCTCACCGACGTTTCCCCGCCACTGCGGTGCCCCGCCGGCAAGGTGCTCGTGCGGGCCGACTTCAAGGCCTGCCCGGCCGGTCGCCGCCGGCAGGCGCGCGCGGTAAAACGCGCCTGCTGCCAAGGGGCGAACGGACGGATCCATTGCCAGCGCTATCCCCGGTGCGCGAGCGCGTCTCCCTCGTAACCTCCGACGGGGACTGAATCCCGACGCGCGACGGCCGGTTCTGGTTCGCGGCTCGGTCGTGTCCGCCCGTTCGCCGCCGCGCCGACGCCTGCGCGATCATCACCGCGCCGCCAACACGCGCCACCGAACCGAACTGCGCACCTGGCCAGAGCGACCAGTTCGCACGGGCTTCTCGCTCATGGACCCAAATGGGCTCGCGGGATACAAGAGCGTTTTCACCGCAACCCGTAGGACGCGATGGCGTACAATCCGGCGGTCGGCGCGACGGCGAGCAGCGGCGCGCTCGTGGAGGTCAGGGGAGTGACCCATCGCTTCGAGCGCGACGGGCACGACCTCGTGGTGCTGCGCGACGTGAGCCTCGCGATCGAGGCGGGCGAGGTCACGGTCGTGCTCGGTCCCTCCGGGTGCGGCAAATCGACGCTGCTGCGCATCATGACGGGCCTCATCGCCCCAACCAGCGGCGAAGTCCTCTGCCATGGCACACCCCTCCACGCCGTGCATTGCGGAGCCGCCATCGTCTTCCAGAGCTTCGCCCTCTACCCCTGGCTCACGGTGACGGAGAACATCGGCGTCGGCCTCCACCGAACCGCGATCCGCGGAGCCGAAGCCGCAGAGCGCCTCCGCCGCGTCATCGATCTCGTGGGGCTCGAAGGGTTCGAGGAAGCGTACCCGAAGGAGCTGTCCGGGGGCATGAAGCAGCGCGTCGGCATCGCCCGCGCGCTCGTGGGCGGACCCGAGTTGCTCTGCATGGACGAGCCGTTCTCGGCGCTCGACGTGCTGACGGCGGAATCCTTGCGCTCGGAGGTCTACGGGCTGTGGACGCGCGGCGACCTCGGGCTCCAGGGGATGCTCCTCATCACGCATCTCATCGAGGAGGCGGTCTTCCTGGGCGACCGGATCGTCATCATGGGGACGAACCCGGGAACGATCCGCGAACTGCTCACCAACCCGCTCCCACACCCGCGCGAATACCGCGACCCGGCGTTCATCGCCCTCGTGGACCGGATTCACGCGGCCATCATCGCGATCCATCTCCCCGATGCACCAGCGGTGAAAGCGGAACGACCGCCTCGCCCCCATCTCGAACCGCTGCCGTACGCGCAGGTCGGGGAGATCGTCGGCTTGCTGGAGGTCGTCCACGACCAAGGCGACCGGACCAACCTCTTCGCGCTCGCATCACGTCTGCGGTTGGAGTTCGGGCTCGCGATCCTGGCAGTAAAGGCGGCCGAGGTGCTCGATCTCGCGGAGACGCCGAGGCAGGAAGTGCTGCTCACCCCGCTCGGGCGGGCCTTCGTGGCGGCGGACCCCAACGAGCGCAAGCGCCTCTTCCATCGCCAACTGCGTGCGATCCCAACCTTCGCCTATCTGGCCGACATGTTGCGGCGGGCACCGGGGATGCGGCTGCCGGCGGAAATCATCGAGGAAGAGTTGGCGATGCACCTTCCCGGCGAGCCCACGGAGAGTCTCTTCGAGACGATCATCTCGTGGGGGCGCTACGGGGAACTGCTCGGCTACGATCCCGATGCCCGGGAAGTGTATCTCGATGTCGAAAGCACGGCGACCGAGGGCGCCCGGCCGTGACCAGCGAGCCGCCGAGACCGGGAGCGCATGGCTCCAACGCTCACCACCGGACGGCATCCCGCGACTCCGGGGACAGCCCCGCCGACTCCCACGTACAGTGCGTGGATCGACGCGCTCCTCCTGATCGGCCTTGCCGCGCTCATCGGCGGGGTGGCGGCGCTGGCGCGGCGGTGGAACGCGCCCCTTCGCCCGACCGTCGAGATTGATCTTTCCCCCTGGGCGCTCCCGGGGTACACCGCGCTTTCCCTCGCGCGCGGCGTGGCCGCCTACGTCATCTCCCTCGTCGTGACCCTCGTGTACGGCACCGTCGCCGCGCACAGCCGGCGCGCCGAGCGCGTGATGATCCCCCTCATCGACATCCTCCAGGGCATCCCCGTCCTCGGCTTCCTCCCGGGGCTCGTGCTCGGCTTGGTCGCGCTCTTTCCGCACTCGAACCTGGGGCTCGAGCTCGCCTCCGTCGTGATGATCTTCACGGGGCAAGTCTGGAACATGATCTTCTCCTTCTACGGCTCCCTGCGAGGCATCCCGACCGATTTTCGCGACGTCGCCCGGATCAACGGCTTTGGCTGGTGGAAGACCTTCCGCACGCTGGAACTCCCCTCTTCGACCATGGGGCTTCTCTGGAACTCGATGATGTCGATGGCGGGCGGGTGGTTCTTCTTGACCGTGACCGAAGCCTTCACCCTGGGCGACCGCGACTTTCGCCTCCCCGGGGTCGGCTCGTACATGGCGGTCGCCATCGACCACGGCGACCGCCGCGCGATGGCCTACGCGGTCGCCGCGATGATCGTCATGATCGTCGCCGTGGACCAAGTCGTCTGGCGCCCTGCGCTGGCGTGGGCGCAGAAGTTCAAGGTGGAGGAAACGGCCGCCACGGACGTGCCGCGCTCGCTCGTGCTCGATCTGATTCGGCGCTCGCGCATCCTCGACTGGTTCGGTCGCCAGACGGCGCGGCTCTCCGGGCGGGTGAGCCGGCATCCCGCCCTTGGAGGAACGGCGGACGGCGAGGGTATGCGGCGGCGTCTCGCGCGCGGCGGCGGATGGGCGGTCGCCGGTGGCGCACTGCTCTTCGCCGGCTGGGGAGCCGCGCATCTGGTGCGCCTCGTGACGGAGCTCGGCGGGCACGAGTGGCTCACGCTCGCTGGCGCCCTCGGACTCACGTTTCTCCGCACGACGGGCGCGCTCGTCGTCGGCGCCCTGTGGACCGTCCCGGCGGGCGTGTGGATCGGCATCTCGCCGCGCCGCTCCCGTCTGCTGCAGCAGCCGGTCCAGGTCGCCGCGGCCTTTCCCGCTCCGATGCTGTACCCGCTCGTCACGATCGGACTCCTCGCCGCTCGGGTGCCGTTTTCGTGGGGCTGCACCGCGCTCATGCTGCTCGGCGCGCAATGGTACATTCTCTTCAACGTGCTCGCCGGGGCGAGCGCCCTCCCGCAGGATTTGCGCGAGGCCGCGGACACCTATGGTCTCGGCGGCTGGACGCGGTGGCGAACGCTCTATCTCCCGGCGGTCTTCCCCCATCTCGTGACCGGACTCATCACGGCGGCTGGCGGCGCCTGGAACGCGAGCATCGTCGCGGAGTACGTGCGGTATGGTGGGCGGACCCTCGTCGCGCCCGGTCTTGGATCGCTCATCACGCAGGCATCGGAGGCGGCGAACTTCTCGTTGCTGGCAGCCGGCGTGCTCACGATGTCGTTCGCGCTCGTCCTCCTGAACCGCACCGTCTGGCGTCGCCTCTATCGCGTGGCCGACGAACGCTTCAGCCTGAACCGCTAGGCGGCGGATGCGCCATGAAGCCGCCGGATCGCAGCGCCAGGGCGCAACGGGACGCTTCGGCCCTCAGTGCCCCTTCTGCACGTTCGCCACGGCGAAGGTGTCGTCCGGCACGCCCGTGTTGTAGCGTACGTTGCGCACCTTGAAGAGCGTGTGCGTGCCGTACGGCACGTTGGCGACGTTGAACTCCCGGGCGGTGGCGTAGTCCTGGATGCGCTCGTAGCGGTCCATCGTCACGCTCTTGAAGAGCCGCCCCTCGAGGTCCCACACCTCGACCTTCCAGAGCAGGAAGTCCGTGGTCCCGAACCACAGGCGGTAGCGCGCGTACGGGAACTCCTTGTTCTTCGGCTCGAGCCCGACGACGTGGCAGGGCTTCCCGTCGGTCTGCGCCTCGGGCTCGAGCGTCGCCGTCGCCTCGCTGTCGTTCCACTGCTGGATGCGCACGATGAGCTCCAGGTCCCGGTAGCTCAGATCCGTGCCCATGAAGTTCTCGTCGCGCGCCGCGTCGGCGAGGCGGCGCGCCTTGCGGGCGGACGGAGTCCACACCCACTGCTGGTCCTTCTCGCCGCGCGGCGAGAGGTGAAGGAAGAGCGTCCCGGTCACGTCCGCCGGCCCGGTGAACTCCATGAAGGTGCGGTGCTCGCCGCGCGGGTCGGTCTGCTCGCTCACGGTCGCCTCGCGCGTGCGCTGGAGCGTGGTCGCGTAGCTCTCCATGGTCGTCTCGAGCACGCGGTCGCGCCAGGTCGAGAACCCGTTCTTCTGCTGCGCGGTGTCCATGACCTCACGCCCGCTGAGCGCGGCGGCGGGCGTGCGCGCGCCGCAGATCAGCACGAGGGCGGCGAGCAGCGACAGGCGCTTCGTCATGACGGCCTCCATTGGACTCCGGGTGAGAGGACGATCGGCGAGGCCGGGAAGTCCTCGCGATGCCGGGCCAGCTCGGCGCTGCCCGCGCGGCGCATCGGGTTGAGCGGATGGCTCACGAAGAGCACGACCACGGGAAGATAGAGGAGGCAGCCGACGAGCGCCAGGAGCGGCTCGCCGATCCAGAGCGTGATCACCAGGTTGAAGACGACGATCCCCAGGTAGAGGAGCGGCTCGAGGAGCCCGCCCCAGGGCACGTGCCGCACGCCCGCCGTGGGCCAGCTCGTGCGTCGCTCGAGCGCCTGGAAGGCCGCGATGCTCGCCGCCGCCACCAGGAACCAGCCGGCGTAGTTGCTGAGCGGCACGCCGAAGTGGATGCCGCCCGCGGGGTAGTAGTAGATGCGGCCGAGGAACCAGCGCTCGCCCCGCACCGTGAGGGGATCGATGACCAGGTCCATGAGCGTGGTGAGGAAGGCGCCGGTCACGAGCACGCGCCACGAGGTGCGGATGGCGCGCGTGTCGGCCACCTGGAAGTCGCCCCGCCCGCACACGAGCGGCGCGTAGAGGAAGATGGCGAGCGCGTAGCCGAGGTAGCAGAGGAAGGTGAAGGACAGCGAGTCGAAGAACGGCACGTTCGAGAGCCAGAGCTCGCGGCCACGCGTCGCGTCGACGTAGACGTAGAGGCCGAAGGGAAAGCCGTTGCGCGTCGAGCTGAATTCGGCCGCGTAGGCGATCGCCCACGCGACCGCCGAGAACGCCGCCGTCTTCGCCCAGCCCATCCTGGTGACCGCCGCGAAGAGGTACGCGGCGAGGAAGACGAACACGTACGGCCGCAGCATGAGCGTCCCGACGAGTAGGCGGAGAAATCCCATCGCGTCAACGATCCCGCTTGCGCTTGCCGCCGAGGAGGCGCTCGAGGAGGCCGCCCGCCGCCTCGCCGACGCCGCTCCCGCCGAGGAGCGCGCGCGCCACGGTAGCCGCGAACTCCGGGTCGGGGCTCACGTGGGGCCGGCCGACCGGCCCGCGCGCGCGGAGCGGGATGGTGAGCCGGCCGCTGGCGTCCACCAGCACGGGCCGCGCCTTCGACTGGCCGAGGACGTCGTCGGTGAGCGCCGGGGAGGCGATCAGCCGGAGCGTCGCATCCAGGTCGCCGTCGAGACCGAGGCTCCCTTCGCCACGCGCTTCGTAGCTCGGCGCGGCGAGCACGAGGTCGTCGGAGCGGATGCGGCCGCCGGCCAGGCGGCCCGAGCCCGAGAGGCGCGTGAAGCGGAGGTCGTCGGTCGCGAAGAGGTCGGGGTAGCGCTCGCGCAGGCGGTCCGCCACGCCCGGCTTCAGGAACGCTTGCAGCGCGTCGAGCAGCGGGCGCCCGAAGCCGGCGCCTTCGATGCGCCCGTCGGCGACCGCGAACCGTCCCTGGCCGCTCGCCCCGCTCGTGAACGTGGGCGCCTCGGGCGGCGGGCCGGCGAGCGTGCCGTGCAGCTCGAGCGTCCCCGAGGGCCGCGGCCGACCCTTCGGCGCCGGCAGCTCCGCCAGCTCGAGGCCGCGCGCGTCGAGCTGGGCGGTCAGCCCGGCGCCCTTCCCCTCGCTGGTGAGATGCGCCGTGCCCTCGACGGTGCCGCCGAGCGTCTCGAGCGTCGCCGACTCGAGGTCGAGGACGGGCGGGCTCGCGTGCAGCTTCGCGGTGATCCGCTTCACGGCAATCGAGCCGAAGGCGCCTGGGCCGGCTTGCAGCGAGCCCTGGTAAGCGGGCCGCCCGCCCGCCAGCTCGAGCACGCCCTCGCTCACGATGTCCTCGAGGCGGAGGTCCGCGGTAGCGAGACGGGCTCGAACCGACAGCGGCACGGGCGCGTCGAACTGCGGCTGCCGCGCGTCCACGGCCACCTGGGCCAGCTCCACCGTCCGGCCGGTCGAGAGGTCACGGTAGCGCAGGGTCCCGTGGCGGAGCCGGAGCGACGCGAGCTGGAAGGCGGGCGCGGCTGCCGCCGCGGCGCCCGCGGCCGCGTGCGGCCGCGAGGGGGCGGCCCTCTTCCCGAGCGAGTCGACGTTCATGGCGCCGGACTCCGTGCGCACCAGATTCACCACCGGCTCCTCGACGAGGACGCGATCGACGACCAGCCGGCGGCGGACGAGCGGCAGCAGCCGGAGCCTGAGCTCGATCTCGCGCGCCGTGAGGAAAGGCTCCTTCGTGTCGAGCCCAGGCTCCTCCGCGATGGAGACGCCTGCCAGCGTGACCCCCGCGCCGCCGCGGATCGTGAAGCCGACGCGCTCGGCGCGGAGGTCGCGTCCGAGCCCCTTCCCCACCTCGGCGAGCAGCCGATCGGAGTGTCTCGAGGCGAAGTAGGCGAGCGCCGCGAGCGCCGCCACCAGGATCAGGGCCGCGCCCGCCGCCACGAGCGCCGCCCGGCGGAGCCGCCTCACCCCTCGAGCTCCTCGTAGTTGGTGACGCGCCAGCTCCCCTCGGCGAAGCGCACCGTGACCAGCCAGCGGCGCTCGAGGCGGTCCGCGTCCTCGATCGCGATGCTGCCGCGGTAGAGGTAGCGGACGGCCGCGGCGCCGTCGGGGTGCTCCTCGAGGAGCCGGTAGTGCACGCTCGGCTTGCGCGTCGTCTCGTCGATCGCCTGGCCCTGGACGAGCCGGAGCTCGTTCTCCACCTTCTGGCGGGCGACGCCGCTCGTGAACTCGAGCGCGGCCGGGAGATCGATGCGCACGTAGTGCGCGTCGAGGAAGCGCTCGGCCGTGCCGCGCGGCGTGTTGGCGGCGGCGCGGCAGCCCGCGACGAGGAGCGCGGACAGCACGAGACCGAGCGTGGTGCCGTGGCGCATCCTCACCGTGCTATTAGCACCCCAGCAAACCCCCGGCCACCCACGGCCTACTTCGGGAGCCCGTCCACTCGGGCTGCGCGCTCATCCGCCGCGACCACCTCGCCAACGTGACCAAACACGGCGACGTGCAGCGGATGTTCTCCCTCCGGAGCGGGACGCCACCCCGAACTCGAGCGTTCGGTCTGGCACCCTCGCGAAGCGCAGGCCCACCACCGCGGCCGCGGGCACGGCACCATACTCTGCCGCGACGAGCCACCACGGCAGCTCCCAGGTTCCGTGGACGCGCTCGAGGTAGAGCACGAGGTACGTCGGGAGGATGGTGACCGTCCACACCGCGAGCGGCCGGGTGGCCGGCGTGAACAGAAATGGCGTGAGCCAGAGCAGGTACCAAGGATAGACCGAGGGTGCGAGCGCGAGGGCCGCGGCGACGGGCCACGCCCACGCGGCGGCCGAGTCGACGCTCAGTCGGGCGCGGGCCCAGATCGCGACGAGGAGCCCCGTGAGCACGGCGAGAGCGGCGAGCGTGGTCGGCGAGGCAAGCGGCCGGAATGCCGCGAAGAGGGGGCCGTTGAAGCGCCACTCGGCGAGGTACGCGCCGAGCGAGCCTACGGGGATGCGACCCTGGTGCACGAAAGGGAGGTAGAGCGCGAGGAGCAGCGCGGTCCCCGCCAGGACGTCCCTGACGCGGAGCCGGCGCCAGAGGAGCGGCGCGAGAACGATCGGGACGAATTTGATCCCCACGGCGAGCGCAAAGGCGAGTGCTGCGGCCGTACGCCACCGGCGCGCCAGTGCCCACGCCGCGGCGACGATGGCGAGCGTGCCGAGGAGATCGACGTGGCCGTTGCCCGCGCCTTCGATGGCGACGAGCGGGTTCCACGCGTACGCGAGGCTCCACCACGCGCTCCGTCCCGAGGCGGCGAGGAGGCGCAGGACGACGAGGACCACGAGCGCATCGCAAACCGCGAACGCCCCCTTCATCGCGCCCGCGGACTCCTCGACCGCGGTCACGACGCGGAAGAAGAGCTCCGCGCCCGGGGGGTAGGGGGTCGGAACCCAACCGTTGTTGAGCTGGCGCGTGACGGGCGTGTGCAGAGCCGCCGCGGCTGGATCGTCGGGGACGAGCCGGTACGGATCTTCGCCGAGGCGCTGGAGCCGCCCATCCCAGACGTAGCGGTAGACGTCGGAGGAGAGGCGCGGCGCCTGGACGAGCAGCGGCACGCGCCAGAGGGCGCCGAGGACGAGGCAGAGCGCGAGGCCGCGTCCCCCCGCTCCGCGGACGCGCCCGAGGAGTCCGAGCGCGAGAAGGTAACCGCCGCCGGCGACGATCGCCCAGGTGACGAAGAGGACCGGTCGCTGCCGCACTTCGACGAAGGCGAGCGCGAGCATGGCGACCGCGATCACGCCGCCGCACGCGAGAAGACCGTGCACTGCGCGCTGCGCTCCGGCCGGCGCGCCGGGTCTCACCGCACCTCGCGGCGCGCCGCGAGCCATGCGGCCGTCCGCGGCGCACGGGATGGCGCCCCCCGCAGCTCGGCCGCCAACCGCGCGAGGTCGTCGCCGTCGTCCACGTCGTACCACTCCTCGGTGAGCGCGACGCACAGCTCGAGCGCGTGGGCGCGGCCGAGAAGCGCACGGAGCGCGCTTCCCGTCCCGATCCCGCCGCCGGCGAAGAGCCCTCGATGCGGACGCGTCGCGCCGACGAAGGAGTAACCCCCGTCGGACGTCGGTCCGACCACGAGATCGTGGCGTTCGAGGAGCGCAAAGGCGCGGGACAAGGTCTCCGCGGGGAGATGGGGGCTGTCGCCATCCAACGCGATGACACGCCGGCACCCCGCACCGACGAGGACGCGGAAGGCGGACTCGAGACCGGCCGCGAGACCATCGCCCTCCTGCGCGATCACCTCGATGCCGAGCCAGCGTGCCAGCTCGTCCTGGTGGCCGGAGGGGCACACGACCGCGATTCGCGGCGCGCCGACGGCACGCGCGAGCGCGAGCGTGTCCTCGATGAGGCAACGGTAGAGCGCGACGATCGCCTCCGGCGCCAGCACGTGCGCGAGGCGGGTCTTCACGTGGCCCGCGCGCGGCGCCTTCGCCATGATGACGAGTGCGCAATCGTCGAGCACGTTGGCGGCCATCAGGGAGTGGCGGATGGCGGACGCAGACCGTGTCTGAGGACACCGCCGAGGATGCCCCACGCGGCCCCGATGCTGCCGCGCACGGTGCCGCTGATCTTCGAGCGGCCGAGACGCGGGTGGTAGCTGACGGGGACCTCGGTGACGCGAGCCCCCCGCCGGGCCGCCTTGGCGATCATCTCGACCGGCCACGCGTACGTCGTCTCTCCGAGGTCGAGCGCACGCAGGAGCTCGAAGCGGGCGGCACGGAACGGGCCGAGGTCGGTGAGCCGCACGCCGCAGACGATCCCGAGCAGCCAGGCCGTCAGCCGGTTGCCCACGACCGCATGCCAGGGCATGGCTCCGGGCATCCGCGCCCCGGCGAGCCGGGAGCCGATCACCAGATCCGCCTGGCCGGCACGGAGCGGAGCCAGCAGCCGCGGCATCTCGGCCGGCCGGTCGCTGTAGTCGCCGTCGAGGAAGACGACGACGTCGGGAGCGGCGACGTGCGCGAGGCCGGTCAGGCAGGCGCGCCCGTAGCCACGTCGGGGCTCACGCACGACGCGGGCGCGCGAGCGCGCGGCGATCTCCGGCGTGCCGTCCGCCGAGTCGCTGTCGACCACCAGCACCTCCGCGACCTCTGCCCGTGGGATGTCGGCGAGCACGCGCCCGATCGAGGCGGCCTCGTTGAAGGTCGGGATGATGACCGAAACCCGCAACGGCGCCTCACCAGATCGGGACGGTCGGATAGCGGCGCGCGAGGGCGGCGTCGAGACCGAGGCGGCGTCCGGCACACCCGAGCGCCAGGCAGGCGGCCACGACCATGGGAACGAGGAGCTCCCAGATCCACGCGGTCCCCCACTCGGAGACCCAGAGGCTCGTGAGCCAGGCGAAGGCGGCAAGCGCGACGAGACGGGTCCCGAGGCCGAGCACGAGCAGGATGCCGAAGCCGAGCTCGATCACGGCCTGCAGCGGGGCCGCGACGGCCGCGCGATCCGCCATGAAGCGCATGACCGCCTTCCAGGCTGCGGGCGCGGTGCCGGTCTCGACGTAATGGCGGATGAGACTCGAATAGCCGCCGGGGGTGTAGAGGTCCTTCTCCATATTCTCAAAGAACACCCAAACGAAGAGCGTCCCGAGCGTGAGCCGCAGGACGGCAAGCAGGAGAAGAGGCTCGGCAGCGGAAGAGGCGGGCTCGGCGGGGTGCATGAGGTCCTCCCCTCGGCGGACGACTCAGCCGGGGTTGGTGAACACGCTCGTGCACGCGCTGCCGACCTTCGGGAAGTCGCGCGCACTTCCAGGGTGGACGGGCAAGCTGGGCAGCGGCCTACCGTTCACGAAGGGACAGAACTCGTCGGGGAGCTCGAGCCCGCCGCGCAGGAGCCTTCGGCTCGCGCAGCCCCCGTGGCAGACGTCGACGAGGCTGCAGCCCCGGCAGCCTTCGGGAAGCACGTCGAGCTCGGCGAA
>Ga0209375_1002260_pt1 | contig 14050 bp, 13 predicted proteins | sample GraSoiAngelo_131_FD_185888 | JGI IMG/M metagenome (GOLD analysis project Ga0209375, IMG submission 185888) | Grasslands soil microbial communities from the Angelo Coastal Reserve, California, USA - 14_0929_02_30cm (SPAdes) (version 2) | ecosystem: Environmental > Terrestrial > Soil > Grasslands ... | reverse complement strand
CAAAACCAAATGAGGACTGAGCTATTCCTCATCGGGAAAAGCCCGCCTCTGATGAGGAATGGACCGTTCCTGATTAGGAGAAGCCAAAACCAAATGAGGACTGAGCTATTCCTCATCGGGAAAAGCCCGCCTCTGATGAGGAATGGACCGTTCCTGATTAGGAGAAGCCAAAACCAAATGAGGACTGAGCTATTCCTCATCGGGAAAAGCCGCCCCTGATGAGGAATGGACCGTTCCTGATTAGGAAAAGCCAAAACTAAATGAGGAATCGTCTGTTTCTCATTGGGAGAAGCCCGCCCCTAATGAGGAGTAGACCATTCCCGATTAAGGGAAGCCAAAACTAAATGCGGACCGAGCTATTCCTCATCGGGAAAATCCCGCCCCTAATGAGGAATGGACCATTCCTGATTAGGAAAAGCCAAAACCAAATGAGGAATCGCCATTCTTTATCAGGGAAAGGCCACCTCAAATGCGGAATTCGCTTCTTGAATTCCTCGTTACGGAAATTCGGATGGTCTATCAATGACCGCCCGAGATGAAAGGCAGGATGATCGAAATGGTAATCAGGACGATGATGATCCACTCGAGGACCTCCATACGCCGGCTGACCATTTGATCCGAGATCTTCTGGTAGATGCTTTCGAGCGTTTCAAGCTTACGCAGAATACTGCCGTCCCATTCGTTGAGATGGAACCGCTGCGCTGTCAGACGATAGACGCGCGCCAGGTACTGATCGCCCAGAAGCTTGAGCACGTTGTTCACGCCTTCGAATAAAACCGCGCTGTCGACCTGCCATTGAGATATGTCTCGAAGATCGGAGCGAAATGTCAGCCAGTTGCGTGAACGTTTCGATAAGCGGTCGTAAGCGAGCCCCAGGGCATCGTCGAGACGCTGATCGAGAAAACGCATTTCGAGCAATTCCACATTCGCAAACTCGAGGACGGTCAAAACATCTTCTGCTTCTTTATCGACGACGAGCGCCGCGTTCCAATCCATGATGGCCACATCATCCTTGCCGAATGAAATTCGATACGAGAGGGCGTCAATCACCTCGTCCTCAGATAATTGACGGGTTTCGGCTCGCAAAATCTGAGCAATCTGTGGACCGTAACGATTCAGGAGTTCGTCAACGCTCGTGGATTCTGCGAAGCCATCCACTTGAAAAATGCTGTAGTCCTCGACGAATGTCGAGATATTGGCCTTCGACACCGCCGGCCGGATGAAATTTAATAAGTCTTCAACCCGGCGGCGCGAGTCCGCCAGGAGCTGATCATTTTCGTACAGCCCTTCGCTCAGTGCGAGAAGACGGGAACTGTCCCCGGTTAAGGGAACACGGTAGATGACAGTGACACCGCCAAAATCATAGACAACCAGCTCGACCTGAGTATCGGTTACGAATGATTCAACGATGCGAACCGATTCGGCCGCCTGGCTGATTCCGAGCGGCGCCGGTTGGTATTCAAAATACTGCGGCGCCCGGCGCTTATGTTTGATCGTTTCGCGCTTGGCCGAACTGATTCGCCGTTCCGCTTCGTTCAGGTCTATTGAAAATGCGATGTCATAGACAAAGATGCAGTAGCAGGTCCCGCGTGTGATGGAAGGCATATCCGAATCATTTCATCTAAGACGTTGGATGGTCCAGACCTCTCCGTTCCGCTTGTTTGTGTCTAATGAATTTCGGAATGGTTCAGTTCTGGCTTCGACTAATCAAGCTGAGGCGGCTCTCGATGAAACCTTTGAGAGAAGGCCGCACTGCAATCGACCGAGCAAAGTCGCGTTCGGCCTCGGTTTTCATTCCTTGCTGGAGCCGCAGTAGTCCGCGGTTGACGTAAGCTTCAGGATGATGAGGATCGATCCTGATGGCTTCGTTGAAGTCGGCCATGGCGCCTTCCTGGTCGCCTTTCGCTATCTTTGCAATTCCGCGGTTGTTGTAGGCCATCACGTAACGGCGATCGCTTTCCACTGCCTTGTTGAAGTCCGACAACGCGCCATCCAGATCACCTTCATTGAGACGGAGGTTTCCCCGGTTGTACCACGCCGTCGTAAAACCCGAAGCAATATCCAGCGCGTTGGTGTAGTCCGTTATTGCCTTCATGACATCGCCGCGCGCTTCATAAGCCAGAGCACGATGAAAGAACGCGGGAGCGAAATCCGGCGCGAATTGGAGCGCGATGTTGTAGGCGCCAATGGCGCGATCGAAATCGCCCTGATGCATGAACCTGTCGCCTAGTTCTATGTACGAGAGTGCTGTTTCTTGCCGTGTCTCGGCCGCCAACTCGCCCATTGCCAGAAGCAGACAAGTCGCAATGCATGCAGTGCCGAGGAATACCTTTTTGCTCATCGTTGCCCGCCTTATGAACCGTTGTAATCGATGAGCCGGGAAATTGGTAGGATTTTTTAATCACGCATTCACAGATTTGTAATCAATTTGTAACAATTTGCCGCGGCCAAAGCTCATTGCTGATTGCTCAGGAGAAACAATCGAAGCCGTTGTTGAATTTCGTTACGCACTCGGCGGAAAGCCTCAAGCTGCTTCTCGACTGGAGCCTCGGCCGGATCGTCGAATCCCCAGTGGATTGGCTCTGCGCCTGGAAAGACGGGGCACTGTTGTTTGGCACGATCACAAACGGTAATCACGTAATCAAACTTCTCTCGTAAGAATTGTTTGACGTCTTTCGATGTTTGGCCGCTCACATCAATGCCGATCTCTTTCATCACTTCAACCGTACGTGGATGAAGCCCCTTTGGGTTCGTGCCCGCGCTGACGACTTCAAACCTGCTTCCCGCAAGATTGCGCAACAAGCCTTCCGCCATCTGGCTCCGGGCCGAATTGCCTGTGCACAGGAAAAGCACTCTTTTCTTACTGTCCATTTTGCCTCTCCCTATTGTGTTCAACTACGACGGCATCGGCATACTGAGGCAATGCCGGAGCCAGCCAACGAAACAGTCCCGTTGCGATCGTGGCACCCGCAAATTGAGAAAGAATAAAGCCGGGCACATCGGATGGCCGGATTCCCGCAAACGTGTCCGTCGCCGCCCGCGCGAGCGTAACCGCTGGATTGGCAAAACAAGTTGAAGAGGTGAACCAATAAGCTCCCGTGATGTAGGCCGCAACCGCGAGCGGAACAGACGAAGACTGAAACCGAACGCATCCCCAGATTACGGCGAGCAGTCCGAACGTCGCAATTCCCTCGCTTAGAAGCAGTGACGACCCGCTCCGGATGTGGCTGGATGCAAAAAACGCTGGCAAGCCAAACATCATATTGGCAAGGGCGACTCCGGCGAACGCACCGCCGATTTGCCCAAGAACGTAGGCTGGTACTTCCCGCCACGGCAGACCGCCTTGGGATGCATCTGAAAACGTAACAGCAGGATTGAAATGCGCACCTGAAATAGGACCAAACGTCAGGATCAGCGCGAACAACCCCGCGCCGGTAGCGACCGAATTTGCAAGTAGCGCAATCGCCGTGTTACCAGCGGCCAGCCGTTCACCCATAATCCCCGACCCGACAACTGCCATCAAGAGCATTGCTGTACCCACCGCCTCGGCGACAACACGTCTGTTCAAAGAAGCCTGATGCCGCGGTTTGCCCTGTGGGATCTTCACCTCACCATCATATTCCGACCGCGATAGCCCTGAGCAACAGAAAGGCCCGGCACGAAGAGGTACCGGGCCTATTGAAGCAAGTCGCCTTCAGCTCTTAAAAATTGAGCCGCAAGGCGAATTGGATTTGCCGATTCGTACCTAACCCGACGGTGCGCTCGACGGTTTGCCGAAGCAGACCGAAGGCAGTTCCAGCAGCCGATTGGATGAAGGCTTGTCCTGGTTGGGTTCCTGAGCCGACAACGAACGCGTTAGCGGCTGCGTTGAAGGTCATCGACGGCAGTGCGCTATTTAGCGTCGAGCTAGGGTTGGCGAAGTTCGCGCGGTTGAAAATGTTGAAAAACTCCGAACGGAATTCGAAGTTCTTGTTCTCCTTGATTGGGAACCGCTTGGCCAGAATGAGGTCGAACTGTTGGAAGTTCGGGCCCTTGAAAGCATTTCGAGGCAAGTTCCCGTACGTTCCTGGGTCAGGGATTGCGAAGGCAGCGGGATTCAGGAAATTACGGTCGTTGCCCAAGTAAGGCTCAACACCGGAAATCAAGTCAGGCCGACGGGTTTGTCTCGATGACCCACCACCGGGCGCATTGACCACCGCCGCAAATCCCACCGGCAGCGGCTGAGTTGCGCTAACCGACGGGAGCGATGTCGTAAAGCCCTTAGAAACCGTCGTTGTCGTTGTTGCGCTGTTATTAATCGTGCAGGCCGCAATAACGCACTGCACAACAACGTCCGGACGAGTGACCGTCACATCAATCGGCACACCGCTTCGGATGTTGGAAATACCGCCAATCTGCCAGTTGCCCAGGATCGCGTTACGGATACCGCCGAGGCTGTGTTTCTTACCCGCTCCGAACGGCAAATCATAAACCGCGCTCACGTTGAACGTGTGGCGTATATCGAATGTGTTATACCCCAGATCTGCGGCGTAGTTGTTTGTGTCGTTGCTGCCAGACTTAGGTGTTCCGCCCGCGGGTTGCGCAGCAGTTCGCGATTCGTTCGATCCCGACGTGATACCGAAGCTCCTCGCAAGAGAGTATTGAGAATTCAATGTCAGGCCGTTCGACAGCCGCCGTGTCAGCGTGAGTTGGAACGAATTGTAACTATCTGTGCCGCCACTGCTCTTCGTATCGATTTCGGCAAATGGATTTTGAACCGACGTGCCGTTGATGATGGAAAACTGCCGCACGGTGGTCACTCCAATGACTTGTCCTGCGGCATTCGTGCGGTTCACTATACCAGCGTCAGTGGGAATCGGCGTCCCATCGAGTATCGTCGTTGCTCCGGGACGGAAAATATTGGAGAGACCGCGAAGAAAAAGGTTGCGTCCCTGACTGCCCACGTAGGCCGCAGTCACAACCATCCTGTATGCAAGTTCCTGTTGAACTGAAAAGGTGTAGCTGTAAACCCTCTCCGGAATCTTGTAATCGGTTTGATACGCGCGTGGTTGGAAATTGCGATTGTTGGGATTCGCCGCGAAGGCCGACCTGATGCTGCTGACAACCGCATCCTGGTTTGGATCGAATACAAGCAGCGGGCCGCTGGTAAGCGTTGAACTCACGCGATCGCTTTCGATCGGCTGGAGCTGATCTTCAACTTGTCCGGGTCCATAGAAAATGCCGAAGCCGCCTCGCAATAGGGTTTTTGCGGCCTTTGGAGCCCATGTCAGACCGAGACGCGGAGCGAATGCGGCCTTATTGTTCACCGTAAACGCTCGACTCGGAGAATCGATTACGCCTGTTGTGGGGTTGAAAACCACGTCGAGGTTATGCGCTTCCCGCACGGGCGTGTAGTACTCGTAACGCACCCCGTAGTTCAGAGTTACGTCCGGACGGATTTTCCACTCATCTTGCGCATATCCGATGTAGAACTCCAGCTCTCCCAGACGGTTTCCAATGACGCCGTTATTGAAGGGGCTTGGATCGCTCACGTCGCCGAGGTATTGGATGGAAGCCGGTTTGTTGGCCAGAAAATCTGTCAGGTTATTGAACACGTAGGTACTGCCGCCGAGCCGGTCCGTATAGAAACGGTTGAGTCGAACCTCACCCCCGAACTTGAATGAGTGCTTGCCCTGCGTCCAGATGAGATCATCGACGAAGTTCAGCGAGTAGGTTGTGTACGGTTGGCCGCGACCATTCGTGGCAGAGTTGGCGCGGACGAGGCCACCAGGAATAGCAGTACCGGCCGATGTTCCCTGACCCGCGATGCTGAAGTTGGCGGTATTTCCGGAAATGTTGACGGCAAGTTTGCCGAGGTCAATACCATTGACGACCGGCGCCTTGCCGTTGGTTCGCGTGTACGTGCCGTTATAACCGAACTTGAAATTATTGAGGATGTTCGCGCTCAGAGTTGATTGGAACCCCAAAACGCCGTTTTGAGGGCTTGCTACGAAGATGTCCCGGCGGCCTGTAACTCCATCCGGTGAGTCCAGATTTCCGTCATCGCGGAAGTAACGGAAATAGAGGCTGTGTTTATCGTTCAATTTATGATCGATGCGCAACGAATAAGCACGCTCATTAATTATCGCATTCGTCTGAAGCTGCGCGACATCGAAGAGATTGCTGCCCGACCCCACCGAAACGATCTGGGCGCGAGGGTCCTTGAAACCGGGAAGGAGGAGGAGCGAGCGCGACGCCTGACCGTTTGCTTCAATACACGGGACCCCATTCGGAGCCGGCGCGCAGATGCGCGACGCGGCGCCGGGGATCGCCTCGACGGTATTCACGCCGGCTCGCAAACGATAGCCTTCATAGCTTCCGAAGAAGAAGGTCTTGTTTTTCACAATCGGCCCGCCTACGGAACCGCCAAATTGATTCAACCGCAGAGGAGCCTTCTGCCCGGCGATGTTGTCGAAAAAATTCGCTGCATCAAGCACGTCGTTTCGCAGATACTCGAACAACGATCCGTGAAATTGATTACCGCCCGATTTCGTTACCAGGCTGATCTGGCCGCCAGTTCCTGTCCCGAACTCCGCGGTATAATTGCTTGATTCCACACGGAACTCCTGAACGTTCTCGAGACTCGATTGCAAACGAAACGGTGAATCAATCTCGGCATTCAGTGTGCCGGGGTTTGCATCGATCGTGCCGGTGCCTTCGATCCCATCGTAACGGATGGTGTTCTGCTCCGTCGCTCGGCCGGCGAACCGAATCGATCCGAACGTGCCCGATCCAACATTGGTCGAGCCTGGCGCCTGCAAGTAAAGCTGTGAAACCTGGCGGCCATTCAGGGGCAGCGCCTCGACTTCACGAGGAACGACATTCACACCAATGGTCGCGGAACTCGTATCGACGGCAACATCTCCGAAATTCTCTACCACACTCACGTCAGTGGTGACAGCGGATGGACGAAGCGTCAGGTCCACCGTCGCCTTTTGCCCGACGACCAGTTGAACTCCCGTCGTTTGCACCGGCGCAAATCCGGAAAGATCGGCCTTCACGCTGTAGGTCGAAGGCCGCAACGCTGTGACAAGGTAAGCTCCCGCATCACCCGTCACAGCCGTATGCTCCTCACCCGTTCGTTCATTTATAACCATCACACTGACGCCGGGGATCACGGCGCCCGTCGCATCCTTCACTACGCCGCCGATGCGTCCCTGGTCTACCTGCCCGAACGCATCGCCAACAAGAGCGCAACTGATCATAAGTACACAGATGTAGCCTCTCCATTGTCGCAAACTCAAGGTTTCCTCCTTATTAAGAACGAAGTTAGATTTTTTTTGAAAGATTGGCGGCTGTATCAAAGGCACACTCTACATGGCCACATTCAAGCGTTTATGAATGAATGGTTAAAAAATTGTTACAACGGGCTTTGGGGGATTACGTTCGGCAGGGAAGATTTTCAGAATTCGATGAATTCCCGAGGGTAGTGGGACAGATCGAGCCTCTCTTCGTCGGGAATTGGGCGGATGCCCCACTGTTGCATCGCTAGAGCTCCGAACAAAATCTCGATGGGAGTGCCGGTTTCGTCTCGTCCGATTTCATCGATCACAAGAGCAAGAGTTGTGATGGCATGTCCTTCGATTTCAGCATGCAGGACAGCTTCCGTATTTGTTTCCCGTACTGTTCCCCCAAGCGCCGTCCGAATCGTAAGAGGCGTCTTAGAGGTCTTCAGTTCTCGTGCAACCGACGGAATGACATAGGTATTCCTGGCGCCCGTGTCAAACAACGTCCAGCACTCGCGCCCATCCACTTTGATCGGCTGTCTAACCCTTCCCATGCTCCCATTCTGAAGCGTGGACGATGGGGCGTCAATCCCATCAAGCTTTGCTGGTGTCCGCTCAGCATGTTTCATTAGCTAACCGCGGAGAACGAGGCTCTGTCTGCGGAGGATGAAGCGTGCTGCGATATTCGTTACGAGAACGAGGGAAAGAAGGACAAGGCCTGCAGCCCATGCCTGCCGGTGCCAGTCCTCATAAGGAGCGATGGCGTAGGTAAAAATCATCACCGGCAGGGACGAAGTCGGCTGATTCCAGCCGGGACTCGAAAAACGATTGTTGAAGGCGGTGAAGAGCAGTGGAGCAGTCTCTCCGGCAACTCTGGCAACGTCGAGCATGATACCCGTAATAATGCCGCGCATCGCAGCCGGAATAACGACGGTCGCGATTGCTCTCCATTTCGTCGCGCCCAAAGCAAGTGCGCCCTCGCGAAGCGAGTTAGGAACGGCCCGCAGAAACTCCTCGGTGCTGCGGACGGCGATCGGAATCATCATGACTCCTAATGCGACGCCCCCGGCGAACGTCGAGAAATGCTTCATGGGCAGCACAATTAGAGCGTATGCAAAAATTCCCATCACGATAGAGGGCACGCCATTCAAAAGATCCGTCGTGTAGCGAACAATGAACGCCCACGTTGTTCCGCCAAATTCGGCGAGGTACACGCCGCCCAGAAATCCGATTGGCACTCCAATCAGGCTTGCGAGCAACAAGAGCTTGGCGCTTCCAATAATCGCGTTCGCAAATCCGCCTCCTGTTTCGCCAACCGGCGCAGGCAGTTGGGTAAAGAATTGCCAATTCAACGTGCGGCCTCCTTGCCACAGCAGATAACCAAGGATAAAGAACAGCACAGAAACGGCAACCGCGGCGCAGAGACCGGTCATAGCGAACATGACGAAGTTTGTAATTTTCCTTCGAGTTCTGCGCGAAATCATGAGTGTGCCGTACTCTTTCTCGTCGTCGCCAGAATCAGCAGGCGCGCTATGGCATTAACGGCAATCGTTATGCAAAACAAGACCAATCCCAGTTCAATGAGCGCGGAAATGTAGATGTCGCTGGTAGCCTCTGAAAACTCATTCGCGATGACCGCCGCAATGGAATAGCCGGGAGCAAACAGCGACGCGTTGATTTTGGGGTCATTACCGATGACCATCGTTACAGCCATTGTTTCGCCCAGCGCTCGCGCGAGAGCCAGAAAGATAGATCCAATGATTCCCGCTTTGGCGTACGGCACGACTACGTGGCTGGCCGTTTCCCAACGAGTTGCGCCCAAGGCCAACGAAGCTTCACGCTGCTCACGTGGCACAGCGAGCAATACCTCTCGTGAGATCGAGATGATGAAAGGAAGAATCATAATCGCGAGCACTGTGCCGGCGGCGAGCAGCCCAACGCCGTATGATGGCCCCTGAAAGAAAGGGAGAAAACCTAAAGTCGACCGCAGAACGGGCGCGATATAGTCTCGCAAAAGGGGAATCAGTGTAAAGATCGCAAGCAATCCATAGATCACGCTCGGCACGGCGGCGAGCAACTCGATTAGAAAAGCAAGCCCATCCGAGACACGTGGTGGCGCCAGTTCGGCCAAGAAAACCGCGGCACCTAATCCAAGCGGAACACCGATAATCAACGCCAGCGCCGATGTCACGAGAGTGCCATAAATGAATGGTAAGGCACCAAATTCCAACGCGACCGGATCCCACGTCGTTGTCATGAGGAAACTGAAACCGAATTTTTGCCGTGTGAGGGCCGAACTTCGAAAGAGTTCGAAAAACAGGAGCGCGGTAACCAGGATGATAGCCGAAGCAAAAATAAGTGTGATGAGATGTGCGATCTGATCACCGCGTAAGAGCCGCTGCACGAATTTGTGCTGGGGCGATGCAGGACGGTCTATGGTAGGGCTCGCCGTCGTCATTTATTGGACTTGTGCAATCGCCTTCTGTTCCATGACGACAACCTCCGCAGGAAGTTTGGCGTATGAAAGTGCTTCGACCATGCTCTGGCCGTCCGTGAGCATCCATTCGAGGAAGTCCGTAAGCGCCTTCTTCTTCATCGGATCCTCAATCTTAGAGGGAATAAGCAGCCATGTGAAACTCGAAATAGGATACGCATCCGGTCCCGTGGAATCGGTAATCGATACACGGAAGTCCTCAGGCATCTGTTTGGAAGCTCCTGCTGCCGCGGCCGTAACACTCATCAGATCGGCCTTGACGAACTTGCCCGCGCTGTTTCGCACCTTCCCGTAGGACATCTTGTTTTGGATAGCATAGATAAGCTCGACGTATCCGATGCTGTCGGGCGTCTGCTTGATCAAACCTGCCACACCTTCATTACCTTTGCCCCCCAATCCCACAGGCCAATTAACCGACGTGCTCATTCCAACTTTGGATTTCCATTCCGGGCTGATCTTGGAAAGGTAGTCGACCCAGACATACGTCGTTCCACTGCCGTCGGAACGATGAACCACAACGATATCTTTATCAGGCAAACTTACCGAAGGATTTGCTTTTTTGAGTTCCGGATCGTTCCACTTCTTGATCTTGCCCAGGAAAATGGCGGCCAGTGCATCGGATGTGAAATTGAGTTCTTCTGTGATTCCGGGAATGTTGTATGCGGCTACATCGGCACCGAGCACCGTCGGAAAGTGCAGGATTTTTGTCTTGGCCTGCTTCAGTTGCTCGTCCGTCATCGGGCCATCGCTTGCTCCGAAATCCACGGTCCCCTCGAGGATCTGCCGAATTCCGCCACCCGATCCAATCGATTGATAGTTGATCTGAATGTTTGGAAACTTCCGGTGGTATTCATCGAACCACTTGGAATACATCGGGTAAGGGAACGTTGCACCCGCACCATTAATAAGGATCTGACGCGCAGGCGCAGCTTTTGTAGAGTCCGACGATGCCGTAGGCGAACCGCAGCTCGTAAAAGCCAAACCGAGCGCGAACGCCACTATCGAAACAACTCTTTTCATAGACTTCCTCCCAAAAGAGACCTAATTAAATGTTACTTCACAACCCTTCGCCGTTCGTACCAAAGCGATAGCCGACACCGTGAACCGTCTGGACGTATGCAGGCTGCTCCGGCTTTGGTTCAATCTTTTCGCGGATTCGGCGGATGTACACATCCACGCTCCGGGGCGTAACGCTCCGATCGTTGCCCCAAACGCTATCGAGTAATTGTTCTCTCGAGAAAACCCTTCCCGGATTCAGAGCCATGTAGTGCAACAGGCGGAATTCCAGCGCGCTCAGCTCCACCGGCCGGCCTTCGACTGAAACGATATGGGCTGTCGGATCGATAACAAGATTACCCCGTTGTAATTTCGATCGTTGCGGCGGCGCGGGTTCATTCCGGCGTAGAAGCGCGCGAACACGTGCTATCACTTCACGCGTGCTGAAAGGCTTCGTGACATAATCATCGGCGCCGACCTCCAGTCCTACCACTCGATCCGCCTCTTCGTTCCGGGCGGACAAAATGAGCACCGGCGTACGGGTAAATCGGTCGATACGCCGCAGTTGACGGCAGACCTCCAGGCCATCGAGTCCGGGAAGCATCAAGTCCAGGATGACCAGGTCCGGGGGATCGCGCCGCGCTTCGGCGAGAGCAACGGCTCCATCGGTGGCGTAGCTGACCTTGAAGCCCTCTTTTTCGAGATTGTATTTCAGCAGTCTGACAAGATCGTTGTCATCTTCGACGATCAGAACCTTCTTTACCACGATACGTAAGAAATGCCACAGGTCCGCCGTGATTTTGTGTGACAAGTCTGTGAACTTTAATCCCGGGAATTGTCCGTCCTTTTCCGCACTGTTCACAAACGTGTAACATTTTTTCGGTTATGATAGGGCATCAATGGCCGAACCTGTAAAAATCAGCGTCAGCCATGTCAATTTCTATTACGGCACGAATCAGGCTCTCCATGACGTGTCGGTCCAGATCCGTCCGCAATGCGTCACAGCGCTAATCGGCCCATCGGGCTGCGGCAAATCGACATTCCTCCGGTCGTTGAATCGGATGAACGATCTCATTGCGGGCGCGCGCCTCGAAGGCAAGGTCGAATTGGATGGCGAAAATATTTATTCGGACCAGATGGACGTGATTCATCTTCGACGCCGTGTCGGCATGATTTTTCAGCGATCGAATCCGTTTCCGATGTCCGTGTATGACAATGTTGCATATGGCGTCCGAGTCAACGGCATTGCCGGTAAAAGAATGCAACTGGATGAGATTGTCGAGAGGACATTACGGGCCGCGGCGCTGTGGGAAGAAGTGAAGGACCGGCTGCATCGATCGGCAATGTCCTTGTCCGGCGGGCAACAACAACGTTTGTGCATTGCCAGGGCGCTAGCGGTCGAACCGGAAGTTCTTTTGATGGACGAACCGGCCTCGGCGCTGGATCCGATCTCGACGGCGAAAATTGAAGAACTGATCTATAACTTGAAGCAGAACTATACAATCATTGTAGTCACCCACAACATGCAGCAGGCAGCGCGAATATCCGACGAGACCGGGTTCTTCCTGACCGGCCGCCTGGTCGAGTTCAATGAGACGAAGAGAATCTTTACAGCACCGGCTAATCGAGAGACGGAAGATTACATTACAGGACGATTTGGATGAGCCAAATAAATAGACAAGCATATTCTCCTCCTTTGTAAGGAGGGGAATGGTTAGGAAAGGCCATGCCGGAGCGCGAACATACCAGTAAACATTACGAACAGCAGCTTCGGGAACTGAAAAATAAACTGCTGCTCATGAGTCATAAAGCGGAGCAGATGATCTCCGACTCTATCCGCTCGCTGGTCGAACGGCGTCCGAGTCTCGCCGAAGAAGTCATCGGCCGGGATGATGAGATCGACAAGCTGGAAATTGAAGTCGATGAACTGTGCTACCAGATCCTCGCGCTCGAACAACCGGTCGCGGGGGACCTGCGCTTTATTGCGACGGCCATGAAAATCGTCAAAGACATCGAGCGCATCGGCGATATTGCGGTGAATATCGGTGAGCGAGCGACGGAACTGATCCAGGAACCGGAACTCAAACGGCTGGTCGATCTGCCGATCATGGCGGAAGCAGCGCAGAAGATCCTTAAAGAAAGCCTCGATGCGTTCGTCAATTCCGATCCGGAGCTTGCAAAAAGGGTAATATTTAATGACAACGTCCTCGATGACCTTTACGAACAGATTTTCCGGGAGCTTCTGACGTACATGTTGGAAGATCCGCGCTCGATTTCCCGCGCAATCAAATTGATCTTCATCGCGAAGGCACTCGAGCGCGTTGGCGACCATTCAGCAAATATTGCAGAGATGGTGGTTTTCCTGGTGAAGGGGCAGGATATTCGTCATGGAACGCATCTTGATCGTGGATGACGATTCGGATATTCAGCGGCTCGTCAGCTATAACCTGAGCCAGGCCGGATTCCAGGTCTCGGCGGCCGTGACGGGCGTGGCCGCGCTCCATGCAGTTGAGGAACGTCTACCCGATTTGATCATTCTTGACATCATGCTTCCCGACCTCGGCGGGCTGGAGGTTTGCCGGCTGGTTCGCGAACGCGAGAAATCTCGACGCATTCCAATCATCATGCTTACAGCGCGGACAGAAGAGATCGACCGCGTCGTCGGCTTTGAAATAGGCGCCGATGATTACGTGATGAAGCCTTTTAGCCCGCGCGAACTTGTATTGCGGGTGAAATCGATATTGAGGCGCGTAGGCAACGATAGTGGCGGTGAGACGCTCCGCATCGGAAAAATTGAGCTTTTTCCTCAGCGCCGGCAAGTGTTCGTCAGCAACCGGCCCCTTACATTGACTGCCAAAGAGTTCGACCTCCTGGAGCAACTCATGCGTGCTCGCGGAAATGTGCTGACGCGCGAGACGCTAATGAATAAGGTCTGGGGATACCATCGCCAGGCGGCGTCTCGAACGCTGGACACTCATGTCCGCCGGCTGCGCGAAAAATTGGGTGACGAAGCGGCGCATGTCGAAACGGTCCAGAAGGTTGGTTACCGAATGGGGAGCCCGCACGAAGCGCAAGGGCGCACGGAGCGTGGGCGTGATAGCGTGAAAGCTCAAGCCAAGCGCACAGCCTCGAGGGATGGCGCCGGATAATTCATGGCCTTGCGGCTTCAATCCCGCCTCGTCCTCTGGAATCTCTTTCTCGTCTCTTTAGCTTCCATCATTCTTTCCTTTTTTCTGACGGCGTCCCAGCTTGCATTGATGCTCGTCGTCGCTGTCGCGGCGACGTTCATCTTCAC
>Ga0209375_1002259_pt1 | contig 14054 bp, 9 predicted proteins | sample GraSoiAngelo_131_FD_185888 | JGI IMG/M metagenome (GOLD analysis project Ga0209375, IMG submission 185888) | Grasslands soil microbial communities from the Angelo Coastal Reserve, California, USA - 14_0929_02_30cm (SPAdes) (version 2) | ecosystem: Environmental > Terrestrial > Soil > Grasslands ... | reverse complement strand
CGCGAGCACGGCGCCGCTCACGAGGAGTGCGTGGACAAGGCTCTCGCGCGACAGGCGGTTCAGGATGGGGCGCGCCTGCAGGCCCATGATCACGAACGCGAGCACGTTCAGCACGAACACGGCCGTCTCCCAGACCGAATACGTACTGATGCGGTTGCGCGCGGGCACGCGGCGCGGGGCCTCGCGCGCGAGCGCCATGCCGTAGGTCACCATGGTGATGATCGGCGACAGGCCGACGCGCTCGGCGAGCAGCCAGACGCCGAACGTCCCGACGAACGTGAGCACCGTGGAGCTCGCCGCGTCGCGGACGCGTGCGGTGCCGAGCAGGTAGAGCCGGGCGAGGAGCCATCCCGCGATCGGGCTTCCGACCGCCATCAGCGCGATGATCGGCCCGGCGTGTCCGAGCGTGACCGTGCCGACGGCGGCCCCGACCGCGATGCGATAGACGAGGAGTGCCGTCGCGTCGTTCAGGAGGCTCTCTCCCTGGAGCACGTGCAGGATCCGCCGCGGCAGGCGCAGCCGACCGAAGACCGCCGCGGCCGCCGCGGCGTCCGGCGGGGCGACGATGGCGCCGAGCGCGACCGCGGCGGCGATCGGGAGACCTCCCAGCCGCCAGCCGACCCACGCGACGGCCGCGGTGGTCAGGCCGACGGCGACGACGACGAGGGACGCGAGCGGGATGACGTTCCGCCGGAGGTCGCGGGGCGAGGTGTCGAACGCCGCGTCCAGCAGGGCGGGGGCGACGAAGAGCGCGAGCGCCAGATCGGGCTCGATCTCGAGCTCGGGGCCCGCGGGGGCGAAGGCCAGCGCGGCGCCGGCGATCGCGAGGAGCGAGGGATAGGGGACCCCGACACGCCGCGCGAGACCGGTCAGGATCACCGCTCCGAGGAGGAGCGCCAGAGTCCATTCGAAGAGGGCCATGTCCGGAGTCTAGAACGTCCGCCCGGACATGGGGAACCGCCCGCGCGCCTACGCGCCGCCGCCGTCGATGGTTCCACGCAACGGAAAACGGACGGTGGCCGACCGGTCGCCGGGCCGCCGCCGTTGTTGCGGAGTATCAGTGCTCGAGCGTGATCTTGATGCCCTCCGGCCCGGCCTGGGCTGCGACCCCCTGACTCGCCGAGTGGAGCGTGATTCGCACGCCCTTCACGTTTCTCATGGTCGCGATGCCGGCGCCCGCGGCAACCGCGCCGCTCGCCTCGACACTGGCGTAGGTGCCCTCGAAGTCGTCGAGCTTCTTGAGACCGTACACCTCGCCCGTCGCGTCCGCGCGCGATGCGCCCACCCCGACCGCCGTGAGGCCGCTCAGCTTGAACCGGTGCTGTTTGCCCCCGTAGTTGAGCACCCCGTCTCCCCACGCCCAGCCGACGCCCGCCGCGACCTGCTTGGCCTCGAGTCGAACCGTGGCGGAGGGCGCGGCCGCGGCGTGTTTCCCCTTCGCGAGGACCAGCCCGGGAGCGAGCGCGATGATCCCCAACGTGGCCAGCAAGATACCGTTGCGCGTGTGCATGATTGCTCCTTTCGTCCTTCCTCCTAGCACGAGACGGCGCGGCCGTCAGTGGCCCCCCGGCGTACGGCTCCGTCATCGCGACCTTGACCGGCCGCCCGCCGGCCAGCACGTCGCCGGCGCGCCGTCTCGCGCCACGCCGCGCGGAACGCCTCCGCGCGCCCGGCCGGCGCGATGCCGGTGACGCGGTAGACGCGGCCGGCGTACCCGATCCAGGTGAGGTCGAGCGTCAGCGGACCCCTATTCCAGGGCGGCAGGTTGATCGAGTCGTACTACGCCCAGAAAGCGTTCTGGGACGAGACCATCGCCCAGTACCGTGCAACGATCGTCGAGGCGTTCAGAGAGGTCGCGGATGCGCTGGTGGCGGAGGTGCGGCTGGCCGAGCAGCGGACGGCGCAGGAAGCCCAGGTGGCCGCGCTGCAGGAAGCCCTGGACCTGTCGCTCCTCCGGTACAAGACGGGCCTCGCGAACTACATCGAGGTGCTGGTGATGGGCGGCGCGCAGCGCCATCATGCCCGGGCGGCCCGCAGCCGAAAGCAGCCGGTCGAGGTCGTGGGCTGCGCTGGTGAGCGCGAGATGGGTCAACGCCCGGCCGGCTCTTGCGAGGCCACTCCGGCCCGGCGTAATTGATTGCACTGTATGCCGACCATCCCGCAGCGCACGCGCGTCTACCGGTGCCATCATCTCGACTCGACGCGCTGGGACGACATCGTTCCCCGTCCCGACGACATCGTCATCACGACCTCGCTCAAGGCCGGGACGACGTGGACCCAGCGCATCGTGAGCCTCCTCGTCTTCCAGACGGTCGAGCTTCCCAACACGCTGCATTGGGTGTCGCCCTGGCCGGACTCGCGCTTCATCATCCCGAAAGCCGAGATGCGGGAGGTCGTCGAGAGTCTCCGGCACCGGCGCTTCCTGAAGAGCCACCTCGCCCTGGACGGCCTGCCCTACCGGGAGAGCACGAAGTACATCTACGTTGGGCGGGATACGCGCGACGTCTTCATGTCGACGTGGAACCACATCAGGGCCTACACCCCGTTCGCGCGCGAGCTCCTGAACTCCGGGGAGAATCCGCCGGCGGAGCCCTTCCTCGAGCCTCCCGAAGACATCCGTGAGTTCTGGCGCTTGTGGATCACGCGCGCGACGTATCCGTGGGAGAGCGACGGATTCCCCTACTGGTCGCACCATCACCACGCGCGCACCTACTGGGACTTCCGACACCTGCCGAACCTGCTCTTCGTTCACTACAACGATCTGAAAGCGGACCTGCAGGGCGAGATGCGGCGCATCGCGCGCTTCCTCGACATCGAGGTTCCCGAGCAGAAGTGGCCGATGCTCGCCGAGGCCGCGACGTTCGCGGCAATGAAGCGCGACGCCGCGGTGCTCGGACCCGAGATGGAGATGATCTTCGAGGGCGGCGCGAACCGCTTCCTCTACAAGGGGACGAACGATCGCTGGCGCGACGTCCTGACGAGCGATGACGTGGCGCTCTACGAGGCCGCGGCGGCACGCACGCTGACGCCCGACTTGAAGCGATGGCTCGAGCGCGGCGCCGCGTCGGGGATCGACCCGAAAGGGTGAGCGCTCGCGGTTGGCCGCGGCGGGTCTCGAAGAATCGGGAACTGTCGCGAAGGACCAGCCGCTCTACGCGGCCCGGGGCCTGGTGATCCCGAGTCGCCTCATCAACGACTGGAGCGTCGTACGCTTCATTCCCAGCCGGGCGGCGGCGCCCCGCGGGCCACCGAGGGTCCAGTTCGTCTCCCTGAGGACCCGCAGAATGTGCATCCGCTCGACCGCCTCGAGGGTCGAGGCTCTGTCCTCGTGATCAGCCCGAGACCGACGCCGCTTGAGCTCGCCGAGCGGAACTTCGAGGGTTCGCCCCTTCGAGAGGATCATTGCCCGCTCGATGAGGTTGGCGAGCTCCCGCACGTTCCCGGGCCACGCATACCGGCGCAGGTGCTCGGCGCGGATCTCGCTCTCGAGGTAGAGCCGCTCCTCGGCGAGCTTTTCCGTGAGCTGGGCGATCTCGCGGAACGCGAGCGCGTTGGCGACCGCCATCGCGACCCGGCGGACCACCTCCTCGATCATCGCGACCGACTCCGGCGTGAAGGCATCGGGCTGAAGGTTGCCCACGGTCAGCGTGCCGAGCCCGCGGTCGCCGACGACGAGCGGGACGGCGCAGACGGACCGAATGCCCGCCTCGCGCATCGGGGCCGCCGTATCGGCCAAGCGACCCGTCAGGTCGTCTTCGCCGAAGAGAAGCGTTCGTCGCGCGGTAAACGCCTCACCGGCAGCCGAGCCCACCACGGGGATGCGTCTGCCGACCAGGCTCCGCCCGTCGCTCGACTTGGCAGCGGCCGCGTGGACCACCAGCTCGCCGCTATCCTTGTCGTAGAGTGCGAGGGCGGTGAACTCGTGTGGGATCGCTCGCTCCAGAGACGAGGAGATGGCGTCGACGAGCCTGGGCAGATCGAGATTGGAAACCATGGCGTTCGTGACCTCGAGCAGCAGCCGGAGATGGTCTCGCTCGGTGGAGAGCTGCCGCTGCGTGGCCTGCGCATGGTCGAAGTTCAGCGCGTTGTCGACCGCCACCGCCACGAGCTTCGCGACTTCGCCCAGGAAGCCGACCTCCGCGGCCGTGTACGTGACCGGCTCACGGCTCCCGAAGCCGAGCGCACCGATCCGCCGGCGTGCGGTCGTCAGCGGCAGACTGCAGAAGCTGACGATGCCATGCTCCCGGAGCTCCGCCATGGCACGGGGCCACCGCGTCTCGGCCGCCGTATCGGGGACGATGAGCGGCTGCTGGGTCTCGATCACCCATCCGGAGTGGTCTCCGTCGACCGGATACTCCGGGAGTGTCGTGAATCCCATGCCGGTCGTCTCGAGAACCCGAGCACTCGTGCCGCCGCGTTCGGGCTGAAGAAGGACGAGACCGACACGGTCGAAGCGGACGACACGCTGCAGGTGGCGGGCTAGACCGCAAAAGAGCTCCTCTGAGTCTCGGCAGGATGTGATCGATTCGGCAACAGCGAGCAGCGCCTGGAAGCGCTCCGCCAGGGACAAGGGACCGGTCGCCATCACGAGTGTGAGTGCGGGCATCTTCCGGCGGACGTGTTCGTGGCTCGGCGGGACGAAGCGTCCCGTCCCGCTCGCGCCCTCTTCATCCTACTTCTCGAGCATCGGCCGGCCTTCATGGGTCACGAGCAGGTCGTGCATGTCGTTCGCGTGCTCCTCCTCCTGTGCGAGGATCCGTTCGAGGAGCACCCGCGTGGTGGGATCCCGGTCGCCGAAGTAGCGCACCATCTCACGGTAGGTCTCGATGGCGACACGCTCGGCGACCAGATCTTCCTTGATCATGTCGACCAGGTTCTCGCCCTCGGCGTACTCCGAGGCGGCCCGGGAGCCGACCCCGTCCGGGTTCAGGTTCGGCTTGCCGCCGAGTTGATTGATCCGCTCGGCGAGGAGATCGAGATGCTGCTCTTCCTCCTTCGCGTGCTGGGCGAACTCTTCCTTGACCGCCTCGCTGGCGAGTCCGGTCGCGCAGACGGCGTGGTACTTGTACCGAAGAACGCACACGATCTCCGTGGCGACCGCGTGGTTCAGGAGGGCGACGGCGTCCTCCACCTTGCCGCCGTAGTTCTGCGTGACGGCGCCTTCGCTGAGATGCTGGCGAGCCCTGCGCCGAATCTCCTTGATGTCCGAAAGAAATGTCCCTGGAGCACTCATTGCCTATCCTCCTTCTTGTTCGGTCCGTTACAGTCGTTCGTCGACGTCATCATCATGATCCGTTGGCAGACGCTTCCCGCATCGGCGGGGCGGCTTCCCACCCGCCACCGACCGCCTTGTAGAGCGCGACCAGCTGGAGCGCGACGTCGCGCTGGGTCTGCGCGAGCGTGTCCTGCGAGGTGAAGAGCGATTCCTCGGCCACCAGCACGGTGAGGAAGTCGGTGAGACCCTGGGCGTAGAGATTGCGGGCGAGCTCCGCGGCGCGCCGGTTCGCGCGTACCGCGTCCTCGAGCTGGTCGCGGGTCGCCTGCTCGTGCGAGAAGGCGACGAGCGCGTCCTCGACGTCCTGGAACGCCTGCAGCACCACGCCCTCGTACGCCGCGAGCAGCTCCTGCTGCGTCGCCGTCTGGAGCGCGATGTTGGCCCGGATGCGCCCGCCCTCGAAGACCGGCCAGGAGACGCTCGGTGTGAGGGAGAGGAGCCGGCTCTGCCAGTCGAAGAAGTCCGAGCTGCGGACGCTCTGCAGGCTCGCGGCCCCCGAGATGAAGAAGCGCGGAAAGAGGTCACGGGTGGCGACGCCGATCTGGGCAGTCTGAGAGGCCAGCTGCCGTTCCGACCGGGCGACGTCCGGCCGGCGGAGGAGAAGCTCGGACGGGAGACCGACCGCGACCTGCGCGGGCGGCTTCGGAATCGGTCCGACGGCCGTGAGCTCCTGCTGGAGCGTCATCGGCGGCTGCCCGAGGAGGACGCTCAGAGCGTGCATCGCCTGCGCGGCCTGCTGCTCGAGCAGCGGGATCGTCGAGGCGGTGGTGGCGACCTGGGCTGCGGCGCGCTGGACGTCGATCTCCGGCGCGAGCCCCGCATTGAAGAGCCGCCTGGTCAGATCGAGCGTCCCCTGCTGCGCCGCGACGTTCTGATTCGCCAGGGCGACTCGCTGCTGCAGGCTACGATAGGTGACGTACTCGAGGCCGACCTCGCCCATCAGGGAGACGAGCACCGCATTCCGGTCGTCCTCCGCTGCCTCGACGCTCGCGTCGGCGGCTTCCACTGCCCGGCGGTTCCCACCGAAGACATCCACCTCCCAGTTCGCGTCGAAGCCCGCCTGGAAGAGATTGAACACTCTTCCCGAGCCCCCTACGCTCAGGCCGTTCTTGCTCGTTCGCTCGCGGGTGTAGGACCCCGACGCCTCGACCTGCGGCCAGAGGTCGGCCGCCGCAATCCGGCGCGACGCGCGGGCCTCGCGCACCCGGGCCTCGGCCTGCTGAAGAGTGAGGTTCGACTGCACCGTGCGCTGGATGATCGACGTCAGGAGCTCGTCATCGAAGGTGGTCCACCATGCCGTCGGGGTGCCGTCCGCGATGGCGTCGCTGCGCCCCGCTGGAGGCGCCGTCGGCGCGAGCTCACCCCAGGACGGCGGCGTGACGACGTCCGGGCGGCGGTAGTTCGGCCCGACCATGCAACCGGTTGCGCCGAGGAGGACCGCAATGAGGGTGGCCGAGCGGCCCGTCATGGTTTGGCCGCGCCAGTCGTTGTGTTCGCTGGCTTCGCGATGTCGACCCGGCTGCCTTCCGCGATGTTCGCCGCCAGCCCCGTGGCGAGCACGTCGGTCGTATCGACCCCGGAGAGCACCTCCACGTCGTTCCCGAAGTCGCGGCCGATCTGGATCGACCGGTAGTGGAGCGTGCCGTCCGCGTCGACCAGCGCCACCCGCACGCCTTTCGCATCGATCAAAAGGGCGCTCTGCGGGACGATGAGCGACGGGTTGGGCCGCTGCACCTTGAACCGGACCGTGGCATAGCTCCCGGAGAGCAGCAGGCCGTCCGGGTTCGGCACGTGCACCTCGGTCAGCAGCGTGCGCGACGTCGCGTCGATCGCACCGGCGGTGCGGGCCACGGTGCCCTGGAAGACGCGGCCGGGGAGCTCCCGGACGCTCACGTCCGCGGTCTGATCCACCTTGATGTCGGGCGCGTACGACTGCGGCACGTAGACGAAGATGCGCAGGACATCGACCTGCGCGAGGGTGAAGAGCTCGGTCGTCCCGGTGGTCGAGCCCGCGGTGATGAGAGAGCCGGGATCGACGTTGCGTACCGTGATGACGCCGTCGAAGGGCGCGTACACCTTCTGGAAGCTCTGGAGCTCGAGCAGGCGGCGCACGTTCGCCTCGTCGGCGTTCACCGTGGCCCGCCCCGCGTCGACGACCTTCTCCGCATCCGTCACGGCGGAGGTCCGCTCGTCGATCTGCTGCTTCGACACCGTCCCCGGTCCGGCTACGACGTAGCGCCGCTGCGTGCTCCGCGCCAGGGCGAGGTCCGCTTCGAACTTCACGACGGTCGCTTTGTCCTGGTTCATCGTCGCGATCGCCTGCATCAGCTGCTGGTCGACCTCCGGGGTGTCGATGTCGGCGAGCTGCTGTCCCTTCTTGACGTGGTCGCCGATGTCGACGTAGCGCGCCTTCAGGTAGCCGTTGGTGCGCGCCCAGATGCCCGTCTCGAGGATCGCCTCCATGCTCCCGGGCAGCGGGAGGTCGGTCACCGCGGGCGCGCGGCGCGGGTTCGCGGTGGAGACCACCGGAAGCCCGGTGCGCACGGCGTCCGCCGCCGTTTCCAACCGGTGGTGCAGCACGAGGCGCGGCACGACACCGACGACGAAGAGGACGGCGAAGACGGCACCGGCGGCGAGCAGGATGCGCCGGAGGCGGTGCGTGTCGAGGGCGGGCATGACGGCGGGCCCGGAAGCGCTCATTGGCGGAGCTCCGGCGGGACCTCGGTCACCGCCTGATTGCGGCGAAGCACGCTGTAGACGACGGGGACGAACACGAGCGTGGCGAAGGTGGCGAACATGAGACCCCCGATGACGACGCGGCCGAGCGGGGCGTTCTGCTCGCCTCCCTCGCCGAGCCCGAGCGACATCGGCAGCATGCCGAGGATCATCGCCAGTGCGGTCATGATCACCGGGCGGAGGCGCGTCGTCCCGGCGGCGAGCGCAGCGTCGTGGGCGTCGAGTTTCTTTTCTTCACGCTCCTCGTTGGCGAACTGGACGACCAGGATCGAGTTGCTGGTCGCCACTCCGACGCACATGATCGCGCCCATCAGCGCCGGGATCGAGATGTTCGTCTGGGTGACGAACAGCATCCAGAGCACCCCCGCCATCGCGCCCGGCAGCGCCATCAGGATGATGAACGGATCGAGCCACGACTGGAAGTTGACCACCATCAGCAGGTAGACGAGCACCACTGCCAGCACCATCCCGCCGGCGAGCGCCGTGAAGCTCGACCGCATCGTCTCGGCCTGCCCGCGGATGGTGATGAAGGTGCCCCGCGGCAGCGTCGGCCGGATCTCGTCGACGATCCGCTGGACGGCGCTCGACACCGACCAGAGGTCGGCGCGATCGGCGGCCGCGAGCACATCGAGGACCGGCTGGACGTTGTAGTGGCTGATGACGCCCGCCGCGACGTTCCGGCGAATCGATGCGAGGTTGGCGAGGAACTGCGGCCGCGGCTGGTTCGGTAGCGCGATCGGCGTGGTGGCGAGCGCATCGACGGAGTCGATCCGGTACTGGGGCGTCTGCACGAGGACGGGGTAGTTCACGCCGGTCTGGACGTTGAGCCAGTAGTTCGGATTCGCCTGCGCCGTTCCCGAGAGTGACACGAGCAGGCTCTGCGCGACGTTCGCTTCCGTGAAGCCGATCTGACGCGCCATCCAGCGGTCGACGTCGACGTCGAATTCCGGGTAGCGCGGAACCTGCTGCAGGCGGACGTCGGCCGCCCCGGGGACCGCCGCGATCCGCCGCGCGAGGTCCTCCGCGATCCCGACATTCTTCGCGTCTCGACCGACGATCTGGACGTCGATCGGCGCCGCCAGGCCGAAGTTCAGGATCTGCGACACGATGTCGGCGGGCGCGAAGAAGAAGCTCAGGTCCGGAAAGCGCTTCCCGAGGATCGCGCGCAGTCGCTCGGCGTAGGCGGTGGTCGACCCGTGCTCGGGCTTGAGCGCGATCAGGATCTCCCCGTCGGCAGAGGTCACGAGCGACGCGTCGCTGAACGCCAGGTTGATGCCGCCCGCCGGGAGACCGAGGTTGTCGATCATCGTGTCGATCTCCTTGGCCGGGATCGTCTGACGGATCACGTCCTCGACTTCCGCGAAACGCCGCTCCGTTTCCTCGATTCGCGTGCCCGCCGGGCAACGCACGTGCAGGCGGAGCTGGCCGGCGTCGACCGTCGGGAAGAAATCCATGCCGATCAGCCAGAAGAGGCCGAGGGAGAGGCTCACGAAGCCCGCGAAGACGCCGGCCACGATGCGCCGGTGACCGAGCGCCCATGCGAGGAGCGCGGCGTACCCGTCCCGCAAGCGCTCGAAGCGGCGGTTGAATGCCTGGTGCACGGCCCAGATGCGTCCCGCATCGGTGACGGTGTGCTCGGCGCCCGGGGCGTGCAGGTGCGCCTCGGCGGGGAGCAGATAGCGTACCATCGTCGGCACGACGGTGCGGGAGAGGAAATAGCTCGCCAGCATGGCGAACACGACGGCTTCGGCGAGCGGCGTGAAGAGGTACTTCCCCACCCCGGTGATGAACACGACCGGGACGAACACGATGCAGATGCAGAGCGTCGCGACGAACGCCGGGGTGGCGATCTGCTGTGCTCCATCGAGGATCGCACGGATCACCGGCTTCCCCATGGCGAGGTTGCGGTTCGTGTTTTCGATCTCGACGGTCGCGTCGTCGACCAGGATACCGACCGCGAGCGCGAGGCCGCCGAGGGTCATCACGTTGAGCGTCTCGCCGAAGAGCGACAGCGTGATTATCGACACCAGGATCGCGAGCGGGATCGAGACCATGATCACGAGCGTCGACCGCCACGAGCCGAGGAAGAGGAGGATCATGAGCCCGGTGAGCGTGGCGGCGATCACGGCCTCGCGAAGGACGCCCTGGATCGAGGCGCGCACGAACACCGACTGGTCGAATAGCGGCTTGATGTCGAGTTCCGGCGGCAGCGTCGCCTTGATGCGCGGCAGGGCGTCCCGCACGCGCTGGACGATGTCGAGCGTCGAGGCGGTCGGTGTCTTGAGCACGGTGAGGAGCGCCGAGCGCCGGCCGTCGACGTGGATCTGGTTGGTCTGCACCTGGAACCCGTCCCGCACCTGGGCCACGTCCCGCATGTAGACCGTGGCGCCGCCGACCTGCTTCACGGGGAGGTCGTTCAGCGTCTCCAGGATGTCGGGCGAGGAGTTGGTCCGGATGTTGTACTCGATCGGTCCGATCTTGGCCGTGCCGGCGGGGAGGATGACGTTCTGGCTGCCGAGCGCGGAGGAGACGTCGAACGCCGAGAGACCCTTCGCGTAGAGGGCCTCGGGGTGCAGGTCGACCATGACCGAGCGCACCTTGCCGCCCCACGGCAGCGGCACCTGCGCGCCTTGCACGGTCGCCAGCTGGGTGCGGATGAAGTTGAGGCCGTAGTCGTAGAGCTGCTGCTCGGAGAGCGTCGAGGACTCGAGCCCCAGCTGGAGGATCGGGACGTTCGACGCCGAGTAGCGGATGATGAGCGGCGGCGTCGTCCCCGGCGGCATGGTCCGCAGTAGGGTCTGGTTGATGGCGGTCACCTCCGCGTCGGCCGCCCCGATGCTCGCGTCGGGGTGGAAGAAGACGCGGATCAGCCCGACGCCGGCGAGCGACTGCGACTCGATGTGCTCGATGCTGTTGACGGTCGTGGTCATCGCGCGCTCGGAGATGGTGACCATGCGGCCCTCGACCTCGTTCGGCGAGAGCCCGGTGAACTGCCAGATGATCGAGATGACCGGGATGTTGATCTCGGGAAAGATGTCGACGGGCGTCCGGGCGATGGTGAGCACGCCCCCGATGGCGATCAGCATCGCCATCACGATGAACGTGTACGGCCGGCGGAGGGCGAGGCGGACGATCCACATCGCTGAACCTATGTCCCTTCCGTTCGCACGATTCGCGGCATTGCGTCGTCGTCTCCGTTCGCAACCGCCGTGCCGCCGCGAGCTCGAGAGCTCGGCGACCCGGAAACCGTGCGCCCATGGAACACTCCTGGATGAGGGAGGGCCGCTGGGCGGACGGCCGAGGGTTTGTGTGCCGATCGGTCGGCACGCGTGCCGACCGGCCGGCACGCGACGTCTCGTGTGCCCCGCCCGCGCCGGGGCGCTCAGCGGAAGCGCCCGAGACCCTAGTGCCCCTGATCGCGCGCCACAACGGGCTTCGCTCGCCGCTCGCCGAGGCGTACGCCGCGGATCAGCTCCTTCGCGGCCGGGATCAACCCCGGGGCCATGCTGAGGGAACGGAAGCCGAGCCGGAGAAGTTGCGGCATCGTTTCCTCGCGCCCTGCCAGCTCGCCGCACAGCGCGATCGGCACGCCTGGCGCGTCGGTGATGGCGATCGCCAGCAGCCGCAGGACGGCGGCATGGGTGTCGTCGTAGTAACGGCTCACGGTGGGATCGTCCCGCCCCGCAGCGAGCGTGTATTGCGCGAGGTCGTTCGTGCCGACGGAGAGGAAGTCCACGTGGCGGGCGATCGTGGCGACGCCGAGCGCGGCGGCGGGCGTCTCGATCATCGCACCGAAGGGAGGACGTTTCGCCCCCGGGAACGTCGCGAGCGTGGCGTCGAACAGCACGCGCATCTCGCGGATGTCCTCCTCCAGCGTCACCATCGGAACCAGGATGCGGACGTCCTGCTCCTGCGCGAGCCGGAAGAGTGCGGCAAGCTGAGTCCGCACCAGCTGCGGATACTCGAGCAGCAGGCGCACGCCGCGCCGTCCGAGCGACGGGTTGGGTTCGACGGGGAGCGGCAGGAACGGCACGGGCTTGTCGCCGCCGACGTCGAGGAGCCGGAGCGTGACGGGCCTCCCCCGCAGCGGCGCCGTCAGTGCACGCAGCTCCTCGAACAACTCGTCCTCGGACGGCGGCAGCGCGCGCGCCAGATAGAGCTGCTCGATCCGGAAGAGGCCGACGCCGTCGGCGCCGTTGTCGATCGCCAGCTCGACGTCGTCGTGCGCGCCGAGGTTGGCCTCTACGGTGACCAGCTCGCGGTCGAGCGTGAGGGCGGGCTCGCGACAGGCGCCCCGGCAGCGCACCGCCGCCCGGTCGAAGGCCTCCCGTCGTGCCTGGAACGTGCGGCGCGTCTCCGCATCCGGCGATACCACGATGGTGCCGCGCGAGCCGTCGACGAGCACCTCCTCGAGGCTCCGGATGCGGTGCACGATCCCGGGCGGACCCGCGACCACGGGGATGCGCTTCTCGCGGGCGAGCAGGGCCGCGTGCGCCCCCGACGCGAGCGCGCCCACCACGATCGCCGCCACGCCCCGCCGGGACAACGCGACCACGTCGGAGGGGAGCAAGCGCTCGACCACCAGGACGTTCCCCGCGGGGACGTGCTCCAGCGACGACCCATCGACCCCCCGAAGGTGCCGGAGGACTCGCCGGCCGAGGTCGGCGACGTCGTCGGCGCGCTGCTGGAGCGTGGGGACCTTCAACGCCGTGAATCGCTCGTGCAGCCGGCGGAAGACCCGGCGCACGGCAGCCTCGGCGCCGACCAGCGATTCCAGCTCCCGCTCGATCTCGCCGGATGAGAGGATGCCGTCGAGCATCATCCCGTGCGCGCGGAAGATGCCGGCAATCGCGGCGTCGAGCTGCTCCTCGATGCGAAGGGCGGAATCCTCGAGCTCGCGGCGGGTCTGCTCGAACGACGTCAGGATCCGGCTCCATTCGCCGGCGATCTGATCACGCGCGATCGCCGGGGGATCGGGAGCCGACTTGAGCAGGTCCACCACGAGCCACGCCGGGCCCATCCCGACGCCGGGGGAGATCGCAGCGCCCGTGAAGGTCGTGGGGCCGCGGCCGGGGTGAATGACGTTCGGATCGTCCTGGGTCATGGGAGGGTGGGTATCGACGGGCTCGGTCTTTCTGCGCGGCGAGGTCGCCCACCGATCGCCGCGGGCTCTCGACGAGGGTTGACCGATACGGAGCCTAGCGAGTTGCACTGGGTGTGGGAAGCGAGCGGAGCGAGCGACCGTCGGGTCATGGGGCACCGCCGCCTCGCACGGGCAGGTTCGCGACGGGAACCATCACGGATGTGGGCGGACTTTCACGGCGGAGGCCGGTAGCCCGATCAGCGGCAGCCTTCGTTTGAGACCGAGGGTTCCTACTTCTCGAGCATCGGCCGGCCCTCATGGGTCACGAGCAGGTCGTGCATGTCGTTCGCGTGCTCCTCCTCCTGCGCCAGGATCCGCTCCAGGAGCACGCGTGTGGTCGGGTCCCGGTCGCCGAAGTACCGCACCATCTCACGGTACGTCTCGATGGCGACGCGCTCGGCAACCAGGTCTTCCTTGATCATGTCGACCAGGTTCTCGCCCTCCGCGTACTCCGAGGCGGCGCGGGAGCCGACACCGTCCGGGTTCAGGTTCGGCTTGCCGCCGAGTTGATTGATCCGCTCGGCGAGCAGATCCAGATGCTGCTCTTCCTCCTTCGCGTGCTGAGCGAACTCTTCCTTGACCGCCTCGCTCGCAAGACCGGTCGCGCAGACGGCGTGGAACTTGTAGCGGAGGATGCAGACGATCTCCGTGGCGACCGCGTGGTTCAGCAGGGCGATCGCGTCCTCCACCTTGCCCCCGTAGTTCTGCGTGACGGCACCTTCGCTCAGATGCTGGCGAGCCCTGCGCCGAATCTCCTTGATATCCGAAAGAAAAGCCCCTGGAGTACTCATTGCCTATCCTCCTTCTCTCTTCATGATTCACCAAATTCACCAACGGATGCTTCCGTGGCGTCGTCGCCCAGGAGGAGCTCGCTCCGTACTCAGACGGACGGGCCGGCCG
>Ga0209375_1002251_pt1 | contig 14103 bp, 13 predicted proteins | sample GraSoiAngelo_131_FD_185888 | JGI IMG/M metagenome (GOLD analysis project Ga0209375, IMG submission 185888) | Grasslands soil microbial communities from the Angelo Coastal Reserve, California, USA - 14_0929_02_30cm (SPAdes) (version 2) | ecosystem: Environmental > Terrestrial > Soil > Grasslands ... | reverse complement strand
GGGTGGTGGTGGTCGATAGGCGGCCGGGGTACCTCACGCGCGAGCGGTTCCCGGGCGCGGCTGCCCTGGTCGAGAGCGCGGGCGACGAGCTCGACGCGGTGCTTCCGCTCGACGCCGAGTGCTACGCTGTCGTCATGAATCACAATTTCGCAGACGATCAGGCGTACGTGCGCGCGCTCATGAAAACGCCCGTGGCTTACGTGGGAATGCTGGGCCCGCGCCAGCGCACCGAGCGCATCCTCCGCAACCTCGCTGCAGAGGGGCCGATGGACGAAGCGCGGGTGTACGGGCCGGTGGGGTTGGATATCGGGACGGACGGCGCGGAGCAGGTGGCGCTCGCCGTCATCGCGGAGATTCTCGCGGTGCGATCAGGGCGGCGGGCCCGGTCGCTGCGGGAGCGCCGGGCGGCCATCCATGCCCCGACCGACTGAGCCCTCGCGCATCGCGGGGGTGATCCTCGCGGCTGGCGCATCGCGCCGCATGGGCAAGAACAAAATGCTGCTCGTGCTCGAAGGCGAGTCGTTGATCCGCCGAGCCGCGAAGCGAGCCCTCGGGGCCGGGCTGTCGCCCGTGGTGGTCGTGATCGGCCACGAGGCGGATCGGTTGCGGGCCGAGCTGAAGGACCTGCCGCTCGAGTTCGCCGTGAATCTCGATTACACCGGTCCCACGAGCGGTTCATTGCACCAGGGTCTGAACGCGCTCGGCGCGGATGTCGACGCCGTCGTCGTCATGCTGGGCGACATGGTGCGGGTGAGCGCGGAGACGCTCGCGATGCTGGTCGCCGCGGCGCGCGGGACCGAGGCGCCGCTCGTCGTGTCGCGCTATGGCGACGTGACCGCGCCGCCGCTGTTGTTCCGGCGGGCGTTGTTCGGCGAGCTGCTCGCGTGGACGGGGGAAGGGTGCGGCAAGGCGGTCGTGCAGGCGCACAAACACGAGGCGATGTATGTGGATCGGCCGGTGACCTTGCTCACAGACGTGGATACGCCGGCGGATTTCGCGGCCGCTATTGCCGCTCAGCGTCCCACGGGCTAGTGTGGGATGTGCAGTATCCGCAGTTCGATGCCGGCGCCGGTGCGTGGTGGCCGTGGTTGGAGCAGGTTGAAGCGGTTGGAGGCCATCACATGAGCCACGAGCCCAGCGACTTTCCCAATCGGTTCCGCGCGCACGTAGAGCTGCAGGGCGCGATTCTTAGCCCAGAAGAGCTATCCCACGTTGGCGAATGCTACCCACGGTGCCGCGGCAAGGATCATTGGGACGTGCGCGAATACGCCAGCGGCACCGGCATCGGCGCCCGCGAGTACCGCGTCGTGCGGGGGACCAGCACCGTAGACGTATATCGCAGCACCGAGCGGGAGCACGCGAGTGCCGTGCAGGCGGCCCTGAACGAGCTCGAGTCGCAGGACGGGCGGGTGGAGAAGGGCGAGCAGCTCTCCAACTAAAAGCTGCCCGCCGCTCTCTGCATCGGGTTCGACTCAGAACGCACAATTTTCCCGGTGCCGGCGCATCAAGACGCTGGCGTCAACCGTTCCTTCGTTGCGCGCCATCCCTACCATCCCGCCGTTCTCAAAGAAGGTGGTACCGGCGGGGTGAACGTGCGCGGAACAGCTGGGATCGTCCCCCATGTAAAATGTGATCGTTCCGGTTTTCACGGTCACCAGGACGGGACCGGGATGATAATGCCAACCCCTACTCCGGGGTCGGGCGCAACGACCCGTGCCCCTGCGGGAGTGGGAAGAAGTTCAAGAAGTGCCACGGAGCGGCCATGTAACGGGAGCGAATAGACGGGAATCTTGTAGGGGCGCAGCATGCTGCGCCCCTACACGTCTTTCGGATCATTCCGATCCTTCGAACGCGGCGTCACCTAACGCGGCGTCAACAGCGAATTCCCCGATGCGTCTGCCGCGATCGCAAAGTGCGCAACATCGCGTCCCAACTCTTGTCCGCTCGAGATGTCGAACCCGTAGTGGATGCCCGCCCACATGCGCGACAGTCCCGCCTCTATGACCATCGCGCTCAGCCGGTCGCGGTCCTCGGGGAAGAACGTGCTCAGCACTTCCGCACCCGACGCGGAGAGGCAGCTATGCCCTGAAGGATAGGAGGGGTGGTTGGGCCTCCCGACCGCGGCCAGGGTTGCGACGCCGACATCCGCCTGCCACGGCCGAATGAGCCAGTACGTCTGCTTCGCGTCCCAGCAACCAATCAGGGCGTCGAGCATCGTGGCGCTGAGCAGCGCGTACAGGTGCGTCGCCTCACGCTCGGACAACCCGCGCGCCGTAATGTCGTCCGTCCCGACTTGAAGCCAGATGCCCGGCGGGGTAATCGTGCCGGGATTGCCCGCCCAGGCGCCGGCGAGCCGTACTTGTTCGGGTGTGCGAGAATTGGAGAGGTTGCGGACTTCCGTGAGCGCCGCATTGAAGGCGTCAGACCCGAACGCCGGAGGCGGGCCCGGGCGGAACTGGCTCGCGGACGTGAGGAACCAAGGCGTGACGCCGGGCATCTGTCCGCCGATCACTGGCGTGGTGGGCGTGACGCTGGTCCAATACCCGGGCCCGGTCGGCGGCGCTGGATTCGCGAACGTGTTAAATCCATCGCCTTGTCCCCGTGTGACGATAGCGGCGCCGACCTCGCGGCCGATCGCCTCGCCACGTCCAAACCAAGGGTGGGGCTGACCGGGACCAGCACTTGCCTGGGTAGTGACCAAATCCTCGAACGCTCGCGCCGCGCCAGGGAAGAGATAGGTCAATACGACGGCGGACGCGCCCGCGACAGCGCCGCGCTCGGCCTCGAGCTGGGTGCGACCGCCATCGTTGTCCCCGTCACCGACCGCCATGTCCGCCCGCTGCACGCCGAGATACTGCCCGACGCCGAGCAACGCATACGCGCGAGCGGCTGAAAGCGCATTCAAGGCCGGCGGCCGTGGAACCTGAGCGAAAGCCATTGCCTGCCACGCCGGACTCGCGAGGCCCGCCGAGAACGGAGCCCCGTTACGTGATGCGGTAATACCGAGCCCCGTTGGGCCGGGCGTGCGGTCGGTGCACGCCGATGCGACGGCGAGCGCTGACAGGATGATAGAAAGGCGTGCGAGTCTGGACATGTGAACCTCCATCGGGCACGGCGGTTAGCCAACTCCGCGGGCGAGCCGGCCCGACCGGACGCGGAAACACCCTGGCGGGGACCCCCGCCGGGCGTACATTGATCACCTTAGCGTCGGCCAGTGACCCAGCCGTGATTGGAGCGTGACTTGGCCGGCCCCCGTCGGCGCCTCTGCCGCGGCGGTGGCTGCATGATCGAGTTGCGCATGCTGGGGACACTCGACCTGAAGGGGACCGACGGACGCGCGGTCCACCCCATCCTCGCTCAGCCGAAGCGCCTCGCCCTTCTCGCCTATCTCGCCGTTCACACTGCCGGTGCCCGCCGCGATTCCGTGGTTGCACTGTTTTGGCCCGAGCTCGACACGGCGCATGCCCGTGGCGCCCTGCGGCAATCGCTGCGCTTTCTCCGCCGCGAGCTCGGTGACGGCATCCTCAATGGCCATAGTGACGAAGCGATCGCGTTCGAGCCCGCCACGGTATGGTGTGACGTGGTTGCATTCGAAGAGGCCTGCAAGGCGGGCCAGGCCGGGCACGCACTACAGCTGTATCGCGGCGGGTTCCTCGACGGCTGTTTCGTATCGGGGGGTTCCCCGGAGCTGGAACGCTGGATCGCGGCTGAGCGCACCCGCCTCGGCCAGCTCGCGGTCCGGGCAGCCGCCGACGTGGTGGAACGCGCCGAGCGGGAAGGCGATCTGCAAGCGGCGGTGCATGCGGCGCGACATGGGGTCGCCCTCGATCCTGACGACGAGAGTGCGCTCGCGCGCCTCGTCGCGCTGTTGGACCGGTCTGGGGATCGCGCTGGCGCGCTGAGCGCTTTTGAGACGTTCCGTCGCCGCTTGCAGCAGGAGTACGACACGACGCCATCGCCCGAAACCGACGCACGCATCCAGGCGATTCGGGCACGCCAGACCCCGTTTGCCAATGCCGCGCCCGCCCCCCGACCGATCGCGACGCCTCTTATTCCGGCGCGACGTCGTCCTTGGCCACGGGTGTTATGGCCCGTGGTCGCCGGTGCAGTCGCAACCGCGACGATCGGGTGGCTGGTGGCCTCCCCACCGCACCGAACCTCGGTCGCGGTTCTTGGCCTCGGTAATGCCACGCGGGACACGACGCTCACGTATCTCGCCCACGGGCTGGCGCAGGGCGTAACCGCCGCCCTGTCGCGCATGCCCGGCCTTCGCGTTGCAAAGCCCGCGGCCATCCAAGATGCCGACGTGGTGGTCGCCTGGACGCTGCGCCGCCAGGGGGACTCCCTCGTCCTGGCCGTCGAGCTGCGGCACGTGGCTGCGGGTGCGCGTCAGTGGGCCAGGGAGTTCCCGCTGTCGGCCTCGGGCGCGCTCGCCGTCGAGGGGCGGGTGGTCGGCGACGTCGTGCGGGAGTTGCAACCCGGCGCCGCCGACTCCATCGACCTGCGGCAGCTGCATCGAACGACCACGAGCGCCGATGCCTACCTGCTCTACCTCCAGGGCAGGTACTTCTTGGGGAGACGAACCGGGGAATCGATCGCGCGAGCTCGCGGATTGTTTACACAGGCCATCGAGCGGGATCCGGTGTACGCGGCGGCGTACGCCGGCCTGGGCTACTCGTACGTCGGAATGGCATACTATTGGGTAATGCCGTCGCGCGAGGCATATCCATTGGCAGAAGCTGCCGCCCGCCGCGCGCTGCAGATCGACTCCACGCTCGGCTTCGCGCACGCGCTCGTCGCAGAGGCGACGGCGAGCTATCATCGGCGGTGGACGGCCGCCGAACCGCTGTTTCGCCGCGCTCTTGAGCTCGATCCCGACGACCCGGAGCCGCACCAGATGTTCGGCGTCTATCTTCGGACCCTCGGACGCTTCGACGAAGCCGAGGCCGAGATGCGCCGAGCAATCGAGCTGGATCCACTGACCCGCCATTTCTCGTATCAGCTGGGGCGGGTCCTGGCGTGCGCGGGTCGTCCGGCGGACGCGGCGGTGCAATTCGCGAAGCAGCTCGCGCTCGACTCGATTTATCCGCCGGCCCACTATGAGCTCGCGAAGGCCCTCGCCAGCCAGGGGGACTACGACGCGGCCCTGAACGAGCTCGCGATGGGCGCCCGCCAGTGGGGTGACACCGCATTCGGGCGTCTCATCCGCGGGAGCCGGGGCAGCGCCGGTTACGCCGCGGCGCGCTTGCTCGGGGCCACCCGATCCCTCGAGCGGCTGCGGACGCGAGCGAAGCGCGGATTCGTTCCACCGGTCGCCTTCGCTCGCGAGTACATCCAACTCGGCCAGCGTGAGGAGTCCATGGCCTGGCTACAGCGAGCGTTCGAGGAGGGCGATATCAATTTGGCGGCGGCGGTCAGCTGCGAGCCCGAGTACGCCCCGCTCCGGGCTGACCCGCGGTTTCGGGATCTCCGCCGTCGCATGGGGTTGTGATTGACGGTTCCAACACGGCCCCTCAAAACAACTCCAACTGATCCTCCACTAACCCCCTGAGCCTCTCGAGCAGCTTGACCATCGCCCACGTGTCCCGCTCGCAATAGCGCAGCAACGCCTCCCGCAGTGCGGCCCGCTCCCCAGCGGGCATCTCGGCGCCCTGGAACATCAGCCGCTGCAGCTCCACCGTCGCAACTTCGCCGTCCTGCACCTTTAGATCCGCGTAGGACAGTCCCGGCACCAGCGCCGGGAGCGTCTTCTTGATGCTGAACCCGCCCCCGAAGTCGGGGTGGTACACATGCCTCCGGATCACGGGCAACAAGTCCACCAGGCGTCTCTCGATCCGCTCGAGCTCCTTGTCCAAATGTGGCGCCGCCTCCCGCAGCCGCTTGATGCACTCGCGCTCGAAGCTCGCGTGGTAGGCCACGATCTGGCGCGCCCCCGCGCAAACCGCGACCAGTGCCTCCGCCAGCGCGGGGCGTGGATCCTCCGGCCCTTCCGCAATCCACTGATGATGCACCAATCCGCCCACGCGCTCCACATGCGCGCTGAACTGCACCGGCATCTGCTGCCACGGCCGGCACCCCGGCCAGCGCGGGATCGCAAGGCTCACCGTCTCGAAATCGAGAAACGCGAGCGGCGACGTGAACTGAGCGAGCGCCTTCGTGAGCGAAGGCTCCACCACCATCCGCCCCGTCTGCACCGCCTGCACCTGACGCGCGTGGATCACCGACAGCTCCAGGTCCGAGGGCAGGTCGTAGATCGTCGCATACCCGTCGGCCTCGAGCTCGAGCGCCCGCTTCCGCTCGATGCGGTACAGCTTGCTGACATGGTGGTCGGGGAGCTTGGGCCAGCAGCGCTCGATGAATGGACAGTCGTGAGGCGTCGTGCAATGCTCGCCGATGGCCACGTCGGGCAGCGGCCCTTCGAGCATCCTCTGCTGTGCCGCGAGCTCGTCCGGCACGCCGATCAGCGCCGCCTCGACCAGCGCGGTCACGTCTTCACGCACGAACAGGTTGGATAAGTCTGGGTAGCGGCATTGCGAATTGAGATGCATCAGCTCCGCCCGCTCCACCTGAAGGCCCGCACGCCGCAACACATGCACCTGGACCGTCGCGTCCGGCAAATGCTCCGGTTTGCGGCTGTTCGATGCCTTCACCTCGATCACCGTGTAGCCCCGGGACGCCCGCTCCAGAATGTCCACGCCAACGTACGTCTCATCCGCCAGGAACCAGGCCTCGTAGATCGCCGGCAGGCCACGGTTCAGGGCCTCGCGTGTGGCCGCCACCTTGTTGTCGTACTGGTAGTACGGGAGATCGATGAGCTCGCCCCCGGGCACGTGGCCCCGCGCGTGCTCGCCGACTTCCCGCCCTTGCGCGAACCGGTTCTGCTCCCCCGGCGACGGCGACAGCTCCGGCGCCTCGGGCTCGTGCACCCGCCACCACAGCTGCTTGTGACACTGGAGCCCGGAGAGATAGCGCGACTTGGAGAGGCGCGCGGGTTCGGACGGCATACGTCAACAGTAATGGATAACTCGCTACCGGATGGCGACTTCGCTTTTCCCGTATCCTCGCCCGCTTGACGCGGGGGCAGGTCGATCCCTATACAGTGATCGCCTGCGTGCGGAGGAACGATGTCACTACGCGTAGTGCTGGCCGACGATCACGTCGTGCTGCGACAGGGCGTGCGTGCCCTGCTCGAGCGGCACGGCTTCGAGGTCGTAGCCGAGGCTTCCGACGGCAGGACGGCGGTCGAGCTGACGCGGCAGCATGAGCCGAACGTCGCCGTGCTCGACATCATGATGCCGCTCCTGAACGGCATCGATGCCGCGCGCCAGATCGTCGAGGCGTGCCCGGGAACCCAGGTCGTGATGCTCACGGCCCTGGAGCAGGAGCGCCTGGTGACGGACGCGGTCCAGGCGGGGGTGCGGGGGTTCGTGCTCAAGACCCAGGCGGGCGAGGACCTCGCCCAGGCCATCCAGCAGGTGTCGCGCGGCGGTTTCTACGTGGGGGCGGGCGTCTCTCAGGCCGTGGTGGATGCTTGCCGCGCCGCCGCGGTCGAGGACCGGAGCCGGCTGACCTCGCGTGAGCGCCAGGTCGCGCAGCTCGTGGCCGAAGGCAAATCGACCAAGCAGGTCGCCGCGCTGCTCGCGATCACCCCCAAAACCGCCGAGTTTCACCGCGCGCGCGTCATGAAGAAGTTGAACGTCCACGACGTCGCCGGTCTGGTCCGCTACGCCATCCGGGAAGGCTTGATCACTCCCTGACCCGGGTGTTCTCCCGGTGCCATCTAGGGTTTTGCCGGGTTCTCCCCACCAGCGCCGTCGCCACATTCACCCCACTATGCCTCCTCGGACGCCCTTCGCCCGCTCGCCCGTCGCGCTCCTCGCCAACGCGGGGACATGGCTCAACCAGGCGCTCGAGAGCATGCTCGAGCCGCTGGGGTATCGAGTTCTGTCCGTCGCGACCGGACGCGAGCTGTTGGACCGGGCGCCCACCGCGCGGCCCGATGTCATCCTCATGGACGCGAACCTCCAGGACCTGGACAGCATCACGGTGTGCCGCACCCTCCGCCAGCATCGGGCCGTCTCCTGGCATACTCCCATTTTCATGATCACGTCGACGCCGGCGACCAAGCAGCAACGGCTCGCCGCACTCGAGGCCGGAGCGTGGGACTACCTGAGCCTGGTGATCAACTCGGAGGAGCTGGCCCTGAAGCTCGACGCCTTCGTGCGTGTCAAGCTCGAGACCGATCGCGCTCTGGAGGAGGCCGCCGTGGAACCGGCGAGCGGGCTGTACACCATGCGCGGGCTCGAGCGGCGCGCCCGCGAGCTCGTGTCGGACGCGTTCCGCCGTCACGCGCCGCTCGCCTGCCTGGCGCTCGCGGTCGAGCTGGAGCCGCAGGGCGCGCATCCCGCGCCCGTGGCGGCACCACCGGTGGCGGTGGCGTACGCCGGGCAGATCCTCCAGGCGCGCGGTCGCACGTCCGACGCGATCGGCCGGCTCGGCCGGAGCGAGTTCGGAGTGCTCGCTCCCTCCACCGCCCCCGACGGCGCGGTGCGGATGGCCCGACGCCTCACCCAGGCGCTCGAGACCGCGACCCCACGACCAGCGGGGCTACCGCCCTTGCTGGTTCGGGCCGGCTACGAGGCGGTCGCAGACCTGCACGCGACGCCGCTCGCTCCCGACCGCCTGCTGGAGCACGCCGGCGCCGCACTGATCCAGGCGCGGACCGCTGGAAACGGCGAGCGGATCCACGCCTACCAGGAGTAGATTACCCGCTCCATGACCAGGTTGCCGTAAAGTGTCTCCGGCGGTCGCGATCGCGATCGTCGTGCTCGTCGTGTTGCTCGCGCTGCTACTCCTGCGGGGCAGCGCGGACCAGACACGCGCGCTGCGCGATGTCCACGAGCGGCTCGGGGCGCTCGGTGAGGCGACGAAACGCCTCGAGACGATGGGCACCGCCGTCACCGAAGTACAGCAGCTGCTCCAGGTCCCGAAGCTGCGCGGCACGCTCGGCGAGGTGTGGCTCGAGGAGCTGCTGCGACAGATCCTCCCCGGCTCCCACTACCAGATGCAGCATGTGTTTCGATCCGGTGAGCGGGTGGACGCGGCCCTCAGGGTCGGCGACCGCCTGGTGCCCGTGGATGCGAAGTTTCCCCTCGAAGCGTGCCAGCGGCTGCTCGGCGCGACCGGGGCCGAAGCCGAGCGCGAGGCCCGCGCCTTCGCGCGCTCCCTCAAGGAGCGGATCGACGAGATCGCCGACAAGTACATCCGTCCCGACGAAGGCACCTATGACTTCGCGCTGATGTACATCCCGGCCGAGAACGTGTACTACGAGGCGGTGCTGCGCGCGGAAGATCCGGGAGATGCGAAGAGTGTGCTGGGTCACGCGCTGCGCCGGCGCGTCATTCCCGTATCGCCCCACACCTTCTACGCCTATCTGCTGGTGATCTTGCACGGGCTCAAGGGGATGCGTGTAGACCAGCACGCCCGCGAGATCCAGGAGCAGCTCGGCGGGCTGCGCCAGCAGTTCGAGGGGTTCTGGGCGGCGTTCCAGACGGTGGGAGCGCACCTCGCGAATGCTCAGAAGCGCTTCGAGGACAGCGAGCGGCAGGCGGGACGCGTCCAGGAGCGGTTCGAGCGCATCACGGGCGTGGAAGATGCAACGGAAGAGGGCAATTCGCGGCTCGGACCGGGTGGCGTGGCAGGGGAAGTGAGCGGGGAAGGGGGAGGGCGTTGACCACCGCAGCCGTGCCCGTTTAAGCTTCTCAAACGATGCGAAATCCCACGCTTATCCCGATGTGCGTTCATCGCACCTGTTGTCACGGTCTGCGAATTGCGGAGCGTGATTGGATGCGTGGGATGTAAGGCGTAGCAGTCGATCGACCTGGGTGAGACCGACGCCCCCGCGCTACAAGGCTAAAGCGAGGGGGCGTCGGCGTTTTTCAAGGAGCTCGAGGCATGGTAGTGCTACTAGTGACCGGAAAACTGCTGCTGACCGTGGCGAGCGCCGGGTTCGGCGCCTCCCTCGGATTTGCCGTGAAGAACTGGCTGGACCAGCGCGAGCAGGTCGAGGACTAAAGGCTGCTACTTCACCGCGAGCGAGACCTGCACGATCGTCTCGCCCCAGTGCAGGTTCAGGAGCGCCCGATCCGCTGCGGCGGCCGGGAAGTAGAACGCTAGGGATTCCATGAACGGCCCCGCCTGCGGCTTCACCGTGAGGCGCAGCGCGTCCTGGGCGGCGCCGGGGTAGGGGATGTGGAATAGGTCCGCCGCCCGGCTGAGAATCAGCGTCCATTCGTCAGGACCGGGAATCGCCCAGAGACTGTATTTCCCCGCGGCGAGCGGCTGCCCGCCGACCATCATGTCCCTGCTCAGGGCGATCGTGGTGGCCGTGTCGGCACCGGGACACCACACCTTGCCCCACGGCACGACTCCTCCCCGCCCGAAGAGCGTCCGGCCGCGGGCGCTCGGCCGGTTGTACACGATCGTTACCTGAGTCGTGCCCAAGGTCTGGGTCACGGTGGCGTGCTGGCTCTTCGGAGCCTGCGCTGGCAGGATCGCCGGCGCCAACAGCAGCACGGACAGCTTCATCGTTGCTCCGCGACTACAGGGTTCCGCAGCACACCGACCCCGGGAATCTCCACTTCGACCACGTCGCCGGCCGCGAGCGGTCCCACGCCGGCGGGCGTTCCCGTGGCGATCAGGTCTCCCGGCTCGAGTGTCATGACCTGCGAGACGAAGGAAACAAGCGCGAGAATGGAAAACACCATGTCGGGCGCGCGGCCGTGCTGGCGCTGTTTGCCATTCACCCGGCAGACCACCTCGAGCTCGTCGAATCGGCCCGGGTCCACGGGCATGACGCGGGGCCCGATGGGGCAGAACGTGTCGAACCCCTTCGCCCGGGTCCACTGCTCCTCGGACCGTTGCAGGTCCCGCGCGGTGACGTCGTTGACGCACGTGATCCCGGCGATGCCCGCGCGCGCCTCGCTTTCCGTGGCGCGCCGCAGGGGACGTCCGATGACGACGCCGATCTCGCCCTCGAAGTCCACCTGTCGCGATTCGGGCGGCAGCACGATCGCGGCGCCGTCTCCGATCACGGCCGTGGGCGGCTTGAAGAACAGCAGCGGTTTGGTGGGCACCGTATTTCCGAGCTCGGCGGCGTGATCCCGGTAATTCCGCCCGATCCCGATGATCTTGCCCGGTCGCGCGACGCTCACGACCGCGCGAGCTCGGCCAACGTCCCCACGGCGGCGTCCAGCTCGTCCTCCGTGTTGTAGTAATGAGGCGAGAAACGGAGCACGCTCGTGGCCCCCTTGTCGTCCATGTCCAGCACCCCCGACATGCGATCCGCGGAGCTCGCGTTGATGCCTCGGTGCCGGAGGCGCAGTTTGAGATCGGCCGCATCGCGGCCCGCCACGCCCACAGACACGATGGCGCACCGCTCCCGCCCGCGATCGAGCACCCGCACCCCCGGAATCTCCGCGAGCAGCTGGCGCAGCAAGGCGGCGAGCCGGTGGGCGCGCTCGCGGCCGCCTGAGCCCACGGCCAGGGCGTAGCGCGCCGCCGCCCCCAGGCCCGCCACCAGCGCGTAGGCGAACTCCCAGTTCTCGAACCGGCGCGCGCCGTCGGCGAGCCGGAAGGCGTCGGGGTCGGTCCAGTCCGCGCCCCGCATATCGAGGAACAAGGGGAACGCCCCGCGCTCGAGCATCCGGTCGGACACATAGAGGAAGCCGATGCCACGGGGACCGCGTAGGAACTTGCGACCGGTGCCCGCCAGGAAATCGCAGCGCAGCGCCGCAACGTCCACCGCCAACTGTCCCACGGCCTGACAGGCGTCGATCAGATACGGCACGCCCAGCTCGGCGCACACCTCCCCCACCGCGCCCGCGTCCTGCACCAACCCCGAGTTGGTCGGCACCCAGCTGAGCGCGACGAGGCGAGTGCGCGCGTGGCGCGCCAGTTGGCGCACGCTCGCCGGATCGACCCCACCCTCGGGGAGGTCGTCCGCGCGCACCGTCTCGACGCCCGCCCGGCGCGCGAGCGACAGGTACGTCAGCTGGTTCGAGGGGTAGTCGGCACGCGTCGTGACGATGCGGTCGCCCGGCCGGAAGTCGAAGGCGGACATCGCCTGGCTGAAGGCCACAGTCGCGTTCTCGACGATCGCCATGTTTCTGGCCGCTGCGCCCACCACCCGGCCCAGCAGCTCGTAGGTCTCCCGTACCGTGGGCTCGGCTTCGTCCTCTGCCTCGTAGCCCCCGATCGCCGCCTCGCGCTCGAGATGCGCCGTGACCGCTTGCAGCACCGCCTGGGGCATGAGCGCCGCGCCCGCGTTGTTCAAATGAATCCGGTCCCGGCATCCCGGCGTCTCGCGACGCCAGCGGTCGAGCTCGGCTGGGGCGGAGGGGAGGGAGGGAGAAGTTCGGGCGGTCATGTCGGGAAAGTTCGCGGGACCGCGCGGGAGACTCAAGGCGGTGGTCCGATGGTGATGACGCGCCCTGAGAGGGCGCGCTCGGCACGGAGTGCGTCCTTACAGGACGCACACACAGCCGAGCCCGGGCTGTCAGCCCGGGGACGAACGGAATTGGGAACTGGCCATACCCGCTACACCAAGTTCCTGACCACAAACCACACATTGGCCGGTCGCTCGGCGAGCCGGCGCATGTACCACGGGAACCAGTGTGTCCCGTAGCTGATCAAGACCCGCACGGGCACCCCCTCGCTCTGGAGCGCGCGCTGCTCGGCGGCGCGGATGCCGTAGAGCATGTGCACTTCGTATGCTCCCGGCGCGGCCCCGACCGCGAGGGCCCGGTCGCGCAGCCGCGCGATGAGGCCCACGTCGTGCGTGCCGAATACCGCGCGCGCCTCGCCTTGGGCGGCACGCTCGAGCAGCTGCCCCGCCAGCACGGCATAAGCGGCGTCGACGTCGCGCTTTTTCGGAAGCGCCACGTCCGGAGCCTCGTTGTAGGCGCCCTTCACGAGCCGGATGACGGGGGCGAGCGGAAGCAGTGCCTCCAGGTCGGCGGGCGTACGGCGCAGGTAGGCCTGCAGGCAGACACCGACGCCCGTGTGGGCGGCGCGCACGGACTGAAACAGCTCCAGCGTTCGGTCCACGTAGCGCGACTCCTCCATGTCGATCCACAGAAACGAGCCTGCGGCGGCCGCCCGTGCCGCCAGCGCCAGCAGGTCCTGGAGGCACGCCCTGGGATTCAGGTCCAGGCCCAGGTGCGTGAGCTTGACCGAAATCTCCGTGGGCAGCTGGCGCTGCCGAATTTCCTCGAGTACCCGCAGATAGTGGTCGCGTACGCCGGCGGCCTCGTCGCGGCTCGTGACCTGCTCGCCCAGCTGGGTCAGCACGCCGCCGATGCCGTCGCGAGCGAGCTCCGCGGCCGCCGCGAGCGCCGCGTCGAGGTCTTCTCCGGGCATGAATCGTCGCACCGCGCGGCGGAAGAAGGCGCGCTCGGACAGCTGCCGGGCGAGCCAGGGGCTGCGGGACGCGCGCAGCAGCAAGTGACGGGAGAGCGACATGGACAGCAAGAAATACGGGCGATGGGGGACGGGGGAAGGGGGTTGCCGGATCGACCTTCTGATGATACAATTGTATCATCTATATGATACTGCTGCGGTGGCTTGCTCGCACCTGGAGCGCGCTCTCCGCTCCGCCCCCGGTACCACGCCCCGGGCCACGCGCGCTGCCGTCCTACGCGCGGATGGGTCGCTACATCGCGGGCGGGGCGGCGCTCGACCCCCGCGTCGACCTGCTCGTGCGCCAGCTCGCCGCCGAGCTCTCGGGGTGCCGCTGGTGCATCGAGCACGGCCTTCATCGGTGGCGCCAGGCGTTTCTCCCGGTCGCTGAGCTCGGGGCGCTGCGGCGCTACGCCGCGAGCCCGCTCTTCTCCGCGCGCGAGCGCGCCGCGCTGGCGTTCACCGAAGCGGTGTCGCGCTACACCGACCGGGCGGGTGGGATGCCCGACGCCGTGCTCGGGGAGCTGCGGAGCCATTTCTCCGAGCAGGAGGTCGCCGCCCTCACCCTGGCCGTGGCCGGCGAGCACTTCTTCAATCCCGCGACCGGTGCCCTCGGCGCCGACGCGCGCCTCGCGACGCCCGGCG
>Ga0209375_1002247_pt1 | contig 14122 bp, 15 predicted proteins | sample GraSoiAngelo_131_FD_185888 | JGI IMG/M metagenome (GOLD analysis project Ga0209375, IMG submission 185888) | Grasslands soil microbial communities from the Angelo Coastal Reserve, California, USA - 14_0929_02_30cm (SPAdes) (version 2) | ecosystem: Environmental > Terrestrial > Soil > Grasslands ... | reverse complement strand
GGTACGTTACCGCGCTGGACCAACAAGGAGCTAACGTGAACGAGGCGTTGGGATTGATAGAGACCCGCGGTTTTGTAGGGGCTGTCGAGGCCGCCGACGCGATGGTAAAAACGGCCAACGTCGTTCTGATTGGCAAAGAATATCTCCTCAATGGCTACGTCGCGGTCCTCGTGCGTGGCGATGTTGGATCGGTGAAAGCCGCGACCGAAGCGGGTTCCATCGCTGCCCGGCGCGTCGGTGAACTGATCAGCGTTCATGTCATTCCTCGTCCTTTCGACGAGACCGAAAAACTTCTACGACAGTGGTCCGGTACTCCTACCACGCCGGGCGATAGCACTCCTGGGTAATTCCGCGTATGGATAAGGACCTCGAATCCATCTCTCCGCCCAATGTGCTCACGGCGCTGAAGCGCTTGGCGCTGCCGAGTATCTGTCAGCACGGCCCAAGCGGTTGCGCTTTCTGTTTCTGAATGTGGCGCGCCGTGTGTCGTATCACGCCCGCAAGATGCATCTGCGGCTGACGGCACTGCTGGCTCGCACCGCCGATATCGTGCAAGCCTTCTGTGCAGAGAAAGATCAATGGGTGTAAACTGACCTACACAAGATAAATCTGTTCTTAAATAGTAGAGGATCCCGTTATGCAAGAAGCCTTCCGCCTGGAGTTGCACCGATCGTGGGAGGCCATCGACATCCAAACAGGCGCCGCCGTGGTCATCCCCAAAGGTTCCCATAAAGCCGTGCGTATACTGCACTGTGCCGCACGTGACGCGAAGGAAGAACCCTGGTTGGTCGTCACGATCCAGCACCGTGGCGAGTCCGTATCGGCCGGCCTGCGTGAAGCCTTCTGGCGCCAGTGGGAAGCCCACTATATTCCAGAACTTCGCGTAACGATCCGGGGAATGAACGAGAAACTACATCCACCACCCCCAAAACGCCCATGACCTGTGTCTACCAAAAAACTCTCTCCCTGGTTCTTCTCTCGACAACCGCCCACGACAGGGGCCCTTTCTGATAGCGTTAGGCGGCAATTTTTCGCACGTGCGTCCAGTTCTTCTGCTCGATGTGCGCATCGTCGTCTTTTTTGTAAGGACGGTCCCGTGTGAATTGAATCCGTCATTGAGTTTGGAGGGCTATGAAGGAACTCATCGAGCAAATTGCAAAAGCTCTCGTGGACAATCCAGAGCAAGTTTCCGTTCGGTCCATTGAAGGAGAACAGACGACCGTTTTTGAATTACGAGTTGCTCAGAGCGACATCGGCAAGGTAATCGGGAAGCAAGGGCGAACAGCGGGATCAATCCGAACTATCCTCAGTGCAGGGGGAATGAAGCTGAAGAAAAGGTTCACGCTTGAGATTCTGGAGTAGCGCTTCATCAGCGATCACGAAGCCTCCTTCATTTCCATCGCTTTTTCCTTCAACTCTTCTTCCATTGGGGGATCGATGATGGTTCGTGGACTCGGCACCGTTATTTATCACGTCGCGGGTTTGAATCGCGCGAAAACGTGGTATACGCAAGCTTCCAACAACAACCTTACTTCGACAAGCCGTTCTACATCGGTTGCAATATCGGAGGGTACGAACTTGGGCTCGATCCTGATTTCACGCTGAGCAAGCCCGGGCTACCGCGCGGTTCGACGAACCGCTGTCGGTCGCCGCAAAGATTGGAAACGCGGGCGTCGCACTGTCGCCAAATCTCGATCATGCGCCATAAAAATCTCACTCATCGTATCGCTTCACTTTCGAAGCGACCCGACAACTTGCACTTGTAGAGCTGTTATGGTGAGAAGAACTGGCAAAGGGTATGTTTTAACGTTGGTCAGCCGCTGTACGAAGGGGAGAGCGGAGTTTCAACATCTAAAGGCGTGATCTTTGATTGCGAATTCGGCGGGAAAAAGCGCCGAATTGTCATCAAGTGTGAACCTAAGAACCCGGCTAAGGTTACAAAAGAGGAACTGGATGAAGCCATAAAACAGGCGGCGGATTATCTAGAAGACGAACTGAAAGCTGGTAGGAAACCACACCGACGATATCGCTTGAACAATGGTAATAATTTATAGACTTCAAGAGAGCTTATGAAGGAATAAGATGCGGCAAAACAATTTCAATTCCCTTTCATCAATTCCGATGACCGTTCCTTTTTTTGGCCTAACCATATTGCCGATCCGCATCAGGGGGGTCTGGAGTGGGTGGGACGGCGCGACCAATTCCGCTACCATCCTTACGTGATAGACGTGGACAACTGGAGACAATGGCAAACGCATTCAGGACATCAGAATGGAACGGAAGATAACCGAGTTTGCGTGTCCCATTCCGCCAGCGTTTCATCACCGCCAGCACAAACCAGCGGAACTGTGAACTTTAGCTGCGCACGTCGTTTCGCAGATTGCCCGGTCCGTGATCGCCGTTCTCTTCACGGACTTTACGATATTCTTTTCGATCCCATTCTTCAGCTCGCCGCAGCGGCTCATCAATCGTTGCCGAGCAGAAGAATGCTCCTACTCGGTCGTGAAAGGCAACAGCGCGATGTTGCGCGCCTTCTTGATCGCATCGTTCAGCTGGCGCTGGTGCTGCGAACACACACCAGATATCCGGCGCGGCATGATCTTCGCGCGTTCGGGAACGAATTGCGAAAGCAGTTTCACATCTTTGTAGTTGATGGAATCGATGCGTTCGACGCAGAACTTACAAAACCTCTTCCGGCGGTAATACTGTTTCTGTCCCGCCGGTCGTTTTTCTCTGGCTGATTTCATTGCATGGCCTCTTCTATTGATGTTTCGCCAAGCTTACGCTGATCCGATTCTTAAATTAGATGTATTTTCAGGTTCGATTCGATCTGGCAAGAAGCCAGTAGTATGGGTTGAAATGGATTGTTTCGTGGGAAAATAGATTCTGCAGAAGTTTGTGCATACTAGAAATTCCGTCAGCGCTCAATTTTTCCGATCCGTAAAGGCCAAAATGTTAGGCGGAACGTGAGACCGCCTCATAGGATCGACATTCGTCGACTTCCGGCAAGGATCATTTCGAGGACTGTCTTGTGTGGCCGTATGAAAGATGAAAGCTAAACAGTACGACTCCGGATACGACGTTGTTCAAACGGCAAACGCCGTCAGCCAGCGCGTCGTTCGTGCCGGTGATGCAGGCCACCAACTTCAGTAATCGCAAAACTTTTACCGACCGACTGTACCGGCCGGGGGATCTGGTGAATCCTTATGCAACGACAAATGAAGGCGGGATCTGTGGTAGTAACTGAAATAGGAAAGCCAGCACGCGACGTAATCCTTTCTCGTCTAAGACGATCACGTGATAGAACTGATTGTACTTCTTCATACTGGTTTCGCGGGTCGTGTCTCTCAGAATACCGGAACAGAATTTCTGAAAGTGCACACCTATCCGGTCGAGGGCAAGGCCGCTTCGGCAGTGCGGACATTTAATTCCCGTCAATGTCTCACCCTAGTGTCTTTTTGCGGGATGTTATGAACTCTCGCACTTCTTCAATTGAAGAAAATACCTTGTCGCTCTTGCGGGAATTGCAGGGCTGACAACAAATGATGAAAGTTGTTTTGGCGCCCATGAGCAGCTTCTTCTTGCTTTTCGGAAAGAAGTGATCTTTTGTGGGCCGGGTTCTGTGGTGATCCCAATGGATCACTTGTAAGCAGTAAGTACAGGTATAGGAATCGGCGAAGTTCAAGGATCGCCGGGCTCGCGCCACTATGCGGACCTCCGGCCCGGCTCCTTCTTTGGGTTGTTTCGGGGCTGATCCGATTTGTCTGAATTCGTCGATGTCTCGGAAGTCGGCGCGCCTTCCGGGTTTAATTTTTTCCTTAATTCTTCCTGTTTCTTACGCCGCTGAGCGTCTCGCTGTTTGTCCCCGTAGGTCTGTGATCGCATGCGAAGAAGTTTAGCACGCGGCCGGTAGCGCTGAATCTGCGGAGGCGTGCAAAAGCATTCACGGCGGAAATCGTTGGCGAATCCGCACGGGCAGGGATTCATAGCAGCAATGAGCACAAATGACGCCGGAAAGGTCAGTGTCATCTGTGCTCGAGCAATCGTCACTTTTCTGTGCGCGGCGATGGTATTCGCCGCACTTCCTCCCATCCGTCGTCGTGACACGGGTTCAACCCCCACGATCCGAACTCCGCAAAGGTGCGAAATCAGCCGTGCCCCTCGCCGATCGCGCCATTGGCAACCTGCAGCAATGGCTCGTCGGTACCTATCACGGCGTGAGCCGATCGCCTTCAGGTCTATCTGGACGAATTTGTCTTTCGGCACAATCGCCGCAAGCATCCGGCTGCCGCATTCCAAACTCTGCTCGGCCTCGGATCTCACCGCAAATCAACGGAGTATCAGCGCATACGAGGGGCAAAAGACTTGACGACAGCCGCTAACCCCCAACCTACTGGGTTCTGCTGAAGCAACCAGATAAGCATAAGGCGACTACACGAACCTCGGAGGCACGCTAATGGTGTTCTCACTCGAGTAGTTGAATTTGTCATGATTTCCGGTGCGGTGTGACGGTTCCGCACCGGATTCTCCAACCTTGCGCCCTCCGGATTTTGTTTTACTTTCGGTTTTCAGCAGAAGTCGTAACAGCGAATTGATAGGCGTATACTTTTTGACTGCTAGACTAAGCCGAAGTCCCAAATCAACGTTTACTATTCATAATTCGAAAGGAGCCCCAAAATGGCAGGTGTCAATTTGGAAGACGCACGTCGAGTGATTGTGGCAGCGGAGAGGAAGGCTAAGGAAATCGGACAACCGATGAACATCGCGGTGGCAGACGAAGGCGGCAACATCGTCGCGCACGTCCGGATGGACGGAGCGTGGATTGGCAGCATCGACATTTCCCAGAAGAAGGCATATACATCCCGCGCTTTCGATATCGCCACCAAAGATCTGGCGACGCATTCGCAGTCGGGCGGACAGTTCTTCGGAATCCATGCGTCCAACAACGGCAAGATTATGATTTTTGCCGGCGGTATTCCGTTGAAGAAAGACGGAAAGGTCGTGGGAGCCATCGGTGTTAGCGGCGGGTCCGGTGAGCAGGACCACGCTGTCGCGGCAGCGGGCGCCGCTGCATTCTAGTTTTTATGAAGTAAGAAAAGGAGATCAATAAATGGCAACAAACAGAGGTGTCGCCTACATGGGCCCGGGTAAGGTCGAGGTGAAATCGATCGAATACCCGAAGCTCAAGATGCCCGCCAGCGAAACGAATCCTTTTGGAGGAAAGGACGCTCCTCACGGAGTGATTCTAAAGATTGTGACTACCAATATTTGCGGCTCCGATCAACACATGGTGCGGGGCCGAACGACGGCGCCGGCTGGGTTGATTCTCGGTCACGAAATCACCGGTGAAGTCGTCGAGAAGGGCGGGGATGTTGAGACAGTCAATATCGGCGACCTTGTGAGTGTACCGTTCAACATCGCCTGTGGGCGCTGCCGCAATTGTCATGAAGGCAAGACCGGCATCTGCCTCCGGGTGAACCCCGCGCGCGCGGGAGCGGCCTACGGCTACGTGGATATGGGCGGCTGGGTCGGGGGTCAGGCCGAGTACGTTCTAGTGCCCTACGCAGACTTCAACCTGTTGAGGTTCCCGAACAAAGATCAAGCCATGGCGAAGATCAAGGACTTAACCCTGCTGTCGGACATCTTCCCAACGGGCTATCACGGCGCTTACGCGGCCGGCGTGACGACCGGCAGCATTGTTTATGTCGCCGGTGCCGGCCCAGTGGGCCTTGCCTGCGCAGCTTCGTGCCATTTGCTGGGTGCTGCCGTTGTCATGGTGGGCGACATGATTCCGGAACGGCTGGCACAGGCGAAGAGCTTCGGCTGCGTGCCCATCGACCTTAAGAAAGACGCCTCGCTGGCCGATCAGATCGCCCAGGTCGTCGGCTCACCTGAAGTCGATGCTGCCGTCGATTGCGTTGGATTCGAAGCCCGCGGTCACGGAAAGGATGCGGTAGTCGAAAGACCTGCAACCGTGCTGAACTCCGTTATGGAAATCACGCGAGCCGGCGGCGCCATAGGCATCCCGGGCCTATATGTCACGGGCGATCCAGGTGGTGTGGATGCCAATGCAAAGATCGGCAATCTCGGCATTCGAATCGGACTTGGTTGGGCCAAGTCTCATAACTTCACGACTGGCCAGTGCCCGGTGAAACGCTACAATCGGCAATTGATGATGGCGATTCTGCATGACAAGATCCAGATTGCAAAGGCCGTCAATGCGACGCTAATCAATCTCGATGAGGCGCCGAAAGGCTACCAGGACTTCGACAAGGGTGCGGCGAAGAAGTTCATCATCGATCCGCACGGTACGGCAAAGAAGGTTGCGGCGTAGTCACCAAGCCACGAAAACATCGGATGGCCGGCGGTTGGTGTTCTCGGCTTTGAACGAAGGCAAATCTCAACTCCGGGCTGAACCGAAATCCTAACGGATTTCACGATGGGACCTAGCGGAACAGTACGCCTATTGCGCTAGTGCTGGGCCTTCCTTGTACAGGGCGGCTCCCGCCAACGTCGCGACCACGGTTTCGACTATTGCGGCGTGTCGTCCCCCGAACTTATATCCGTGTGATCGGAATCCGTGGACGATATAACGAACGCAGCGATTTCCTAATGACCACAACGCCGCCGGTCAATGAGGCCGGCGTGGCGTCTAGTTCTGGTGCGCCGCTTTTCTTTCCGCACATCGCAGACTCTGGCGGCTACACGACGCAATTCATTCTCTTCAGCGGTTGGCCCGGTCAATATTCGTCAGGTGCGGTGCAACTAACTGTTCAATCAGGCGGGCGGAGCGTTGAATCTGACGTTTCGCTGAAGCCGTGCCGAGGCCGAGGAGCGTGAGCGGCAACGTGACGATTTTCAGGAAGAGACCAATGGTGGCATTCACTCGCCAGCACGCAAATCGCCCAACTCGTTAATTTGATGTTTCGTTGTGAGCCTGCGGCCCGCCGTACCCAGCAGTACCAAGAAGAGCTATAGCTTTAATGGAGCGCTCATCACATTTCTCCTTTCTATCTGGAGCTTCCGATTTGAGGCCCGACCTCCTCGTTTCCGAATACAACGATCAGGCGTCCATCGGTGATGTGTTAACCTTCGGGTTACTTTTTAAATGATTTGACGATCCGCGCCAAAGTTACATTCTTAAATGAGTTGATAGGTGGGCGCTTGGTCTGCGCCGGTCTGTACTGGTCTGGTTGGTCTGAAACTCCGTCGACGAGAGTCCTAACGGCCTGACGCACGCGCTCGCCGGACAACCATATTATGGTTGCCGCCTATACCGCGAATGGCGATTTGTTCGCCGCCATCAAACCGAGCCCCTGCTCCAACACGCAGATCCTCGACAGAGAAGAAGATTTGCTGCTGCGGGCTTCGTCCTTCATACCTGAGAAAAGCTAGCCCGAAAGGCGCTAAGATGTTAAGAAGCCGCTAAGAACGCATTAATGCACCTTCCCGCTGTATAGGAAAACTCTCGGAACATGCTCGTTCTGGAAGGGATGCTCTTTGGCTCAACGGAATTGGCCTCGCAGCGTTTCTGGCGGCGGCAGTCGCGTTCAAAGCACGTCCCGCGCTCACGGTCTTATCGATAACAAGCCGTTTGCCGCGGCGCGAATCTCTCTAAGCCCTGAAATCCAGGGCGTGTTCGTTACCTTTCGGCTTGGGAGTGGCAGAAGAGAGGTTTGAGTAACAATCTGCATGATAGGTCTTGCCGCCAACCTCGATCCGTTCTTCATGCGCGTCAATCCGAATACAGCAGTGTTCACACCACACTTTAATAAAATCTGTGATTGGAATTCTGGACTTTTCTGCCTTCATCAGTACCTCCGTTACTTGCGACGGAAATGAAGAGGGTCGCGCAGGTTTTGCAGTTCCCGATAGTAATACAACGCAGTTGCCTGCCGTCCACTTCGGGAATGCAGCTGTTTCAGAAACTCAACTTCCTCCGGCGTCGCATCTCCGCTAAGAGACCGATCTTTGAGGAATTCCTGTAGGCCTGGCCTTTTGACCGATGGCCCCCCGGCTTCAACAAATTCAAATTTCTTCAAGTTGGCCGGAGAGATTTTGCGATTCAAGACGATCTCCAGACCGAATGAGGCGAGATTGACATCCCACGATACGATCAGCGGGTCCAGGAAAGCGATGCAACTGTCCGGAGTGATGTTGAACATGTCCGCGTCAAGGAATTCGAGGACCGCGACGCGCATTTGCTTATAACTTCGACCGCTCTCTCGAGCGACGATCCGGAGCCAGTCTTCACGGTTCAGCTCTTCCCTGGCCAATGCCTTGACCACATCCAGGAGCTTCTGGGTGATCAGGCGTTCAAGCTCGCCAAAAGGTTCTTTCTCGAAAATCGCGCGTACCGGGCGTCGTTTCTCCCGGTTACATTTACCGAGAAGAAGCTCTCGAACCTCTTTGAACAGCGGCACCGGCGGACTTTGTAGTTTCTTGCTGAGCTCCCGCCTCCGCTGGACATCGGCCAAGCCGGCAAGTTTGCCCGCAGGCAGCTTCAGAAATCTTCCCAGCTTGTCGTAGATGTCGGTCCGTTCCGGAGCTGGGGGCATCTTCTTCCGGCTCAATAGTTGGGAAATATAAGACTCGCTGACTTCCGCAGCGTCGGCTAAGTCCCGCTGCCCTAATCCCAACTCATTCAATTTCTGCTGAACCAATTGAGATACGTCCATATGATTGTCGACCTTTTCAACTTTGCGCATACTTAACTATTATTAGTTTATAACTATACACGATTAATGTTGATTTACGCAACTACTTCACCTAATCTAGTTAAGTACAAACCTATTCGACCGAAAGATCAAAGGAGATCTAAATCTGATGACAGTACGACCTTTGCACGATCGTGTTTTGATAAAGCGCATTGACGAACAGGAGACGGTGAGAGGGGGAATTATTATCCCGGATACCGCTAAGGAGAAATCTCAGGAAGGCGAAGTCATAGCCGTTGGAACGGGCAAGATGCTCGAGAACGGTTCGGTCGCAGCTTTGGAAGTGAAGGCGGGGGATCGGATACTGTTTGGAAAGTATTCTGGAACCGAAATCAAGCTCGAGGGTCAGGACTATCTGATCTTACGCGAGGACGAGATCGTTGGCATTTTGACCCAGACCGGTAAAGCAGCCGGCAAGAAATAGAAAGGTAGCAGCCAAATGGCGAAACAGATCGTTCATGGCGAAGATTCCCGCCAGGCAATTTTGCGCGGCGTTAACATACTTGCTAATGCAGTGAAGATCACGCTGGGGCCGAAGGGCCGCAATGTGGTTCTCGACAAGAAGTTCGGTTCGCCGCTGATCACGAAAGACGGCGTTACGGTGGCGAAAGAAATCGAGTTGAAAGATCCCCTCGAGAATATGGGCGCCCAGATGGTGAAGGAAGTCGCATCGAAGACCAGCGACGTGGCGGGTGACGGCACGACGACGGCCACCGTTCTGGCACAGGCGATCTTCCGCGAGGGCGTGAAGACCGTGGCTGCGGGAGCAAACCCGATGGCCGTGAAGCGCGGCATCGAAAAAGCGGTTGAAGTGGCTACCGAACAGATCAAGAAACTCGCGAAACCGGTGAGCGGGGAAATGATCGCTCAGGTGGCTACGGTTTCGGCCAATAACGACTCCACAATTGGCAACATTATCGCCGAAGCCATGAAGAAAGTCGGCAAAGATGGCGTCATCACGGTCGAAGAAGCAAAGACCCTCGAGACCACGATGGACTTGGTCGAAGGGATGCAGTTCGATCGTGGTTATCTGTCGCCTTACTTTGTGACCGACCCGGACCGGATGCAGTGTGTGCTCGAAAATTGCCTCATTCTGATTTACGAAAAGAAGATCAGCACGATGAAAGATCTTCTGCCGATCCTGGAACAGGTCGCGAAGATGAGTCGCTCCCTGTTGATTATCGCTGAAGACATCGAAGGTGAAGCGCTCGCAACACTCGTTGTGAACAAGCTGCGGGGCACGCTGCAAGCTGCGGCCGTAAAAGCCCCGGGCTTCGGCGATCGCCGGAAGGCGATGCTGGACGATATCGCAACCCTCACCAAGGGCCGTTCGATCACGGAAGATCTCGGCATCAAGCTGGAGAACATCCAGATTGAGGATCTCGGCACGGCGAAAAAGATCGTCATCGACAAGGACAACACGACCATCGTCGAAGGCGGCGGTAAGCGCGCGGCCATAGAAGGGCGCGTGAAACAGATTCGCGCTCAGATCGAAGAGACGACTTCCGACTACGATCGCGAAAAGCTGCAGGAGCGGTTGGCGAAGCTTGTCGGCGGTGTGGCGATCATCAAGGTCGGCGCGGCGACCGAGATGGAAATGAAGGAGAAGAAGGCGCGTGTCGAAGACGCGATGCATGCGACCCGTGCTGCTGTGGAAGAAGGTATCGTTCCTGGCGGTGGCGTCGCATTCCTGCGGGCCGTTCCGGCTCTTGAAAAGCTGGAACTCGAAGGCGACGAGCAGATCGGCGTAACTATCGTGAAGCGTGCTCTCGAAGAGCCCATCCGGCTGATCGTTTCCAACGCCGGCCACGAAGGTGCGATCGTTGTGGGCAAAGTTCGCGAGTCGAAGCAACCAAACTTCGGATTCAATGCCGAAACCGAAGACTACACCGACATGATCTCTGCCGGTATTCTCGATCCGGCCAAGGTGACCCGTTCGGCCCTTCAGAACGCAGCCTCCATCGCGGCCTTAATGCTGACGACGGAAGCCCTCATCGCCGAAATTCCGGACGAAGGAAAAGCCGCTGCGATGCCGGGCGGTGGCGGACCACCAATGTACTAATCTCAAATACCGGTCAACAGCCTGGGAAGGAGAGATTTTCTTACTCATGTAGGGTGGGCAAAGTCCGCCCCGTGTCCTCAAGAGTCAGCCATTCGACAAAGGTAATGGAATGCTTCTTCTGTTGTTTACATTGATTTTAGGTCTTTGCCTGCTCACGACGACAACTCTTGGCTTTCAAGAACAGTCTGTACCGGCAGTTCAACCTGAGAACCCTCCGAGCGTGGACCAAATCTTAGACCGGATGAAGATCCACAACGAATGGCAGGGGCGGTATCTGATCGAATACCGGGCACAACGGACCTTCCATGCCGCAAATCTGAGATTTGAAGAAGACGCAACGCTTGAAGTAAGGACAACATTTCGTCGGCCGGATACTATCGAGTCCCAGGTATTGCGAGCCGAAGGCTCCAGGCTCATACGAGAGCGGGTGTTCGACAATGTCCTCAAAGCGGAGAATGAGACTCACTCCAAGCTAGCCAAGCAGCAGGTGGACATTGTACCTGCGAATTACAGCTTCAGCTACATCGGTCAGGAACTCTGTGATGACCGGAAGTGTTATCGGCTTGGGATTACTCCCAGACGAAGAGAAAAATATTTGATTCAGGGTCAGATCTGGATCGATGCGGAAGATTGGAGCATTGTTCGAATTCAAGGCTCGCCTGCAAAGCGTCCTTCATTTTGGACGCGGCAAACTCAAATCGACCATCGATACAAACGTATCGATGGGATGTGGTTAAACGACAGCCTGGAATCCACCAGCGACATTCTCATTGCGGGGCGTTCTACCCTCAAGATCCAGTACTTGTATGAAGCAATCGAAACCGACCGCAGTATGGAACACCTCGGAGAGGCCTCGGTCCCATGTCGGGATTGATGACTGCTTTGTGGAGCCACGTAGTACACGGACACATTGCTGGGTGGATCATATGGGATGCTGCGAGTGGGTCAATTAATGAAAGAAATTGGCTGTGTTCTAAGGCCATTGAGCATTGAACGTGAGTAGGAAACGAAAACCGGCGAGACCCGCAGTGCCTCCTCCGAAGACTCCGTCGGGGTCGGGAGAAAAACCTAGCAAGCCTTCGTTCCCAATTGTTGGCATCGGTGCCTCCGCAGGTGGGCTGGAAGCTTTCAAGCAGTTGCTTCACGCACTTCCAGTCGATACTGGCATGGGGTTTGTCTTTGTCCAGCACCTGGCCCCTACGCACGCCAGCAATTTGGCGGAAATCTTGTCCCGCTCGACCGGCATGACTGTCATGGAGGTCCGAGACGAATCAAGCGTAAGACCGAATCATGTCTTTGTGATTCCGCCGGGCCGAAACATGATCATTAGCGGCGGGAGTTTGCAACTCCTGCCGCGGGAATCGAGTGGGGTTCACCGATCCATCGATTATTTCTTCCGGTCCCTGGCAGAGGATCAGGGCCACAAAGCAATCGGTGTGGTTTTATCCGGGACCGCCACGGACGGCCGCTGGGGCTGGAGGAGATCAAGGCCGCAGGTGGAATCACGTTTGCTCAAAATGAAACCGCCCAATATGACAGCATGCCGCGCAGCGCCATCGCTGCCGGCTGCGTGGATTTCGTGCTGCCGCCGGATGCGATCGCCAGAGAGATCGCCCGCATTGCGCGGCATCCCTACGTGGCGCCTGTTGTCCATACCGAAGACCCCGCTGGCGACCCCACCTAACGAAGATTTTGGAACTGTTGCGCGAGGCTAGCGAGGTCGACTTCAGCTACTATTCAAAGAATCCACCCCTAATCCTGTACCGGTGCAAGTTTTCGCCACAGACCTCAAATGGGACGGCGATTGAAAAGGCCCGCGCGGGACTGTATTCGAAGGCATAACGAACGACGTATCGCCGGAGCGGCTGCGGCGCTTCTTTGTCGAAGTGGACGGCGGTGTGTGTTGCTGAACGGAGCGGGACTGTTGCTCGCCAGCTTTAGGAAACTCCTCGCCGTGGATCCGTATATATAAGGATGTCAGACCAACCGGCAACTCGTGGAGGTGTTTCTGCAGGCAACATCGGCCCAACCACTGAGAGTGATTTCGTTGAGAAACGTGCTTTTTGGGAGACTTCCCGAATGCTCTGGGTCTGTTCCGATGATCATCGTCGAACTGAACGCGATCCGGACGTCGAAGGTTTGTGAGTAATTTGAAAGTCGCGCGCGCGGTAGCGCATTATAGCTCCTCAACGAGTTATTGTCGTGAAAGAACAGTTTCGCAACGTTTACTCCTCATAAACGATTCGTCTGGTAAGTTTGCGTTTCAGACGACAGCACCCGTTCCAGAACTGTCGGCTGTTCGAACTACAGTGTTGTTTTTCCGGTTTTCCTATTGGCGGCCCAACGTCTCTTAGCGGCTTCGGAAAGCTTCTTTCGGCCAGCAGCGGTCAGTGTTCCTTTTCGTTTTGGCTTAGATCCAGTGAGATCATGGCCGGTGACGCTATCGCCAGCTGCGTCAGTTCGCGTATTTCGCGGAGTTCCTTCGTTTTCCAACTCCCTGCATACGCAGAGATGTCAGTTCGGTGATCTCCTCATCAATCCTGGAGCGTTCGGCTTGAAGTCCTTTGAGAGCAAGTTCTAGCAGTCTTTTGTTTTAGGCATAAGGGGAAAAATATAGCACACGTGTGACACATTGCCGCTCGAGGCAAAGGCACGATGGGAACGGAGTTGTTACAACGGAGCGTGACAATACGCAGGAAGAATACTTTTCGCCGCATTTTTCCGAGAGCTCAATGGCCTCAGAGTAATCAACTCCGACGAATAACACCAGTCCGGTACATTTGACTCCGCAATCAACATCGTTTCCGCCAACCGGACTTCTGGGTCTTTGAATGTCCTTACCTTCACCCTTTAGGCCGCCCCTGCGGCCCAACACGGCGGCTGCATTCTTCAATGAGGCCTTACTCGGACTTTTCTTCTTGCTTGACCGGTTAACCATCGATCGAGCCCAGTATACATCGATTGGCACGCGGTTTGTCTCAACGGAACGCAAGCCCACGAGGGGCCGAGCCCAGGATCGATTCGCCTGAGTTTTCGCCGGATAGGTCTTTCACGAGCTCCAGCACGGGTGTCTCCAGGAAGCTTTGCACTCCATCGTCTTCCGCCGGCAGGGACTCCACTCCCTGATCCCATTGACGACCTTTGCAGCGTGAGCTGTGAAGGGCATCCGGACTTTCGCGTGAAACCATCCATTCTGCAACCTAGGACAGATAGGGCTTTCTACCGCGGTCAAGTAGGGCTTTCTACCGCAAAAATCATCAGACGTCGACAGACATAGTGTGGAATCCGAACTCGGCATTCGCCGCCAACACTCGACGTGTTGGGTTGTGTGTCGGCGAATGCG